>OLPC01000317.1_pt1 | contig 49627 bp, 47 predicted proteins | sample 1672341 | NCBI WGS metagenome assembly OLPC01 (sample SAMEA3136673, study PRJEB25190) | human gut metagenome | reverse complement strand
ATATCGTTGCAGCAGAATCGGCAGCTGCGTCAGCATATCGCTCGGCGTCATGCCGTATTCGCTCAGCGCATTCGCAGCCAGATCTCCGGCTCTGCCGTGCAGCCACGCCGCCGTACAGGCTGCCGAAACCGCGTCAATGCCCTGTCCGCACAGCGAAACCAGCATGCCTGCCAGCACATCGCCGCTGCCGCCTTTCGCCATGCCGGGATTGCCCGAGGTATTGCGATAGCAGCCGCCGTCCGGCGTAAAAATGCGGGTGCGGTGTCCCTTGTAGAGCACGATGCACCGATAGTCCTGCGCGAACTGTGCCGCGTCCGCAGCGGTCGCATCCGGCTTGCCGCTGAGCCGTGCAAACTCGCCTGCGTGCGGCGTGAGCACGACCGGCTTTGCCGTTCGCCGCAATATATCCTTATGCCCGGTAATCGAATTTATGCCGTCCGCATCTAGCACAATCTGGCAAGCAGCTTTTTCAAGCAGGGTACACACGATTTCGGTCAGCGTATCCGAACGGCCGAGTCCGCACCCGATGAGCAGCGCGTCCGCCTTTTCGGCAAGCGCAAGCAGCTTCGACAGTGCGTCCATGGAAAACAGCCCGTTTTCATCCTGCGGCATGGGCCGCACGACCGGCTCATTCAGCTTGACCGCCAGCACCGGCCACGCACCCTGCGGAACTGCCAGCGTCACAACGCCGCTTCCCATGCGGACCGCGCCCTGTGCCGAAAAATATGCCGCGCCTGTATATCCTGCCGAGCCGCACACGCACAGAATGCGGCCGTAGTCGTTTTTATTTGTCTCCGGATTGCGCGGATGCAGTACGCTGTCCACCCATTCCACTTTTACTTTACCGGAAAGCGCCGCATATTTTTTCACAAAAGTCTTGATTCTGGTATCCACAGAATCCTGTTCTGCGATCACTTTCAAATCTACTTTTTTATCCAGCTTCTTCAGCATTTTTGTGGACACGCTGCTGATATCGTACAGATTGTTGCTGCTGATATCAATATTTCTTACTTTTTCCGGAAGCTGTCCTGCCACCAGATTGATCACGATTGCAATTGCAATCACGATCACTGCAAGCCCTACGCTGTAAGTTCCGTTCCGGGAAGACTTGCTGCTGAACATTTTTTTGATTTTTTCCATGTCTTCTCCCTCCTAACTCCAACGTCTTTTCTGAATGGACTGCATGGTCAGGAAGATAAATACACCTGCCACACTCAGATACAGGATCAGCCCACTCACATCGAAAAGCTTGTTATATGCTACGTTGTCAAATACATCTGCAAGATACAGCTTCTTCATGATGTTGACCAAAATATTTTCAAATAATGAAGATTTTACAAAGCTTACAATCACAACCGCAACAACTCCGATCACTTCGATAATTCCTGCGATCATCCAGTTTCCCGTCATCCGGTAAATGATCAGCGCCGCAATGGTAACGAATACCACAATACCGATCATGCCGCTTGTAGCTGATGTCGGGAGGAAATCGATCAGTCCTCCCCAGAGATAGATCAGAAGCAAAACGCCAAAGGTTGTTACTGCCGCAATGATCTGACTTTCTGTGAGCGACGAAAGAAACATTCCGATTGCCAGATACACGCATCCTAGCAGGAAGAACATCAGAATCGACAGATAATCCACCTTCAGATACGCCGTTCCAAAGCTCTTAATGATAATTGGGAAAATGCAAAAAATCAGGCACGGTACCGCAAATACCGTCACCATCGCAAGGTATTTCCCCATCACGATATCAAATAATTTTACCGGTGCGGCAAGCAGAAGCTGGTCTGTCTTGTTCTTCCGTTCCTCCGCAAAGGAACGCATGGTGAGCATCGGGATAATGATGATCAACACGTAGTTGATATTCATCAGAACATATGAAAAATAGGGATATCCCGAATTTAAGTTGTACGCCATAAAATAGATTCCCGTGAAGATCACAAGGAAGGCGATCAGGACATAGCCTGTCATTGATTGAAAATAGGATTTTAATTCTCGTTTATAAATTGCTGTCATTTTCGAGATCCTCCTTTTCATCCTCACTTGTCGGAACGGCATTTTCTTCCGGCTCTTCATCCAGCTCAGTCAGCTCGTTCTCTTCTGCCTCTTCCTGCGCATTTTTCTTGCGCCGCTTTACCATCCGGCCTTTCTTTTCGCCGTCCTTCATCGCTTTTGCTGCTGCAGGTGTGCTTCCCTGCGTCAGCTCCAGGAAGACATCCTCCAACGTCGTGCGGCTGTGATGCAACATAAGTAACGGGCAGCCCTCCTGTGCAAATGCCATAAATACTGTTTCCCTGATATCCTTTCCCTCCTTCGGGAACAGACTCACTTTTACCGTTCCTTCTTCTTTTCCGTGTTCCACGGATACCTTCTGCACATCACCGATTGTGCCGATGACTTTCCGTACCGTATCTTCATTTCCCTTTGCCAGGATTTCCACAGTCTGCTGATTCGTCAGAAGCTTTTCCAAATTCTCCGGTGTATCACTTGCCACCAGTTTCCCTTTAGAAACAATCATAATATAATCACAGACTTCCTGGATCTCTGCCAGAATGTGCGAGCTCAGGATCACGGTATGCTCTTTTGCCAGCTCGCGGATCAGTTCACGGATTTCAATGATCTGCTTCGGATCCAGTCCGACCGTCGGTTCATCCAGAATGATGATCTCCGGGAATCCAAGGATTGCCTGCGCAAGTCCGACTCTCTGCTTATAACCTTTGGACAGGTTCTTGATCAGCCGGTCCTGTACATCCATGATCTTCACCATCAGCATGATCTTCTCAATCTGCTCTTGCCGTTCCGGTTTTGGGATCTTCTTCAATTCCGCTACGAACCTCAGGTATTCATTCACCTTCATATCCGTGTAAAGCGGTGGCATCTCAGGCAGATAACCAATACATTTTTTTGCTGCCTCCGGTTCCTCCAGTATATTGTGCCCGTTGATCAGCACTTCACCTTCTGTGGCGCCAAGATAGCCGGTCATAATATTCATCGTTGTGGACTTTCCGGCACCGTTCGGTCCTAAAAATCCATAGATCTGCCCGGTATCTACAGTAAAATTCAAATGATCTACAGCCAGATGTGAGCCGTATTTCTTTACAAGATTTTTTACCTCAATCAATATTGTTCCTCCTGACTACAAAATTTCATGCTTTTCAATTATACGGATGATTTGTGAAACTTCTAGGGGCAATCTGTGTTCATTCTGTGTTTTTTCTGTAAAACGGTGAACTGCAAAAGTGTACCACCTACCCAATAATAATAGAAATACCGATATCTGGAATCAGCTTTTCCACATATCGGTATTTTATATTTTCAAATCATTTTTTACCCGAAAAAGACTTTTTTATATACTGGGCAGATTTCACTTAACTTGCGATTATCCACACCAGTCAGGCAAGGAATTCTTCCAGAATTTCCCGGATTCTTGCCTCTTTTGTCGGCTCCAGCTTTTCGCCGGTATCTTCCTGCTTAAATCTGGAACCGGCTGTATCTTCCATCCGTGCTCCCGGCTGCTGCGTCCGCATTTCATCAGCCTGATTTGCATTCGCCTGTCCCACTTTTGCTACTGTCTGCACGGTCTGCTGCATTTGTCCATCTTCTGTATACCGTTTTTCGTTCGCAGAAACCGCATTTACCGTAGCTGCGCTTGCTGGCACGGTTTCTTCTGAAAATGGTCTTTGCACCTGACCAGAATGCGCCGCTTCATTTTCCTCTGCATCCATTTTCTCCGGAATCTCATCCGCTCTCTGAACCGTAACCTGGATTTCTTTCTGATTGGTCTTCTCATAGCGATGAGCATATGTATTTTCCAGAAAATCTACCATATAGGTTTTCGCTGCCTCCAGCTGATAGGCATCATCCGCAAGCATCCGGAGTAGAAAGAGCGCCAAAGCTCCCATACCGCCCAAAATACCATATCTGTAAAGTCCCTGTTCGCTCTCCCCCGCTGCATAAGCAAGCGCTGTTCCTGTGGCTCCAAAGATAAGGCAGAGCCAGATGCTCCCCTTCGCCCACTGCCTCCAGGTATGCAGCCTCACGCCAAGCACCCGGTATTCATACAAATATTTCTCTACAAATGCACCAACATTCTGTACTTTATCACTCACCATACACCCATGCTCAAATTTTGCCCTTACAAGCCGCATCAGCGGATGATTGCTTTTACTCATGTTACTTGCTGCTCTTACCAGCTTTTTCAGTGAAATCCCGGTAATCAGTCTTGCAATCGCGCCGATCCCGATCATCACTCCCGTCAGAAAAAATACCGTTTCTCTCACCACGAACATTTCCAACATAAAAAGAATCCTCCTTCTTAGATTTACCGTCATTATACCGTAAACCTCCGAATTTGGATTCCCTAATCGTTCGCCACAATCCGACATCCTGTCTGGAAAATGACGCTGCTTTTCTGTTTTACTTTGCTGTCTTACGCATTACATTCTTTCTACAAGACCTTTGACAAGCCCTACATAATGGGTGATTGCCATCTTCACAAACTCCGGATAATCCATCGTTGCACTGTTGTCAGCTTTGTCCGAAATTGCACGAATAATGACATACGAAACTTTATTCAGATATGCGGTCTGCGCCATTGCTGCGCCTTCCATCTCCGCACACTTTCCATCAAATGTCTTTACCAGATATTCCTTCTTTTCCTTGCCGGAAATAAACTGATCTCCGCTGAGCACTCTTCCGGTAAATGTCTGAATGTCCGGATTCACTTCTTTGTTTACTTCCACTGCCAGCTTCACAAGCTTCTCATCTGCCGGGAAAGAAAAGGTATCCATTCTCGGAATCTGTCCTACCGGATCGCCAAGCATACTTACATCCATGTCGTGCTGAACTGCATCTGTAGAAATCACGATATCCCCGATGTTGATATCTGCATCCAGAGAACCTGCCACACCTGTATTGATCAGCGTATCCACACCAAAACAGTCAATCAGAATCTGTGCGCAGATTCCCATGTTGACTTTTCCGATACCACTTCTTACAACTACAACTTCCTTGCCACTCATAATACCTTTGACAAAAGTCATTCCGGCACGTTCCATCGTATCCTGAACTTCCATCGATTCCTTTAAGATTGCCACCTCTTCATCCATTGCTCCGATAATTCCTATCATTTGAAAATCCTCCGTTTTTCCTACATATTGTTTTTATCTATATCTATAGATTTCCCTTCAAAATTACAATAGCTATTATATCAGATTTCTTATAATATGCACTAGCATTTTCTTATAAGGCTGTGCTATAATCATTGAAGCAATTTTATAAGGCACAATAATAGTATAAATATAAAGGAGGACTATACTCATGGAATTTACACCACACGGCGTCTGTTCTAAGAATATTCACTTAGAAGTAGATGAAGCTGGACGTATTCATAATGTTGAGTTCACAGGCGGATGTAACGGTAACTTACAGGGCATCGGACGCCTCGTTGAAGGAATGGATATTCACGAAGCAATTTCACGTATCGAAGGTATCAAATGCGGATACAAAGCAACATCCTGCCCGGATCAGCTTTCACTTGCTTTAAAAGAATATTTAAGCAATAACCAGTAATCAAACAATTTTTTCGCAATTTTGCGTCAAAACAAGCAGGTCAGGAATTATCCCGACCTGCTTGTTTTGGTCTAATTCAGTTTAACATTAGTTAGGCTTCTTGCTTGCTCTGATGTTCCATACTCACATACTTCGCGACCGGGTTGTATTATTTGGTCATATGCTTTCTGTCCAATCAGAAAATACGTTTATTAGTTGTGGTCTTTACAGTTCTGTTCGCCCTCTTGTCAGTCTGCAAGACCGGAGATGTTGAACTTTATCAACCTGCAATTCAGACAGGTGTTAAAAGGAATCTTCCCATCTCCCTCCCTCATATTGTTCCCTTGTCCTTACTTTCGCTAACTGCCGCACCGGTTGATAGTCGTATGAATATTTTATAAAAAATATTTTTGGTTTGGTGGTGCGGGGTGGGTTAGAGTGGGTAAGGGGTTGGGATGTTTGGTTTGTGTTTTTTAGATGTAAATGCCGTTGGTGAATGAATCGCTTACATCTGAGTTTGCGTAATGGGTACAATATACTCGGTAATAGTATCCCGTTGGTACAGATAATGTCTTGCTTGAACTTACATAAATTGAATTATAATTTGTTGTCGTCCAAGAAGTGTATTCTCCCCATCTACCATTAACCAGCCTTTCTACCCTGACGACTACCGTAATCTTGGAAACCGTTTTCTGCCCTACCGTATTTCCCCCCGCTGCAATCATGCCTGGTCCGGCTTTCGTAATCGTCGATGAGCCACTTTTCAGATAGATTCCTCTTGACATTGCACCTACCGTTACCTCCGATGATTCATCATGTGTAAGATATGATCCATCTACACATTCTTGATCATCTGCTGCACTGGCTACCCCCTGTACATTAATAGCCAATATACAGACCATAACCATTGCCATAATCAACGATAAAATTTTGTTTTTTTTCACCTTTCGCCTCCTCTCTACACTATATAGACAACTGAAAGCGAAAAAACTCACGCCATTTTTAGAAAAAATACAAATTTTTTAAAATTTTTTTAAAATCCTCTTCATCCATAACTGCATTTAACGTATAAAAAACATCTTGATATACAAATTCTGCTGTATTCTCTTTACTTTCATCAGGCAATTTATATTGTGTGAATCTAATTTCATTACCGCCTTCTTTAATCAGCTCTTCTTTAATTTTTTCATCTTCTATATCATATCCATGTGACTGTTCTTGATAATTAACTACAATTTGATATTCCAACGTTGTATTTTCATTTGCAAAAATTAAACATACTCTGTTTAATTTTTTATCTATATCACTATGCACTAATGACATATTATCTGGTTTTCCTTCTAATCTGACAACATCAACACCCAAACTTTCCTTTATTTCTTCATATACTTTTGCTTCATCATGATCACCCGTTTTATTCTTATCCCCATCCTCTCTCTCCGTATCTACCTGTGTCATCTTCCTATCTCCAATAGTCTGCGTCCACAGCTTCCCAAAGAACGGTGTCCCACCAATACTCACCATACTCCACATCATAGCAAGCACAGCCACGATCGCCACGATTCCATATACCTTCCAGTGCCGTTTTCTCTTCTTAACTTTCTTCTTTCCGGCTTTCTTCTCGATCTCTTCGTTCGTACCGTCGTCACTTGCTTTATTATCTGTTTCATGCTTCACATACTCAATTGGCACAACATTATCTATATAACTGTCACTCTCCACATCTTTCTTAAGATGATCTTTCGTATTCTCCCCGCCGCGAAGTGCCTGAACCTCTCGTCCGAGACGGATTGCCTCCTTGTCGTCATCTGACAGTTTTTCATATGCTTTCTGCTGTTCTTCATATTCTTGGATTTTACTCCACATCTTTTCATCCAGGTCTTCTGGAAAGGAAATGTCCTGCAGTGATTCGTCCGAGTCCATTTCTTCCATGATTTCCCCGGCTTCTTTTTCCAGTTCAGCTTTTAAAAGCTTACCCAGATTATCTTCATGTTTTTCCATTTTAAACCTCATTCTTTTGGATTTCTTTTCCCTTTAACTTGACCTTTTTCCTTCACCTGTTTAATATTATGATATCAGGGCAGTCTCTCTGCCTGTATCAACTGCGAATCTTAATTCGCACCATCAATGGGAGGATTTTTATTATGAAACGCATCATTCTGACCGGCGGAGGTACTGCCGGACATGTTACACCTAATATTGCACTGCTTCCCCGTCTTCGGGAACTGCAGTATGACATACATTACATCGGTTCTTACAACGGTATGGAAAAGCAGCTGGTTGAACAGCAGGGAATTCCATATCATGGTATCTCTTCCGGTAAGCTCCGCCGGTATTTCAGCCTTCAGAACTTTACGGATCCGTTCCGCGTCCTGAAAGGCTTCAGTGAAGCCAACCGCCTGATCAAGCAGTTAAAACCGGATGTAATTTTTTCAAAAGGTGGATTTGTAAGTGTTCCTGTTGTTATTGCCGGAAAGAAGAACCATGTTCCTGTTATCATTCACGAATCGGATATGACTCCGGGACTGGCTAATAAGCTTTCCATTCCTTCAGCTGCAAAAGTATGCTGTAACTTCCCGGAAACTTTAAGTTCCCTTCCTCAAGATAAAGCTGTCCTTACCGGATCCCCTATCCGTCAGGAGCTTTTCACCGGAGATAAAGAAAAAGCCCGCGCTTTCTGTGGTTTCAAGGAAGTAAAACCAGTTATCCTGATCGTCGGAGGAAGTCTTGGCGCAGTCGCAGTCAATAATGCAGTACGCAAGATTCTTCCTGAACTGTTAAAAGATTTCCAAGTTGTTCATCTCTGTGGTAAAGGCAAGCTCGATGAAAAGCTCACCGGTCTGAATGGCTATGTTCAATTTGAATATATTCAGGATGAACTGAAAGATCTCTTCGCCCTTGCCGATGTTGTAATCTCAAGAGCAGGTGCAAATGCAATCTGCGAATTGCTTGCTCTTCGCAAACCAAATCTTCTGATTCCACTTTCAGCTAACGCAAGCCGTGGTGACCAGATTCTGAATGCCCGTTCTTTTGAACATCAGGGATTCAGTATGGTTATGGAAGAAGAAGAGCTTACAGATGAAAAGCTTCTCGCAGCTGTCCACAAGCTTTATGATTCCCGTGAAGACTTCATAAATGCAATGAATCAGTCTTCTCAGCAGGATCCGATCAAGACAATTATCGGTCTGATCGAAGATGCTGCTTCCAAATAATTTTTTAACAACAGTTATTTACATTGTTCAAAAACAGGTGCCGGAACGACACCTGTTTTCTTTACATATCCATCGGTGCTATTTTGTGTAATCATCAGAATTGTAATGTATCTTTACCCATTTTCTTGCTCTGTACAGTACACCCGTCAGTGCTTGGATACTGATCCCCATAGATTCAGCCACATCTTTTTGTTTTCTCTCCAGACAGTAAACCATGGTAATTGCTTCGTACCAGTTTTCATTTTCTTCGTACAATGCATCCAGAATCGTCCATCCATAACCCACTTTTTCTTTTTGTAAAATTTTGTGGAATACATGCTCCTCTGCACTTTCCGCATATTCCTTCGAGTACAGATCCGAAAACAGCTCAATATCTGCCTTCGGACATTCTCTTGCCCGCTTCTTCATATAATTGATAGCTGTATTTTTCGTTGTTGTTACCAGCCATGCTGCCATGTATTCTTCATCCACTGTATCAAAGTGTGTATATAGTTTTAGAAAAACCTCCTGGAATATCTCTTCCGCTGACTCTTTGTGACTGCCAGAATAATCCATTGCTATCCGATAAACGTTGAACTTATTTTTATAGTACACGTTCTCGAATTCCTTTTTATTCTTATTCTGAAAACTCACTCTAGTACCTCACTATTTTATTTTTCTTTCAGTTTTTCCAGGATTTCATCCCGATCTTCATCTGTAAGTTTACCCGGTTTCCAGCCGAATCCGCTCTTGTCATTTTTATATCTCGGAATCAGATGCATATGGAAATGGAATACGGTCTGACCGGCCACTTCCCCGTTATTCTGTACGATATTATATCCGTCACATCCAAGTACATCTTTTAATCTTGTTGTGATCTTCTTTGCAAGCTTAAATGCTTTTCCTGCCAGTTCTTCATCAATAGAATAAATATCTGCCGCATGTTCTTTTGGCAGGATCAGTGCATGTCCCTTTGTCGCCGGTCCAAGATCCAGAATTACTCTGAAATCATCATCCTCATATATGGTTGCAGATGGAATTTCTCCATTTGCGATTTTACAAAAAATACAGTTCTCATCCCTCATGTTTTTTCCTTCTTTCTACATTTTCTTCGATTAATCTCGAATTTGTTTACGAACCAGACTTTCAATGATAAACTACAACTACTTTATATCATGGAAAGGATGGTCGTTACCATGCCATTTACTGCAAATGATTATGAAAAGTTACATCAGCTTATGAATTCCAGTCCGGAAATTCGTGAATTACTTCAGAAACTCCTAGATTCACAGCAATATACAATCAGCAAGATCAGTCATGAAGTTCGCAATCCACTGACACTGATCTACAGTACCTTTCAGCTCATAGAGTCCAGTCACCCTGAAACCAGAGATTTCAGCCACTGGTCAGAGCTTCGCGAAGACATCGAATACACAATCTCTCTGCTGCAGGAGCTGTCTGCCTATAATAACAGTGAACATCTGCATCTGAGCACGTTTTCTGCACAGGACTTTTTGGGACAAATCTGCCTGTCCTTTGCCGCCTCCTGCGTAGATACCGACATTGGATTCTCTTCTCTGATAGCCCCTGATCTTCCATCTCTGACGGCCGACAGATTAAAGCTGCATGAAGCGATTCTCAACCTTTTAAGAAACGCCCGTGAAGCCATTTCGTCTGCCGGTTCAATCCGTCTGGAAGCAGTCCTCAAAGATCAAATGCTTCAGATTACCATATCTGATACCGGATGTGGAATCTCACCGGAATATCTCGACACGATTTTTGATCCTTTTGTCACTTACAAACCAGACGGCACCGGTCTTGGTCTTGCCATTGTCAGCCGGACAATCACAGCTCACGCCGGAACAGTAACAGTTACTTCCTCCTGTGGAAAAGGCACTTCTTTTTTGCTTTTGTTACCAATTACATAATCATTTTTATTATAAAAAACACGTAATTGTTTTACAAGTACTTCTTTCCATAAACTGGAAAATGTAGTAAAAAGAAAAACATGTCCTATCTTACTTATTCCTCTGAATCATCCGCCATTATCTCATCCCATTGGGATTCCCGTTTTTTTCTACGTTTCTGAAGGCGCTGATTCAGAAATCCCCAAACGCTCTGCCTGTCCTTTACAACCTGCCCTTTCATTTCCTGTTCTGCAATCCAGTCATCCAGGATCAGTTCCTCCTGCAGATCATATCCTGCTTTTTTCTCCGGCTGTATACTCTCCATTTCATTCTCCTTTTTCTCCAGTATCCGCTCCAGCGCATACTCAATATTATAATTTTCTTCCATTGAAGCCTTATGTAATTCATATGCCAGATAGACTGCCTCTTTCTGTTCATAATCTGTCTCCCTGACAAAATACTCTGTAAGCTCATGAAACTTTTCCAGAATATTACCTTCCAGTCCCGGACAATAACAAAAGTAATAGATTTCATCCGATACATAAATATGTCCCGGATCCAGGCTCAGACAGTTCACGTTCAGCAGATAATTCTTCACTGCATAAAGCACCTGGATAAACTGTCTCATAAATTTTTCCAGATCTGCAAATTTCCAGTGCTCTTTTTCTCCCTTTGCCTTCACGGATATCTTCCCACTGATCTCGTAGCGGTACTGGCTTTTATCATCTTTTCCCTGCCCTCTTACCGACAAGAGTCCGGGAATCGCATTTTCCATCAGCATCCGCATCTGATAATCTTCTTTATATAGCTCATCTGTTTCCAGAATCATCCAGGCATGATGTAAATCTCTTTCGTACTCTTCTCTCATTCCTCCTGGTTCCTTTCTACAATCTCCTGCAATACTTTTTTCCTGCGTATTTTTTCCTCTGGCACGGTCAGTGCCGCACTGCGTTTAACAGATACGCGCATTTTTCTCTTTTGCGCTCCTGCTGTCACTTCAAATTCATCTTTTACTACCACAGTTTCCACCGATACTGTATCAAAAAATATCAGTTTGTTTTCAATTCTTTTCTGAAAATACTGCTCCATTTTTCCATCTTCTATTTCCTTTTTCCATCGCCATTCTTCACTTCCGACAATCGCGGTCTCATATGCCGCCCCACCGATAATATTTTTATCATGGTAATAAAAAAGTGCGAAAATGACTGCCATCCAACAAAGCAATACTACCGGCATCAGATACGCCATCTCAACTACTGTACTTCCTTTTAGCTTTACCATATAAATGTCCCCAGATAGCCGATCAGAAGAAAAGGATAAAATGACATTCTTGTCGTCCGTTTCCATTTTCCGCTCCAAAGACCTGCTCCTGCTGCCATCGCAGCCACAAGAAATGCAAGCATCAGCATTCCAAGCAGATTCCAGATCCCAAGAAAAATACCCATATTCAGGATCATCCAGCTGTCTCCGTACCCTATTCCCTCCTGTGACCATTTCGATATCATGAGAAATACAATTCCACATCCCAGTCCGGCAACCCATACACTCCAATGCATCCGTCCAAATAACGCACGGTACAGAATCGCCGCACAGCTTCCTGCGAGCAGATATTCTGTCGAGATTTTCTGATATTTTATATCCTGTGCTGCTCCGAATCCCAAAAAAAATAATCCTGCCAATTTTGCTATTTTCCACCACATTTTGAACATGCTCCTTTTCCTTTTACTTCTGACAGCGGAACTGTATAAACTTTTCTCTTCAGTCCGCTGCATGATAATGAAGTATGATAACGATCCCCGTAATCTGTGACATAGCAGTTGCCATCATTTCCCGGCATCCATCCACACCGTTCACACAAATGATAAATTCCTCCACTGCTGTTTCTCAGTTCCCCTAACTGTGTTTTCGCAACACTGCGCACGGACGGTTCCAGATAAGTGCACTGATAATTCCTGTGATATACGATCCCTGTTTCTGTCACATATACAAGTTCATTATCTCCAATTCCTGCTTCGTAGGTCTTTACATAACCGGTCCATGTCTTCATCCTCATTTTTTCTTTATAATGCAGTACCGGAATATGAAAGACAGGAACCGGCAATTCTACTTCATATTCTGCCGTCAGTTCCAGCACTCCCATTCCCGGTATCGCCCAGGATCTTTTACAACTGACTCCTCCGCTTCCGCCAACAATCATACTTCGATCCATTCTTTCTTTCCCGACCGCATTTACAAGATCTGCATGCAGACTTATCGGGTTCAGCACCGGAATTTCTGCAAAACTCTCTGCCACCTGCTTTCCTGCACTCTGCAGTCCGCATCTTACTGCAGACTGGATGCTTCTGAGCTCCAGCATCCAGATCAAACTCACCGCCGCATATAGGAACAACGGAACACAAAGTACAGCTTCTACTGTTACCGAGGCAGATACAGATGCCTTTTCTTTGACACAAGATATGGCGATCAAATCAGGTAGAAAATCAAATCCTTCCTCCTTTCTGCGAATATCAAATATGTGTTTGTAATTCAATATTTTTCTATACATCATCAAAGGAATTTTATTTATTATTTCGATTGTCCTCAGAAAAGACACCTGTATCCACCTCCTAACATTTTCATTTTTTGTTACTGATATTGATATAAAATATGATACTGATACCGGATTCCTCTTCTCAGATAACATGTCATGTCAAAGTCTGCTCCTGATACGCAGGCATCTGCCCGGAAAAACGTTTTCTCCATTCCGGATCGCAGATTCATTTCCACCAGATCCAATGCTCTCATCGACAGCTCTTCCTTTGATTTTAAAACCAGCATCATTTGCAGATACTGCTCATAAGAATTTCCCTCTTCTGTCTCCTTCCCTTCCGGAATACTTCTGTTCTTTGCCAGCTCAAGCAGACCATCCAGCGTCAGATTCCAGCTTTCCTTACTCTTTACAGCCGGAACCTTCTTCCCTGCCAGAAGCGTCTTAACATCCGTAAGGCTTTCTCCATAAGCCCATGCAAGAAGCAGCGCATGCTTGATCACAGGTCCGATCTCCGGTGAAAGAAACACCGCACTCAGTGTCGTTGCAAGGGTATCCACCTCCATTTGCATGTCCTTATCGGTCAGCAAATATCCATAATTCACTGCAAATCGAAGGATTCGGATTCTCCCGATCACATATTCCAGATTGTCCTTGTCGCTCGCCTTTCCTCCTAACAAATACTCCATCTCATAGTCCAGTACCGTATTCTTTTTCTTATTTGCAGCATTGCCAAACTTATCTATAAGGTACAGATTGAAAAAAATGGTATCTCCGGCTCCATTATCTTTTTCCTTCATGGTTCCGTATCCCCGCCTGAGCTTTCGATTCGATACAGTCTCTTCTGACTTTACAGCTTTCGATGACAGCGTAAATCCTTCCGGGCTGACCAGATTTAACAGTGCTTGCGCCTGTATATCCACAATATCCGTCAATGGATTATTTTCTGCAGGAAGTTCTTCTTTTTCACTTTCCAGCATCTGGTCAAGTTCTTTACTCGTCTCTATATTCTCTTTCCCATATTCATTTGCTTTCAGTTCCTGCTCCTTCCATTCGGATACCTTTCCCGTCAGATTCTCTATCGCCGCAGCTCTTGTCTTCATTTTCTCGTATTCAACCGCCTGCCGCAGAAATTCTTTCCCATTCTGGTCTGTCAGATAACGGATTGCCGCAATCTCTGTTTCTATATTTTCTGCCCCGTAAAAGGACAGTCGGTTTAAAATATTTTCTTCAGACATTGTTCCGGATTCATAACTGCCTTCTATTGCAAAAATACCATATCGCTCCAGAAGATCTTTCTGATATTCTGCAAACGCAGATTCCACTGCCCTGCCTGCGTCTGCTCTTCTCTCATTCTTTGCCAGCTGGATCGAGGCACTTTCCAGCAAAGCCCCAACCAGAGTAAGAAGCAGAAGAAAGACCAGGCTTAGAAACACAGTAATCTCTCCCTTTACCATTTTTTTCATCTCTGTACACACTCATTTCTGAAATAAAATTTTTATTTTAGATTCCTGAACTTTCATTCGTTATTTTTTCAAATATTTTAGTTACAAGTTCATTAAGCTGTTTCTTAAAAATGATAACCAGACCGATAATGACGACCAGTACAAGGATCAATTCTACCGTTGATATCCCGTCTTTTTCCGTCAGAATCTTCTGAATTCTGATCCATCCTGTCCACAGCTTCTTTTTTACCGCCTTCATTCTCTCACCTCCTACACCTGGATCGACAAAAATGCCGGTACAACTACGATCGTAATCACGATGATCAGCATCAAAAGCATTGGGATCAAAAGTCTGGTTCCTGCCTCTTCTCCCAGCTGTCTCGCCCTGCTCTTTCTGTCCTCCAGTGCCTGTACTGCCTCCATACGAAGCATTTCAGAAATTCCTTTTGCACCCTTTTTCAGATTCTGTGAAAGAAGTGCTCCCATTTTCATATACGGAATCAGATCACATCTTCTTGCAAATCTTTCATAACATTCCATCTCCGGAATCCCGCTTTTCATTTCCTGCCAGGTTTTCCAGATTTCTTCATATGCTTCTCTTTTTCTTCCCGTTTTTCCCCTGGTGATCCCATAGTCTTCCGCAATCCTTTTCCACACATTTTTTGCTGTCATTCCGGCACCGGTCAGCATCGTAAACTCTGTGATAATTTCCGGATAATCCAGCATCATCTGCTCTTTTCTCGTCTTCTTCCGATTGCTTTCTTTCTGTATTTCTCTTCCGACAAGCAGAATACTTATCGCCATTCCGAGCATCAGAATCGGAATAACTTTTGAATCTTTCTCCTCTGTCCAGGCAATTTTTCTTCCGTCCAGACTGGGTGGCAGTGTAAGATATGCTTTCTGCCTCGTAGCACTGTCCTGTAATCTTACCAGTTCCAGAACACGCTCTTTCGTGGAAAGCGTTTTCTCCTGTCCTGCAAAAATAACAAGATCCATCTCACACGGATATACCTTATCTTCATAATGCAGAACTCCGGTAATATTCATCCCAATCCCCTGATTCTCCGGATCTTCTTCCCGGATTTTTTCCTGATCCAGTCTTCCAAGCGAATCCATTACATCATATCTGCTAAGTTCCCAGGAAACCGAAAACGGAAAATCGTCTAATGCTGTTACCAGATCCAGATCTGTCTTTATATGCGACAGATCCTTATTTTCCCCGGAAATCACTTTTGCAAGCTCTTTCCTCGCTTTCTGAAACTCCTTTTCCAGCCGCTTTTCACTGTAAATCTTCGGTGACACACGAATTTCTATATCCTGCTTTTTTTCTCCTTCAACCTGCATAGAAAGCGCCGCTTCTTTTTGTCCTTCCCCGTACCCGTTCCGCTTTATCTGCATGGTTTCAGAGTTTTCCGTCCCTGTCTTCTGCACGATTTCCGACAAAAATGCCAGACTAGTCACCGCCAACATCAAAAAAAATATCCGCCTGAGAAGCCTGTCCCATTTTCTGAAAAGTGATTTCTTCTTGAAATACATCCATGCACAAGCTCCGAGAAAGAAATACATTCCGATACAAAACCACATTTCTATACCTCGATTTCCACAATCTTGCATCCAAGTCTCCAGGCAGCAATGTAAGCTCCAAGACAAATACTCATAAAAGCCGCTCCTGGCAGATTCCTGTATAACCCCGACATAAATTCCGGAAAGCTCAGACGCATATAACCAATAATTCCCAAAGGAATCACTGACATGATCTGAAATTCCATTTTTTTCGCTGCAATTACGGTATCGATTTCTCTTTTCACTTCCGCTTTATCACCAAGTTGTCTAACCGCATTTTTAATGATCAGAATACTGTCGCCTCCGCTCCTCTTTGCCAGGGAAAATACAGTGACAAATGTATCCACCTCCGGAAGTGCTACCCTTGCAGCAAAATCCTTCCAGGCAGCTTCCGCGGTTACGTTCAGATTCAGCTGCCTTACCATATACGTAAATTCCCGTACAATAAGTGTATGCCTGTCATACATGATCTGCAGGTCTCTCTGTACCTCTTTGATCGCGTTCTCCATAGAGTATCCCACATTCAGCTGCGCTTCCAGTGATTGAAGCGCATCCTGGAACTGTCTTTCAAAACGTCTCTTCCCTTTTTCCTCTACCTGACAGATCATCCTTTCGTAATACTTCATTCCCAGAGGAAAAAGCACTGCCATCATCCATAGTCTTGAATAGAACAGCATGGCGATCAGAAACACCAGAAGAATGCTTTCCGTTATCGCCAGGGCATACTCCTTCCGGCTGATACCCTGCCGCCATAAGTTTTTCCGTCCGTGTAAGTGTGGACCTTTTCACCCACTCCCCCTGGATTTTTCCATCCTTACTTCCCGTCTCCTGAAAGGAAAATAACGGTTGAAGCCTGATTTCTCCTTTTTCATATCCCAATACCTCCATGATTTCCAATACTTTCCTGCTCTTGTCCCGAAGGCGTCCCAGATGTACCAGGATATCGATTCCGGAAGCGATCTGACGCATAACTGCTTCCAGCGGAAGTTTAATCCCCATCAGTACCATTGTAGACAGTCTGCTCATCATATCATCCGGACTGTTCGCATGACCGGTACTGATCGACCCGTCATGACCTGTATTAAATGCCTGTAACATATCCAGTGCTTCTTCTCCTCTGACTTCACCGACAATAATCCTCTCCGGTCGCATCCGGAGTGCTGTCCTGATCAGATCACGGATATTGATTCCCCCTGTTCCTTCTACATTTGCATTCCGTGCTTCAAGCCGCACCAGATTGGGAATCCCTGTGATCTGCAGTTCCGCGCTGTCCTCAATGGTAATAATACGTTCTTCTTTCGGAATAAAATCCGACAATACATTCAGAAAGGTTGTCTTTCCTGATCCTGTCCCTCCGCTGATAAAAATGTTATACTTTGCCTTCACGGCCTGGATCAGCATTGCTGCCGCTTCTTTTCCGATAGAGCCTGTATCGATCATCGTCTCCATCGTAATCCTGCTTTTCGGAAACTTTCTGATCGTAACAATCGGTCCATTGAGCGCAACCGGCGGCAGCACCACATTTACTCTGGAGCCATCCTCCAGTCTCGCATCTACGATCGGTGTTGCCTCATTGACAACCCTGTTACAGCCTGCTACCATCTGCTGAACCACATCTTCAAGCTTTCCCTTTGAAAGAAACTTTTTATCGGTTTCATAAATCCTTCCGTTACGCTCGATGAAAATCGGCTGCGTTCCATTAATCATAATTTCCGTAATCTCTTCATCCTCGATCAGCTCCTGCAAGATATCCAGCTTCCTGAACGCGTTAAAAAGCTCTCTCCCTAGAATTGCCTTTTCTCCAAGCGGAATGAACTCTTCTTTCGATTTTTCTTCCAGTATCCTGTGGATCAGTTCCAGCAGCTCTTCATCGCTTGCTTCCTTCGACAGATCCATCTGCGCCAGAATTTCTTCATGAAGTTGTTCTGCCCTCCGCATAGAAGAACCTCTTTTCTGTACTTTCTTTTAATAACTCAACTGTTTCTTTTACTGTCTGACGCATATTTTTCCCCATATTGATATACATGGTACGCGACTCCAGCTCCTGATACCGCAGTACCTTCAACATATGCTGGTACTGCGCAATTTTTGCCATCGCATATACATCCTCCGCACACGGCATGAGAATCTGGTAACACAGCCTTAACAGCTGAAATACATCCTCCATCCCATTTCCGATATCCAGAATGATCACGCTGTATACACTTTGGCTGATCAGTCTTTCAAATAGAGTTTTCCATTCCTCTGTATGCACAGCACGAAGATCTGTCCATACTTTCATTGGCGGGATATAGTCCAGATCACCCATTCTTTTTACCATGGATGCAATCCGTATCCCGATATCATCTCTTTCCTGTTTTGCATAGTAAAGAACATTTGCCAGATCAGGAGCATCCTGATCCCGGAAATATCCTCCCATGCCTGCATAGGTTTCCAGATTCAGATACAGCACGTCTTCTGACTGTGCCAGTGCTTTCCCAAGTTTCAGTGAAAACGTTGTCTTTCCAATTCTGTGAACCGGTGAATATACTCCAAGGATTCTTCCATTTCCGTTATCCGCACACGATCCCGGAAACTTCTCCTCCTGAAGTCCTTTTAAAATCCCGGTCATCAATCCGTCAACCGGCTGATATTTCCGAAGCTCCGTTTCCTCCTCTCCCAGATCCACACAATGCTGTCTCGTCAGAATAATTCTCTTCCCGGTAAAAATCTGCTTTCTTTTTTCATATGGAACATCCTCACTGATCAACAATACCTTTATCAGACCAATCTTCAGTAACTCCTGTACCATTTCCGGCGACGAACAGATTCGCACTCCTGCTGTCACCTCTTTTTTCAAAAGCAGCGCCTCCGCAAGTCTTCTGACATACTCTTCTTCTGGATCACAAATTAAAATTTCTCTGTCGATTCTTTGCTCTGCTCCTTTCCGGCATGTCCGCCCTTTTTCTTTCAAACTTTGAATCAAATGCCGAATGGCATATGACGGAACACGTTTGCATTCCTTTTTTGACACAGTATTTATCAGAATATAAATACTGCTGAAACTGATTTTTTGATTTTCTAACTTATTGCTTTGCCTCTCTTGTAAGACGTATTATATGCGCCACTTTTCCCTTTGTCCATAGCTTTAAACCAGAAAAAAACGTTTTGCGCAACACCTACATAAACTGATAAAACATAATCCCATAAAGCATGGCAACTCCCGGAATTCCAAGACATCCGGACACAAAAAATGACAGGACATTTAGTCCGACAGAAACAGGAATGTTTCTATAGTCCATCCATTGATTGACCAGGAAAATACTGCCCATTCCTGTCAAAGCCCTGACAATAAAGTTTATCTGCCATGATCCTCTTCTTTTCATGCTCCGCCACCTCCTGCTCTATCTTATGAACTTTTTCACACAGATATGTTTTTTACCTCTGAAAAGAATTTCCTATGAAAAAAAGAGCGCCACTGTCTGCACTTCGCAGTCCAATGGCACTTCCACATATCTTTTATAATTCAATTTCCACTTTTCGCCCGGTCCGGTGATACTGATGATATCGCACCCCGGCACAGTCAAACATCATTTTAGATGCTTTTACAGAAGTTGTATCTGCATACTTGTCTGAATCATAGATTACTTCTTTGATTCCACTCTGAATGATCGCTTTTGCGCATTCATTGCACGGAAAAAGCGATACATAAAGTTTGGCTCCTTCAAGACTTCCTCCACTGTAATTCAAGATTGCATTCAGTTCACTGTGTACGGTGTACACATACTTTGTCTTCAGCGGATCCTCACCTTCCCGTTCCCACGGAAATTCATCATCCGAACAGCCTCGTGGCAGACCGTTGTATCCCATTGACAGAATTTTGTTATCTGCACTTACGATACAGCATCCCACCTGGGTATTCGGATCTTTTGACCGTCTTCCCGAGAGAATGGCAACTCCCATAAAATATTCATCCCAGGAAATATAATCCTGTCTTTTTCCACTCATAATCGGTTCCTCTATTTTGTTCCGAAAATACGGTCTCCGGCATCTCCGAGCCCCGGAACAATATATCCATGTTCATTTAACTTTTCATCCAATGCTCCAATATACACTTCAACATCCGGATGAGCTTCCTGAAGCTTCTTTACTCCTTCCGGTGCTGCAATAATACACATAAAACGGATATTTTTTACGCCTCTGTTCTTCAGCATCTGGATCGCTGCGATACAGGATCCTCCCGTAGCAAGCATCGGATCTACTACAAATACTTCTCTTTCTTCACAGTCAGCCGGAAGTTTGCAGTAGTATTCTACCGGTTCAAGAGTTTCCGGATCACGGAACAAACCGATATGACCTACTTTTGCAGCCGGAATCATCGCAAGCATACCTTCTACCATTCCAAGTCCTGCTCTCAGGATCGGAACAACAGCAAGCTTCTTTCCTGCAAGCTCTTTTGCTGTCATCTTGCAGATCGGTGTCTGGATCTCGACATCCTGTAATTTCAGATCTCTGGTTGCCTCATAGCACATCAGCATTGCGATCTCACCGATCATCATTCTGAAATCCTTTGAACCTGTTTCCTCTCTTCTGATAATCCCGATTTTGTGCTGAATCAGCGGATGATCCATTACGTGTACATTTGACATTTGTTTTTTGCCTCCTCGTTTAACTTATTGGCAAGTTTTTTGACATACCCCTGGATCAGCTCATACATCTGCTCATACTGTTCCTGTGTCTGACCATATACAGACGGAATCTCTTTGCTTCCATTTACAAATTCACATAGTGTATAAACCTGTCCTTTTCCCGGATAATCATTCTGTATCTTTTGTTTGATACTGTCCTGCATTGCCAGAACAAGCGTATCTTCCCCAAATTCCTCTTCTGATAATGCAACAGTCTCATATCCTTCTGTCTCAATATGATGTCTCGCCAGAAGTTCTTCTGCTCTCGGATTCAGTGGCTCCGGGAAGAGAACCACAAGTCCTCTCGCACACACCTCGTATTCCTGGAAAAGCGGCTGCTTTTTCAGAATTGCTGCTGCGATCGGAGCACGACAGTTCGCGCTGTTGCTCACAAATACAATCCTGCGGTAATCCTGAAGCTTCGTGATCTCAGATGCCTGCAGTACATGATGTCCTGCTGCTTTGCCCAGCCGGTTCATAATCGCAGTTCCGATACCTGCCTCTGGAAATGCTTCACTGTAAATATAATCAACTTCCTCTTCATCAAATTCACGTAGGACTTTATAAAGGTTTCTCGCAACCGTCTTTTCATTCACACGGGAACCTATGCATTTTACTACACCGGTCGTATACTGATCAACCGATTCATTAGACGCAATGATCCCCACCTTATATCCAAGTCTTACCTGCTCGTAAGCAATCTGCTTGATCGCCCGAACAGCCTCTTCAGGCTCTCCATCAACAATAATCATCTCTGCCTTCGGCGCGTAGTGACGGTACTTCATTCCCGGTGCTTTCGGTGCTTTTGTGCTGTTCTCTGAAATCAAAGTTTCATCCACAGCCACCTCACCGATCACTTCACTTAACATCTCTTTTGTGATCGCTCCCGGTCTCAGGATCATCGGTGGAGTCACCGTCATATCCAGAATCGTAGACTCTACTCCGATATCTACACTTCCTCCATCCAGGATCATCTCGATCTTGCCACTTAAATCCTCTGCCACATGCTGTGCTGTCGTCGGGCTCGGTCTTCCGGATGTGTTGGCACTTGGTGCTGATACATATCCGCCTCCTGCAAGGATCAGCTCACGAGCAATCTCATCATCCGGCATACGCACAGCGACCGTTTCCAGACCACCGGTTGTTCCTAGCGGAACTTTTTCGTTCTTATTGAAAATCATCGTAAGTGGCCCTGGCCAGAAATGTGCCGCGATCTCATCTACAATAAGTGGTACAGATTCAACGATCGCACCCAGATCCTCCAGTCTCGCAATATGGACGATAAGCGGGTTGTCTGACGGGCGTCCTTTTGCTGCATAGGTCTTTTTCGCTGCCTCCTCATCAAGCGCATTTGCCCCCAGTCCGTAGACTGTCTCTGTCGGAAATGCCACCAGACCGCCGTTCTTCAGGATTGAACCGGCTTCTTCCATAATCACCTGATCTATTTGGTTTCTGTCTATTTTTTTTATTATTGTTTCCATGTGTTTCATTATAGCATTATCCACATGGCATGGCAATTTTAATTTCCATACTCGTTCAGGTATTCCAGACATTTTGCGATTCCTTTTGCAACAGCTTCTGCAACCTGCTCCTGATATTCTTCTCCCGACAATTTTTCTGCCTCTTCCGGATTAGTCAGAAAACCGCATTCCACGATCACCGTAGGCACTTTTGTCCGCCTCAGAAGATAATAGGTCTCATTTGCTTTTGCCTGCCTGTGATTTTCCGGATCAATCTCCTGCAAACTTTCCTGCAGGATCTTCGCAACAGCCTCTCCTTCCCGGGAATGGCTGTAATAAAACACCTGCGCTCCATGAATTTCCGGGTCTTCATAGCTGTTCTGATGGATACTCACTGTAAGAACAGGTTTTGTCTCGTTGATCATCTTCACTCTTGCCTGCATATCTTCTGTCTTTTTACTTCCGCCTCCTGTTGTTCCAAGCCCTTTATCCTCTTTTCTTGTAAGCTCTGCTGTTATCTTTTCCTTTTCCAGACATTTTTTCACTTTCTTAGTAATTGCCAGATTGATATCCTTTTCCAGAAGGTTATTCAGCCCGATTTTCCCCGGATCACTTCCCCCGTGTCCGGCATCCAGGATTACCTGAGCCTGCTTTGCCTCCACCTGAGCCGCCTCGGTATACCTGCTTAATGTATAGCTGCCATAAATACATCCCGTCAGTAAAACAAGAGCCAGAATCCACTTTATTTTGCTCTTGAAAATAGTTTTCCCCCTTTTTACCATTTCACTGATTTTTTTATTCAAAAAAAGAGCCTCCTGCATATATTTTTACAAATATATGCATGGAAAGCTCTTTTCTATACCTTTCTCATTATGTAATCAGTTTACATATTTCTGAATCAGATCCCAGATATCGGAAGTCTCAAATCCAAGTTTCCATGCCGCCGTTCCTGCCAGATTATTGTCTTTCATAAGTCCGAGTTTGACTTCAAGTGAAGAAGCATCCTCCAGCCAGATCCTGTAGGTTGAATCGTTATCTCCCTGCCACTCTGCATAGTTCTGCTTCGCCGTATCATCCCATGTCACAGTTGCTCCGGCTTCGCTTACCCGCTGTGCCGCTTCTTCCATGCCAAGTGCTTCGCTGGTAACTTTCATTGAATAGCTTTCAGCCTCGGTTCCCTGATCTTCCGCACGCTCTTCGTCCGTCTTCGGTGTCTCATTCCACAGCCTTGTATAGAATGGCACTGCATTGATCACCTTATCTGCCGGTACATCCCGCAGGGTTTCTTCAATTCCCTCTTTTACATAATTGTAAGATGCCACAGAACCTGCTTCATAGGAACCGGCAAAATGTTCATCATATCCCATAATGATCACATAGTCTGCCATAACCCCCTGTTCTTCTCTGTGATAATGTGTGTTATAACCCTTCGGCACATAATTATCTACAGAAAGGACCAGATTGTTCACCCGGCACAGCACAGAAAGCTCCCGGATAAACTGAATGTAATGATCTCCGACATCCGTCGGTATCTGTTCAAAATCCACGTTAATTCCGTCAATTCCATTCTGAAGTGCTGCATTTACCAGCTGATTCTCCAGATTCTCCCTGCTTGAAGTATGACTGAGCAGCTCCATATCGTCTACATTCTGGTCGAAATTATCAACCAGCGCCCATACTTCCAGTCCACACTGATGTGCATAATCCACATAGTCTGTACTTGCAATGGAACTGATATTTCCGGAATTATCCGTTACACTGAACCATGTAGGGGAAATCGTATTGAGTCCTTTTGTAGCTGCAAGCGCATCTTCAATCCCTTCGTTGGCAGCTTCACTTGTGACCTGATGCCATACCAGATTGATCTTGTAATCTTTCTTGATTCCTGTATAATCCGGTTCCTCAAATTCTCTTGAGATTGTCTCTTTCTTGGCATCCTTCAGCTTTGACTTCTGAATATACCCGACAATTCCGGACTTTGTACAGACTTTTTTCCAGTCACTTACATCTTCAAGAACCGTAAGCTTATCTCCCTTTTTCACTTCTTCGAGCACCGGACTTTTTACACCTCCCAGAATCCTTACCTGGGAATCATCCTTAACCTTTGCCGTCTGACGCTCTCCAAACTTACTGGTGATCACGACTCTTGCCGGATCTTTATAAACTTCGTAGTCAAAATTTGCATATTTCTGCAGGAAATCCAGTGCAATATATGCTGTATCTCCTTCTGTCTTTACAATTGTATAATCCTCACTATTCACAGTATCTGAAACAGAATAATCCTTACTGTCTGCCGCTGCCTTTACCATATCTCTCGGCAGTGTATACAAAAGTATATGCTCATTGGAATCCCAGTAAAAACGATCACTGATATAATCCTGTACAAGGTTATAAGACAGATATGCAGTTCCGCCTTCTGTAATTGCCTGAGCATCCAGTACCTCGTTGTTGATCGTTACACCCATCTGCGACTTTGCCGTAATTCCAAAATATTTATTCAAATCATAGGTTTCTTTTGTCGGCCCATACTTTATCCAGTATATTGTTCCACCGGCAAGCCCAATGACAACTATAAAGATCACCAGCAATGCAATACACACGTTTCTGACACGACGACGTCTTTTTCTTGCTCTTCTCCGTCTCTGATAACCTACGCCCGGATCCTCGTATCTTGAAGCAGCTTTTCTTGCTGCCGCAGCTTTGCGTCTGCGCTCTCTTTCCCTTTGCTCATTGGTCATTCTTCTTTCGTCCACATGACACCTCCTGTTTGCAGCATATTTTCACAGCTTAACTAAGCTTGTAATATGCGCATACTTTAGGTTATTATACCACATATATCTGCCATTTGTACACATCTGAGAACTATTTCCATTCCCCACAGGTCATGTCCTGGCGAGGGGGCTCTGCTTTTTTCATTCCACCTGTGAATGGTCTGTTCCTATACTGTTAAAATCCAGTTCCCGGATCATTCCCTGTTCATCCAGAATATAATCCCGCATATAATTACTTTCTTCTCTTACCATATGCGCTGACACGATCTGAAGCGGACTTGCCGGAAAGCCATTCATCTGCATCCGGACACCGCTACGCTCATAATTTGTCAGTTCCGTAAATAAATCCTGATACTTTTTCTCTTGCTCGTCCATATTTCCCCCTTGAGTCAGACAGTTTTTACGGCAAAAAGCGACCATAAGGCAACACTTGTGATATATTACTTCTCCTGTGCTTTTTCCGATGACAAGAAAATGATCACTGTCCATACTTCGGTTCAATTGTTAGGTTCTGTTGATAAATCGTCTGATATGACCTGAATGTACTTGATTCTGTACGCTGTGTGCGAAATGCGTATGATAAATTCAAGATTTGTGCGATTGACTGGTCTGTCTTATTTTCCTGTAACGCCATTATAAGAAAGAGTTTATAAAAAAGCAAGCATTTTTTATTTTTTATTTTGTTTACATCGTTCCGTTTTTTGTTTATACTATTAGTAATTGTTCAGATAGATTTTTGATTGAATAGGAAGTGATACTTTATGAAGATAGAAAAGATAAATGATAATCAGATCCGCTGCACACTTACCCGTGATGATCTCGCCCAGAGACAGTTAAAGCTCAGCGAGCTTGCTTACGGCTCCGAGAAGGCAAAGTCTTTATTCCGCGAGATGATGCAGCAGGCCGCTTCTGAATTTGGATTCGAAAGCGACAATCTGCCACTGATGATCGAAGCAATCCCGACCGCCGGCGATTCTATCGTTCTGAATATAACCAAAGTTGATGATCCGGATGAACTGGATACCCGTTTTTCCAGATTCACACCTACTCCTGCGGACGAAGCTGCTGATAAGCACAAATCCGTGCTGGAACATCTGAAAAAGCTTGACGGAGCCGAAGATTTTCTCGACATTCTCCGCCAGATGAAAGAAGCTGTATCCCAGCTCCCGGAGAACCCGGAAGCACTTGCCGATACTCCGGTCCAGGAACAGGCTCCTGCTTCAGAAGCCAAAGAAGCAGCTCCTGCTGAACCTTCTGTTCCACCGGTCCGGCTTTTCTCTTTCTCAAGACTTGACAGTGTGATTCATGCCAGTCATTTTTTAGCTGAGATGTATGATGGTCCGAACACACTTTACAAGGATGAAGCAGAGAACATGTACATCCTGACACTTGCACAGGGGGAACATCCGTCTTCTGATTTTAACCGGATCTGTAATATGCTCTCCGAGTATGGTTCACCGGAACAGGGTGGTGGTATATCACTTGCATTTCTGGAAGAGCACTGTGATATGATCCTTGCTAAAAATGCAATACAGACTCTGACTTCATTTAAATAACAGACAAATACACAATTTTTAACTTGGCGAAAAAGACGGGGACGGCAGATTAATGATCTGTCGTCCCCGTTAAATTATATCTTTTATTTATTCACGGTCTATGCTTCGGCTGCTAAAAGTGCGTTGATCTTTGCGATAAGAAGATCTGCATCAATTCCATGAACCATTGCTGCTTCTTCAAGAGACTCACCCTGTGAAGCCGGGCATCCAAGACAATGCATTCCAACTTCCATAAGAACCGGTGCTGTCTGTGGAGCTACCTGAAGCAATTCGCCAATTGTCATTGTTTTTGTTACTTCGACTGCCATCTTTCTTCCTCCTTTACTTTTCGTATCCCTTATTATAATACCATTTATCCCAAAAAACAACCTTAATATCCGACTGTATTGCTCGGTGAACTGCTTCCCGTCAAGTAGACAATTAAAAAAATAAAATTTATTTCTGCCACTAGATGAAAAACTGGTGGCAGTTTTTATGCTGCCAATATATATTGTTCATGTTTTTCCATTGGGGTTAAAACTCCAAGATTCCTTTGTAATCGTCTATTGTTGTAATATTCCATGTAGCTTTCAATCATGCCCACAAGTGCTGTACGACTCGTAAATCTTTTCCCATAATAACGTTCTCTTTTTATAATCCCCCAGAATCCTTCCATCGGACCATTATCAATACATTTTGCAACCCTGGACATGCTTTGCGTCATTCCGGCAGCTTCCAGTTTATTGTGGAAGCTTCGATTTGTATATTGAAATCCTCTGTCACTATGACACAGCGGGCATGCCTCTGGATTACTGGCAATGGCATTGTCGAAAGTATCAAAGACCAATGCGTTATTATTGTTATCTCGAATTACATAGGACACAATCCGTCTATCATACAAATCTAGTATTGCACTAAGATACACCTTATGTTTTTCCAAACCGATGTAATATTTAAATTCCGTCACATCTGTAAGCCATTTCTGATTAGGTGCATCTGCAAAAAACTCTCGGTTTAATACATTTTCCGCTATGTATTGTGGATTTGCGGATTGACGTGTGCATCCATTGTTAGCATATTTAATTGTGGATTTAATATTTTTCTTTCTGCAAATACGAAGAACCCGTTTGTCATTTACCTTTATTCCATAATAGCGTTCCAGATCATCTCGTATTCTTCGATAGCCTTTGTCAGGAGAATCCGTGTGTATCTTTTCGATTGCATCTGAAATACGCAAGTTTTTAATTTCATTAGCTGGAATCTCTCTATGAAGCCATTTATAATAAGCAGATCTGCTTACATTTCCAAGTTTGCAAAGTGCACTGATTGGGTAACCGTATGTTTCGTTTTCCTCTTTAATTGCCTGATAAATCTGCCCTTGCCTCAACAGGCTTAACCCCGCCTCCTCTCTATTTCGTCGAGTTTTTTTAGGAATGATGTCTCCATTTCAGCTTTTTTCCGCTTGGCTTTTTCCATCTTCAATTCTGCTTGAAGTTTTTCAATTTCTGAAAGAGAATTCTCTGATTTCCTTTTGCCACGATTGTCTTGTAGTGCATTAATTCCACCGTTTTCATATTTAACCGTATAGTTTCGTGCCTGCTGATAAGAAACTTTAAATTTTTCAGATGTTTCAGTGTAATTATGATCATGGCTAATGCAATATGCCGCAATTTCTACCCGTTCATTAAATGCCGTTTTTCTTCCTTTGGTCATGATGCCTGTATCTCCCATTCTGGAAGCTTTTAGCTCCTCATGACCATTATACTTCTTAATCCAGCTTCTGAGTTGACTGGTCGAAAGAATTTTGAACTTTTGACAAATTTCTATATGAGAACCTTCGCCGGCTAAATATGCTGCGACTGCTTGCTCTTTTTCTGTTTTGGAATAATGTTTGTTATGATTGGTTTTAAACGCATCTATTCCCATCGCTTCATAGTTTTTTACCCATTGTTTGAATGATTGAAAGGCTATACCTAAACGTTGTGCAATCGTCTTCATACTGCCTTTTCCATCTAAATATTCTTGAACTGCACTTATCTTTTCTTCAGCACTGTATCTTGCTTTTCTTCCCAATAAAAATACCCCCTTTCAGGTAACAAGTTTTATATTATTTTACTTGTCTACCTAAAAGGGAGCATATCACGGATATTAAGGTTTCTTTGCTTTTGTAAAATATTTCCCCGTTTTCCACAAAAAACGTATGTTTTTATGTGGACAATGTGGATAACCCACGGATATTCAGCATTTTCGTATTTTTCAAATGCCTGCTTTCACTTGTGTTTCCAGGCTTTTACACAATTCTTCTTACTGAAAGAATTGTCGTATAAGTCGCCGGTGAAATCCCGATTCCCTGTTCCGGGTTCTGTGCATTGACGATCTGACCGTTCCCAATATAAATTCCGATGTGGCCATCATAACAGATCAGATCTCCCGGCATCGCCTGATCATAGCTTACCTCCACGCCGGCATTGATCTGGTCATACGTTGTCCGTGGAAGACTGATTCCAAAATGTGCAAACACAGACTGTACAAATCCGGAACAGTCTGCCCCATCTGTCAGACTTGTGCCGCCCCAGACATACGGATTCCCAATAAACTGGCATGCATAATCGACGATCACCTGTCCATTTGACGCCGGCTGTGCGGAAACCTCGGTAGTCTCCGTCTGCTGTACATTCCCCTGGACTTCCTGCGTCATCTGCGCTTCTTCGGATTTTCTGGACACTGCATAGGTAAATGCTTCTGCTTCTTCTTTTCCTTCCTGCTGCGCTTCCGTTACCAGATTCTCCGCATACGTCTGCGCCTCTGCTCCTGTCAGTATATATTCTGTTTTTACATATCCGGTGACATCTCCCGACTCGACTGCCGTCCATTCTCCCACAGGACCTGTGATCTTCGCCGCGTATCCCGGATACAGCTTTCCGACATATTCACTTTCCTTTGTCGGTTCGCTTCTGACATACAGAAAACTCGTTACATTGGCAAATGCCATATCTAAATACTCGCCCTTATTTTCCGGTACCAGATAATCCTCAGCTTTAATCTCCCTGTTCTGAGAATAAAAATCTTTCAATACCGCTTCTATCCCTACGCCCGGCATTTTTGCAGCTTCTGCGGTGTCCCCATCTGCTGCCATAACCGAAATTCCCGGAGATACTGTCATCCCCAGAAAAGTAACCAGGAACAATCCTTTTTTTAGATTTGAATGCATAAATCTCCCTCCTTCATGTATTCTTATCTTTTGTAAATGTTACAGAATTGTTACATTTGTTACGGTGATATTATATCAATCAAATTTCACATTGTCAAGTTTTACTCATTCATTTCGTATTACACAGTTCTACACCGTTCTTTATATGCATTGTTTTTTCGTCATATTTGTTACAAATTGTTACATCTCGCTTAACAGTATTTCCATTTTTTATTCTTTTATTCAATATACAATTTTTTAGAGGATTGCTAGAATGCAAAGCACGTAGCAATCTGGTATCAAAGGGGTCAAAATACCTTTTGAACCCAACATCATTATAACTGTCATAAAGTTTAATAACAAGCCTTTTGGTGGAAGAAAGGTGAAAAATGTGCTATAATCGTTACTGTTAACTCCCGTGCCAATCGCTATGCTGACTGGCACGGAGGATGCGTGTGTTTTTAATGATAGCAGGAGGAAGCTAAGAGATGAAAATATATATGATCCGTCATGGAGAGACGGACTGGAATAAAAAAAGAAAATTACAGGGACAGGTGGATATTCCGCTGAATGAATTTGGAAAACTACTTGCAAAAGAGACGGCTCCGGCACTCGCAGACGTTCCATTTGCGGTCTGTTACACAAGCCCGCTGAAAAGGGCGGCAGAGACGGCACGGCTCGTCCTGGGGGACAGGGAGGTTCCGATTGTTCCGGATAAGCGGATCCAGGAGATGAGCTTTGGAGAATTTGAGGGACTTTGCTGCAGAGAAGAGGGATGGAATATTCCGGATCCGGGATTTCGCAACTTTTTTAATGCACCGGAAGTGTATCAGCCGCCAAAAGGAGGGGAATCCTTTGAAGAAGTGCGTGCACGTCTGAATAATTTTCTGGAAGAGCTTTATCAGAAAGAAGAGCTTCAGGATAAAAATGTACTTTTATCCACACATGGTGCAGCACTTTGCGGGATTCTGAGCCTGATGAAAGGTCTGCCGATTTCCGGGTACTGGCAGCAGGGGGTACATAAGAACTGTGCGGTATCAATTGCGGAAGTGAAAGATGGAAAAATAGAAATTTTACAGGAAAATGTGACTTATTATCAAGAGTCAGTGCAGGACTGGTAGAAAGTTATTTGATGTCCTAAAGGCTTTCTGATAAATTGCTTAATAAAAAACTCCCATCCGGAGAAATGTGAGCTAATTATAACTCATTTCTTCTCCGGATGGGAGCTTTTTGATGTTAGATAAAATTCATTGGTATATTTAGACAGATAAGGAGCTATTTTTCAATCGCTTTACACGAATTCCGGACAACCAGCTTACACGGCAGTTTGATCTTAAGTGCAGGTCCCGGATGCTCCCTCAGGAGATGCTGCAGAATAGAAGCTCCGTACATTCCCATATGATAAGCTGGCGCACTGACCGTTGTCAGCGGTGGAGCAGAAAACTGTGCCATATTGATATCATCAAAGCCTACGATGGAAATATCCTCCGGAACACGGATCCCGTGTTCGGTAAAGGCTTTGATCGCACCAAAAGCGATCGGATCGCTTGCTGCAAAGATCGCCGTCGGCAGCTTGCCGCCGTTGATCAGATTGCATGCCATCTCATAACCGGAAGAAATCTGGAATACACCCTCTTGGATATAAGGCTCATAAATCAAATCGTGTGCATCACAGTAATCAATAAAGACTTTTTTTCGGTAATCCGGATAGAGATGATTTTCGCCGATATATTCTTTTCCGGTAAAGAAACCAATCTTCCGGTGCCCGATCCCAGTCAGATAATCCAGAGCTTCTGTAACTGCTTCGCCGAAATCCGGAATGATCGTGGAAATCCGGTCATCGTTTACCGGCATATCCAGGAACAGGATGCACGAATTCATCTCATACAGATAAGAAATTTCCTCCTGACTGAATTTGCCGATACAGATCAGACAGTCTACATCCTTCAGAACGTCCATGTAATTGATGTCGCTTTTGTAGGTACGCACAATCTGGATATTGTGTGAGAGGCAGTAATCTTCAATTCCCTGACGGATCAGAAGATAATAATTATCCTCCAGTTCCTGCTGGGAAGAGAACCACTGAATGATCCCAAGGGTAAAAAGTGATTTGACAGAAGGACGTCCGCGCTTTACATAATGCAGCTCTCTTGCAGTATCCAGTACTTTCTGTCGGGTTTCCGGTGAGACATTGAGCGTCTCATCATTATTCAGTATACGTGAAACTGCTGCGGCAGAAACACCGGCAGCAGAAGCAATATCTTTGATTGTTGCCATAAGCGGCCCCCTTGTTAAAAAATTTCTGATTCTTCTATTATAACAGAGGAGTAAAAAAATGGAAAGTGAAAGAATTATGTAGAACTGTACAAAAATTCACTAGTAAATTTATCAAAATATTTAGTAAATATATATTGCAAATTTACTAAATATATTTTATAATACAATTATCAAAGCAGAATCGAAAATGTATTTGGAGGAAATGAAGATGAAACAGCTTACAAAACTTATGGAAGAAATGAAACAGGGCGTGTACCGTGATACATTAAAAGATATTTATATTGATGAAAGTGTGATTGCACATCAGGAAGAACGCTATGTAAAAGCGATGGCAGAGTATCAGAAATTGTATGGGGACAGAGAAGTAGAAGTATACAGTGCACCGGGACGAAGTGAAGTTGGTGGAAATCATACAGATCATCAGCACGGAATGGTGCTTGCAACCTCTATTAATCTGGATGCGATCGCAATTGTAAATAAAAATGAAGATATGACCGTCCGTGTGGTATCTGAAGGATATGATATGATCGTTATCGATGCGAATGATGTAGAAAAGGTTGACAAAGAAGAAGGGACATCTATCGGACTGATCCGTGGCGTACTTGCAGGACTGAAAGAACGCGGATACAAGATTGGTGGGTTCAATGCTTATGTGACAAGTGATGTGCTGATCGGAGCAGGACTTTCCTCGTCTGCTGCATTTGAAACAATCATTGGAACCATTGTTTCCGGACTTTACAACGATATGCAGATCAGCATGGTAGAGATTGCACAGATTGGTCAGTATTCTGAAAATGTTTACTTTGGAAAGCCAAGTGGTCTGATGGACCAGACAGCCTGCGCGGTTGGTGGACTGATCCACATTGATTTCAAAGATCCAAAGGCTCCGGTTGTAGAAAAAGTAGATGTAGATTTTGAAAATCATGCATGCAGTCTGTGCATCGTAGATACCAAAGGTTCTCATCAGGATCTGACACCGGATTATGCACAGATTCCGGCGGATATGAAAGCTATTGCAACATATTTTGGAAAAGAAGTTCTCCGTGACGTAGATGAAAAAGAATTTTTTGCAGCGATCCCGGCACTCCGCGAGAAGCTTGGAGACCGTCCGGTGCTTCGGGCTATGCATTTCTTCGGTGATAATGCGAGAGTTGCAGCACAGGTTGCATCCCTTCGCGAAGGAAGATTTGAAGATTTCCTTAATATGATCAAAGCATCTGGGGATTCCTCTTTCAAATATCTTCAGAATGTATATACTAACCGTGACGTGCAGAACCAGGCAGTATCCATTGCCCTTGCAGTCAGCGAAAATGTACTCGGAAACCATGGAGTATGCCGTGTGCATGGAGGCGGATTTGCCGGAACCATTCAGGCATTTGTGAAGAATGATTTTGTAGAAGAGTACAGAAAAGCATTGGATGCAGTATTTGGAGAAGGATCCTGCCACGTATTAAAGGTTCGTAAATATGGCGGAATGAAAGTAATCGCGTAAACGAAAATATGCTAGCTGTCAAGGTTAGACATAAATACAGATTTTAGTTTGCTATCTGAATAAATAAAGGATTCGGTGTAAAAATGTGCCGCATTGAAAATGGATGGATATAAGACGAGCAAAAAGATTTGGAGGAAGAAAAATGATCGATCAGGCAATTACAGAACTGGTTCAGTATGGATTAGATACGGGGCTTGTAGCACCGGAAGATAAAATATTTGTTACCAATCAGATTTTAGAGGCACTTGGGCTGGAGTCTTACGAGGAGACACCAGGAAGCAGGGGTGCAGAGGAGCTGGAACAGATTCTGAAGGAGATTACAGATTATGCAGTGGAAAAAGAACTGATTGCAGATTCAATCGTGTACCGGGATCTGTTTGATACAAAAATCATGGGAAAACTGGTCCCGCTGCCGAGCATGGTAAGCCATAAATTCTATGAACTGTATCAGGAAGGACCGAAAAAGGCGACCGATTATTTTTACAAGCTTAGTCAGGACAGCGATTATATCCGAAGATACCGAATTAAAAAGGATCAGAAATGGATCACAGAGACACCATATGGGGAGATGGAGATCACCATCAATCTGTCCAAACCGGAAAAAGATCCGAAAGCGATCGCGGCAGCAAAAAATGCTACACAGAGTGGTTATCCGAAATGCCAGCTGTGTAAGGAAAATGAAGGCTACGCCGGTCGCGTCAATCATCCGGCAAGACAGAATCACCGGATCATTCCGGTCAGGATCGATGGAAAAGACTGGGGATTCCAGTATTCACCGTATGTGTATTACAATGAACACTGCATCGTTTTCAACGGAGAGCATGTGCCGATGAAAATTGAGCGTGCAACCTTTGCAAAGCTGTTGGATTTTGTCAGCCAGTTTCCACATTATTTTGTTGGTTCCAATGCAGATCTTCCGATCGTAGGCGGATCGATCCTAAGCCATGATCATTTCCAGGGTGGAAATCATGAATTTGCAATGGCAAAAGCTCCGGTTATTAAAGAATATGTGATTCCAGGGTATGAAGATGTGCGCGCCGGAATGGTAAAATGGCCAATGTCTGTTATCCGTCTGCAGGGCAAAGACAAAGAACGTCTGATCAGCGCAGCTGACCATATTTTAATGTGTTGGAGATCTTATACAGACGATGCAGCATTTATCTTTGCCGAGACGAACGGAGAACCGCACAACACGATCACTCCGATCGCCAGAATCAGGGATGGGTATTTTGAGCTGGATCTTGTTCTCAGAAATAATATTACGACAGAAGAACATCCGCTTGGCGTTTACCATCCGCATGCAAAATTACATCACATCAAGAAAGAGAATATTGGTCTGATCGAGGTGATGGGACTTGCAGTGCTGCCGTCAAGACTGAAAAGTGAGATGGAACAGCTTGCAGATGCAATCCTTGAAGGAAAGGACATCCGCAGCAATGAAGTGCTTGAAAAGCATGCAGACTGGGTAGAAGAATTCCTTCCAAAATATACAGACATTACGAAAGAAAATATCATGGACATTCTCCATGAGGAAATCGGACAGGTGTTTAACCAGGTGCTGGAAGATGCTGGTGTTTATAAGCAGACAGAAGAAGGCAGGGCAGCATTTGAGCGGTTTGTTGGAAGCCTGTAATATAGAGCAAAAAAAGAATATAAAAGGATAAAAAAGGACTAAAACTCGGGTGTCGGACCGAACTTCAATTGTTCGGGGGAACTACCTGAGTTTTAGTCCTGATTTATTATACATCAGCACAAATGTACCGACAAGATAAATTCTTAGTCATCCTGTTCTTCTGTATTCAGATCCAGGATTGCCTGTCTTTTCGCGGCAGTTGCGTCTGCTCCACTCGACTTGAGAAGAGATTTGCACCGGAAATGACCGATGCGGGCAGGATTTCTCATAGGATGTTTTAAAAATTCCAATATATTTTGATTTCTTGTTTAGAAGTACCATCAGAACTTGAACATATGACGATATGGTCGATGAAAGTCTCCACCATACTTCTCGTGAGTTCTTTCGGACGCGAATAGGATTCGAGCACACCTGCTTTTTCTCTTAAGATTTCCTGCGAGCGAAGAATTTTATTGTAATTCTCAGTGCAAAGATCCACTTTACGTTCTGCCAATTCCTTTCCAGCTGACAGCTCTCTGGATAGGAATTGATAATCTGAATTTGAGATACTTCCTGATGCTTTGTCTAAATATAGACATTTGAGACCGCTCTCGTATTCAACAAGTTTCTTTTTGTGTTGGGCAAGTTCTGCTTTTAAGCGTTTTATTTCAATGCCTATAGTACTTTCTTCATCCATTATTTCTGAAAATAAGGAGCCATCCTTGTATTTGGCCGCGAGGATATCCAATTGGTCGAGAATGGTTTTTTCCATCAAGGCGTTGGAGACCGCATGTACAGGACAAGGATTGATTTCAGGGTGCCTTCTGACGCATATTACGTAATTGTAGTACGTACCAGATTTTCTTTTTGACCTTCCGGTTCTCATCAATTTGTTGCAATGGCCACAATAAACTTTTCGGGAAAAGAGGCCTATTTCCTCCGATCGTGTAAAAGAACGCGCTCCGACAGCGAGTAGTGCCTGGGTTTGATTCCAAGCTTCCAGCGATATAATCGCTTCATGTGTTCCGATGACACGAATCCAATCTTCTTTTGGCAACGTTCGAAGTTTTTTTGTTTTATAAGATTCGGATGCTTGTCGGCCTTGAACCATATTGCCGATATACATTTCCTCTTTAAGGATTCGCGAAATAGAGCAGGAATCCCACTCACCTGCCATGAAGGCATTTTTATATTTATCCCCCTGTTGGATTTTGTATAGTCCCGGCGGCGGGATTTGTTCCGAATTTAAGATGCGGGCGATGTCTGCTCTACTGTTTCCTTCAAGGTACATCTTGAAAATTCGTTCCACCACGGCGGCGGCAACTGGATCGGGAATGATATGTCCTTTTTGGTTCGGGTCTTTCATGTAACCATATCTGACCCAGGCACCGATATGGTGCCCTTTTCTGCGAAGGTCATCAAGGGAACGGATACATTGAAGACCTCAGCGAGCGCATCGCAAAGGAAGAGAGTGCAGGCAGGCGGGCAGAGTTGCTGGCTGATTTTAACGAGCTGAGAGATTGCGCGAGCAGGGCATCGAACCTTCCGGCCATTTTTCAAAAGTACTTTGAGGGAATAGAGAAAGTGATTGTTTTTTGCCCGAATGTCTTCGAGCTGAATGAAATCGAGAAGATGTGCCCGCGGTGGTTTTCCCGAGTAAACGGTAACGTTCATACCTATGTTGTCCATAGCTCGAATCCCTTCGGGACGAGTGAATACGATGGGTTCAAAGAAGACGATGATGAGACCGCAATCAAGCTTTTGCTTTGCGTCAACCAGCTTAACGAGGGGGTTCACATCAAGGGCGTGGATGCCGTCATTATGGTACGTCGTACCTCGTCGCCGACGATTTTCTATCAGCAGCTTGGGCGTGCATTGACCGCCGCAGGCAACTTCGAACCGTTGGTTATCGATCTGGTCGATAATTTCGAGATGATCGGGATTGAGCAGATCGTAAGCATGATGTCGGAAAGCTACGCCCGGCTATCTGGAGAAAATGATCCGGAAGAACTCATTCCGCCTTCAGCTTTCAAGGTCATCGATCATGAGAAGGACGCAAGGAATCTGGCTAAAAACCTTGAACGGCGATTGGCGCTAAGATCTGGGAAACTGACAATCGATGAGAAGATAGCGCTGTGGAAGGGGCTTTAGCAGATGACTGACAGGAAAAATAATCAGCTCAAACAGAAAAAGACTCTGGAGTACGAGCTTCGCCGTCTTTATCGTGCGGGGGAGCTGACCGACCAACAGATTGTCGAGTTGAAGGAAGCCGAGTTTCCATTCGATACTCCTGTTCGCAGAACGGCAAAATCGGTTGTTCGAATCGACGATGGCAAGAAGTGGCCGAGCTGTAGTGCAGCGGAAAAAGAGCTTGGGATCACCCAGGGCTGGATGTCGGATGTGTGCAATATGGCCCAGAACGGCAAATGGGTCGCGATCAAAAATCAGTTCTATTGTTTTGAGTCGATGTATTCGCCGGATATGGATCTGACAGAGATTCGAGGACTTGCCGGATGGATCGTCATATTGGAAACGGGGGAGATGTTCCCGACTACGGGTGCAGCGGCAAAGGCTGCCGGGACAAGCAGGTCGGTGGTTCTAGACCATGTGAAAAACAAGGTCAAGCCTCAGAATAAGAGATTTTCATATGTGAGGGATTGGGACGGGAAAGTAGGAAGACTTGTAGATCTGAATGTGCAGATGATTTGTCTTGAGACGGACACCATCTATCACAGTTATGACGAGATCTGTGCCGCAATATGGTCCGATGGATATGACTGGGAAACACGAAAAGAGATTGTTCAGAAGGTCGGAGATGCCATACGGCATGGATGCCCTGCCTTTGATATGCATTGGGCAAACGGTGAGAACCTTGAAGAGAGAAAAGAAGCCTACATGGAGGAGAAAAGGCTGTGCGCTCGTCCGGTTATCGAGTTGACAACGATGCGCGAGTACGCAGATGTGCACGACGCGCTGAAATTCGGCTCACGTTATGCCGACTGGAAGAAGATCGTTGCAATCTGCGATGCGAAGGGCGAGCCGACCAGCGAGACGACTTGCTGGAGGGGTGAACGATGGTTTTGGAAGGATGATTGGAATAAAAATATCAAACTGAAGTCCGGCGAGCGTATTAAGGACATGCAGCCGGTGATTTGCTATGAGCGGGGGAGGTGCGATTATTCGGTTCTTGAGCTAACGAGGCGGTACAGGTTCGACCATAAGTCTTTGCTGAATTCAGGCAAGGAGGGAATCGTTTTTGACGGTCTGACTTGGAGGCTTTTGCGATACGACGTGGATTTCAAGAAAAGGCTCAAGGAAACGCCTTTAATCTGTCGAGAAACCGGTAAGACGTTCGATACATTATCCGATCTGCTGGATTGGCTGAAGAAAGAACATGAATGCCGCGCATACGAATACGATCTTCAGTGGGCGATCGCGGGCGGTCGTGAGTACAGGGGTTTTCACTTCGAATACATGATTCCACCTTCCGTATCAGGAGAACGTTAATTGTGTTTTGTCTCAACATTAAGTCTCAACATATACCTGCTCGGTATTTCTCTTTCTGTATCCTATTGACGGTCTTGCTGGTGACTTTGAGCATTCGCTCCCTACAAGGAGAATTGTTCATAACCGATGCGCAGTATATGGTTGCCGCCGGCCGTTGGATTATAGCCAACGGTCATCTGCCGACAACCGATCCGTTATCGATCCATTCGGAATTGACCTATATCTGCCAGCAATATCCTATCTGCATATTAGTTGCAGTTCTCTACGACACTTTTGGAGAGATGTCGGTTCGGCTGTTTTTTGCGCTGTTGGACATGGTGGCGGTTCTCTTCATTTGGTACCAAACTTTTCCAAAAGCTGGAAACCGCATTCTTCACTGTGCTGTTTCATGCGTATTCGGAGCGGTAATCGTTTATAACCTTCGGTCGACACCGCGTGCGCTCGATATCCTGTGCTTGGCTGTTTCCTGGGAGTTGATGGAGAAATACATTGAAAGCCGCGATATTAGATTTCTGTTTGGTTTTCCATTCCTAGGGATTTTTATAGCCAATCTGCACGGTGCGCTTTGGCCCTGCGCGATCATGTTGCCGCTTGCCGCTTTATTAGATAGTAAGCTGGATTCGAATGCGCGGGCCGCATTGGCTGTGACGATCTTACTTACGATCGCTTCCGCAATGTTGAATCCATACGGATTAGACGTGCTGTCGCTTCCGTTTAAGACAATAGGCACGTCGGATGTCGCCACGGTTGCCGTGCCGGAACTGAAACCGATGTTCTCCATCGTTCCGGTTGAGGCAGTGATACTCATTGTCATCTCGGTCGTGCCGGTGATCTTCCATGCCAAGTGCTTGGGATTTAAAAAGACGGTATTTTCGTTCGAGACGATGATGATCTCAGGACTGCTCTTTCTATCCCTGATGACATGGCGAAACGAACTTTTGCTGCTTGGCATATTGATGATCGTCTACAGCACGTGGTGCTGGAAGATTGAGCCAAAATGCAAGGCGAGCTCGAAGATGTTAAGCAGGATAGTCTTATTTTCAATCTCTGTGGTTGCACTTGAGTTTGGAGCGGTTCTGTTTTATAGCACGCTGTCTGCGACCGATCAAAAGTCCATCTCGCTTGAAAGGGCGTTTCAGGCAATGAGAGAGGATGGCGCCGTATCGGGGACGGCAGTCTTGACGGACATCGACCCAGGATGCCGAGCGGAGCTAAACGGGTTCAAGCCGTATCTTGATACCAGAATTGAGGTGTTCAATGGGCAGAACGGGCAGAAGAATGTGCTTGCCGAGGCAGGAAAGGCGCTTTCTTCTGGAAGCCTATCGGCTATTTGCGATGACTATGGAATGGATTACGCTGTACTGAATTACGGCATCAATGATGTCGGTATTCAAGATTTGAAGGAATCGGGATTCAAGCCGGTTTATAGCGACAATCTGACTGTCTGTTTAAAAAGAAGCACTGTCTAGGAAATCTATCAGCGACCACGGGGAGCGGATCAATAGGTGCCGTAGGGCACCGCATGAAAAGCGCATCGCCATACGTCCTGCAAGTCGACTCACCGTCGACTCGCAGGACGACTTGATAGCGCTTCGTAGATTACATGATGCAATATGTTAGTATTATGGTATAATATAAAAAGGGAGAATTCCCTAAATATCGAATTGAAAAGAAGAGGCAGGACTTTATGAATTCAGATAGACAATACGAGCGCACTATGGAATTGTGGCGTAGTTACAGTATCGCTACGTCGCTTGAGTTGGCAGCGCACCTGGAAAATTTTGCAATATTATTCTCTTACAACTCAGGGAAAATCGAGAATAGAGAAATCACTTACCATGATACGCACGAGATTTTTAAGAATGGCCGTGTATGCGGTTACACAGGAGACCTGCGGACGCTTTACGAGATTAAGAATCTGAAAGACGCAAGTGAGCTGATGTACCGGTGGTTCGATGAGCGTAAACCTATCACGCTCGATTCCATTCGGGAGATGCAGTTTGAACTGACGAAAGGCACTTACAACGAGCGGCGTTGGGAACTTGGGGAAAGACCTGGGGAATTCAAGAAAAACGATTTATGGGGAGTCGGCATGCATGATGTTGTCGCTCCTGTAGATGAGATCGAGGACGACCTTCAGCAGGACCTTGATGAGGCTTCCGAGTTTGGAGATGAAAATCCTCTGGTGGCAGCTGCGTTTTGGCACGCGAGGTTTGAGGGCATTCATGCTTTTGCAGACGGGAACGGCAGGACTGGTAGGACGATGATGAATTACTATCTGCTATTGCACAACCATCCTCCGATCGTAATTTTCGATGAAGACCGGAAAGACTATTATGCGGCACTGGACGGTTTCGACATGACGGGTGACCTGAAACCGCTGATCGGTTTTTTACGTCGGGAGACATGTAAGACATGGGAGAGTGCAGTACAGAGAGAAGATCGGTCCCATCAGATGTCGCTCGAAAAGAAGAGAGATACTGTGAGCAGAAGAGTCAGTCTAGATGAGATAAATAATAACTTTAATGCTCGGTAGGCGCAGTAAATTGAGAAGAAAGGCGGATAGGCAATTCCGCTATCGGTGGAAAATTAAATAGCAGAATGACGACGCATTACGCCAACTGAAAATAGGTGGAAGGAGTATAAACAGCTCTTTCTGCCTATTTTTCTTTAAAAAAATCGTCATTTTCACGCGTAATACTGAAGTGTTGTGGTATCTTAGTAGTACTCTAGTATCGTGGTATACTGATACACGTCAAGAAAACAGGGCGTTACTAAACGAAATTGGCTGTCATCCGCTATAGTTGACAGCACGTTTCGCAGAAAGGACGAAAGATTCATGTACGAGAAGAAGCACGCACTGCCAAGCAAAAAGATTCACACTCCGAAGGGGATCGCGCGTCTGACCGTCACCGCGGCGACCATGGCCGCCATGACCGGATCGAGCCTCATCTCACCGTTCACGGCATTCGCCCAGACCGGTGACGGGGGCACGCAGCACCCCGCCGTGATGTCGCCGATCGCCGCCCACGCCGGCGCGGCATCCGGTACCGGCGCGAAATCCGCCGCACAGACCATCGCGGACCTGCAGAAGGCAGTCGACGAGGCGAAGGCGAAGGAGGACGCCGCCAAGGCATCCTACAATGAGGTCGCCGGCCCCTACAACGAGGCGGCTTCCGCCCGCGACCAGGCCAAGGCATCCTACGATTCTGCAGTCAACGCCGGTACGGCAGCCGACCGAGCGGCAATGGACGAGTACGCCCGTCAGGTCGCGGAGGGCAAGGACGCCGCCGATGCCGCCGGCAAGGACCTCGAGCAGGCGAAGGCGGGTCTCGCAGACGCCAAGGCGGATGCATCCGAGAAGGACGAAGCGTACCAGTCCGCCCTCAAGGCGGCCCAGAATGCCAAGGATGCCCTCGATAAGGCCAAGGCCGATGCCGTAAGCGCCACCCCGGAGGCAATCAGTGCCGCCGAGCAGGCCGTGCGCGACGCCCAAGATGCCGTGAGCAGGGCACAGGCCGACCTCGCCAACGCCAACGCGACGCTTGCCGATGCCCAGTCCAAGCTGGTTGCGACCCAGTCTGCAAAGGATTCCGCCGATGCCGTCCTCGCCGCAGCCCAGCAGAACAAGGACGCGGCGGATGCGAAGACCGCAGCAGCCAGCGCCGCCTATGAGCAGGCGAAAGCCGACCTCGCCGCAGCGGAGGCAGGCGCCAGCGGTCCGGAGTACGATGCGGCAAAACAGAAGGTCGCGGACGCAGAGGCAGCCCTCGCTGCCGCACAAGCGGCACAGTCTCAGTGCGAGTCCGAGCTCGAGCAGGCACAGTCCGCTGAGGCAACGGCACAAGCCGACCTGAATGATGCCCAGACGGCTCTCTCCGTAAAACAGCAGGCCGCGGCCGATGCCGAATCCGGTGTGAACGCCGCCCAGTCCGCTCTCGATGCCGCGAACGCCGGCCTCGATGCGGCCAAGCAGGCGAATGCCGACGCCGTCGCCAAGCTGGATGCAGCGAAGCAGGCTGTCAAGGACGCCCAGTCCGCCAAGGCAGCCGCCGACGAAGAGCTTGCGAACGCCAAGACCGCAAAGGATACCGCTGACGCGGCCGTGACCGCCGCCCAGCAGAAGGTCGACGAGGCACAGGCGAAACTCGATTCTGCCGACGCGCAACTCAAGCAGGGAGCTATCGGCTTCTTCAAGTCCATGGGTGCCGATGACGCAGTCAACATCATCCTGAACGCCAAATATGCCGGAAAGACCGAAGTCGGCAACTCCAAGGACGCCACGTCCCTTGACAATATGCTCAATGCGATCAGGTGGATGAAGTCCGTCAACGACTACCGCAAGTCGGTCGGCCTGTCCGAGCTCCATGTCACCTACAAGCTCATCGCCGGTGCGATCGCAGATGCCAACTACAGCGACACCGTGCTCGATCATGCCCGTCAATATGATTTTGCCGAAAATCTGGCATGGAATTACGGAATCGATCCGAGTGGGCAGTGGATCGAGCAGGAGAAGGGCTTTTTCGACAAGGCAACGGAGGCCCTTTATGGAGTCACCGGTCTTGTCGGCAAGGATGCCTATGATTTCTATGCAAAGAACGGTGTCGCAATCAACCATTGGATTGCAGACAACTGCCACTGGGAGAACGGCAGTAGCGGCACCGTCGGCCATTACATGAACATCATCAATCCCGAACTCGCTGTTATGGGAATGGCAACCTGCACCAAGGGCACCATGTCCGGGCTTCAGACGCAGTGCTACACCGCAGAGATCTCCGGCTGGTCCGGCTCCGGTTGGAACACGAACCCCATCTCCGTCGACGAGTACGAGCAGAAGCTGACCTCCTATATCAACGGCCTCAAGAACGCCAAGAGCGCACTCGACGCAGCCAAGGCTGATCTCACATCCAAGAAGCAGGCAGCCGCCGGCGCCGCCACAACCGTCCAGCAGAAGCAGGTCGCGGTGGATTCCGCACAGGCAGGTGTCGATGCCGCAAAGCAGGGTGTTGCCGATGCCCAGCGTGCCGTCGATGCCACCAAGGCTGATGTCGCCGCCAAGCAGCAGGGCGTCACGGTTGCCCAGACCGAGCTTGATGCGGCGAAATCGGACCTCGATGCCGCCAACGCGGCAGTCGATACGGCAAAGTCGACCGTACAACAGAAGCAGGTTGCTTTTGATGCTGCCAACGCAGCCGTAACGACCGTACAATCTAAGTTGGATGCCGCAAAGGCCGACACCTCTGCCAAGCAGCAGAGCGTTGCCGATGCGAACGCCGATCTCGCGAAGTTCTTCCAGGACGTCGCCGACGCCAAGAAGGCGGTCGATACCGCAAAGAGCGTCCACGACGCGGCGGTAGCCGGCCAGGCCGAGAAGGCGGCAGTCCTCGCAGCCGCCAAGCAAAAGGCGGACGGCACCGCACGCGCCCTCGCGGATGCCCAGCGTACCGTCGATGCCGCAAAGGTCGACACCGGCGTTGCCGCCGACAAGCTCACTGGCTCCCAGACCGATCTCGAGGACGCACAGTCGAACCTCGACATCCTCACCGGCCTTGCCGCGAAGCTCGCAGAGGCACAGCAGTGCGAGCAGGATGCAGTAAAGGCCGTCAATGACACCAAGGCCGCCCTCGATGCTGCGAAGGCGGATACCATCGCCGCCGAGTCCTTGGTCTCCGCCGCCGAACAGGCGAAGGCGCAGGCAGACGCCAAGCTGTCGAAGCTGAACTCCATCGATGCCGGCGCGGCGATCGCTTCCGGCCATGATGTGAACGCGGATGACGCCCTCAACGCGCTTTTCGCCGCAGCAGTCGAGGCACGTGCCAAGGTCGCGCCCGCCAAGGCCATTCTGGACGAGAAGCAGGCCGCGGTGGACGGGCTCCAACCCGGCTATGATGTGGCACTCGCCGCCTACGAGCAGGCGAAGTCCGACCGCATCGCGGCGGAGCAGAAGCTTTCCGATGAGATCGCACGACAGGAGGCAGAGGAGGTCGCAAAGCAGCAGGCGGCATACACCCCGAAGCACCTCGCCGGCACGGATACCGCCCAGACCGGCAGCCTCGCCCAGACCGGTGACCGCGCGGGACTCATCGGCGAGACGTTCGTCATCGGCGGTACCGTCCTCGTGGCAGCCGGCGTCTTCCTCGATCAAAAGAAGCGCCGCGGGCAGATGTAGTGCAAATCGCATAACGACTCGGAAAGGGGAATCCCGCAAAAGGGATTCCCCTTTTGCGTCTCGCCAGCCACGGTTCGTTGAGGCAGCTTCAGCTTAAGGGCCACAGATTAAACCGATTTACAACTGTGACCATATGACTGTGCGCACATGTTAGCATGGTCATATGGTCACCTATTTACAGCTGCGATTATGCTGCAATAACTCAACCGTTAGTGCTTATTAAACAGCCAATCGAAGCCAGGCTTGCCCAGTGTTTGGCGCATCTGCCCCACCTGAATATCCGTCTCCACACCATCCTTGCCGAAGACGGCGCTCATGTTCTCAGCGGTCGGGATGACCGTTTTCACTTCGCCCGTGGTGAGGTCGAAACGTTGGTTGCTGACCTGGTCCTCAAGATGGATCTGATTATCGGATCCAAAGACACTCTGGAGCATGGCTGCCTCCTTGCAAGAAACTGTCGCCCCAAGATAACAGACGGGCGGATCCGGCGCAGCATATAACGCTCGGTAATACATGACCATGTTAATGTAGTCATATGTTCACGTATTGCAAGCTGGGACCTCATGTATTAGAGCTCGAGCCGTGGCCGTCAGGACGTCCGGCGGGGAAATCATCGGGGTCGATGCGTGGGGCACGGCGAAGGTTCTTACCGGAGCCTATGGTCCCGGCTCTCCCGGTCGTATTCCTACGATATCGCCCCTAAATCACCAATGTGTCAGATAAAGAATGATGCAATGGCTATGATCAAGCATACGGCGGATGCGGCGACTGCGCCTTTTTTCCTCTCCTTTAGTCCGACGAATAGGGTTGCCGTAAAGTAAAGGGCGGAAATGCAGGCTATGGCAAGCGAAACGAGTTCCTTGGGCGGTTTCAGCAAAAGGTCGCTAGCAAAGAGTAATGCAAGCAGGGCAAAGCCGATTGTGGTCAAGTATCTCGATTGATTTTGCGACAGCATGGCAACTTCCTTTTAGAACATGTAAGTGAAAAGTCGGTACGATGTCATTGCGGTTGCAAACAAGCCGCTGCCAGGACCGGTTGTCACGAGACCGGCGATAACGCATTTTCTCGGTTTCCAGCTCATGACAGACCCCTCTCTCATAGTGAAACGCATACATTATGAGATATGCACATTATCTCGCTAATTAATTTCAATATCCATCATCTAACACTAAAGAATACTGCCTCACTGGTTCAGCGACGATGCGTTTTTACCCTTGCGTTCCCACTCGCCGCGTCGGCGGTCGGAAGGGTCTCCGTCTCGCAATCAGCGACCTTGTAACCGTATCTGATGACTGTAGGTTAAACCAACCCACATCCATGAGCACGTTAATGTAGTACCATACTAATTACTTAATATGCTCACGTATTTCTACCTGCGTCTTAGAATTACTTAATGTAGTCACATGTTAATGTGCTAATATATGACTACGCTATTCAGAAAGGGGAGAACATGGCGACGAACATCCTGCTAGTCAACCAGAAGGGCGGCGTCGGCAAGACGACGTTCGCCGACGAGATCGCCTGGGGTCTCGAGCGCCGCGGCCACAAGGTCGGTTTCGGCAACCTGGACCCGCAGGGCGGTGCGAACCACGAGAAAAACCTGCTCGACGACGAGGACGCCGTGAACGTCATCGACACACCGGGCTTTTTGAGCGACGACACCGCCGAGTACGCCAAGAATGCGGATATCGCGATTATCCCGGTGCAGCCCGGAACGCTGGGCCTGAAGCCCATGAAGCGAACGATCAAGGTCATCACCGAGGCCAATCCCGACTTGTCGTTCGCAATCATCATCAACAACTTCGCCGGCAACCAGACCGTGGACAGACAGTTCCTCGAACTGCTCGAGGCCGACGACCTTCCCGTGCTGGGCACCGTACCGACCGCGGCGGCCTTCAAGCAGGGCGCGGCGCTGGGAAAGCCCGTGTATGAAATCGCCAAGAACGGCAAGGCCGCCCAGGCGATTGAAAACATCCTGAACGAACTGGAAGAGGTGCTGTAAATGGCAAAGTTCAAAAAGGCGACCTCCTACTTCGATGTCGCCGCGGAGAAGGCCGAGGAGAGGCAGCAGAAAATCGTTGAAAGCGCATCTGAGCCCCAGAAATCGGCTCCACAGGTACGGAAAGCCGGGCGCCCGAAAAAGGGCCTTGAAGGGGCATCTGAGAGGCTTGTACAGTTGTCTGTCTACGTTCCCGAGAGCTACCGCAAGCGATTGAAGCAGGTCGCCCTTGAGGAAGACAAGTCTGTTTCCGATATCGCTCGGGAGCTTTTCGATCGCTATTTGGCCGAAAAAGAGATCTAGTTGAGTTAACGGGTACCGAAGGGTGCCCGTTTTCTTTTACCTTGGCCACTGAGAGCCGATTTAAGACCCAGTTTTATCTATCAATGAGAAAACGGTCGGACCTCACCGATAGGACGTCTTATTTTCGATTCTGCGGCTCCCTGCCGATAATTGAAGTGAAGTCAACCAAATGTCGGTATCCAGATCAACCGGAAAAACGGATTCGGTAGGTCATTGCCGAAGTGCAGGTGTTTACAGCCAAGAGGTTTAGTCCGCCCGGGGAGCGAAGCGACGCCGGCGCTGAGGGTTGGCAAGGGCGTAGTGATTTCAGTCAGGGATTGCTCTCCTTTCCGGTGAAAAGCGAGCGTCCGATTTGCCTATAACGTTTCGCTGGTCGCTAAGACCAATAGGGCCGTACCGGATTTATTTCCGGGAAAGTACGTTGCGAGTGGATAGGGCTTCGATTAAACGGTGATTGACATGGACGTGAATAAAAATCTCAGATCAAAGAAAAGCTCTCTTCCCCTTTCTTTCTCTTAAAACCTCTTTAGATATTATTGGTGCCCTTTTTGGAAACTTTTGGTTGTCAAAAAGGGCACAGTTTTCGGGTTTTTGTGCCCCTTTTGGAAACTTTTTGTGCCCCTTTTGGAAACTGCCATTGTCAAAAGGGGCATAGGAAATTGCCGAAAGGGGCATAGGAAATTGCCGAAAAGGGCATAGAAGGTAATGCGAAAAAGCGCCTGAAATAGTGAGAAATTGCCGAAAGGGGCATAGGAAATTGCCGAAAAGGGCACAAAAATAGAGCAGAGATCTCTTAAATTCGATAAAAATTGCCGAAAGGGGCATAGGAAATTGCCGAAAGGGGCACAGGGGGAGGCAAATAAAAAGGGACGGGCAATCTATCGCCCGTCCCGATTAGAGGTTCTTGGTACCACGTTCCATGCACGCCTGCGGGTTCACATCGTACTCGGCGGGTGCCCTGGGCGAGATGACAGTTTTCACGACGAGATTCAGGCTTGTGAGCTTTTCGAGGGAGACACGAAGTTTGCTTTTGCTGACGGCGAGCTGATCGGCGGCATTCTGGGTCGATACTCGAAACGGCTTTGATTCCTTTGCCGCGAAGAACGAAAAGATGTAGCCGAAAAGAACCTTGTCGAGAGCAGAGAGATCGGTATCGCGAATCGCCCAAAAGGGGACCCGGCAGAAAGTTCCGCGCGAAGTCCACTCGTGAAGAGCCCTGGCATCGATGAACTCGATGCCGCAGAGCTCCGCCCACCTAGCCTCATCGACCCTGTAGGTGATTTCTTCGCCATGGCCTTCTTTTTTGATTAGAGCGAAGTTTTTGAGCTTCTGTAGCCTCTTACTGAGCGCCGAGGGAGAGATGCCCAGGGCTTCGGCAATCGTCTTGGCGTTCGAGTGGCATCCCTTCAGGGGATCCCTGCGCTGGAATCCGTGGATATACGCTAGGACAAGGAGTTCGCTTAGGGATAGCTTTGCCTCGGATTTGCGAAGCGAAAGCATCGAGAGAGGGAGTGCGATGAAACGACCGCTGTCGGCCGAGCTGTCCTTGAGCCATGATTCTGCGTTTAAAGCGGAAGCGTGACTCGAGTTCGAGCTCGGCGTGTCGCCCGGTTTTGACTGGGCAAGAAGGGCGGCGAAGTCCTCTTTCGAAATCGTGTTTTTGAACGTGCTCCTCCCGCTGGGCGGAGCGCCATTTACGTCCATAAAGTGACCTTTCCAAGGTCACCAACATGTTTTAAGTGGTAGAATATTACCAACAAGTTGATGACACTTCGCTTAAAGGACCCAAGCCGCCAAGCTAATGAGGGTCCTTTTTGCGTTATATATGTCCTACTGTTTTTGCTGATGAAGACGAATCTCCTCCGCATTGAACAGGTTCTGAATCGCAAGCGCAACGAGCCCAGATTTCGTGAGACCGAGTTCACGAGCCTTTATGTCCATCTGCTCGGTCAGCTCGGTCGGCAGCGTAATCATGAGCCGCTTTTTGTTAGACGCAACGGGCGTGTTGCTCATACGATGATCCTCCCTTCGGTTGAAAACAGTATATACCACTTCTAACTAAACTGTTACAGTTCTGAATGATTTAGGCATATTAGTGACTAAAACCTTAGCGGCCTAAAAATGGATTGTCGTTATTTTTGGCTGTTGCTATGGGTCGAGATAACCCATAGCAACAGCCAAAAGTTGCCAAAAGGGGCACAGCAAATTGTCGAAAAGGGCACAGTGAAACGTCCCTGGAATCAGCTGTTACGATAAGGGGGGTGTTCCTATAGTTTTGTCAACTGGGCAATGCTGTTTTCGAGATTGAATCGCGACATGCTAACGCCAGGCCTTTCGGCCGATGGGCTCCAATCTGTTCGGAGCGCTTCGACTAGGCGGCGTAGGGCACCCTGTCCCGCATGATCGCGTAGATGACCTTCAGCCTCTTTCGTGCCAGCGCCTTGAGCGCCTTGCCGTGC
>OLPC01000294.1_pt1 | contig 51345 bp, 39 predicted proteins | sample 1672341 | NCBI WGS metagenome assembly OLPC01 (sample SAMEA3136673, study PRJEB25190) | human gut metagenome | reverse complement strand
ATGTAAAAATGTGCCGACTGTTAAAATCATTGTATCGAAAAAAGCATGCTTATATCGTTGACAGTCACAGAAAACTGTGTAATAAGCTGATAACAATTGCCAGGTATTTTCCAGTGGAAAAGATGCACTTTCAAGCGCTTCAAAAGAGGGCAAAAGAAACCAAACGGCAGGAAAAGAAAACAGAAGTTAAGCAGAAAGATGGCACTGTAAAGGTGATTCAGAAATATAAACGAAAAAAACGTTTTGGAAGATCCATCAACCGCCGTGCACCTGCAAGATTTCTGCTAGAATTGAAAAGAAAAGCGGAGGCAGTTGGAGGTGTCTATGCAGAAGTAGATACAAAGGAATTTAAGGTAATGAATACTTTGCAGGGATATATCTGTAATAGCCGTCCGCGTCGATTTGGCAAATCAATAACCGCAAATATGCTCACAGCATATTACAGCAAAGGGTGTGATTCACAAGATTTGTTTGCGGGGTTGAAAATCAGCGAGGCGTCTGATTTTAAAAAGCATTTGAATCAATATGATGTTATTCATCTGGATATTCAATTAAGAGAGTATGATAAAGCCTGACGATAGTTAGGAGCTATCGGGGACATTACGTGTCCCTGGTGGCTCTTTTTATTTTTTTACATAGATTTGACATATCACTGCTTTCTGATTTTACAAAGAAACAATAAGATTAGTGGCGTTAAGAGAAAACAAAACAAACACAACAAAATGGGTAGAAACAGAAAGGAAGTTTTTATTATGAGAAAGATGATCACAATGGCAGTAACCGCAGCTCTTGCAATTTCAACATTGACTGCATGCGGAAAGACAGATAAAAAGGAGACTACAGCGTCAACAGCAGCAACTACCGCATCAACAGCAGCAACTACCGCTTCTACAGAAGCTAAGACAGAGGCTAAGACTGAGGCCAAGACAGAGGCTAAGGATACATCTGCTGCAGCAGCTGAGTCTAAGGCAGATGCACAGACTCCTGTATCTGGAAGCGTTGCAACTGATGGTTCTACTTCTATGGAGAAGGTAATCGGTGCTCTTGGTGAGGCATTTACAAAGGCAAATCCAGATGCTACCTTTACTTACAACCCAACTGGTTCTGGTTCTGGAATCACTGCTGTATCTGAGGGACGCTGCGATATCGGTCTTTCAAGCCGTGCATTAAAGGACGAGGAGAAGAGCCAGGGCTTAGTAGAAACTACACTGGCACTTGATGGTATTGCAATCATTGTTAATAAGGAGAATACAGTAGAGGATCTTTCTCTTGATGATATCGCAAAGATTTACACTGGCGAGATCACAAATTGGAGTGAAGTTGGCGGAGAGGATGCTGATATCGTTCTGATTGGCCGTGAGGCAGGAAGTGGTACAAGAGATGGTTTCGAGTCTATTACAGGTACATCTGATTCCTGCAAGTATCGTCAGGAGCTTACATCTACAGGTGATGTTATCACAACTGTTTCCAGCAATCCAGGTGCAATCGGATATGCATCTTTAGCAGCAGTAAAGGATACTGTAAAGAAGGTATCAGTAGATGGTGTTGAGGCAACTGAGGAAACAGTAAAGGATGGTTCTTATAAGGTACAGCGTCCATTCGTTCTTGTTACAAAGGATGGTACTGAATTATCAGAGGCAGCACAGGCATTCTTCGATTATGTAACTTCAAAGGATGCAGCAGATATTATCTTGGCAGCAGGTGCTGTTGCGGTAGCAGAATAATCACAATTGGAAGGGTGCGAGGATTTATGAAGAGCAAAGAGAGTCTGTTAGAGACAGTAGTACATGGCATATTTTTGATTCTCGGACTGATTACGGTCGGATGTGTATTGTTAATTACAGTTTATCTTGTAATTTCCGGTGTGCCGGCAATCGCAAAAATTGGTCTGTTTCAGTTTTTATTTGGCACAAAATGGGCATCGACCGCCTCTGAGCCATCATTTGGAATCTTACCGTTTATCATGACAAGTATTTACGGAACAGGAGGTGCAATTTTGCTTGGTGTTCCAGTCGGATTTTTCACATCTGTCTACCTGGCAAAGATTGCATCACCAAAGGTAAGAGGTGTTATTGAGACAGCTGTCAGCCTTTTAGCAGGTATTCCGTCTGTTGTTTATGGTCTTGTCGGTATGCTGATTCTTGTGCCTGGTATCCGCAAATTGTTTAATGTGCCAGATGGTGCAAGCCTTCTGGCAGCGATTATCGTACTTGCAATCATGATTTTGCCGTCTATCATTAAGGTTTCACTGAATGCGCTTGAGGCAGTGCCAAAGGAATATGAGGATGCATCACTTGCACTTGGTGCGACAGATATTGAGACATATTTTAAGGTGTCAGTTCCGGCTGCAAGAAGTGGTATCGCAGCAGCAGTTGTATTAGGTGTGGGCCGTGCAATTGGCGAGGCAATGGCAGTTATGATGGTTTCAGGAAATGTTCCAAATATGCCGTCATTGTTCCAGAGTGTTCGTTTTTTGACGACTGCTGTTGCCAGTGAGATGTCATATTCAGCAGGACTGCAAAGACAGGCGCTGTTTTCAATTGCGTTAGTGCTGTTTTTGTTCATCATGCTGATCAATGCAACACTGAATTTTTTCTTAAAGCATGAGAAAGCCTGAAAAACGGATTCATAAAAGGAGTGGGTAAGATGACAAAACAGGAAGCAATAGGGGCGTCGCAGACAGCAAATGTAAAATCGGTAATGACAGTGCGTGCCACTGCAAAGAATGGACCAGGGGTAAAGCGCAAGCTTTATATAGGTCTGATGAAGTTTTTGATGGGGCTTTCCATAACAATTACATGTGGACTTGTATTGTTTATGATCGGATATGTATTATATAGAGGTGTTCCGAATATAAGCTGGAAGCTGGTGTCCACATCTCCAAGCTACCTAGATGACAACATTGGTATTTTGCCTGATATTTTAAATACACTTTATATTGTAATTGCAACGCTTGTAATTGTACTTCCGCTTGGTGTTGGTGCTGCAATATATCTGACTGAGTATGCCACAAACAAAAAAATAGTTGGCATGATCGAGTATGCAGCAGAGACACTTTCAGGTATTCCTTCTATTATATATGGTCTTGTCGGAATGCTGTTTTTCTGTCAGTTTTTAAGCTTGCAGACATCTCTTTTAGCAGGTGCGCTTACTCTTGTGATCATGAATCTTCCAACTATCATGCGTACAACCCAGGAGAGCTTAAAGACAGTTCCGCAAAGCTACCGTGAGGGTGCATTTGGACTTGGCGCAGGAAAGTGGAGAGTTATTCGTACCGTTGTACTTCCAGGATGTATTGATGGTGTAGTGACAGGATGTATTCTTTCTGTCGGAAGAATTATCGGTGAGTCAGCAGCGCTTCTTTTCACCGCAGGTCTTGCACATGCAGTAAATGGAATGATAGATGGTCTTCACAGTGCAGGTGCAACACTTACAGTTGCGCTTTACATGTATGCTAAGGAGCAGGGTGAGTTTGGTGTTGCATTTGCGATTGCAGCAATCTTAATGGTATTAACCGTGTTTATCAATTTAACTGCAACTTTGTTAGGTAAGTATTTTCAGAGGAGGAAGAATCAGTGAGCAGCGTAATTACTGTAAAGGATATGTGTCTGTGGTATGGACAGGTGCAGGCATTAAAAAATATTAATATCAATATTGAGGAGAAGAGTATTACGGCGCTGATTGGTCCTTCTGGCTGTGGTAAATCCACATTCTTAAAGTCGTTAAACAGAATGAATGATCTGGTGCCTGGTGTGAAGATTACAGGCGATCTTCGTTATCGCGGCGAGGACATTTTTGATCCAAAGTTAAATGTCAATGAGCTTCGCAGAAATATCGGAATGGTATTCCAAAAGCCAAATCCATTTCCAATGAGCATCTATGACAATATCGCATACGGACCGCGCACCCATGGAATTACAAGCCGTGCAAAGCTTGATGAGATCGTGGAAAATTCCTTGAAGGGCGCAGCTATCTGGAATGAAGTAAAGGATAACTTGAAAAAATCGGCACTTAGCTTATCAGGAGGACAGCAGCAAAGACTTTGTATTGCACGAGCACTTGCTGTTGAACCAGATGTACTTTTGATGGATGAGCCAACAAGTGCGCTTGACCCGATTTCTACATCAAAGATAGAAGAGCTGGCAAGCGAATTAAAATCACAGTACACAATTGTTATGGTTACGCATAACATGCAGCAGGCCGTGCGTATTTCTGATTACACCGCATTTTTCCTGCTTGGTGATCTAATAGAGTATGGTGAGACACAGAAGATCTTCGAGCAGCCAAAGGATAAGAGAACTGAGGATTATATTACAGGACGTTTTGGCTAATGGAAATAAAAAAAGTGAGGTGAAGACATGAGAAGCAAGTTTGACGAGCAGCTAGCGCTTTTGAATCGTGATCTGACAAAGATGGGATCGCTTTGTGAGGAGGCGTTAGCATTAGCGGCAAAGGCACTGGCAAATGCAGATGGACAGACAGCAGCAAAGATAGCACCGATAGACAGTGAGATTGACCAGATGGAGCGCACTATCGAGTCGCTTTGTTTAAAGCTTTTGTTACAGCAGCAGCCAGTTGCGAGAGATTTAAGACAGATCTCAGCAGCACTTAAGATGATTACAGATATGGAACGTATCGGTGATCAGGCATCCGACATCGCAGAGATTATTGGATTCTTAAATGGAAGAATCGGAACGGATGCACAGTATATTTGTCAGATGGCAGTAGCTGCAATGCGTATGGTGACAGAGAGTGTTGAGGCTTATGTAAAGCGTGATGTAGCAATGGCAGAGGCAACAATTCAGCACGATGATGTGGTCGATGATCTTTTCTTAAAGGTAAAAAATTCGCTTATTCAAATGATTTCAGAAAATCCAAAGGACGGCGAGTATGCGCTTGATCTTTTGATGATTGCAAAGTATTTTGAGCGAATCGGAGATCATGCGACAAATATTGCAGAGTGGGTTGTATTTTCTGTGACAGGCGTGCATGAGCAGGGGTGAATAAAATTAGAGTGAAAAAAGGGCAGATGATGAGTCTGCCTCTTTTTGTTTTTTTTATAAACAATCTAAATTTTATATAAATTGTATTGACTGTTCTATTTTGAACGCTATAATAGTTTCTATCTAAAAAGAAGGGAGCAGCAGATAATGGTTAAGTTGTTAAAGAAGCTTACATGGAAAGATTTTATTCTGGCGGCAGTTGCATTTGTGTTTATTATCGTGCAGGTGTGGCTTAGTCTGACAATGCCAGATTATATGTCTGAAATTACAAAGCTTGTCCAGACTAAGGGCAGTAAGATGAATGATATTTTGATAGCAGGAGGCAAGATGCTTGCATGTGCACTAGGAAGTTTGCTTGCGGCAGTATGTACATCAATATGTGCATCAAAAATTTCATCTAATTTTTCTGCCAATTTAAGAGGACAGGTTTTTCATAAGGTGCAGTCCTTTTCAATGGAAGAAATTGGAAATTTCTCTACTGCAAGTTTAATTACACGTTCTACAAATGATATTACACAGGTACAGATGCTGATTGTTATGGGCCTGGAGGTTTTACTTAAGGCTCCTATAATGGCAGTGTGGGCACTGTGCAAGATTTCTACAAAGAACTGGCAGTGGACTGCTTCAACTGGTGTGGCTGTTGTTGTACTGCTTAGCTTTGTTTGTGTTTGCGTGGCTGTTGCGCTTCCAAAGTTTAAAAAGCTGCAGAGTCTGACAGATAATTTAAACCGTGTCACTAGAGAAAATTTGACAGGCTTAAATGTAGTTCGTGCTTACAATGCAGAAGGTTATCAGCAGAAGAAATTTAATGATGCAAATGATGAGCTGACGAAAACGCAGCTGTTTGCAAACCGCACTATGGGAACTATGATGCCGGGAATCCAGATGGTAATGAATGGATTGATGTTAGCAATTTATTGGATCGGCGCTTATTTGATCAGCAATGCTCAGATGTTTGATAAGCTGACTATCTTCTCAGATATGATCGTATTTACTCAGTATGCTATGCAGGTCGTTATGTCATTTATGATGCTTGTCATGATTTTCGTGCTTCTTCCACGTGCGAGCGTATCAGCAAAGCGTATTAATGAAGTGCTTGATATGCCGCTCTCGATTAAGGATGGCACAAAAGAGAATGGAATTGACGGCAAAAAGGGTGAAGTTGAGTTTCGCAATGTATCTTTTTGTTATCCAGATGCAGAGAAGGATGTCATTGAGGACATTTCCTTTACTGCTCATAAGGGTGAGACAATTGCCTTTATTGGTTCAACCGGCTGTGGAAAGAGTACTGTGATCAACATGATTCCGCGTTTTTACGATGCGACAAAGGGAGAGGTGCTTGTCGATGGCGTTAACGTAAAGGAATATACACAGAAGGCACTTAGAAATAAGATTGGATATGTTTCACAGAAGGCTGTTTTATTTACAGGAAGCATTAAAAGCAACGTTGCCTATGGAGATAATGGTACAAAAGGCTTTACTGATGATGTTGTTAAGCAGGCAATTGAGACTGCGCAGGCAAAGGAATTTGTAGATAAGACAGAGGGCGGCGTAGATGCTTTTGTGGCACAGGGAGGATCTAATTTTTCAGGAGGACAAAAGCAGCGTCTGTCAATTGCACGTGCGATATGCCGTCACCCGGAGATTTTAATTTTTGATGATTCATTTTCAGCACTTGACTACAAGACAGATCGTGTTCTTCGCGATACATTAAGAAAAACTTGTGCAGATGCAACGCGTTTCATTGTGGCACAGCGAATTGGTACTATACGCGATGCGGACAAGATTATTGTGCTTGATGATGGAAAGATTGCCGGAATGGGCAAGCACAATGAGCTGATGGAAACTTGCGAGGTATACCGTCAGATCGCATATTCACAGCTGTCAAAGGAGGAGCTTGCATAATGGAAAATAAAGAATATACCCCTGGACAGAACCGCCCGGGCAGAAGAGGCGGTATGCGTGGACCTGGCATGGGAAGAGGTCCTGCTGAGAAGGCATCTGATTTTAAAGGAACATGGTCAAATCTGATTTCGTATTGCAAAAGCTATCTTCCGGTTGTGATCATTGCACTTATCTGCGCGGCAGGAGGCACGGTTTTGACGCTTCTTGGACCAGATAAGCTGTCAGAGATGACAAAGGAAATTGGAAAAGGTCTTGTAACAGGCGTTGATATGGACGCTGTTTCTAAGATTGGATTTACATTAATTGCATTTTATGTGTGCGGTGCTTTGCTGTCATTTGGTCAGCAGTGGATTATGGCAACAGTGACACAAAATATTTCAAAAAAGCTTAGAGGTGATATTTCAGGAAAAATTAACCGTCTGCCGATGAGCTATTACAGCCGCTCTACGACAGGTGATATCCTCTCACGTGTCACAAATGATGTTGATACGATATCACAGTCTATGAATCAAAGCATCGGAAATCTTGTCTCCGCAGTTACGCTTTTTGTCGGTTCACTTTTTATGATGTTTAAAACAGATGTGATTATGACGATCACTGCAATTGTGGCGACATTGATTGGCTTTGTACTTATGACAGTTATTGCAAAGCGCTCCAGCAGATATTTCGTGCGCCAGCAGCGCTGCCTTGGTGAGATCAACGGTCACATTGAGGAAATTTACACAGGTCATACAGTTGTAAAGGCATATAATGGAGAAGCGCAGGCAACAGCAGAATTTGAGCGCATGAATAATAATTTAAGAGAAAGTGCATTTCGTGCACAGTGCCTTGCCGGACTCATGCCGCCTATTATGACATTTATCGGAAACTTAGGCTATGTGGCAGTCTGTGTGGCAGGTGCAGTGCTGACTATGAAGGGAACTATTGGCTTTGAAGTAATCGTTGCATTTATGATGTATGTGCGTTATTTTACACAGCCGTTATCTCAGATCGCACAGGCGGCACAGTCTTTACAGTCAGCGGCAGCAGCAGGTGAGCGTGTCTTTGAGTTTCTTGAGGCAAAGGAGATGGATGACGAGAGCAATAAGACAAAGACGCTTGACAATGTAAAGGGTGATGTATCATTTGAACATGTAAAGTTTGGCTATGATGAAGATCGCGTGATTATCCATGATTTTTCTGCACAGGCAAAGGCTGGACAAAAAATTGCCATTGTCGGTCCAACGGGAGCAGGAAAGACAACACTTGTCAATCTGCTTATGCGTTTTTATGAGATTCAGGGCGGAAAAATCTGCATTGATGGCATTCCGACTAATCAGGTAAAACGTGAAATGGTTCATTCTCAGTTTTGTATGGTTCTTCAGGACACATGGCTGTTTGAGGGTACTGTTAGAGAAAATCTTGTATATTGTACGCCAAATGTCTCTGATGAGCGCATGAAGGAGGCATGCCGCGCTGTTGGTCTTGACCATTTTGTGAGAACACTGCAGAATGGCTATGATACAGTGCTTAATGATCAGGTTAATCTGTCACAAGGTCAGAAGCAGCAGTTAACAATTGCCCGTGCAATGATCGCTGACAAGCCTATGTTGATTCTCGATGAGGCAACAAGCTCTGTCGATACAAGAACAGAGCTTCAAATCCAAAATGCAATGGACGAGCTGATGAAGAATCGTACTTCTTTTGTTATTGCACATCGTCTTTCCACAATCAAAAATGCCGATCTTATCCTTGTGTTAAAGGATGGAGATGTAATTGAAAGCGGAACGCACGAAGAACTTTTGGCAAAGAAGGGCTTTTACGCTGATCTGTACAACAGCCAGTTTGACCAGGCATCGTAAGAGATTCTTAAGAGATGTAAGGACATTGAAAGTACTTATTTGACATAATCTCTGGTAATATAAACTTAGAAAAGAGTTATTGCCGGATTATTTATGGGAGCCGGTTAAAAACCGGCTCTTTTTGTTTAAGAGAAAGGAAGGGAACACTATGAAAAGATCATGGAAGAAGAAGGCGTCCGTATGGACGATGGCTGCTGCGATGACCGTTTCTTACATACCGCAGTATTCATTTGCGGAGGAAACTACTGAAAATATTAAACAAGAAACGCAGACACAGACAATAGAAGAGCAGACTATATTGGAGAACCTGACATCAGAGGCTTTGGCGACAGAGAGTATTCCAGAGACGTCTTTGCAGATACCAACTGAAAGCTCATCAGAAAGTGTACCGGAAACGTCCTCCCAGACACCTAGTGAAAGTATAACACCGACATCATCACAGGAAGAATCTTCCACGCAGGAAAGCACACCACAAAGCAGTGCAGAGGCTAGCACCGAGGAAGAAACTAGCGAGGAAGAGAGTACAGAAGAAACTACCGAGGAAACTACAGAAGAAACTACACCAGAGGAGACGACAACGGAGGAACCAGAGTGGTCTGAGCAGGCACCTAAGGAGGATACAAAGGGACTGACATTTAGCTTTAGCGAGGATGGACAGACTGTCAGCATTACAGGATTTGACGGTTCAAGAAGTGTTGTTGAGATTCCAGAAACTTATGGCGGTGCAAAAGTTACTTCCATAGTAGCAGGTGCATTTCGCGGACAGACCATGATTACTGACGTGGTGATTCCAGAGGGTGTTACTTATATAGGAAGAGAAGCATTTGCAGGATGCAGCGCTCTTGTTCGCGTACAGATTCCGACAAGTGTTACGCAGGTAGGTGCCAATTTATTTGAAGGCACACCATATGATTCAACATTGACTGGAGAGCTTGTATATATTAACAGTATACTCTATCGCTGTCAGAGCGATGCGGTAACTGTTTCTATCAGGCAGGGAACGACTGTTATTGCTGAGGAAGCTTTTATTAATCGTGTTAATCTGGCTGCTATAGTTGTGCCGGACGGCGTAAGCTATATTGGCTCTAATGCATTTAAAAATTGCAGTGCTTTAAGTCAGATTGAGATTCCAAAGAGTGTGCGAGATATTGTGGCAAACGCGTTTGACGGAACAAAATGGTATGAAGATCGAAAGCATGAGATGATTTACATCAATGATTTGCTGTATCGTGTGCCGGCTGAGATTATCGTGCAGTCAGAGCAGCCGACTGGATCTTTAAGTGACAAAGATGCAGCCGAGTTGGCAAAATCAGGTGTGGCAACACAGCTTGTTCCTTATACAGATGTTATTGTTCAGGGAGGAACTACAACGATCTGTACACTTGCATTTGCCAATACGCCAGTTCAGAAAGTACAGCTGCCATCAACACTTACGACGATTCGCTATGGTGCATTCCAAAATTGTACTGCATTAAAACAGATTACACTTCCAGAGAGCATGACATTTATTGAGGGCGGCGCATTCCAAAATTGCAGCGCACTTTCTTCAATTTTGGTTCCGCAGAATGTAACATATCTTGGTGCAAGTGCATTTTCTGGCTGTACAAGCCTTACATCTGCGACATTGCCGCAGGCAATTACAAGAATTAGTTCAGGCTTATTTGAAAACTGCAGTTCACTCACAACAGTGCAGGCTTCGAGTGCGCTTACGTCAATTGGAAGCCGTGCATTTGCAGAAACATCTGCACTTTCTTCATTTACATTTCCACAGACGCTGACAGCAGTTGGCGCAGAGAGCTTTACAGGCTCAGGTATTGTAACTGCTAACTTGCCGCAGAGCGTAACTTATCTTGGAGCAGGAGCATTTGCTGATTGTACAAAGTTAGTCTATGCGCAGGTGCCGGCGGCAATCCAGGCTGTAAGAGAGCGTACCTTCCGCAACTGTACAGAGTTGAAGAATGTATCGATCCCAGAGGGGATTCGCTACATTGGTGCGGCTGCATTCCAAAATGACGTATCACTTCAGACAGTTGATTTTGCACAGTCACTTCTAACGATCTGCGACAATGCATTTGAGGGAAGCGGCGTTGGCGAGGGTCTTGTGCTTCCACCAGCTCTTCGTACAATAGGAAGTCGTGCATTTGCAGGCTGTATGCGTCTTACATCACTTACTATCCCGGCAGATATTAGAAAAATGGGAAGTCAGGCATTTGCAGATGGATCATCACCATCAATTGTGTGTGCATTTAGTCGTACAACATATATGAGTAAGCTGGCTTCTGGATGGGTAGCTGATTGGGGCAGCGGCCTTGGTGCACTTACATTTACAGGAGGTGCAGTAAATGATGAGCAAAAGGCAGCATTTTTACAGATGATCTGTAAGCTTGTTCCTGATTTTAATGCATCAGAGGCAAACAACACTTTGTATTCTGGAATCATTGGACGTCTTGGCGTTAGTGCAAAGGCAGGCGGTGAGGCAGCCAGCTTGCTTGGCATTGTGTCAGAACAGGCTCAAGAAGGATGGATTCGTATACCTGAGCTTAGCACAAGAAGAGCTATTTTGAATCTTACGGGTATCTGGATGCAGGATTATTGTCCGGCAAATACAGGTGTTGAGGATGTTTATTATGCAGATGGATGGTATTACATTAATGAAGTTTCATTTGCAGAAACACTTACAAAGGGCTATCTTCCAAAGGGACAAAATGGAAGCGGCTATACCTTCTTTGATTCCTATGATGCTCCAACAGGCATGATGGATGGTGCTGTGACTGTACTTCTTAGTGAATCTGACAATGACTATGGAATTGCAGCGCAGGTTCGCTCTAGTGAAAAGATTACAGATGGACGCTACATAAATGTATATGAGAGCGTAGAGGAGCGTGAGCTTTCAGAATCCATCAAAGATATCTGGATGACAGAAAGTGCTTCATATCAGTTTGATAACTACAGCAGAATCTTAACTGTTCAGTCACTTGTATCACCAGATGCAGGAATTGATACTCATTTTCGTTACAGCTGCAAGCCGGGTGAGGATGATGGTACCTTTACGATGGAGTGGAAGGGAATGGATGAGGCAAATATTGACCAGGTTCGTACCTTTACGGTTAGTGTAGATGAAGAAACTCAGGCAATGAAGCTGACTGATGCGCAGACACAAGAGGAAATTACACTTAATTCAATTGCACAACAGGCTAATCAGCCAACAATGTCTGGACAATAATGGCATTAAATCTTTAAGGCTTACTTAAATTTCTCAAAAATTTTACATTACCTATTGACACTATTAAAAAAAAGGACTAGTATAGCAATTGTCAGCAGAAGTGGTAAGAGGAGATCACTTTTGCAGCAAAGGACATTAACTGTTAAGCATATTTAATAGTTATAAATAGGAGGAACAAAAATCATGAGAAAGTTTATTACATCTATCGCAGTAATCGCTATGGCAGCAGCAATGATGACAGGATGCGGAAGCGCTGATAAGAAGACTACTACCGCAGCTAGCACAAAGGCAGAGGTACAGACTGAGGCTAAGACCGAAGCTAAGACTGAGAAGGCTACCGAGAAGGCAACTGAGGCTAAGACCGAGGCTAAGTCTGAGGCAGCTTCCAGCGAGGCAGCATCTGAGGAGGCATCTTCTGAGGCTGAGAGCGCAAGCGCAGCAAACTAATTTTTTATTACTACAGATAAAAAATAATGAAAAAGGCAGTTTTGGGAATATTTCCTGAAACTGCCTTTTTTGCACAAATTTAATTAAAAATGTTGATGCTTTCGTGAGAATGTGGTATGGTTTATTAAGTCTATTATAAGGAAAGGAAATAGTGAGCCATGCAGACATTTCAGATTAACACAAAGGAAAAAAGAGAAGCAACAGGCGATCTCTTCGGCATTTTTTTTGAAGACATTAATCATGCGGCAGATGGCGGACTTTATGCGGAGCTGATCCAGAACCGTGCATTTGAATTTGATCCGATTGACAATAAAAATTATCATGCACTGTATGCGTGGATGCCTTGTCAGTTAGATGAAAAAAATGGACAGACAGACGCAGCTGATGTTTCACTTACCATTCTGACAGAGAGTCCTTATACGAAGAAGAACCCACACTATCTTCGTATAACGGCAAATTCGGCAGCAGCAGGTGTAAAAAACCTTGGCTTTAACAGTGGAATTGCACTTGAAGGTGGGGAAACATATCATTTTTCCTGCTATTTAAGAAAAATAGACGAGCCAGTGACAGTTAAGGCCTGTCTGATTGGAAAAGAAGGACAAATCTATGCATCATGTGAGCTTACAGCAGATGCTTCTGATTGGAAAAAGTATACGGCAGATCTTAAAATTGCAGAAGGCACAAGCTGCACAGATGCAAATCTGGCGCTTGTCTGCATGACACCGGGCAGTGTGGAAGTGGATTTTGTATCACTATTTCCAGCGCACACATATAAGAACCGCCCAAATGGTCTTAGAAAAGATTTATGTGAGATGCTCGAAGCAATGCATCCGAAGTTCATACGTTTTCCGGGAGGCTGTCTTGTACATGACGGACAGCTTGATGAGAATGCAAGAGATTCGATGTATCGCTGGAAAAATACGATTGGACCTGTGGAGGAGCGCCCAGCGAGACGAAATAACTGGGGATATAATCAGACACTTGGTCTTGGCTATTATGAATATTTCCAGCTGGCAGAGGATATAGGTGCAGAGCCTCTTCCAGTACTTCCGGCAGCATACGATCCGCATCATCAAAGAAAGGTCCCACTTGATGAACTTGGTCCTTGGATTGACGATGCACTTGATCTTATTGAGTTTGCAAATGGCGATGAGACAACTGTTTGGGGAAAGAAGCGTGCCGATATGGGTCATCCAAAGCCATTTGTATTACATTATCTGGCAATTGGAAATGAGGAGGTTGGCGAGGGCTTTACTGAGCGCTATCCATATTTTCATAAGGCAATCCGTGAAAAATATCCTGATATTAAGCTGATTGGTTCAGCAAGTCCATTTGCCGCAGGCGGTGAGTATGAGCGCGGATGGGCAAGTGCAAGAGAATGCGGCTGTGATTTGATCGATGAGCATTACTATATGAATACCGACTGGATGATAGCAAATGTAGATCGCTATGATAATTTCCTGTCATCTGATCCCAAGGTATTTTTGGGTGAGTATGCATCATGGGGCAATCAGTGGGAGAATGGTCTTGCTGAGGCTGCCTTTATGACAGGTCTTGAGAAAAATGTGCATGCAGTTGGACTGGCATGCTATGCGCCGATGTTTGCAAATGTGGATTATGTAAATTGGCGTCCTGATATGATCTGGTTTGATAATCATCAGGTGTATGGCTCTGTTAATTATTATGTTCAGAGTATGTTTATGCGCCATCAGGGAACTCATCGCTTAGATTTTACTGTTACAGAGCCAGAACTTGAGCAGACAGCGCGCCTTTTGGCAGAACAAAAAATCCGCGAAAGCGCAAAGACTATAAGCGGTCCAATTCGTGTGTTAGTCAACGAGGGACAGGGTGTGTTCTTTGAGGTGACAGTGAAAAATCATGATACAGGAAAGCTGCATCGTTTTACAGACTGTGTGTGCGGAACTGAGAGTGAAAATCGTGCTGCTTCCTATGAAAATGCAGTCGAGACTGGTGTAATTCCAAAGGATTGGACAAATTATACGCTTACCATGAAGGCAAAAGAGACAGAGGGCAAAAAGGGATTTCTTGTTTATCTTGGAGAAGCATCTGACCATATGCTCTGGACGCTTGGCGGCTGGCAGAATCTGGATATAAGCATGGAGCATTTTAAAAACGGCAGGGGAGCATGCTTAAGTGAGGCAATGTTCTCAGCAGAGAAGGATCATGAGTATGAGCTGATGCTTGTTGTAAAGGATCGCACGATGAAGATATATGTGGATGGCGAGGAATACCTTGATACGATTGACAAGATTCCTGCGCCAAAGCCACTGTATGTATCTGCAGCGCTTGATGAGGCAACTGGTGATGTGATTGTAAAGGCGGTAAACATTACTGGAAATTCACAGACAGCGCAGATTGCACTTGATGGTGTAAATGGTACACATAACGTGCTTGTAGAGAAGATGGCTGCAGCATTGTCTGATGAAAATACAATGGAGAATAAAAAATGTGTCGTTCCGGCTGTGAGCGAGGAAACTATTCCAGACGGCACATTTACGCGCACGTTTGAGCCATATTCATTGACCATTCTTAGAATCCGCCAATAATAAAAACAGACGTTGTACAGGAAAGGTTTTGCAATGTTATACATGATTAATCATGGTGCCGTCTCCTATGGGGCGAACACCATCTTAACGAATATTAATTTTGAAATCAACGCCGGACAGAAAATTGCCGTCGTTGGAAGAAACGGCTGCGGAAAGACAACTCTTTTAAAGCTGATTGAGGGTGAGGTTGAACTTGAGAAGCGAGACAGCGATGAGGATATTTATATCGCAAAGAGCGGAAATCCGGTGATCGGTTATTTAAAGCAGATCGCGTTTGCAGATGAGACAATTTCTATGGAGACTGAGGTGCGAAAGGTGTTTGAGCCATACCGCGAAAAGCAGCGTGAGCTAGAAGCACAGCGCCAGATCATGGAATCAGATCCATCTGAGTTAAATATCAGAATCTATACCCAGATGCAGGAGCAGTTTACTGATATGGGCGGCTACTACTATGAAAAAGAGTATGAGACAATGCTTCGCAAATTTGGTTTTACTGAAGCTGACAAGAAAAAGCCGCTTAGAGAATTTTCAGGTGGACAGCAGACAAAGCTTGGATTTATCAAAATGCTTCTTTCAAAGCCGGATATTCTTCTTTTGGACGAGCCGACTAACCACCTTGATATCGAGACAATTGAATGGCTTGAGAATTATTTAAAGGCGTATAATAGGGCTGTTGTTATCGTATCTCATGATAGATTATTTTTGGATCGTATTGTCGATACAGTATATGAGATTGAGTATGGAATCACACATCGCTACAGTGGAAATTATACCTCTTTTGTGGAGCAGAAAAAAGCAGCCTGGGATAAGCAGGAAAAGGATTATCAGGCACAGCAAAAGGAAATTGCGCGTCTGATGGAGATTGTAGAAAAATTTAAAAATAAGCCTACAAAGGTTGCAATGACACGCTCAAAGCTAAAACAGATTGAGCATATGGAAAAGATTGCACCGCCGCAGCGCTATGATCTAAAGGCATTTCATGCTAATTTCCAGCCTGAGGTTGAGACAGGAAAGGAAGTATTTACTGCCAGAAATCTTCAGATTGGATATGACCGTGTTCTTTCAGAGGTGAATCTTACCCTTGAGAGAGGTCAAAAGCTTGGTATTGTTGGAGGAAATGGCCTTGGTAAATCTACGTTTTTAAAGACAATGATGGGGATGATTCAGCCTCTTGGCGGCGAGTATCAGTATGGCATTCGTGTGCAGATTGGATATTTCGATCAGCAGATGGCACATTATACTAGTGATGCCACCGTCATGGATGACTACTGGGCAGAATATCCGAACCTGACGCAGACAGAGGTGCGAAATGCTCTTGGTGCATTCCTTTTTACTGGTGATGATGTGTTTAAGCAGGTCAGCATGCTTTCCGGAGGAGAGCGCGTGAGACTGGCACTTTGTAAGATCTTAAAGAAAAAACCAAATCTTTTGATCCTCGATGAGCCGACAAACCATATGGATATTGTCGGAAAAGAAGCACTAGAGCAGATGCTAAAGGGCTATCAGGGAACACTTGTATTCGTATCCCATGACCGTTATTTTGTTCGTCAGGTGGCAGATAAGATTTTAAGCTTTGACGGCGGTGTAACGACATATTATCCGTTTGGCTATGAGCAGTACGAGGAGGCGACAGCTGACAAGGACGATCAGGTAAGCTTTGGCAAATATGCAGCCGTTTCACCGGCAGCAAAGCTTGCTATAGAGCAGGAAAAAAATAAGACAGCTGCATCTGCGTCACCAAAGACTCTTTATGCTAATCCGGGAAAGGAGCGCTCACGTTTATCTGCAAAGGTCAAAAAGGCCGAGGCAGCAGTTGAAGCTTGTGAGGAGGCACTTTCAAAGCTGCAGGATGAATTAAATGATCCTGCAATTGCAGCAAGCTACAGTAAGCTGCAGGAGGCACAAAAGAAGGTCGACGCTAAAGAAGAGGAGCTCAATGGACTGATGGAAGTATGGGAGCAGGCTAGTGCCGAGCTCGATGCGTTCGAGGAGTCCTTAGCTAAATAAAGAAGGAAGAGGGTACTTGGTATGAGTGAGCAATCACAAAAAACTACGGGAATCAGAGACGCCAGAACGCTCGGAATCCCGAAAATGCTGCTGCTTGGAATACAGCACATGTTTGCAATGTTTGGAGCAACGATTCTTGTTCCGATCCTGACAAATGTTTATTTTGAGGGAGAGGGACTTTCAGTTCAGGTAACGCTGATCTGTGCAGGTCTTGGAACGCTGTTTTTCCATCTGTGCTCCAAAATGAAGGTTCCTGCATTTTTAGGTTCTTCGTTTGCATTTTTGGGTGGATTTTCAGCTGTTGCAGCGCTTGATACAGGCATTTTTGCTGACATGACGATGGGTGAGAAGCTTCCGTATGCGTGCGGAGGAATTGTTGTTGCAGGACTTTTGTATTTAATTCTTGCACTGATCGTAAAGATTGTCGGTGTAAAAAAAGTAATGAGATTTTTGCCTCCTGTTGTGACAGGACCAATGATTATTTTAATTGGTCTTTCACTGGCAGGAAGTGCTGTTACTAACGCATCACAGAACTGGCTTTTAGCAATTGTTGCACTTGCAATTATTATTATTGCAAACATCTGGGGTAAGGGAATGATTAAGATCATTCCGATTCTTCTCGGCGTTGTAGGTTCCTATGTATTTGCGCTGATTTTAAATGCACTTGGCGTAAAAAATCCAGACGGATCTGCTATTTTAACTTTCACTGAGGTATCTAAGGCTTCATGGGTAGGTTTGCCGCCATTTCAGTTATGCAAATTTGACCTGACTGCTATTCTTGTAATGGCACCGATTGCAATTGCATCAATGATGGAGCATATAGGAGATATGTCTGCTATTTCTGCAACTGTTGGAGAAAACTTTATCGAAGATCCGGGTCTGCACCGCACTCTTGTAGGTGATGGTCTTGCAACATCTCTGTCTGCACTTGTTGGAGGTCCGGCTAACACAACATACGGAGAAAATACTGGTGTACTTGAACTTTCCAAGGTATATGATCCGCGCGTTATCCGTATTGCAGCTATTTTTGCAGTAATCTTAAGCTTTATCCCGAAGGTATCAGAGATTATTGCATCTATCCCGTCTGCGATTATCGGTGGAGTTTCATTTATGCTGTATGGTATGATTTCCGCAATAGGTGTCAGAAATGTTGTTGAAAATAAAGTAGACCTTACAAAGTCAAGAAATTTGATTATTGCAGCTGTGATTTTAGTAAGTGGACTGGGCTTTTCAAGTGGACTTACATTTACAATCGGTGGAGCTTCCATTACGCTTACAGGTCTTGCAATTGCAGCAATCGCAGGTATTGTTCTGAATGCAATTCTTCCAGGCAATGATTATGAGTTTGGAATGAATGAGAAGGGTGATGAGAATCGCGGTATTCATGCTTAATATGTTATAGTTCACGGAGATATGTTACGAAAACCCATCGGTGCAATGGTTTCGTCGCCGGACCAAACTCAGCAGGCTCCTGTTAAGTCCTTTTTTATCATACATTACTTTGAAAGACCTGCTTCAAGTGTCCGGCTCGTGAAAGCCATTCACCTTCGGGTTAGATTTAAGTATTAATTTAGCCGTGAACTTGCCATATTCAAAAGCGATTGACAAAAACCATACTTTCGCCATATAATAAGATAGGCTGCCGTTTTATGCGGCAGCTTCTTTTTCTGAAATTAACATAGAGGAAATAAAAATGGAGATTATAGCAAAAATACAGACCGATTTTCCTACGAAATTCGGGATTCCCAGACAGAGCGGACTTGTAGAGTCCTTAAAGGGTGTTATTACATTTGAGCCGAAATACCGCAATCCGCAGGGTGTGTACGGGTTGGATGGATACAGCTATATATGGCTTTTGTGGTCATTTAGTGAGAATCACAGGCAGGGCTGGTCGGCTACCGTAAAGCCGCCGCGGCTAGGCGGCAACAAGAGAATGGGAGTCTTTGCAACGAGATCTCCGTTTCGTCCGAATGATATCGGTCTTTCCTGTGTGAAACTAGAGCGTGTTGTCATTGATGAAAAGAATGGACCTATGCTCTATGTAGCAGGCGTCGATCTGATGGATCAGACACCAATCTACGATATCAAGCCGTATATCCCATTTACGGACAGTCACCCAGACGCAAAGGGCGGCTTTTCTGATGCAGTGAAGGATTATGAGCTTGAAGTTTCATTCCCAGCTCATCTTCTGGCACATTTTCCAGAGGAGAAGAGAGAGGCTGTGATCTATGTGCTTAAACAGGATCCGCGCCCAGCCTATCAGCGTGATGAGACGCGTCGTTACGGTGTTGATTTTGCCGGATTTGATGTACGTTTTTACGTGAGAGGGCAGGTGCTTACCGTATGCGAGTTAGAGGAACGCGCAAGCGGTATGATTTTTCGCTGAGCGACAAAAGTAAAAAATCGAATGGAGTTAAAGTATTATGAAGAACCAGAGTGAAAACAAGGTATATACATTGGCAGAGGTGCTTGGAAAGCACACCATTGCAGAGTTAAAGCAGATGACACAGGTACTTGAGGTAAAAGTATTATCCAAGGCGAAGAAGCAGGAAATTATCGATGCTTTGTCTGCAAAGCTGTTAGATAAGGAGCTTCTTACTGCATGGCTTCTTGCAGCAGGAAAGCAGGAGATTGAGGAATTAGAGCTTGCAATGGCAGAAAACGTTGTTATTGCAGAGGAGTCTGGCCGCTTCTACTATTGGAGAAATCTTCCAGTTGTATTTGTAACAGGCGATGGTGTTGTTGTAGTACCGTCTGAGACTGCTGCAGTATATAATGAGATCAAATCAGACAGCGAGTATGCACAGAAGAGAGCACGTATCAATGTGTTTGATGAGTATCTGATGGCATGTGTAAATCTGTATCGTGCAATTGATATCACAACATTCTTGTCTATCGTAAATGGTCAGACAGGAATGAATGCAAAAAGACCAGAGCTTGAGAGCTGGTTAAAGGATCGTGAGGCAGTTCGCGGACAGCAGATGTACTTTTTCGAGGGCGGCTATATCTTAAGCGAGGAGTATCGCACAAAGAAGGAAGGCGAGGTTGTTGATTACCATCAGCTTTTAGAGCGTCAGGGTGCAATGAGCTATTACATTCCGGCAAAGAGCGAGCTGCTTCGCTATGCAGATCCGTACTATGTAGAAAAGACACCATCTTACGCTGCATTCTGCCGTTTCATTCAGGTTCGTTTAGGCCGTCCGGAAAACGAGGCAGCAGTGATCGGTTCTCATATCCAGTTAATCATGCGCCATGGTGCAATGCCAAAAGATATCTTCGCTGAGATGGAGCGCTTTGGACTGACAGAGGAAAACGAGGAGCTGATGAGCGATTTCATCACTGTTATGATGGATATGTATAATAATACAAGAATGCCAGAGACAAGAGGCTTTACAACTGCAGAGGCACAGAAGGCAGATCCATCACGTCAGAAGAAGATTGCAAACGCTTCAGAGATTGTAACTTCTTCTATGCCAATCGTAAAGAACCGTATCGCCGGAAAGAAGATCTATCCAAACGATCTTTGTCCGTGCGGAAGCGGCAAGAAATATAAGAAGTGCTGCGGAAGAGTAAATAAATAATTAACTACCGGGCAACATAAAAGAAAGGCAGGTTTAATATGAGCTTACATTACCAATATGCGGATATGCATTGTGACACATTGCTTCACGGCTTGGGAAAAGGCGTAAATGACATATATGACATGCCAGATGCCATGCTGGACCTCAAAAGAATGGCAGAGGCAAATGTGCTGTGCCAGTTCTTTGCTGTATTTTTCCCACCGCGTCCAGAAATGCTCACACCACAGGAGCGTGAAAAACGATTAAAGGCTGGTCGTCCAGAGATGCCGCCGGATGAGGAATTATTTTCAAATGCTGTAAGGCTGATGCAGGATTCCTTTGCGGCTCACAAGGATGTTATTCGTCAGGCATATTGTTTTGACGACGTGATGAAAAATAAGGAGCAGGGCCTGATCTCTGGTGTGCTTACAGTTGAGGATGGCCGTATGGTAAACGGCAGCTTTGACCGTCTTGAACAGTTGGCAAAGACTGGTGTACGCGCAATTGCGCTTACATGGAACTTTGAAAACTGTTTTGGTGCGCCAAATTCGCGTGATCCAAAGATTATGTCTAAGGGTCTTAGCGCATTTGGTAAGGAAGCCATAGAAGCTATGAATGAGCTTGGCATTTTGGTAGATGTATCTCATCTGTCAGACGGAGGCTTTTATGATGTCGCAAAGATTTCAAAAAAGCCGTTTGTTGCCACTCATTCAGACTGCCGCGCACTTGCAGCGCATCCAAGAAACTTGACGGATGATATGATACGTCTGCTTGCCCAAAAAGGCGGTGTTTCAGGAATCAATTTTGCACCGGCATTTCTGGATGATACGCAGGGAAACAACACAAGCCGCATAAGCGATATGGTGCGTCATGTAAAGCACTTTATCGAAATTGGCGGAGAAGACTGCGTTGGCATTGGCACCGATTTCGATGGTATCGGGGGAAATCTCGAAGTCGGAGAGCCAGGACAGCTTACACTTTTATTTGAAGCGCTTGAAAAAGCAGGAATTACACCGCGCCAGATTGATAAGATTGCATCAGGCAACGTGCTTCGCGTAATGAAAGAAACGATGCGCCCAAGATTTGAGTAAGCTGTAGGCAAAAAACATGAGGGGCTTTTGAGTAAAAAAGCAGGGAATGTGCAAATTGGGATTATTTGAGGAAAAAAGAGAAAGAATGGAGAGACAAAAAGATGAGCATGAAGTATGATTTTACAACAATTTTAGATCGCGAAGGAACAGGAGCAATTGCAGTCAGCAAGATTCCTTTTGACAACGCCGAAATAAAAGAAGGTTTTTCTAAGATTCCGATGTGGGTTGCAGATATGAATTATGCAACGGCACCGAGCGTTATTGAGGCAATACAGAATCGTCTGGCACATCCAGTTTTCGGCTATTTTGATATCAAGGATGCTTATAGTGAATCTATTATAGAGTGGCAGAAGACTAGAAATGGTGTAACAGATATTCCAAAGGAAGCTATTGACTATGAAAATGGTGTGCTTGGCGGTGTGTCTTCTGTATTGCAGGCATTTACAGCACCAGGTGAGGCAATTCTTCTTCATTCACCAGCATACATTGGATTTATCGGAACAATCAATAACATGGGACGAAAGATCGTTTACAGTCCATTAAAGAAGGACGAGCAGGGTGTATGGCGCATGGATTATGAGGATATGGATAAGAAGCTTAAGGAAAATCATATTCATCTGGCAATCTTTTGCACTCCTCACAACCCGTGTGGACGTGTATGGGAGCGTGAAGAGATTGAGAAGGCAATGGAAGTTTATGAAAAGAATAAGTGTCTTGTCATTTCAGATGAGATCTGGTCTGATCTGACCTTAGAGGGTCATAAGCATATCCCGACACAGAGTGTGAATGAGTATGCTCATGAACATACCTTTGCTTTCTACGCGCCGTCAAAGACATTCAATCTGGCAGGTCTTGTAGGCTCATACCACATTGTATACAATAGCTATCTGCGTGACCGTTTGATGGAAGCAGAAAAGTGCAGTCATTACAATAGTGCAAATGTTCTTTCTATAAGTGCACTGATGGGCGCTTATACAAAGGAAGGTGCTGAGTGGGTTGATGAACTTCGCGAAGTTCTGACACAGAACGTTGATTATGCATATACATATATCACAACACATTTTGAAGGTGTTTCTGTGGCAAAGGCACAGGGAACCTACATGCTATATTTGGACTGCAGCGGCTGGCTTAAGGCACATCCTGAGATGACTATGGATGATTTGATCCGTGCCGGAATTGCAGTTGGCGTTGTATGGCAGGACGGAAGACCGTTTATGAATCCAAATACGATCCGTATGAATCTGGCAGTTCCGCATGCGTTAGTAAAGGAAGCAATGGATCGTCTGGATAAGTACGTATTTAACGCAAAGTAATATATTTTAATTAGAGAGGATTAGCTGTCAAGAGGCAGCAAAAAAGGTTATTAGAATGGAAGCAATTCGATACGAGAATTCTGAAATTGATGAGAGGATTATCCGCGCCGTAACAGAGATCGGATATGAAGAGATGACACCAATTCAGCAGTCTGCTATTCCAGCACTGCTTGAAGGACGTGACATCATTGGACAGGCACAGACCGGAACTGGAAAAACAGCGGCATTTGGTATTCCGCTTGTTCAGATGATCGACCCGGAAGATGAGCGCGTGCAGGCAATCGTGCTTTGCCCGACCAGAGAACTGGCCATCCAGGCAGCAGATGAGCTGCGCCGCTACGCAAAATATCTGCCGGGTGTAAAAGTGCTTCCGGTGTACGGAGGACAGGATATTGAAAAACAGATCCGTTCTCTTCGCGGAAAGGTGTCCATTGTTGTTGGAACACCGGGAAGAGTCATGGATCATATGAGAAGACATACACTTAAGCTTGAGGGCATCCGCATGGTTGTGCTGGATGAAGCTGATGAGATGTTAAATATGGGCTTTGTAGAGGATATTGAGACTATCCTTGCAGGTGTACCAGAGAATCATCAGACGGCATTGTTTTCTGCAACAATGCCAGATGAGATTCTTCGAATCACTGGCCGTTACCAGAAGGATGCACAGATGATTCAGATCGAGAGAAAGGAACTGACTATTCCGCTTGTCAAGCAGTACTATTATGAGGTACAAAGACAGAACAAGGAAGAGGTAGTATGCCGTTTGCTTGATTATTACAACCCAAAGCGTTCTTTGATTTTCTGCAATACAAAGCATATGGCAGATGTGCTCTGCGAGAACTTAAAGGGAAGAGGCTATTTTGCTGATGCACTTCATGGCGATTTGAGCCAGATGATGCGCGATAAGGTTATGAACAGCTTTAGAAATGGCACAACAGAAATCCTTATTGCAACAGATGTTGCAGCAAGAGGTCTTGATGTGGATGATGTTGAAGCTGTATTTAACTTTGATATTCCGCAGGATGTAGAGTACTATGTTCATCGTATTGGACGTACAGGACGTGCAGGAAGAAAGGGACGTTCCTTCACTCTTGTTGTCGGAAGAGAGATCTACCGTATCCGCGATATTGAGCGTATCTGCAATACACAGATCAAGCCTAGAATGGTTCCGTCTGTTGCAGATATCACACAGGCAAAGGCAAGCCAGATCTTTGATCAGGTTATGGAGATAATTTCTAATAATGATCTGTCATCACTTCAAAAGAAGGTAGAGGATAAGATCGAAGAGGAGAATATCACGGCAATGGAGCTTTGTGCAGGTTTCTTAAAGCTTCATCTTGGAGATGACATGGAAGAAATTCCAGCAGAAAATTATATCGAAGAGATGAGAAAGAAGCGCGCTGAGAGAAAGGGCGGAAGAAACGGCAGAAGAGACGACAGACGCGGTGATGATGACAGGCGCGAAGGCAAAGGCCGCCGCCGCAGACAAACTGACGAAGACGTTCTTGATATGATGCGTGAACACCGTCCAGGAAAGCGTAAGTCTGACAAGTCATTTGATAAAAAGTCTGATAAAAAATCGGATAAGAAATTTGAAAAAAAGGGAAGTGACAGAAAAAGATCAGACAAGTCTGAGAAGAAATCAAAGGGCTTGTTTGGAAAGGAGCGCACTTTCAAAAAGAACGATATTGATAAGAAGACAGGAAAGGCAAAGAAATGGAAGTAAAACAAAATCCACTTGGCAGTGCGCCGCTTGGCAAGCTGCTTATGAAATTTGCTGTTCCGTCGATTATCAGCATGCTGGTATCAGCGCTGTATAACATCGTAGACCAGATATTTATCGGTCAGGGTGTTGGCATGTACGGAAATGCGGCAACAAATGTCGCATTTCCGCTGACAACACTTGCCACAGCTGTCGGTCTGATGCTTGGAATCGGCGGTGCATCAAATTTTAACCTTGAAATGGGACGAAAGCATGAGGAGAATGCGAAAAAAATCGCAGGAACTGCATTTGGAAGTCTGGTAATTGTCGGTGTGATCATTTGTATTGTGGCAAGAATTTTTCTTCGCCCACTGATCACGGTGTTTGGTGCGACAGAGTATGTAATGGATTATGCAATGACATACGTAGGAATCACATCGCTTGGAATGCCGTTCTTTGTACTGACAACAGGCGGAACTCATCTGATTCGTGCCGACGGAAAGCCAACGTATTCTATGCTGTCGGCACTGGCCGGTGCAGTCATCAATACGATTCTTGACCCACTGTTTATTTTTGTATTCAAGTGGGGCATCGCTGGTGCGGCATGGGCGACGATCATCGGACAGATTTTTTCAGCGCTTATGGTGCTTGGATATTTACCAAAGTTTCACACCGTGAAGCTTTCGCTGCATGATTTTATGCCAAAGTCGCGTTTCTTGAAAATGGTTATGGCGCTAGGTATGGCAGCCTGCTTTAATCAGTTGGCGATCTTTGTGACTCAGATTGTTATGAACAACGTGCTTCGTTACTACGGTGCGCTGTCCATCTACGGAAGCGATATTCCGCTTGCTGTAGTTGGCGTTGGCTCTAAGGTAAACATGGTGTTTTTGTCAATCGTCATCGGTATCTCACAGGGTGCACAGCCAATCATTGGATTTAACTACGGTGCAGCTCAGTACAGCCGTGTAAAGAAAACATATCGTTTGGCAGCAATAGTGGCAACCATAATTGCCGTCATTGCGTTTGCAGGATTTCAGCTGTTTCCGCGTCAGATTACGGCGCTGTTTGGAAGCGGTGATGAGCTGTATGAGCAATTTGCAGTATCATACTTCCGTGTTTTCATGTTCTGCACGTTCTTAAACGGTATTCAGCCGCTGACAGCAAACTTCTTCACTTCAATCGGAAAGGCACCGATGGGAATTTTCATTTCCATGACAAGACAGATCATCTTTTTGATTCCGCTTGTGCTTCTTTTGCCGATTATATTTGGTATCGAAGGTGTTATGTACGCAGGACCAATTGCAGATGGTGTAGCAGGTGTGCTTGCTATTATACTTGTGCTTAGGCAATTTAAGAAAATGCCGGCAGAGGGACAGGCAAATTAAAAGATCGTTATACAACAAAATGGGTATCCACAGGAAAATGAAATCTGTGGGTACCCATTTTTTATGCCGTTTTACTCATCAATCTCGATAACTTTTTGAAGCAGATTTCCAACAAATTCAATGACTGGTCCAAGTACAAAAGCCATAAGTACTGTGACCACACCAAGCTTGCCGCCAAAAATCAATGCGATTATTACAACAACGATGTCAAAGCCCATGCGCACAAAGCGAAATGGAATAGAAGAAGCTTTCTTTTTCAGTGTGTTCCAGATGATATACGGAACGGCATCATACGGTGCAGTTCCAAGATCAACATCCATATAGAGTGCAGCCGCGAAAATAAAGCAGATCAGCGAAGGAAACAGTACACAGATGCGCACTGTCATGGAAGTGAAAACGCCATCTGTGACAACACCAGCTGGAAGAACAATTCCCCAAAGCCAAGAGAAAAACTGCAGAGAGTAACCAACAAGAAACATGTTGGCAAGTGTTCCAAAGCCTAAGTTTCGTCCGCCAAAAATGATAACAAAAATAAGAAGAATAATGTTCATTAATGCCTGCCAGTCACCGATTGCCATACCAAGCTTATCTGATATAGCCAGATTCATCATTGTGCAAGGGTCGGTGCCCATGTCACATAAAACGAGCCAGGACAGGCAAAAACCCATCAGGATAACAGCGAAAAGCACCAGAAGCAGACGGGGAACGAAATTTTTTCTTCGGTACATGTGAGTAAAAAAGTCTTTTGTGAAAATTGCGCTCATAAAAAAAGTTCCTTTTGTATTGAATAGAGTACCCATCTGCAGTACAGACAAGCCATTTTTAAGTATAGCATAGTCTTACTGATTTGCAACAAAAAAATCAAACTTTCGGGCAGTGTCCCATAAGCAGTTCATCAATGCAAATGTCAAAGTGATGGCTTAAATTGTAGAGATTATCAATAGTGGGAACAGAATCACCGTTTAACCAGTGGTAAATTGTTTGCGGACAGGAAAGTCCTAATATTTTCTGAAGGTCTTTTACAGTCATATCGTGCTGCTTCATCAATGAGTGCAGGTTATGACCGATTTCTCTGGAGTCAAATTTTGGAATATCCCGCATTTGTTTTGTCTCCGTTTCTTTTGCTTTCTTGTCGTATTTACAGTAATACCAGAAAAAAGGCCAAAAAGCAAGAAAAATAGAACGCAGTATTCGACATAAGCTGTACTTTCGATAAATCTGCATCTTGCCGTAATGTGGAAAAGCGATATAATAAATAAAAGGGGAGGCAGGCACAAACAAAACAAAGAAATACAAAAAGAGAGGCGTAACATGAATATAAATTGGGATGCAAAAGGCTATAAGGAAAATTTTTCATTTGTACATGAATATGGCGAGGATGTGATCAGTCTGTTAAAGAGTCCAAAGGGATCTGCTGTGCTTGATTTAGGTTGTGGAAATGGAGCATTAAGTGCAAAACTTTTGGAAAAAGGCTATAAGGTAATTGGAATGGATGCGTCAGAGTCGATGCTTGAAATTGCAAAAGCACAATATCCGCAGATGACATTTTTGCATGGCGATGCATGCAGCTTTCATCTTGAGGAGCCAGTGGATGCAATCTTTTCCAATGCAGTATTGCACTGGATTGATGCTTCGATGCACCCTCATATGTTGTGTCATCTCGCCGGACAGTTAAAGACAGGCGGTGAGCTTGTATGTGAGTTTGGCGGAAATGGCTGTGCAGAGACAGTTCACGCTGCGTTAGAGCGCGCATTTGCAAAGAGAGGCTTAGTCTATCCAAGAGTCTTTTATTTTCCAACTATTGGAGAATATGCACCACTCTTAGAAGAAGCAGGTTTTCGCGTTGAATATGCGGTACTTTTTGACCGTCCAACAAAGCAGAAAACAGAAGATGGCTTTAAAGACTGGGTAAATATGTTTGATAAGGCACCGTTTGAAGGAATGGATGAAGCATTAAAAGATGAGATCATTGAAGAAGCCGAAGCAGAATCAAAAGAAAAATTATATCATGACGGCAGCTGGTACATTGATTATGTGAGAATACGTTTTCGCGCCGTAAAGTATTAAAGCCATGGGGACAGGGACACTAATTCGGCCACTGTACCTGTCCCTTTGGTCACTCTCTTATGAATTTCTGATAGATTACGCATGAAACAGCGGCAGTAATAAACTCAGTCAACCACATCGCATGCCATACACCATTTGCGTCAAAGAATCTAGTTAAAATAAGTGCAGCTGGAATGATGACAACTATATAGCGCATCAGTGAGATCACAAGTGATGGAGCACCTTTTCCAAGTCCTTCGAGTGCACCGGAAACGGTAACAGAAATCGAAGAGATGATAAAGCCAATGCTAATAATGCGAAGAGCAGAAGCACCAAGGCGAATCGTTTCTGAATTAGAGGTGAAAAGTCCGATCAAGGAGCTTGGAATAGCAAGACAAAGTGCAGTACCGATTACCATGACACCAGATATAAGAATCAGAGAATCAAAGAAAATCTGCCTTACACGGGCATGTTCACCTGCACCATAATTGTAGCCAATCAGCGGACGCATTCCCTGAACAACACCATTTCCAGTCAGATAAAGGAAGGTCTGGAGCTTATAGTAGGCACCAAGAACAAGCACATATGACTGGGAATATGCAGCCAAAATTCCGTTTAATGTGGAGACAAGCAGTGAAGGAAGCGCCAAATTTAATGTGGCAGGAATGCCGACAGTATAAAGGCGAAGTAATAGTTGCTTGCTTGGCTTGCAGCAGGAAAGAGAAAATGTTACAGGCAGTGGACGAACCACGCAGAAAACAAGGTAAATTACAAGAGACAGCATTTGTCCAATGGCAGTTGCAATTGCAGCACCTTCAATTCCCATTGCTGGAAAAGGTCCGATGCCAAAGATCATAAGTGGATCCAGAATGATGTTTCCGATACAGCCCGCCATCATGGCAACCATCGAAACCTTCATGCGTCCAGTTGCCTGAAAAATTTTTTCAAGAGATATTGAAATTCCAATCGGAATTGAGAAACTAAGGGTGATTCTTGCATAACGAATACCTAAAGATATAACGTCCTGATCAGTTGTAAACAGCTCCAAAAAAGGGCGAATAAATGTTAGACAGACAATCATAAGAAGCAGTCCGTGAAATGCATTTAATAATGTGCCAAGCGAGGCAGCACGGTCGGCTTCTTTTTTATTTCCAGCACCAAGGTGGATGGAAATAACAGCATTTGTTCCAATTGCAAAGCCAACGGTGATTGCCGTAATCAAGTTTTGAATTGGATAAACAAGAGAGAGTGCCGTCATGGCATTGTCGCTTATTTTTGCGATAAAGATGCTGTCAACAATATTATACAAAGAATTAACGAGCATAGACAGCGTCATAGGCAGTGCCATAGAAACTACAAGCGGCAGCACTGGTTTTTGCTTCATGTAAGTTTGATCCATAAAAAAAGAACTCCTTTCTGCTTTAAAGCGTTCTCACGAAAACATTTATTGGTTTTGCTGCGCAAAAATAATACCGCACAACAAATACGGGAACGCAGTATTGTTGTGTGGCGAAAAATAAAGATATCTTAATTTAATTAGTCTTTATGAAAAGTCCACGGCCGGAATCCGGTTTTAGTACTAACATAGAATAGCAAAAATAAAGAGAGATGTCAAGCTTGACAAACAGGAAAAGATGCTATACTGTTGAGTTATGTGTTTAAAAGAACATGGCAAGGAAGGGAGACATCAGATGAGTTTGACACAAATAAACCTAAAGCCATATTGGGATGAAAATACAATAGACAGAATGGATGTGACAATAAAGATCACAGGACTGTCTTATAAAGAAGGGGAGCGGCTGTGCAGTATGCAGCTAAGCACCGTGACAATACCAGGATGTGAGCCAAATGCTTTACAGATTTGTGATGAAAGCGGTGCGGTTTTAGTGAAGGAGTCAGAAGAAACACCATATCCGTATCATTGGCGCAGATGGAACGTGCAGCGCGGCACAGAGGGAAATGTAAAGATTAATTATACAGTATATCCGCGAGAGATAAAGCCAACAGATATTTGCGGTCCATATTTTGACTTTCGTGCAGAAAAGGGAGGTGCAAACAGTGCAGGCTTTTCTTTTTTAATGGATATTGAAAAGGCAGAAGAATGCGAGCTTTCATGGGATATGAGTGCGATGCCAGAGAAAAGCCGCGGTGTTTGCACATTAGGGGAGCATAAAGTAAAGGCGAAGACACTTGATAGGCTTCGTGAATGTTATTTTGCTATGGGACAATTAAATGCTATTGAAGAGGGTGATTTTGGATTTTACTGGATGAGTCAGCCGCCATTTGACGTGAAAGAGGTTGCTGAGTATACAAAAAAACTTTTTGGTCAGATGCAGAAATTCTTCAAGGATACCGAAAAGGTCTACCGTATTTTCGTGAGAAAGGATCCATTTTTGACAAGCGGAGGAACGGCGCTTTATCGTTCCTATCTTTTTGGCTGGAATACAACTCAGCCATGCAGCCTTGAAGATAAAAAGGCTATTCTCGCACATGAGATGGTACATAACTGGCCGCAGCTAAATGATAATCCATATGGTGTCACAACATGGTATTCGGAAGGCACGGCAGAGTATTACAGCGTGCTTTTACCGCTTAGACTTGGTCTTATGACAGATGATGAGGCTATTTTGGAGCTTCAAAAGCGCACAGATGCATATTATTCAAATCCGACAAGAGCACTTGGAGATGAGGAGGCTGCCGCCATTTGCTGGAAAGACCGCAGGGCGCAGCGACTGGTTTATGGCAGAGGAATGATTTTTGTAATCAATACTGATATTATGATTCGCAAGGCAACAAATGGCGCACACAGCATAGATGATGTTGTGCTTGATATTTTACAGAAAGATCGCGCAGGAATACAGCTTGGAAACGAAGTATTTTTAACGTCTGTAAAGAAAATTAGTGGTCTTGATGTGCGAAGTGAATGGGAAGATATGCATACAGGAAAGGAAATTATTCCGTTAAGCGGAGGCTTTGACGGTCATTTTGCCGTAGTGGAAAAAGAGATCGATGAAGCAGATACAGGAAAAAAAGTGCGTTCCTGGACATGGATCAAACAAGAGACGAAAAAAGGAAAATAATATGAGCGCTCAAGCGAGAGGAGGCAAATAGAAATGGAAAACAATACGACACAGCTCAAGAAATTTACACCAGAGACGATGAAAGAAATCGTTTATGTCACATGGCCGACACTTGCACCAGCAGGGGACAAAGCTGCATGGGTTGATTGGAAGGGCGACATGAAAAGTGGCCTGTTTTCTTCAAAGATTCATCTGATGGAAAATTTATTACAAAATGCGACAGGCGCAGAGGGTATGGACGCAGCTCGAAAAGAATCTGTTTTGACACCAGATGGAGTGAAAGAAAAACAGCCAGTTTTTCTTTCAGATGGCGTTCATATGGCGTATCTGTCGAATGAGACAGGTGAGTTTCAGGTATTTATTAAAAATCTTAAGACAAACGAAAAACGTCAGATTACAACACTTCGTCATGGTGTACTGCGCTATCAGCTGTCAGATGATGAGACAAAACTTGTTTTTGAGGCAACGCTTTGGCCAGAGGAGATTCAGGAAAATACTGCATTCGAAGAGATGACGCCAGAAAAGAAGGCACAGTGGGAAGAGGATCTTGATTGGAGACCATATGAGATTACTAATCTGACATATAAGCTTGATGAGTGGCACGGTATGAGAAAAGGTGAGTTTTCACATATAGGTACGGCAGAACTTTCATCAAAAAAACAAAAGCTTTTTACATCAGACTGCATGGAAAAGATGGAAGCAATTTATCCATCCTGGTCTCACGATGGCAAAAAAATTGCGTTTTATGGATATCCGTATGAAGGCGCAAAAGGCTTTGATGTAGAATTGTTTGTATGTGATGAGAACGGAAAAAATCTGAAGCAAATAAGCCGCGACAATGGTATTTATGGAGATCATGCACCGGCCTTTACAGCAGACGATACTGGCATCGTAGCGATGGTGTTTGGTGATTTTGAAGATGGAAGCTGCGTACAGCTGCCAATGTTGTTTGATTTAATGAACAATATGCATCGATATTTGATCGACGAGTGGGACGAATCCATCTGCCATGGTGTTCATCCGCTTCGAGCAGGTTCTCTTGAGTATGGTGATCATTCTACTTACTTTAAGCTTACGAAGGATGGTAAGTATCTGTATTTTCAGACAGGACGTCACGGCCGTTATTCCCTTTGCCGTGTAAGAATTGATGCGGCAAAGTCAGAGACAGCAGAAGTATCTTCGGTGACGGACTCAGTGATCAAGCCAAGCCCAGTTGAGATGGTTCTAGAAGGTCAGACCGACATTCAGGAATTTTCTATGAATGAAAATGGTCAGATCGTGACAATTCAGGCAGATTGGCTTCATCCAGCTGAACTTTGGATGAATGGAGAGAAGCTGACAGACAGTAATCCGTGGCTGTCTGAATATGCGCTTGCTGATGTTGAAGAACATTGGGTAAAGAGTAAGGACGGCAAGGCAGATCTTCAATATTTTCTTGTGAAGCCAGTCTGCTTTGAAAAAAATAAGCAGTATCCTGCAGTACTTGATATAAAGGGTGGCCCTACAACCATGTATGGACTGACTTTCTGGCATGAGTTTCAGGCACTTGCTTCTTTGGGGATGGCAGTTATTTTTGGAAATCCAAGAGGCAGCACAGGCTTTGGACGTGCATATTGTGCCAGAGGCGTCTGCTGGGGAAATGAGGCGATGGATGATCTTGTGCAGTTTGTGGAGGATGCTATATCAAAGGGATTTATTGATGAAAAGAGAGTGGGTGTCACAGGAGGCAGCTACGGCGGCTACATGACAAACAAGTTGATCGGAAGAACAAAGGTCTTTGCAGCAGCTGTCACGCAGCGCTGTCTTGCAAACACTGCAACTTCCTACGGTACAGGAGATATGGGCTTTGTCTCATCGCGTCCGATTCCGAAACATTTTCATATGCTTGATTATTTAGAAGACCGCGCAAGAGGAAATATCATTTCCTACATCGATCATTTTAAGGTGCCGTTGCTGATTCTTCATGCGTATCAAGATTATCGTTGCGGATTTGAACAGGCAGAACAGGTATTTATTCCAATGAAAGAGAGAAATCCGGAGATTCCATGCCGCATGGTCATGTTTCCAAATGAAAATCATGGAATGACAAGAAACGGAAAGCTGTATCATCAGGTTCGCCATCTGCAGGAGATGACTAACTGGTTTGTTAAATATCTGATAGAAGAGCCTGACTGGAAGACAAAAGCAGATGAAAAGAGTGAGAAAGATACTGATTTTATGAAAACACAGGAGGTGAAGGGATGATGCGTTTACCTGAATTTGAGGATTGCCGTGATCTTGAACAGTTAAATGGAGGCGATTATTTTCCACAAAAGGAGCTTGTCTGCTATGCCTCCAACCACACAAACGGTATTGTGATAAAAAATTTAAAGACAAATGAGAGTGTGACAGTGACAGCAGGCGGCACAGGTGAGGGAGGTCCGTCCTTCTCTCCAGATGGAGATAAAATTTTATTTGTCTCATCAAAGAAAGGTGTGGGACGTCAGGCATTTGTTTATGAGATTAAGAGCAAGAGTATAACACAGATTACTCATGTAAAAGGTGCCGTCATGGAGCCGCAGTGGTCACCGGATGGAACAAAGGTGTTGTTTTCCGTGATCACCTCCGGCGCATCACAGAATGCATCCAATGCTGCAAGCGCTTCATCGTCTGCTGCATCTGCAACGCAGGAGCAGTTTGTTCATGACGACGATGCTGTTGCTACTGAGGATTTTGGCTACAAATTTGATGGTATGGGATTTATTCGTCCAGATACACACTGGCATTTGTTTGCTGCATCTGCTGACGGCACAAGTGAGACTCAGTTAACAGACGGCGAGTATGATTATCTTCATGCCGCATGGGCGCCAGATAGCAAAAAGATCGTCTGCGTCAGCAACCGTTTCCGCAAAAGACAGGAAGGAATTGGCTATGATCTTCTGCTGATTGATGTGGACAAGGAGCCTGGAAAGCTTCGCAAACTGACAGAAGGATATTGGCTTGTTTCTTATCCAAATCCAGTGCGCCCAGTATTTACGCCAGATGGAAAATCAGTCATCGCTGTAGTCTTAAATCCAGAATATGTCGATGATGAGTCAGAGATGGGCTACCCAGAGGGTTATCTTTACCGCTTTGATGTTTGTGATGGCAAAGCAACACCAATATTTATTCAGGATGATAATTGCTATCAGTGTGTACAGTTTCCGTACAATGCAGGCTGTGGACGAGGCATGGATAAGCTTCAGATTGATGAGAGCGGACGTTACGTATACTTTGTCAGTGGATTTAAGGGTCAGGGAAATTTGTACCGACTAGATTTAGAGGGTGATGGTCATGCAAAGCTTTTCTGGGGCGGCAAGCAGGTTTGCCATGGAATAAGTAAGGTGCGAAATGGACGTATCATGGCGGCGGCAGCAAAATCGACAGTGCCGGAATTTTATGCAGTTCTTGATGCAAAGACAGGAGAATTACTTGATATTGCGGTGCAGTCAGCACAGAAACTTTTGGATGAGGTAAAATTAAGTGAGCCAGAGGATTTCTTCTTTTCAACACTTGATGGTGAGAGTCATGTTCATGGCTTTGTCATGATGCCGCATGATGCAAAAAAAGGTGAAAAATATCCGGCGATTCTTTACATCCACGGAGGTCCGCATCCGTTTTACACATATGGTTTGACAATGGAGTTTCAGATGTTAGCAGCAAAGGGCTTTGCAGTTCTTTATTGCAATCCAAGAGGCAGCAGCGGCTACGGCTGGACACATGAAAATTATCAAAGAAGTATTGATGGATCTGCTTATTATGACATTCTCCAATTTGTTGATGAAGCATGCAGACGTTTTGATATGATTGATGAACAGCGAATTGGTGTCACAGGCGGAAGTTACGGCGGTTATATGACAAATTATATAGCGACTCATGCAAAGCGTTTCAAGGCATATGTCACGCAGCGAAGCATCTCGAATGAATTAATCATGTATGCTAATTCTGATATGCAGGGCAAGAGTACAGACTATAAAAGCTATGAGGATTTCATTGTGGCTAAGCTTAAAGAATCAGCTGTATCGTATGCAGAGCGTGTGGACAAGCCAATTTTAATTCTTCATGGAATGGACGATTACCGAACACCAATTGAGGGAGCGCACCAGTTTTATGTGGCTATAAAGGATCTGCATCCAGATCTGCCGGTTAAGATGGTAGCGTATCCGCATACAGGTCACGAGCAGCCAACTGACCCAAGACTATTAAAGCATTATTATCACGAGATGATTTTGTGGTTTGAAAAATACTTGTAAAAAGAAAGGCAAGAATTATGAAAATTTATGCGTTTGGAGTGAGAGATGATGAAAAACAGGCATTTGAGCAGATTTCTGCTCAGTGTGGTGTAGAGGTTACGCTTTCAGATGAGACACCATCACTTGAGAATGCCGATCTTGTAAAGGGATATGAGGGTGTTACAGCGCTTGGCATGGGAAATATTGACAGGGATTTATTAAGTCGCTACAGCGAGAATGGTGTGCGTTTTCTCTCTACAAGAACTATCGGTTATAATCACATTGATTTGGTGGCAGCAAAAGAGCTTGGAATTAAAGTCTGCAATGCAGCCTACCCACCAAACGGTGTTGCAGACTTTACGGTAATGATGATTTTAATGTGCCTTCGCCAGTATAAGCAGGCACTATGGAGAGGCCAGGTCAATGACTTTTCCTTGCAGGGACTGCAGGGGCGTGATATGAATGAACTTACAATAGGTGTCATGGGTACTGGACGAATTGGCCTTCAAGTATTAAAAAACTTGTCAGGCTTTGGCTGTCGTCTGCTTGCCTATGATGTTTATAAAAATCCAGAGGCAGAGAAAATTGCGACATATGTAGATCAGGATACAATCTATAAGGAATGCGATGTCATAAGCCTTCATATGCCGCTGTTTGATTCTACGTATCACATTATTAATCATGAGACAATCGCAAAGATGAAAGATGGCGTAATTTTAATTAACTGCGCAAGAGGTGGACTGACTGACATTGATGCATTGGTAGATGGTGTTGAATCAGAGAAGATTGGTGCGCTTGGCATGGATACCGTAGAGGGCGAAGAAGGTATTGTGCACGAAGACAGAAGAACAGATATCATCTCCAACCGCAACTGGTTTTATCTTCATCAGTTTCGCAATGTCATCATGACACAGCACATGGCATTCTACACAAAAGAAGCAGTAGAGAGCATGGTGCGCTGTGGCATAGAGGGTATTGTGCAGATGGAAAAGACAGGAAGCTGCAGGACAATGCTGACGAAATAAATTATAACATTACATTGTGCACACTGAAAATATCTAATATAGGTACAGTGTGCACATTGATACAATACTGATTTTATGATAAACTACATTCAAGATTGACAGAGGAAAGAGAGGCATTTAAAGGAAAGCAAAGTTCAATGAGGAACATTTCCCTGCCGATCTATTTCTATAGTCAAAATACTTTAATGAATTAAAGCAAAACAGCACAATAGTGAAATGGAGGAATCAGATATGAGAAAATATGCAGCAATGGGACTTACAGCAGTGCTGGTAGCAGCATCATTTCCGGCAGCCGTACTGGCAGACGAGGCAGATGTAAAGAGTGTAAGAATTGGAGCACCATATGATCCGGTTACTATGGATTACGCAGAATTAAATGTAGATCCGGCAACATATATTGATACTTTAATCAGCGATACCCTGATTCGCAGTAAGCAGGGTGAGTACATTGGAGGAGCAGCAGAGAGCTGGGAGACAAGCGAGGATGGAAAGACCTGGACATTTAAACTGAAGGAAGGCTTAACATACAGTGATGGAGAGACACCGATTACATCCGAGGATTTTGTTTATGCAGCAAAGCGTCTGATGGATCCAGAGGCAGGTCACTATAATGCAGAGAGCGGATATATTCTGGAGAATGGCGAGGAATATTACGCAGGAGAGTGTGAGTGGGACGAGGTTGGTATAAAGGCAGTAGATGATCTGACAATCGAGTATACCTTCAAGAATCCGCAGTATGAGAGCACATTTACATCCACAAGCTTATTTGCACCACTTGAGGAGTCCTTTGTTGATTCACTTGGAACAGAGTATGGTTCTTCAGCAGATAAAATTTTGACAAATGGACCGTTCATCGTGTCAGACTGGGTATCTGATTCTACCATGACACTTGTAAAGAATGAGAACTACTGGGATGCAGACAGTATCAATATGGACGAGATGGATTTTAAATTTAACGTAACAGGTGATACTGGCGTAGATATGATGCTTGCAGATGAGCTTGATTTTGTTCCGACTGGAAGTGCTATGCAGCAGCAGACACTGACAGATGCAGGCTTTGAGAGCAGCAAGTACACCACCTCTTATCGCTGCCTGAACATCAACCATGCAGGAAAGACAGAGGAAACAGGATTATTCCTTGGCAATGCAAACTTTAGAAAGGCAGTCAGCTATGCAATCGACCGTACAGCACTTTGCGCATCTGTTATGACAAGTGATGAGCCGGCAAATCGTCTGACAGCACCGTCAGAGGCAGGTGTAAATGGTACCTTTGACGAGGAGTTTGAATACGAGGGATGGCCGGCAAGTGCAGATGTAGAGAAGGCACAGGAATACTTAAATGCAGCACTTGATGAGCTTGGAAAGACAGCTGATGAGATTCCAACATTCGAGCTTCTTTGCTATGAGTCACAGGGAAGCATCGATGTATTGGCAGCTGTTCAGGATATGTTAAAGAAAAATCTTGGCATTGAGACAACTATCAATTCTCAGACAATTCAGGTGATGGTATCAAATGCAATGAGCGGTGACTACGATTTCTGGTATGGCGGAAACAGTCTTGAGATTCCGGATGCATTGACTGGCTTTTTAAGTGGATACACGAGCGCAATGCAGTCTGCACTTAGAGGCTATTCAAATGAGGAATATGATAAGCTGTATGATGAGGCAATTGCTTCCCCAACTATTGAGGAGAGAAAGGCAAACTACTTCGAGGTTGAAAAATTCTTCTGTGATAATACACTGAATCTGATCCTTGGATGGACAGACGGCGGTTTCCAGTATAAGAGTGGTTACACTGGATTCTATAACACAACTGAGACTGATTTTACCTATCTGGATTATGCAGAATAATTTTAGAATTGCGAGAGTTGCACAGTAACGGAGCAATTTGTGGGTATAGTTGGAGGGAAAAGCTTTCCAACATTATAAAATAAAAAGTAAAGACGCCGATCTGCGGAAACTCCAAAGAGAGGCGTCTATTTTTTTAGGAGGAAATATGCTCAAATATATAGGAAAAAAAGTATTGATTGCAATCGCGACAGTCTTTGTGCTGGCAACGGCAACATTCTTTTTAATGAAGCTGATTCCGGGTGATCCATTCTTAAATGATAAGATCCCGGTGGCCGTGCAGGATAAGCAAAGAGCGTTTTATGGTCTTGATAAGCCAGTACCGCAGCAATACATGACTTATATGAATAACTTGCTGCATGGAGATCTTGGTTATTCCATCAAAAAGACAGGAAAAACAGTAGTGGATATCATTAAGGAAGCCTTCCCTGTGTCTGCAAAGCTTGGTTTGATTTCATTACTTTTTGCAGAGGCAGTTGGTCTTTTCTTTGGTATTTTATGTGCTCAGTTTCGAGGAAAATGGCCGGACTATCTGTTGATGGTAGTGGCAGTTTTAGGAATTGCCCTTCCAAGTATGGTGTTAGGTCCGATTCTTCGTATGATTTTTGGTGTAAAGCTTGGCATCCTTCCGGTAACAGGATGGGGAAAACCAAATCAGATTATACTCCCGGCACTTGTTCTTGGTCTTGGAACTGTTGCAGGAAATACAAGAAATATGAGAGCGAGCATGTTAGCCATAACAACGCAGGATTATGTAAAGACGGCAAGAGCGAAAGGTCTTTCGCCAGTTCGCGTCGTATTAAAGCATCAGTTTAAAAACTCACTTGTTCCAATCATTCCAAATCTTGGTGTGCAGATCGCAGGTGTTTTGATGGGCTCATTTGTCGTAGAGAGCATGTTTTTAATTCCTGGACTGGGACGATATTTTGTCGATTCAGTCACTAATCTTGATTACCCGCTGATCATGGGTCTTACAGTATTTTATGGTGCATTTCTAGTTACAATGAATCTAATAGTTGATGTACTGTATGGATTAATCGATCCGCGAATCCGCGTAAAGTAAAGGAGAAAAGATGAATACTGATACAACAAAAAAAGTGCAAGCTGCAGAAGTAACATTTGCAGATGATGCGTTTTCTCCACTTCCAGAGGGAGCACTTGATCAGGATCAGATTGCAAGGAAAAAGACAACCTATTTTAAGGATGTATGGAGAAATTTCAAAAAGAATAAGCCGGCGGTAATCAGCTTGGTGGTTATTGCCATCATGATATTTTTTGTCCTGTTTGGACCGATGATGACAAAATTTGATTATTATTCTAATGATTACAGCTGTTCAAATCAAGGACCAAATGCCGTTCACTGGTTTGGAACAGATAATCTTGGACGTGATCTTTGGACACGCGTGTGGGCAGGAGGAAGAGTATCCCTTATTATTGCGATTTTAGCTACGCTTATTCCAGAGATTATTGGAATGGCAGTAGGCGGCATCTCGGGTTATCTTGGCGGCTGGGCAGATACAGTAATTATGCGCACAATCGATGTGTTAATGGGCATTCCAAGCTTAATCTACATGATTCTTTTGATGGTTGTAATGGGAAGCGGAAATATTGCAACGCTTGTAATTGCAATGAGTATCACCGGCTGGATGGGTGCCGCAAGAAGCACAAGAGGTCTTGTTTTACAGCTAAAGACTCGTGAGTTTGTAGTAGCATCAGAGACGCTTGGTGCATCGTCTGGATGGATCATTGCAAGACGTTTGATTCCAAACACACTTGGCATTCGCGTAGTCAGCATTACAATGTCACTTCCAAGCGTCATTTTCTACGAAGCATTTTTAAGCTATATCGGACTTGGCGTGACACCGCCGCAGCCAAGCTGGGGTCAGTTAATCAAGGCAGCAGGAGAGACCTTCCGTTATTATCCATACCAATTTATCATTCCGTGTCTGTGCGTTAGCATCACAATGCTTTGCTTTAACCTGATTGGAGACGGACTTAGAGATGCACTTGATCCAAAGCTTCGTGCGTAAATAGATAATGCATTCGTCATAGAAAAAGTGAAACGAGCAGAGCCGCAGTATTTTTGTATTTCGGCAGAATGAGAGGAATCATGGAAAAGGAAAAAATCTTAGAGGTAAAGGATTTAAAAGTATCCTTTCAGACCTTTCAGGGAAGCGTTCAGGCAGTGCGCGGCGTTTCCTGGCATTTAAATAAAAAAGAAACGATTGCAATCGTAGGTGAGTCTGGCTGTGGAAAAACAGTTACAATTCAGACAGTTATCGGATTAAATCCAAAGAAAAACGGCAGTATTAAGGGCGGAGAGGTTCTTTTTAACAAAGAAAATCTGCTTGATTTGACACCTAAACAGATGAGAAAGCTGCAGGGCAATCAGCTCTCAATAATTTTTCAGGATCCATTTACATTTTTAAATCCGACAATGACAGTTGGGGAGCAGATCATGGAGCCATACATGCAGCACTACAAGGTTTCCAGAGAAGAAGCAAGAAAAAAGGCAGTCGAGATCTTAAAGATGATTTCACTTCCGTCACCAGAGGAAAATATGAAGCGCTATCCGCATCAACTTTCAGGCGGTATGCGCCAGCGTATCATGATTGCAATGGCACTCATCTGTAATCCAAAGGTATTATTTGCTGACGAGCCAACTACAGCGCTTGATGTGACGATTCAGGCACAGATCATTGAACTAATGAATGATTTGAAGGATAAGATTGATACGTCAATTGTTTTAATCACACATGATATGGGCGTTGTTGCAAATATGGCAGACCGAATCTACGTTATGTATGCTGGTCAAATCGTAGAGCATGGCGACTGCGATACTATCTTTCATCATCCAAAGCATCCGTACACATGGGGACTTTTAAGCAGCGTGCCGCGTCTTGATAAAAGAGTAAGCGAAGACCTCTATTCAATTCCGGGAACACCGCCGGATTTGTTGGCACCGCCTGTCGGATGTGCGTTTGCTGCCAGATGCAAATATGCAATGAACATATGCCGCACAAGTCAGCCGCCGTGTATTGATTTTTCAGAACCAGACCATTATGCATCCTGCTGGCTCAATCATCCAGCGTGCATCAAGAAAAATGGCGCACCAAAGAGTCCTGTTGAAGCACAGAACATAAAGGAGGAGGAATGATGGGAACGACAAAAGAACCAATCCTCGAATTGAAAAATGTAAAAACAACCTTCAAGGTGCCAAAGGGTATTTTAAAGGCTGTAAATGGTGTAGATCTAACTATTTATAAGGGCGAGACAGTAGGACTTGTTGGTGAGTCAGGATGTGGAAAAAGTACGCTTGGAAAAACAATTATGCGATTGTATCGCCCAGATGAAGGACAGGTAATGTTTGAGGGACAAGATATCTGGCGCTACAACAAAAAGGAAAAGAAAGAGTACACCAAAAATGTGCAGATGATCTTTCAGGACCCGTATGCTTGTCTTGATCCTCTTAGTGTAGTAAGTGATATTGTTGCAGAGGGCATGAAGATCCACAAGATGTATAAGGGACCAGAATTAGAGGAGCGTGTATTGGAGCTTCTTAAAATGGTCGGCTTAAATAAGGATCATGCAAACAGGTTTCCGCACGAGTTCTCAGGCGGACAGCGTCAGCGTATCGGAATTGCCAGAGCGCTCTCGCTTGAACCAAAGCTGATCGTATGTGATGAGCCGATTTCTGCACTGGATGTTTCTATTCAGGCACAGGTCGTAAATTTACTTAAGCGTCTTCAGCAGCAGATGGGATTATCTTATTTGTTTATCACACACGATCTGTCAATGGTGCGCCAGATATCAAACCGTATTGCCGTAATGTATTTGGGTTCACTTGTTGAGATTGCAGACAGCGAGGATATTTATATTAAAAACCGTCATCCATACACGAAGGCACTTCTTTCTGCTATTCCGATTGCCGATCCGACAATTGAGCGTGAGCGAAAAAGAATACTTCTTCAGGGTGATGTGCCAAGCCCGGTCAATCTGCCGCAGGGCTGCAATTTCTGCAATCGCTGTCCATATGCGACACAGCTTTGCAAGGAGAGAAAACCGCAGCTTCGCGAGATCGAGCCGGGACATTTTACGGCGTGTCATCGTGCGGAGGAGATGTAAGTTTCTTGATCGTGCGGTTGAGTTTACGAAGGGCGCTTCGGTGAAACTTTGTCGGCGACCCTTGTTCTCGCGGCGCCTTTTACATTATTTCTAAATATAGTGTATTTTGAAAGCCCGCTTCACACGGGAATCGCCTCGTAAAGTAGTTCACCTCAACGCCCACTACGTTAACGAGCACGATATCTTACGTCTCCGACAGGAATTTATCGATCTTGACGGCGGCCTGCAGCTGGAAGGTGATGTCAGCATCATCGAGCGATACACCAAGCAGCTTTTCAAGCTTTTCTAAGCGCATCAAAAGTGTATTTCGGTGAAGAAAGAGTGCTTTTGCAGTCTGTACCTTATTGCAGCGGCAGTCGAGCCACATGCACAGCGTTTCATAAAGATGTGCATCGTGAGCTTTGTCATATTCTCGGATTGGATCAAGAAAACGAGCAGTATATTCGCGCATAACAGAGGCCGTCGGAATTTCAAAAAGAAGCTGATAAAAGCCTAGATCACTGTAAGAGATTAGGCGACGATTGTCACCAAGAAGTTTCCATGAAAGCAAGCTTCGTTTTGCCTGAATATATGATTCGCGAATGCCAAAAAGACGTGAACGGACATTGCCTTTTCCAACGCAAAATTTTGTGCCGGGATATTGCTGTTCCATACGTATCGTCAGTGATTCAAAGAAACGATCAGCTGATTGCTCCTGCGAGTCGGTATTTATGGGAAGCACAAATACGTTAGCGCTGTTTCTTGCAACATGCCATGTGCTTCCAGTTTCTTTTTGTGTGATATAGCTAAGCTTTGTCGCAAGCATACGGAAAAATTCAGATGATGTTTCTGTAAAGGAAGGTCCGTGCATCGCTTCCAGTTTTTGAAAATAAGCAGATGCATTCATCATCTCAAATATGTACACACAGTAGTTATAGCTTGGTAGATATCCCAGAAATAATGCCTGATTTAGTGTGGCGATATCATCTACATTTGTATTCTGGAAAAAGAGTGAGTACCAGAAAGAATTGGCGATTGCAGCATCCTTCGCGCGATCCTGAATCAGATTGATGATGTCTTTTGTGATGGAGTTTACATAGGCAAGACTTGTATGAGAGAAGACTGGAAGCTTAAGCTCATCAGCAAGCTGTCGGATCTCATCATCAAGATTTTCTTCAAGAATGTAATGGTGGCCGACAAGAAATAAAATGCCGGCGGCATCATTTTGTGCCGCATCGCGAATCAGTTGGGCAAGCTCCACCTTTTCAACAACAGCGTTGGCACCGTAATAAATTAAAAATTCACCGCCGCTTACCCATTCACCGATTGGAGGACATAAAATCACGTAAGGCCAAGTGACAGTCCTAGACAGTCCCGCAGCTCCGCCAATCAGCTTCATATGGGAGAGAGAAGGCAGCGATAATAAATCTTTTGCAGTAGTCATAAAGTAAACCTCCTTGTCAGACAAGTGTAAGTGATTTCTGCGAAAATTTCAATAGATTAGGGAGGAGAATGACATGAAAACAGTAATTTACGCGAGAGTTATCAATTCAGTATCGGATGAACCAATTGAAAATGGAATGGTCGAGATTGAAGATGACCATATTGTGTATGTCGGAGAAAAGCGTGAATGCACCGACTCTGATGCACAGATTTTTGACTTAGAAGGAAAGACTGTTATGCCTGGCTTTATTGATGCACACGCCCATCTTTGTGGAAGCGAGAGCATTCATAAGACTGGTGACACACCATATGATCTGCTTTTGACGACTGTTCGTGATCTTAAAGATCTGGTGGATGCTGGTGTGACAGGTGTGCGTGACATGAGCGCATTTGGTGCTTCATTAAAGCGTGCGATTGAAGCTGGATTGATCAAGGGACCGCGTATCATGCCGGGCGGAAGAGTTATGAGCATTTCCTCAGGCCACTGCGATATGAATCCGATGCTGTCACCAGAGGAGTCGAATCAGCGTGATCTTATTGGCTGCCTGGTGGATGGTCCGGAGGATTGTTATAGAAAGACAAGACAGCAGTTTCGTGAGGGTGCACAGTTTATCAAAATTTGTGCAACTGGCGGTGTATCATCGGCAGTCGATGATTTTAATGATATTGAATTTTCACCAGAGGAAATCCGTGTAATCGTGGAAGAGGCAGCGCGTCACAATACATACGTTACTGCACACTGCACAGGAACAGAGGGCACAAAGCAGGCTATTAAAAACGGTGTTAAATGTATTGAGCATGGTGTTCTACTAGATGAGGAGTGCGTACAGATGATGGCAGAAAAGAACATTCCGCTTGTTACCACGCTTTCTGTATCACTTGGCCTTGCTGATATGAAGGGGCTGCCAGATTATATGACGAAAAAAGCAAAAGCACTTGGCGATGCATCAAAGCATTCATTTGCACTTGCACATCAATATGGCATTCGAGTTGCACTTGGAACAGATTATTCAAACTCACCAAATACACCGTTTCATGAAATCGGAAAAGAATTTTACAGCCTGACGCGCTGCGGATATACCAATATGGAAGCCATCAAAGCAGGAACTATTAACGGTGCGTATTTGATGAAGTCTGATGATAAGTTCGGAAGCCTAGAGGCAGGAAAGCTGGCTGATCTTGTTGTAGTAGATGGTGATCCGTCAGAGGATATCATGTTGCTTGCAAACGCGGATCATGTGCGCCTCGTAATGATCGGCGGTGAGATAAAGAAGAATACGCTGTAAAAGAAGGGAGAAAGTGATGATTCAAAAGGACGAGATCAGACAAGTATTAGAGTCTGCAAAGGCGCTTGGAATCGAGTTTGCCGAGCTGTTTTTTGAAGACAGAGAGGAGACGAATATTCCCTGCGTAGAAACTGTGATTCAAGGCGTGAAGAGTCTTCGCATATGCGGAGCAGGTCTCTATCTTATACAAGGGCTTTCAAATGTCTATCTTTATACAAATCAGGTGACAAAGGAAGCACTTCTTGATTTAGTTAAAAAGGGAGCAGAAATGCTTGAGATAAAAGCTAGAGCAGCTGCCGCTGGAATTGTTTTAACAGAGAAGTCCTACCATAATCCCTGCCCTGTTGTGAAGTACCCGTCACAGATTAGTAATCAGGACAAAATCAATGTACTTTTGCAGGCAGACAAAGCCGCAAGAAGTGCAGGAATCAATGTGCGTTCATTAAATGTAAACTATTTTGATACGGATCAGCGCGTGCTGATCGCAAACACCGAAGGCCTTTACACGACAGACCGCCGTGTCACAACGAGAATGCGCATGCAGGCAGTTGTCGCAGATGGTGACAGTGCATATGGCACATGGGACGATTATACAAAGGCTTCCGGCTTTGAGGCTTATGATGATGAGCTTTCTTATACGAGCTTTGCAAAGGATATGGTAAAGCGAGCCGATCGCATCCGCACGGCTGGAAGCATTTCACCATGCACAGTTCCAGTTGTGTTGGCGGCAGGCGGCTGCGGAACGCTGTGGCATGAGAGCTGCGGCCACTCACTTGAGGCCATTGCGATTGCCCACCGTTCAAGTGCATTTGTGGATAAGATCGGAGAAAAGGTAGCAAGTGATAAGGTTACACTTGTAGATGATGGAACGCTGCCAGGTCAGTATGGTTCTGCTGCGATTGATGATGAGGGTCATCCGATGCAGCGAAATATTTTAATTGAAAATGGTGTTTTAAAATCTTACATGTGCGACCGCTATTACGGAAAGCTTCTTGGAATGGAAAGTACAGGAAGCGGAAGAAGACAAAATTATACATATGCGCCAGTATCAAGAATGACGAATACATGTCTGGCAGAGGGCAGTGACGATGAGGATGAGATTGTGCGCAGTGTGGACAATGGCCTGTATGTTGAGAGCATCGGAGGCGGATTTGGCGGTATGCAGTTTTCGCTTGAAGTAAAAGAAGGTTTCTGGATTAAAAATGGCCAGATCGACCGTGATCATCAGGTAAAAAATATTATGCTGACGGGAAATGGAATTGATGTGATTAAGCGCATTGACCGCGTTGGAAAAAAGATGAAATATGAAAAAGGCGGCTTCTGTGGTGCAAGCTCAGGTCTGATTCCAACAACAACACCGCAGCCAATGGTGCGTATTTCCCATATGGCGATTGGGTGATTTAGAGTTAAAGAGCATATAACGAGGAAAGGCAAACATATGAAAGAATGTATGAGAGAACTAAAAGCATATAAGGCGGCTATGCAGTCTCTTCCGAGTGGATGTCTGGCAGCTGAGGCCGAGGCGGAAAAGCAGGAAAAGCTTTCTGTTGAGATGACAGGTTCACAGACTGGTCCTATGAGCTGCAGCGAACAGACGGAGCTCTTTGTGCGTGCATCAGGTCAAAAGACAGGTATGGTTTATACGCAAAAGCTGGATGCAAACGCAAGTGATGTGATTGCACAGGCACTTACAAATAGTGAGGCTTCTGCTGCCAAAAAGACAGAGCCGATGGCGGCAGCAGATTACTGGGAAATGGATGAGGCAAAGGATTCAAATTATGAGCAGACAAAAACACTTGTCTCTATCGAAACCTTAAAGAATAAGGCAAAAACACTTGCCGGACAGTTAGAGGAAAGCTTTGGGTGTCAAGTGCGTCTTAATCTTTCTCAGACAATCCTTACTATGGGCATTGTGAACACCAATAATATAGAAGAAACAGCTTCAGTTTGTCGCTTTGCAGCAGAGGCAGCAGCAGATGGATATGAGGGCTATGCGTGTGCACTCACGCTTGATGAGCTGTCACCAGAGCCTTTTATTCATGAATTTTCAAATCGCCGATTCTTAGATGTGCCGACAATTTTGGCTGAGCCTGGTGTGTACCGCGCTGTGCTTTCATCACAGGCAGTAAATAACATTTTGATTACAGCGTGGCAGATGTTTACCGCAAAGCGTGCCAGAAGCGGTGCGACACCATTTGCTGGAAAGGAAAATAAAAAGATCTTTTCAGACTGCATTACGATACGTGATTACAAGGGCGGCGCTGATTCAAAGAACAGCGTACAGTGTGGCTTTTCATGGAAAATGGACTGCGAGGGTGTGCCAAGCCGTGACTTAACACTTGTTGAAAATGGCGTGTTAAAGGGCTGGATGCATAATCTTTCAAGTGCAGCAGCAGCCGGGGTTCGTTCTACAGGAAATGCAGGCCGAAAGACACTTTTAAGCGGAAATATTCATACTGATATGGCAATCATGCCGAAAAACTTTACTATCGAGTCAGGAACGGCAAGCTTAGAACAAATGATTCATGATTGCGATGATGGTGTGTATGTGTTTGAAAATTATGACCAGTTTCATGCATTAAATGTTGTATCAGGCGATTTCTCATTCCCATGCAAGGCAGTGCGCATTAAGGAAGGAAAGCCGGTTGGCATTATGGAAGGACTGACGATGACAGGAAATGTGGCAGAGCTGTTTGCCAGAGTAGAGCAAGTCGGAAGTGACCGAGTTATCAATCCGCTTGTTATGTATGACAGTTATACTGTATCTGGCCCTGCGATGCTTGTAAAATCACTGAAAATTAGCGGCTGATAAAAAAGGTTAGGAAAATCAGAAAGGCAGGTTTTAATATATATGAAGATTATTGAGCAGGAAGAAGTAAGAAAGCTTCTGCAGCCAAAGGACTGCATTCAATTAATGGCAGAGGCATTAAAAGGTCTTGAAAGCGGCGAGTATGCTCAGCCGGCACGTCTGATCACAGTTATGCCGAATACAGCAAAATTTGGTTTCATGCCAGCATATGTAGGTGACTATTTTGGTGCAAAAGTGATCTCTGCATTTGCACCGAATATGGGAACAAAATATCCGTCTCATATAGGTTATGTTATGCTGTTTGAGTCAGCGCACAGCACTGTAGCAGGTATGATAGAGGCTGGAAGCATCACCGAGATTCGTACTGGAGCCGTCAGTGCAGCTGCAACAGATTTGTTAGCCAGAAAGGATTCACACAAATTGGCACTGATTGGAGCCGGAGCACAGGCGCGCTCGCATCTGGCTGCGATCCGTGAGATTCGTGATATTACTTCTGTAACAGTCTACGATCTGTTCCCACAGGCAGCAGAGCGTTTTGCAAAAGATATGCAGGAAAAGTACAAGATTTCAGTTACTGTATGCAGTACCGTAAAGGAAGCAGTCAAAGATGCAGATATTATCTGCACCGTAACACCGTCAAAAGAGCCGCTTTTGACAAAGGAAATGGTCAAGCCTGGAACTCATATCAATGCAGTGGGTACCTTTACACCAACTACAAGAGAGGTTTCCTCTGATCTGGTAGCAGCAGCGCGTCTTTATTCCGATCAGACAGAGGCAGCAAAGCGCGAGAGCGGTGAATATCTAATTCCACTTAAAGAAGGGCTGATTAAAGAAGATCATATTGTTGGCTCCATCGGAGAAGTGCTTTTAGGCAAAGCACCAGGCAGAACAGCTGATGATGAAATTACCATCTTTGATGCACTAGGTCTTGCTATTGAGGATGTGGCGAGCGCAAAATATGTGTACGAAAGGGCAGCTTTGTAATGGAATTTGATTTTGAAACACTTGTGGAGCGCTCTGGCGCAAATTTAAAGCTGATGATGACGCCGCCAGAAGTCGTCAAAGCAGGAAATATCAGTCTGGATGGTGCAGAGCCAGATTTTAAAAGTGCGCCTGTCATCGAGGAGGCAGTCATTCGCTTTGCAAAGAACGGACTATACGGATTTACACTGCCGGATGAAGCTTACAAAAGTGCAGTAACAAAATGGATGCAGATGAGCCGAAAAACACAAATTAAGCCAGAGTGGATCGTTACAACACTCGGAACTATTTATTCCCTTGCAACAACGATTCGCCTTGTATGTACGGATCCTGATGATGGTATAATAGTGACAACACCTGTTTATAATCGTTATCGTCAGGCGGCTGATCGCCTCAATAAAAAGACAGTGGAATGTCCGCTTATATACGACAGTGTAAATGGCAGCTATCAAATGGATTTTGACGCAATCGAGTCAGCTATGGCAAATCCAAATAATAAGCTGTTTGTGCTTTGCAATCCTCATAACCCGATTGGTCAAATCTGGAAAGAAAAAGATCTTATGCGTCTGGCAGAGTTAGCAAATCGCTATGGTGTTATTGTTTACTCGGATGAGATTTTTGCGGATAACTGCTATCAGGGACTGGCATGTCCGTGCTATCTTGATATCAAAGGTGCAAAGTCACATGCGATTGTCGCGACAGGACTTGGAAAATCATTTGGCTTTACAGGAGTAAACCATGCAAACATTATAATCGCAGATGATGAGCTTCGCGCGCGCTTTACAGACAGGCGGACTCGTGACCACTACGGAAGTCTCGATCCGTGTGTGTATGAATGTGTACTTTCTGCCTATACCAAAGATGGCAAGGCATGGGTCGATGCGTCAAATGCGTATGTCTGGGAAAATATGTGTGTGCTTCGCGACTATTTTGCAAAGCACCTGCCAAAAGCAAGAGTGTGCGGAGGCGAAGGTGCCTATATCTTGTGGATCGACTGGTCAGCATATTTTTCAAGTGGTGAAGAATTAAACGAATTTCTAGTTAAAAAAGCACATGTGTGCCTAGGTGAGGGAAGCGATTACGACAGTCCACTGTTTACGCGCGTGTGCATGGCAACACCAAGAAAATGTTTGATCAAGACACTCGAATCAATAGGAGAGGCTTTTTCCAAACTTGGAAAAGAAAAATAGGCATAATAGGAAAATAAGAATTTATACACAAAAGAAACAATATAAGTAAAATAAGCCATTAAAAGTGAAAAATATGACCTTCAACCATTATTTTAATAGTATTGGTTGAGATTTAGCCCTGTTTTCATGATTTTGAGGCTTAAAAATTAAAGAAAAAAGTTTGGCGGAATCGCAAAAAGTGCTGTGCGGTTCCGCCTTTTTTGTGTCGAAATGGCGGTTATGCAGTACAGTTGTTTGTGCTATAATTATACTAAAGAAGATGAAAAGAAAGCGAAAAGATATAAGAATAGTATTAAGAAAAATCGGAAAAAAGAGAGGTATTGTGTATGAAGAAGAGAAGTTTGAATAAAATAAAGCAAATGGTGTCGATTGGTATGTCATGCATTATGGCAGGTTCTACATGCAATCTTCCAATGATGCTGCATGCAGAAGAGGTTCAGACAGAGAACATGCATACAACTTATATGGTTACTTCATTTGATGAGTTGAACGAAGAGATTGCGTATCAAGCGCTGTCAATCGGTGCAGAAGAAAGCGAAATCAACTTTCCTGATACATTAAAGGTAAAAGTGATTCGTCAGGTTGAAGAGGAATCAAGTACAGAAGCAGATGAAGAGGAATCGAGTACAGAAGCAGTTGAAGAGGAAGCTAGTACAGAAGCGGAGGAGGAAACGACTTCAAAAGTTCTGGAATCTCAGACAGAGGCAGAATCCCAGACTGAAGAAGAATCAGAGCCGCAGACGGAAGTTGAGTCACAGACTGAGATAGAATCAGAGTCGCAGACGGAAGTAGAAAACGAAACTTTGGAAAGTGAGTCTGAAACGGAAGTACCGATGACAGAAACAGAGGTACCTGAAACAACAGCGGCATCAGAACCTCAAACACAAGTACCAGAGACAACAGTATCAGAATCTGAGACAGAATCTACCGAACAGCTAGAGTCTGATACTACAGAAGAGGAAAGTAGTATTGTGGCTTCTCTGATAGATAGCATCAAAGGTCTCTTTGCCCCGGTGGAAGTATATGCGGCAGAGGAATATATTGCTTACAGTGAAGGTGAAGGCAATGGTGCAGAAGATAGTCAAGAAGGCGAAGAGTGGACTATCGAACATATTACGTGGAAATTAGATGCAGAGAAAAGCTCACTTCCAGAATTTGACAGCAGTGAAGAGTCTGCTGGTGCAGTTTACAAAAGTCGGGCGGGAAAGCCCACGGTTTTAACCGTGGGATGAAAGCCAA
>OLPC01000280.1_pt1 | contig 52590 bp, 50 predicted proteins | sample 1672341 | NCBI WGS metagenome assembly OLPC01 (sample SAMEA3136673, study PRJEB25190) | human gut metagenome | reverse complement strand
TAGCAAATTTTTTCAGTACTGTAAAGTATTGTTACTAACCGGATACAGCACTAGTCCCCCAGCCCAAAGTGACAACTCCGACCAACCTTTCATCCAGATAAAATCCTAAGAAATGTTTATTCAGACGTGGTAATATATTTGAATAATGATATTTCTGGATCATTTTTAGCGCATCCGCCTTCAATATTTCTCGTATTTCATATGTATAAATAATCTTAGCCTTTCTTTAAATTTCATCAAATTTCCAGTTAATCATGGCCTGATACAGTTTATCCGGGATCACATCCTTGTAACTGTCTGCTATATATATGATCTCAGCCATTTTATGTGCCTTGTATACTTCATAAGCTTCTTCTGCTGTATCGAAAAATCCCAGTCTGGCAGTCTTCTTTTTCCCGTCTTCATCATCTTTACAGCTTTCTCTGACTGTAGCCTGATATTTTCCTGTCTTTTCAGAATAAGTTACTCCGGTTGGTAGTCCATTCTTTTTCTTTCCATGAATATGTACAAACAGATCATTGATCCGCTTCGGCACGAAGATACAGGTATCAGGACTGTATACTTTATTTCCCGGAACCAGAATGTCCTTATCCAGTTCCACTGTTGATTCACCTTCGATTTCATAAAAGTTATGGTCTACCCATTCATAAAATAACTTCTTATCGTCAAGCCATTCATCACATACCGTACATTCTTCATAATCTGGTCTTGTCTTATGATAATTCTCGTTATAACATCTTGTCTTCATATTACTCTTTAGATTATATTTCTGTTCTTTACTCGGTTTCTTATAATTTACCATATCCTCTTTGCTGTGCCGCCACCATAGCAGGCACACACATATCAGATATAAACATGACAACCAGTAAAATTTCATCATTCCATTATTTATAAGCACTGCCAACACGGCACGCTCCTTTCGTCTTTTCGATTACCCATGATTTATTCATGCGTTTTCTCCTTGTATTCCTTTTTTCCCAATAAAAGAAGCCTGTACCTCACTATCATTCAGCAAAGTACAGACTTCCTCTGTTTATGTTTTATCTCACTTTTTTCCAGTCACGTCTATTTCTATCCATATGCTTTTGAATTGCTTTTTCCATCAGCTTTTCAGCATCTTCTTCACTCTTTATAACCGGATTATTAAAGATGAAGTGATTCTCACTTGTAATCTCAGTAGTCTTATTCTGTACAGCAGCACTTGGCTCCATCGTAGTTTGAGCCATTCTGCGGTTGAACTCATTCAAAATCTGTGCAGTAGGCTTTAACTGCTTTGTAAACTCTTCCGTAAGAACAGTTTCACCCGGATTTGCACCGATTAGCATAGAATCTCCACGCGGTATTAAAGCATCTCCGCCGATCATATCAAGTATGTTGGCAGGAATACCTTTCCGTACAACACCACCTTTAGAGAATCCGTAGGATTTATATGCCTTCAGGATTTTATTTTTCAGAGTAGATCCCCAAGAATCATATTTCTTAACACCCGGAGTATTGATCTGAAGAATATCTGCAAGCTGTTGCATTTCTTTTGGTCCGACTTTCTTACCTTTAGCATTAAAATATCCTATCAAAGGACTCACTCCGGCAGGAACGTCTGTTGCACCATCTGGACGATTACTTAGAGAATTTGTCCAGTCTTTCAGATATGCTTTCTTAAATCCCTCAACTGCGGTATATGATTGATTGCTATGGTTTGCGCCGTTTTTATAAGCATATTCCATGGCATCTCTCAGATTATTACCTGAAGTATCTTTAATGCCAGCTTTATCTGCGTAATCCTTGATCTTCTCATAATGAGAATCCGGCATTACATGAACGGTACAAGTAGCTTTAGCAAGACCACCACCGCCAATAGCAGTAATGATACATTTTCTTGTTTTAGACTCATCACGCGCCATTAAACCGTTCTTATCAAGACCTGAAGACACACCACGAACTGTACCATCAGAAGAAACTTTCGCAATAGATTCATCAGAACTTTTCCATTCAATATCAGAGTGCTCCGGTTTGCTTGGTGACCATGTTGCTTTAAGCTGTTTCTTGATGTGGCTGTATGTCAGATAAATATCTGTATCGCTCAGCTTCAGAGTATAGTTCTTACCAGTCATTGTACCCGGTGTTACATTTCCAGCACCATCTGAAGTATCATTCTTCTTTAAAGTATCATCCAATACTTTATCTGCTGATCCATTGGTACCTCCCTGTCCATTGCTGGCTCCCGGTACTTTGGAAGTGTCCATCTTATAAATACCTTCCCATGCTTTTGTTGCATTTACAGCAGCGGTATTAAAGTCAGCTGCTTTTGTAATCATCTGATCGAATGTCTGAGAAACTTTCATGCCATACTGATCCATTACCTCACCCAGATGTTTATAGGTGCTATCGTAATTTGTTTTTACATTTGAAAGCATATTATTGATAACAGCTTCTTGAAAACTGGTATTCTTCTTCAGTGCATCCAGTGTATTATCCAATGCATTCTCTGCATCCTTCTGAAGATTTTCGTATCCGGTCTTCTTCATTTCAGTCTCATGGTTATGAACAGTATCCTGCATATCTTCTTCTGCGTCTGCAAGTTCTGCTTTTAACTTTTCCAGACGCGCTTTTGCTGCGGCATTCGACGTCCCTTCAAGGGCAGAGATGGAAGCCTTCAAAGCATTGATATCCTTGGACTTTTTCCTGATTGTCTTATCAAATTCATAATATTTCTCTTTCGCATCCAAGGCTTCCAGACGTTTATCAATATTTTTTTGCAGCAGGTCATTCTCCGTCTTGACCTGTGTCTCATATACAGATAACATCTGCTGCCTGTACTCTGCCAGTGAAGAGGATGCATCCTGTATTCCTTTTAACAGTTCTTCTGTCTTTTCTTTGTATTCTTCTGCACTGTAGCATCCATTCTGATACTGCTCTTCCAACTTATCCAGCGCAACCCTGTAATTCGCAAGCTTATCCTTAGTCGCATCTATGGATTCCTGTAACAGTAGAACATTTGTAAGACCATTCTGTGTCAATGAACCATCATCATTATAAAAGCTGTCCTCATCTCCTAACAGCTTCTGCATGGTCTGGTACTCATTAATCACACTGTCCAGCTCATCCTGAAAATCATTAAATGGCTTCCAGCGAAGTTCCATAATCTTATTTTTCAGTTCTTCCGTACTGCTGCCAAGATTTAATATCTGTTCGTCAATCTTAGTGATCGAATCGAGATACTTCTGCGCTTCTTCATTGTTCCAACTACTAAAATGTGTATCATAATATTCCGCTTTTTCCTGTCTCAGCTTTTGCAATGCCAGAATCTGTCGGTTATTCGTCTTGATACGTTCGGTATAATCTTTCTCAGCTATCTGACGATCCGGGTTATCTGATACGATTTTATAATTAATAGCTGCATCCTGCTTGGAACCTGCACGATCCCAGCGATCCACTGACCATTGCTTCACATTCTCTCTTGCGTCTTGAATCGCCTGTGTCAATTCCTGAATATGCGTATCTGCTTTTGCATAGGTTGTCTTCAGTTCTGTATACTGTTTTAACATCTCCTGATATGCTTTATCCTTACGGTTATTGCCATTCGTCTTGAGATATTCAGACATTCTCTTCTGGACAGCCTTCATCTCCTTTGCAGTCCAGTCCTTCTGATACTGTGCATAATCACGCTGCTTCTTAAGATCCTGATAATAAACAGAGCCGATCTTCTGGGACTTGCCATGTGCAATTCTATTCTCTGCCAAAGCTGCATAATAATCTTCTTTCGCTTCTCTCTTATCAATAATCACATCGTAAGAATCATATGTATTGTCAACTTTTGCCTTGGCAAGTTTTAATTTCTGCGCTCTCTTCTCCCGGTTCGTATCTTTAGCATCCAGATACTTGTCCATCCATTCTTTATAAGCATCAACCGCAGCTTTTTGACTGGCAGATAAAGACTCAATATCAATTGTCTTGCCCTCATCAATCTTTTTCTTCAGAGTTGGAGTAAGATACTGACTGACCGTAGAGTCTGCTGCTACTTTCTGTGCATAACTCCAGTATTTCTGCATTGCCTGCTTAGAAGCATCAATCTCTTCCTGTGTACTTTTAATTGCTTTGTCATAGTTCTTCTGAGCCTTCGTATAATGACTGGTATCGCTTTCCGCATAGTCCGTATATTTGGAAGTCGCCCGATCCAGACGGTTCATGGTTGTTTCTATCCAATCCATTGCATTGTCATTCAATTTCTTAATGACATTCTGAAGAGCTTCGTCTACTTTATCCGCAGCTTCACTGGCAGCTTTGCCTGAACTTTGTACTGCTTTTGTATTATTATTAACGGCAGCCGTATTCGCTGTTAATGCAGAACCGTTACCTGTACCTGATCCACGATTTCCAGAAGCGATATTTGCCTGACTGACAGAAATCCCACCTCTGACCATAGCAGTACCAGACGCTCTCGCCATTCCACGACTGTTCACGAATCCCTGTTCCAACAAAGATTCGGTCTGTAAATGATTGAATACTATACTTCCTGCCGGGATGTACTGGAATTCCGCACCATTGTCACCAACTGTATGCCATGTTCCAGTCATTGGATCAACGACGATCTCTCTTCCCAGCTCTCCAACCAGCGTCATTCCTCCGGTTTTTGTTCCCCAGTTACCTTTTGCATCTGCATGACCAACCAAATGCGGATAATGTGCCGTACCAAAAGCATGAGCAGTACCACTCGCACCGCCTGATCCTTTGGATGGTGCGTTTGCATTTGTCCAGTTGACCGTACCTGTCGCAGTAAAACTGGTCTTTACATTTGCCGTATTATTCGTCCAGTTCACCGTACCATTGGAAGTGTGCATCTGCGCAGCCCATGCATCCACTTTTCCTGTATTATTGTCCCAGTCTACCGTACCATTGGATTTTTTCTCTTCTGCTGCATACGCGTCTACAACAGAAGAATCCACACCTGCTTCTGCCATAATTTTCGGTGATAATGCCTGAATGGATGCTGTGATTGTAGCTTCAGAAGTTCCGTCAATTCCCAGTGTTGCCTTAATCTCTGGGGAAAGTCCCTGAATTTCACTGACCAAACCATCTACTTTGCCTTGTGCTTCTGATGTATCAGCCCCCACCGAAGCCTGCAATTCTACATTATTCTGTGCTTCCTGAAATTGCTGTAATAATGACAGTGCATTTCCAAGCTCTCCATCCACCTGTGAAGTATCTACGGACATAACAGCCGGAGCTTCCAGCATCTGTTTTTGTGTCACACAGTACTGGATTACGGTATTTGCATCATCCACCTGCGAAGAATCTACTTCCAGAGTGCCTTTATACTCCTGCATCTGTGAAATCGTATTATCAAGAGTCTTGATCTTATCTTCTGTACTCTCAATATCCGAAACGTCGATCTGAATATCAAGATCTTTATCCCCGGACAGTTCTTCAATCCTGCCCTTGGCTTCACCTGCTGCCATACCCAGATCCCCCAATGTCTTGACGGCTTCGTCAGCCCAGTCAAATTCACCGCCGAACTCTTCCATCTCTCCGAACATTGCCTGCACCATCGGAAGTGACAAATTTAATCCGTCTGCAAAGTCCTGCATAGTACGCTGACCTGCAATCTTATACTCACCACTTGCTTCATCCAGTTCCATCAGTCCGGCTTTTGTCGCCTTTGCACAGAACTCCGCAACATCCAGTCCGGTTCTGTTCCCGTCTGAATCATGGTTAAAATAATGCTCAATACTATTTATATAAGAAGAAACTGCTTCTGCATCTTCTGTATCTACAGAATCCGGGACGATAAAATCCACTGCTGCTTTATAAGAATTTGTTCCTATCCTTCCATAATCCTCAGAATCCGTATTCTGTGTTACATCCTCAATGTGATCCAACGCTCCCATAGCATCGTCAAACATATCTCCTGACTCAGAAGTGTTCTGTTTATCCAGCCAATTCTGATATGCCCCTGTTACTTCTCTGAGTGATGCAGACAACAGATCAAGCTGGTTACACTGATTCACTAATCCATCATTCTCAGATAACAGTGCATCTATACTACTCTGGATGGTCTGTGCATTCTGACTTTTTGCATCAGATAAATTTCTCAGTTCATCCTGAAGCCGCTCGATTTCTGCAATGTTCTGCATATATTGCGCCTGTTTTTCCAGTTTCTGATTCTCATTCGTCTGGATTGCTTCCTCTGCTTTTGCTTTTTGCAGTTCCCGGACTTTCTCGGCATTCAGATGTAGTGCGCCATTGTTATATTCCAATGCAGAGGTGTAATCTGAAAGCTCATCTGAATTAAAATCATCCAAAGATATAGACTTCCCTGTTGACTGTGAGGTGAGAACTGAAGTTGCTTTTTCAATTCCGGATAATGCTTCCTGTGCATTTATGATCTGGTCTGCCAAATCTGAGACTGCTTCGGTTGTACTGTCCACAGAAGCTCCTGCACTGGATGAAATGACTCCTAACTGTGTAAGCATATTCACCAGCTTCGCCACTTCACCGCTGGATGTATCAGAAATCAGTCCACACTCCACTGCCGCATCCACAAGAGCATTAATCTGATCTTCACCTTCCTGTACACCTTCTGTCTCGAAAGCATACTTGAAGTCCGTATCTGTCAAGCCAAGTTCTTTCAGGGAATCTGCATTCTTCTTTATCTCTTTTCCGAACTTTGAAGTGTCTTTTCCCGACAAAGCATCACTAAACTGATTTGCAGCGATAGCCGTATCATTTAACTGATCTCTTACCTCCGAGAACTGATCCGCAAACTGAGACATATCAGAATTCTTTAATAAAGACTGTACCGCCGTATCTACCGTTTTAAACTCTCCTGCTGCCTGTGTGATCTTATCAGAATCGCCTTCTGTCAGTGCATCATTATAATTCTTTACTGCTTTTGTATAATCATTCAGCCATTTCAGAGCTGTCTGGTCTTTCCCATCAGCTTTAAATATCTGTTCTTCTGCAACCAGCTTCGCTTCCTGTGCCTGTTCATAAAGATTACCATATTTTCCAAGTATTTCATTGGCTTCTGATAATCCTCCTGATGCGTTATCCAGCATCACGCTTAATGTATCAGATTCTCCATACTGTTTCTCAATGGATTTGGCATCATCCATAAAGTCATTCAATGCCTGTTTTGCCGTTACAGAATCCGCTTTAAAATGGACATCCATTGTAATTCCGTCCATTTCCGGTTCTATCGTAAATACTTCATCCCCGTATTCTTTCTTCAGATCATTAATAGATTTTTTGATTGCTTCAGATTCTTTGGAACCATTATCAAGGAATTGTCCAAGATAAGTGTGGCGTTTCTTCTCTACTTTTTTCTCTGCTTCCTCAATCCCTTTTTTGTTCTCGTTCTGGAACTGGCTGGCTTCTTTTTGTGAAACCTTATCCAAAAGCGCAATCTGTTCTTCCAGACTTCCATTAATCAGGTCAATCCCGGCTACCTGATTGTGGTAGGAATCTGTCAGTGACTCCTGAATAGATAACAGTTCGCTCTTTGCGCTGGCAGCTTCCTGTTCGGTCAAAGTCCCAGAAGATAATGCGGTACGAAGTTCTGTGATTCTCTCAATGTTATCCTGCAAGGATGTATTGTTTTCCTGCCATTCGGTACCTGCCTGTTTTGCGGAAGATACCGCTTCCTCAACAGAATGTTGATATGCACTAAACGCAGATACGGCAGCCGTTACCCCAGCAGCCACCAGAATAAGTGGATTCGCCATTAATGTAGCCCACAAACCAGATAATGCACCAGATAAAGAGAATGTTGATGCCGCTGCTGCACCTTCTGCGGTTGACAAGCCCATTGCTGCTACCGATGCCTGTGCTTCTGCACTGCTCATTCCCTGATTTGTCAGAATTGCTGCCCTCTGTGCATCCGTTAAAGCAGTACTGGACAGAACAAGTCTGGTCTGTGATTCCGATAATCCCTGTGTCAGCGTCAATAATCTCTGGAAAGAATCATCCGGGATATTTACTGCCCTGCTCAGATTCAAAGCATTTCCAAGATTTGAAAGCTCCCGGAATGCCGCTACAATCTGCTGAATTGCATACACTCCACCTGCTGCACCAAGCCCTGCAATGGCAGACTGAACCAGATTAATGTTATTTGCAAAATCCACAAGACTCTTGGAACCGTCCAGAAAACCTGAATACAAGTCGCTGGATACGGTAGATGTAGCCAAATTTTCAAGACTTGCTTTCAGTGCGTTGGTCTTTGCTTCCAGTGAAGTCAGGTAATTATCCTCAAATTTTTTCTGTGCGGTGCCGTCTGCATTTAACGCGGTTTCTGTTAAAGACTGCACTTTATCCCAGTTGTCAAACATGGCAATCAGTTTGTTATACTGGTAGGTACCTGCCATAGCTGTTGCAACTGCTTTCTTTGTATTTCCATCAAAGGTTGACCACTTGCCTGCAACTTCATCAATGATCGGTTCCGATTCTTTGAACTGTCCATTCACGTCACGCATGGAGATTCCTACTTTATTCAGGACTTTCTCCACATCATTCAGGCTCTCGCCAGTTTCAGAATCTACAAATTTACCAGCCTTAATCTGGTTCATTCTGGAAAGAATACTCTTCAAGCCTGTACCAATCGAATCATCACTGTCCTGTGTTACGTCCTTGATTGTTGCAATCATGGCAGCAGTTTTCTCCAGACTGACACCTGCATTATTCGCCTGTGATGCAACTTTTGTCAGTGCCTGTCCGATTCCTCCGGCATCTGAAGCAGATTCCAAGTCGATACTGGTCAGTACATCATTAATATGCCCTGCCTGATCCGCATTCATCTGGAAACCGTTCAGAGTTGCAGTCAATACCTCTGACGCATTCTCCGAATCCATCTGTGCATCTTTGGATAGCACCATACTGTCCTTGATAAGCTGATTAGTCTCAGACATGGAACGTCCCTGTCTTAACCAGCTGTCCGCAGATTTCGCTACATCCGAAGTGATACTTCCAAGTTCCTGTCCCAATGCATTGTAACTCTGCGTCAGATCACTTGCATAAGAACGGCTCTCACCTGTAGCCATTGCAAGGTCAGTCTCCAGATCATTAAATTCCTTCACTGTAGAAAGAGCTTCTTTTCCTGCATCCGTAATCTTATACAATCCATCCTGCATCAGATTCGCCAGACTGTATGCACTGAAAGCTTCCCTGAAACTGCTTCCCAGAGAAGAAAAGATACTCTGACTTCTCTGTCCTGCTGTATTTACACTTCCAAGTGCCTGCTGCAACTGTGTAAGCCCGGAAGTATCTGTCTGTGGAGCCGTGACCGGAACTTCTGCCTGTATATTCCCGGTATTTGCCGCCTGAGCTGTAGCATCCGTGACCGGATCAGTGTTCACTCTCAGATCAATCTGAATATCCGTAATGCTCTCTACTGCTGCCCGGAGCTGGCTTTCAATCTCTTCCGCATCCACTTTAAAATGCACTGGAAGTTCCAGCTCATTCAACGCAAGGTTCAAATCAGACTGTAAGGATTCCCGATCAACCTGAAGATTTACTTTTACAGGTTCTTCTCCTGTCCCAAGCTGTCCCACTGCACTTCTAAGCTCTGATATCAGTTGTTCGTCATTGATCTTCAGGTCAACATTGAGAGCTTCCCCTGCTTCTGTCCCTGCGCTCTGTACTGCGGAACGAATATCTGAAGCAATTTTCTCAGTATTCACCTCAACATCAAGGTCGATCATTGTTTTCGCTGCTTCTGTTGCAGACATAAGATTTGTCTGTAAAGCATCTTTCAGCTGTGTACCTGCTGCTAACACCTGCTCCGCTATCGAATCTGTCATAGCTGTAAAGTCTGCACCTTTCAGATCACTCACGGAAAAGCTCTGTGTCATATCAGCTCTTGCCTGCTTCATCAGATCAAAGGCATGAGTGATCTGATCCACCTGATTCATCATATCTGTAGAAAAGTGTTCCGGGAATAAGCTGGTCATTTCTCCCCAGATGGAATCTATAGATACGCCCTTTGTGGAATCCCTGACAATCTTTCCGATATTATTTTGCAGCAGTTCCTTATAGGCATCACCACCCATTGCTTTTTTCAGTTCATCCGATACATAAATCTTCTTATCTTTAAAGTAGTTGAAAAAATCATCATAAATTCCGGTCTTGCCCTGAACAATCTTTGCATTCTTTGTAACGGTATCAGACAGATTATTCAACCCGGAATAAAACCCGGAAGCATTCTTAAAATCAAAATCACTGCCATTCCAAGTCTTGCCTAAGCTGGACACCATCGTATCCATCTGTTTCTTCATCCTGCTCAGCACATTCTTATCTGAGATATTGAAAGAACCTGCCAACTGTTCTGTAATAGAAGAGGTATCAAACTTTGTCTGCCTGATACCTCTCTCAATACTGCTGCCGAGTTTCTTTGCGGAATCCTGATTTACTTCCACATCAATCTTCAGTTTATTCTTTTTGTTTAGAAATGCTTCTAATTTATTCTCTGCTGCCGCTGTATCAAGTTCAGCGGTTATCTTCGCTCTAAAATCTTCTGCCATTAAGCATTCACGCTCTCTTTCTGTTCATCTTTCTGTTTTATTTTTTCTAACATCATCTGAATTTCCATCAGTTTTTTTAATGCTGTATTTTCAAGATAAAGACTTTCTTCAGTTCCATCTTCTTCGTAAGCATCTGGATCATAGTCTTCTGTATTTTCAACCCGTTCTTCAATAATATCTTCAGTTTCTTCGTCTATATTCTCAGAATCATCCTCATACCCAAGAAGATTCGCAATCTGTCTGTGCTTGTCACTCAGTTCATCGAAAAACCACTCCATATCATCATCTGTCATAAGTTCAGCCAGAGCAAAACTAACCTTACGCTTCACTTCTGCTGTATAACAGCCCCAGACATCAAGCGCAGCAGAGTAAACCTGCTCCGGTGATGCGACCTCTGGTACGTATTTTTCAATAATCTCCCAAACGTCTCGCTCTATAAGCTCTACGCCGTTCTTATCAAACAATTTTAACACTTCATAATTTTCTTTCGCAGACAGTCCATGCAGGATTCCATCCACTTCCAGACATAAATAAACGCCTTTCTTCTCCACAACTTTACCGCCGAATACTTCATACTCTGGATTGTATTCACTTCTTACTACCATCTTCATGCCAACTTCTACTTTATCCATAACATCTGCTAATTTCATGATCCTTGTTCTCCTTTATTCTCAATCGTATTTTTATCGTTCCGAATCATTTCTTAATGAAACCTGCTGCCGAATGACTGCTGTATGTGTGCCGGGATTCTGGACATTGTATCAGTCCAGAATCCACCGTTACCCAGCAATCCACCATTCTCAGCATAACCGTAAATCGTTCTTGTATCTCTCCCAGAAGGACTGTAACCGTGTCCGGTGTTCAGACTGATCTCACCTGTAGACACAGAACCGCCACCGCTGAAGTAACTCTGTGGTGACATACGCAGCATTCCTGTACGGTGATATCTTCCTTCTGAGGAACTGTAAAATCTGTCAACGTTCCTGTACAGATCATCCAGAGAATCGTCCACAACCTCTTCTGTTGCTTCTGCTACTTCTTTCTGAAGTGCCTGCACAAGTGCTCCCCAAGATGTAAATGTTCCGCTCATAACTTCACCAGTCCTAGCACTTGCTGTAATCCAGTTTCACTGATTTTGTCTGGCTTAACCATTCTGAAAGAGCATCTTCCTCAACCCGGTAACTGCGTCCGATCCGAATACTCGGAAATCCTTCTGCTCTCATCAATGCTTCTGCCTGTTTGTGTCCGATCTGCATGATCTGTTGTAAATCTTCTGCTGTATAAAATTTCATATCTGTTGTTCCTCACTTTCTTATTTCATATTTTTCATGTCATTTTTTATCAGAGTTGTAATATAGTTCTGTAAAGTCATACCACGCAGAGTAGCAAATAACTTTAACTCTCTGTGGAAATCTGGCTCCACTTCTATAGAAACTCTCTTTTTGTTATTCTCAGTCATTGCTGTATCCTCCTTTTTTGTTGATGTTCTATTATAATGATACAGTTGTATCTTATAAAAGTTTGTTCTCTCATATACCACATGAATTTGCATATCCGATTTTTATTGTATTTACGGCTTTTATCGCTACTATGATACATATATATCGTGTAATTTTGTACATAGAAAAAGTTTGTCCCCTCATATACCGGACGTTTCACTATGTCCAATTTTCGTTGTATTTGCAAGGTTTTCATGCAATTATTTTTCAGACAGCGTGCAAATTTTTGTAGCGTCAGGGATTATAAAAGGTTCATCTCCTCATATACTTGACGAATTTGCACCGCCTACTTTGCTTGATTTTTCAACGTTTCCCAGTATTTTTGAAAAAATAACCGTGTCGAAATATCTGTAAAAAAGTATCTTCCTCATATACCACATGAATTTGCATATCCGATTTTCCTTGTATTTACAGCGTTTCTAAGCGATATTTTTTCTGATATTCTGCATTTTCAGAACACAAAAGTTATTCTCTCCATATACCGGACGAATTTGCATTCACCGTATTCGCTGTATTTGCAACGTTTCCAAAGGATTTTCTCTCCAGACATTCTGCATTTTTTGTACATAAAAATTTCCTCTCTCATATACCACACGCTAAGTCATATCGAATTTTTGTTGTATTTAAAGGGTTTACAAAAGATTTTCTTTCCTGATATTCTGCAAATTTCCATGAATTTTTACAGGAATGAAGCCTGCTGCACTGGCACCATCTTCCATGCCTGTGTAAATTTATTTCTTATAATATAAGGAATTATCTGAATTGTCTCTTCACAATATCACCTTGTTTTCCTGTACATTTGTAAAAAGTTGTTCTCCCCATATACCGGACGCATTTGACAATTCGAACAATTCCTGTATTTACAAGGGTTTTCAGACGATAAAAAAAGAGGATATTCTGCATTTTTTCGGCAGATTCAGCTCAAAAAAGTTCTCCTACGTTAACTTTAGCATTAAAAATTTATATCGTTATGCGTACTATATATCTATTCTCGCATTATTTTCTGTTAATTTTACTTATAACTTAAAATTATCAGTCATGTAAATTATTCTTCCCCTGCATATGTACACTCTCTTTCAACAGCTCATATCCTTGACTATGTTTCCGAATCTGAGTATAACCTTTGATGAGCTGTTTAACATTGGAGAATATTGATACCGCAAGGAGTAGGTGCTTCTGCTCTTTTGTTTCTGATGCCTGAAATCTACGAACGCCCGGAATTTTTTTTCTTTCGTTTTTGAAATTAAGTTTCTTCCTATATAAAGTGTTTCTTATGTAAAGTTGGAAGTACCCCGCGTAATGCCAGGCACGAGCATGATCTTACCGAACATCTTCCATATATAAAAACAGAGCACATAGAACCACACGGATTCCATACGCTCTGCCTGCTCAGATTTCTTCTGCCGCTTTTCTTTTTTTCTTCATTTCCTCGATAAAATCATTCACATCAGGATATTGTTCTCTGACTATTTTAAATATCTCCACCACTTGACCAGCATAATCCTTTATAAGTTCTGTCTCTTTTAGTAAATCAGTCAAATAATATCCCAGCAAAATTTTCTCTTCTGGCTTCAGTTTTATTTTATATGTCTTTGCTTCCGTACATCTATTACGAACTGACTTTATAATAGATTCCACAATAACACAGAGCATCTTTTTCTGGAGTTCTTCAGTTTTCTCCCTCTCCGGTATAAACTCCTCAATTTCGGACATATCTTCAATGGTTATAAGATTGTACCTCTTTACTCCGTATTTCTCCAACTCTTCTTCAAACCAAATTTGTATCTCCAACAAAATATCGAAATAACATCCTCTCTGGATTGCCTGCAATTCTGATCCCACTCTATACTCTTGAAGTAATTCTCCCATGCGAGTCTGATATGTCTGTAACAGCTCATTATCAGGAACAGTATGTTTACATTTACTATTTTCATACCGTAATATTCCTTTTGGCATAACATTCTTTTTATAATGCATTTTTTTACAGATTCGCGTAACTGTATTAGATTTTGCAGCATCCATACAGATATTCCTGAATACATACATAGCATTAAGATAATCCGGTTTATCATCTTTATTCAGTCTTACATACCTTATTCCATCTATAAGCGCATAAAGATTACGTCCTAAGAATGTAATATATATTATAGATTGAGATACATACACTTCATTCATCTGTCCTCGTTGATGCCAAAAATCAAGCCAAGTACCTCGTTGCAACATACATTTAAACAGATACTCGAAATCTTCCTCTGGAAAAAGATTTTCTGCACCGTTGTTTTTACGTTTATCTACAATCACTGGCTCTTTGAGTTGTTTCGTGAAAATATAACTCTTTTTTGATTTATGTGTTTTCTTATTTTCTGGATGAAAAAATTCATATGATGACTCAATCTCTTTGATCTGTTTTATTTTCTGATTACCTGTAGATTCTTTCCATCCAAGTACACTACAAATTTCTTTGTATGTGTACTCTTTGTTTAACTCCAACATGATTTATCTCCTTTTTTGTCTTGTTTATTTCCTGATATGCGCAAGCAAGCTTGCTTTCTCTGCTCTTCGCTTCGCTCATCGGCAGATAGTAATTGTCCGAAAGTCCATATACTATAAGCAATTTTTATCATATTTTTCCAAAATTGTCAACTTCAAATCCCTATATATGACTATTATATTTATATAAGGATTTGATTCGGACAAATTTGGAATTAGTTCGGAATTTTTCCTTGCAGATAAACATTTTTGAATGAGCGCAGCGAATGAAAAGAAAGGGCTTGCGAAGCAAGACCGCATATCAGGAAATGAATCTGACAAATTCGTATTTCAATCTCTCATATCATAAGTAAATAATCAGTAGTAACATCTAAATTTATCGGAATCAGTTCTTCATTTTACAGTTGACTTTTAAGACATCATGGAATATGATAATAGCAATGAATGTAATAATAAATTCCATAGAACCAAACTTCTATCTGGAAGAGAAGATACTCAGAGATCGTAACTCTGAGTTTTTTCTTTTTATTATAGATGATTTAAGCGTCTTCCCATTTTGGGAATTTGCTCTTAGTATACTAAGCAATGGATGTCCAATGTATGGACTCCCTCTGTAACCACTCATACGATTATTACGAGCGGTTTTACTTTTTCTACTTGGAATAAGCTTTTTCTCAGGTACCAAAATGGTAGACAAGCTTTATCGACATAACTCTGAGCTAGTAAATTGCTGGGATAGGTGTCACCATTTTGATGACACCATTGTAAACCTCAGATTCAAAAGTCAAAAGTCTGGACTTTTCAATTATTAAAAGATGACCTGTCCTGAAGACGCCCCATATATAAATATGTGTAACTAAAAAGATGATACCCTAAAACGAGGACTCATAGGTTCGGTTTCCGGATAAAATCCTCTTATGGGATGTCAGATGAGTACCTCATTACTGATCTTGCGAACTGGTACTATGAAGATAAAACGCTCATCCCGATTCAGGGAATGGGCTTGAACTAAGCTGTCCCGTCGTTTTAACGGGTCAGGGTCTTCTTATTATAATTGTAGGAGTGGGCGTTTTACCCACTCCTTAATATAGATGATGGGATGTTTCATCCCTACATAATTATTAATCATTCGGAAGATTTTTCCGAACGGTTTTTTTATCCACTTTTTCCAACAAGCTCAATACCATTTCGATATTAACTTTGCCGAATTATTTCTTACAGACTCTGGAAGTACCCCGCCTACATTATAGGCGGGTCATTCAAAATTATTCCTCTCTAGGTTCGGACAATTATTCCGAACCTTTTCATAGATACAAACATTATTTGTGCCCAGTCTCATCGGACTTTATTTTTTCAGTGAGTATAAAAGTACACCACATACAGCAAATACCAGAAACAACAAGCCCTTTCTATGTTGAAAGTACCCCCGGTACCTGTCCCACCCTCGCCCCGGTGCTCTGCTCTTATGCTCCTGCTGCTGTGTAATCTGCTATGTTCTCCTGCTCCAGATCATACACAAACGCTTTTCAAGCTGTATCTCTCAGTAAATAAAATGTTTCCTGTCCTGCTGCCCGTCCCGGTGGAACCTATAAAAGAATTGCAAACCTTCCCCAGTAAAGAAATGTAACAGACTTCAGGCAGCAGCCACATAAACATCATATAGAAACGATTTTATACAAGGCTCTGCTGTTTCTGCTGATCTGATGTTTATCTCCCAGTGGATTAAGGCTCACAAGTTCCAGTTATCTGGTGCTGCCATTCATGCAGAAAATTACCAGTGTTCACCTGTATAATATTGCATTATCTTCATTTTTTGTTGTGCTTACTGATGTTATTTATCCATGGTTGTATAGTGCGTTGTACGGTTCATACAGCGATCTTAACCTCGTCTGGCTAAGTTCTCCGGGTAGCTCTGTAGCGTGGCTCCTAGCGTCGCCGAGTGCGTTTTACGCCCATCTAAGCACCTGTCGACAGCCCTGTTGAGTCCTCTGTCCGGTGCCTGTAACATAGCTCCGGTCATAGCTCTGTTGCGCTATTCCTGTTGGCTTTATTCCTGCTGATAATTTTCTTCTGGTATCAGTTTCATACTTACTTCAGATATCTGTTTTCAGAGCTTTACACGTCTGATTCTGTTAGCGTTACACTTCCAGATTCTCACACCATCCTGCATAATCTTGTGTTGTGCTTTCATTTCTCTGTTGCTATTGTAAACTCCAGTACTTCCTACTCTGTAGGTATCACGTTTACAAATACAGTAACTACAATGCTACTGTTGTTCCTGCTACGCTGCTGCCGATCCGCTCCATATCACAACGCCTGCAACAGCATCTTGCAGACTCTGAACCGTAAGCAACTACGGATATCAGCGCACAAAAAAAGAAGCGGTGTCTCTCAACCGCTCCTGTATTACTCGCCTATTATGTAGTTGACTGCTTTCTCTGCTTTGCTGCTTGCTGATACTATAAACTTATTATCACTCTTCAGGACTTTCAACCAACTCTGAATATATGCAGCGGAGTTTCTGAAAGTCTTTATTGTTTCAATTCCTAACAGATTCATAAGAGATGCACTGCCAATCTCTGCAACAAGTTCCTCTTTGCTGTATGTCTCACTTCCGAACGCTGCATCTGCTCCGGTGTGTAATCTGTCAAGTCTGTTCTTATGTCCGGTGCTGTGTGTCAATTCATGGAATGTTGTACTGTAATATTCGTTAATATACTTATACTGCTCTTTCATCGGAACCACAACTCTGTCACGGGATGGACTGTAAAACGCTTCATTACTTGCGCATTCCTCGAATGTGATGTGCTCACGTTCTACATACTCTGTGATAATCTTGTCTGCTGCTTCTATCGGTTCCACTTCTGCGAATGGTAACGCCAGAGGTTTAACACCATCAACCTGTGAGATGTGAAAGACGTTGTAATATCTCAGCATTGGGATTTTCCTGACTTCTTTCTCTCCTGTGTCTTCGTTTGTTTCTTCTTTTTCTAATATCTTCCAGAAGACTACAAACTCCGATTTCTCACCTTTGCGGATGTGACCGCCCAAATCTGTCCACTGTTTAAATGTAGCATATTCTCCGGTGTGCTGTAAAAGCATCTGATTAATAATACTGTATGGTTTCTTGCTGATCCGGTTATATGCTCCTGATCTAACTCCTGTCCATGGCTTCTCCCACGGGATATTACCTTTTTCCAGTTCTGCAATAATTCTTGCTGTTACCATTTCATATACATTTGCTTTTGCTGCTGCCATAGTTCATAACCTCCATATAAAAAGTATTGTTTTTATCTTGATATTGCTTTTTGTTTTAACTATGGCTTAATTATGCACTTAATTCAGTGTATAGTCAATACGCATTATGCACAAATTTTGGTGTATATTTTTATGCAGATATGCACTTGTTTTTGTGTACTTTATATGATATATTATCATTATGGGAAACCAAAGAGCTAGGCGGCTCACCCTCTTTTTACCGGAGGGGCAACCCTCCAGACGAAAGAAAGGAGGGATGCCAATGTATGTTACATATTCGGACTTGATCCAGATAGGTATATTCATTGTTGCTCTCATAGGATTGTGTTATACAATCTTTGGGCGAAAAAAATAGCCGCCACTACTCGCAATAGTGACGGCTGAACTATAGTTTAGCATTTCTATTCGAGGGTAGCCGCTTCTTTGGCTTCCCTCTTTCTACTTATAATATACCACATATTAAAATATGATGCAAGATTCTAATTATTATCATTTTCTGTTTCATCTGGAATATATTCCATTAAATCACCCGGCTGACAATTAAGAACCTTACATAATTTAGCAATTGTTTTGCTATCAAGTCCACCTGTTCCATTTTTTAATGCGGTTAATGTGCCTTGTCCCATCAGCTTTTCCTTACGAATCCGGTATGTTGTCCATCCATTTTTTTCTAATAGATCAAACAATCTTTTATAGCTTATCGGCATTATATTTCCTTCTTTCTACTTATTATATACATTTTTCTTATATAATACCACAAATCATGCACAAAAACAAGTGTACATTTTTTCTTGTTTATATGCACTTATTTTTGTGTATATTGTATATTGACTATGCACTTAACTTTGTGTATACTTGAATCATCAAATGAAACACAACAACACACCAGAACAACAGTGAACGGTGAAAATGATGTAGCAACAGCACACCAGAGACACCGATATAACACCGGGCAAGGATAAGGGGATAATGAGACGGTCGAGAAACCTTAGATAGCTTTAAAGCCTGCCGGGACTGCTGCTTCTTTACTAAAAAATCAATCTCAGGAGGATAAATATATGTGTAGAACAATGAACGAATTAGAAAAGGTCGTAGCTGATTACAGATCACTTAAAGCCATGAAAGAACAGCTTGAAGAAGAGTTGAAAGCAGTTGAACGTGAGATTATCGGCTACATGGATGCGAACGAAAAAATGACTGAGACTGGTAATGACTTCACAGTTAAACTTTCCACCTGTGAAAGAAGAACTCTTGACAGCAAACGTCTGGAAACTGACCTCGGTTCCCTCTCAGAGTATCAGAGAATCAGCCAGTACAGAAGATTATACGTTAAATAAACTGCTTATCCTTCCGGTGGAGGTCAACCGGAGAAAGGTGAGAACATGAAACTTCAGGATTTAACATTTGAAAGAATCGAACACTATGATCCTTTAAATTTAAGAGCTAAGAAGAACGGTACAGTCTCAGAATGGGTTGCACGAAATAGTTGGGGCAATGCTGTAGCTTTTGGAAACACTAAAGCAGAATGTCTACAGGATGCTCGAAGATACATCGCAATTCAGAATAGTTAATCATCAAAGTGGTTGCAGCCACGATAAACAGGACTTTAAGCTGCAAGCGTTGATCGCCGTACCCGGCGGTCAGGTAGTCATATGAACTATGCTGTGCTATCGGCATGACGGGCTACATAACTACTATTTTTCCTAAAGTTTTCTAGGAGTATTATTTTACCCCTTCAGAAACACTGAGCAACTAACAACAGGAGGACAATAACCATGAACCAGACAGACACTTTATTGACCTATGACCAGTGGTGTCAATTATTTAAGAAGCATCTGAAGAAGACTATCAAGCGTAAAGTATACCGCTTTCTGTACGGTGCTGCACTGTTCCTGATTCTGGCAGTTCCTCCCATAGCAATGATAATTCACTGGATCATAGTCGGATATTAAGAAAGAAGGTGAACTCTTGGACATATTACAAACACTTTTCAGCTTATGGACTGGCAACAGATGCACGCCAGATCAGAAATACTCTGTTACTGAAGCTATTAAAAAACACGTTCCTGAAGATCAGCAGGAGCAATTCACTTCTCTACTATCTGAATACTGCGAAAAGCTTGAACGTCAGGCATTTGATGTTGGCTTCAAAACAGCGGTACAACTCTGGCAACAACTCGACAATACAGAAGAAATTTACGGAGGTATCACAAAATGAAAGAAGCTATTATTTATCTGCTCTTTGACAACTGGTGTAACAGTGAGCATGAACCGGAAGTAAAAGAAGCTATGGACAAAGCTATTCAAAATCCTACTGAAGATACAATCTTTCAGCTCTCTTCTATTACAGAAGCTAATGCATTCAAAGCAGGTGTCAGAGAATGCCTGAAAATGTTCCGGGAATTACTTGTAGACAATCCCGAAAAATGATTCATAACTGTTCTATCGGCTATACGGGAGGAAAGAGGATCATGCACAAACCAAAGAAGCAACAACCTATAGTCAACTATCCACTTTACAAAGGTGCTGCAATCCGTATCTTTGCAGAGAATCCGGGTAACTGGGAAGCTTTTAAACGTCTGGTCAGTACTGCTGCCAGACACCGATAACATACACATTCAAAGGAGGATTTTATCATGATGAACATGGAAGTAAACATTGCAGTAAATATTCAGGCAACAAGAAAATTTTATAAGGTAATCGTTATCTCTGTAGGACTTTGTGAGTCAGAAATTGTTAATGAAAGACACTTTGCAGACCGTACCAGTGCTGCTGCATATGCCGAGACATTACCTGCTGGACTTGTCTCTCTTCTGCTGGAGGTGTAACAGTATGAGCTGGATGAAATACAACAAAGAAACCGGGCAGATTGATCTTCTGCCCTACATTTCAGAATTGTCAGGCTTTCAAGCTATAGTCATGGACGAACATACATGGAATATTATCTGCAAGAGATCAGCTTCAGCAGCTCCGGGAAAAGCAAAAGGCAGAAAGACAAAGTTCCTTGCGAATCTCTTTGCATTGCTGAAAGCACAGAACGAAACACACCCGATCACGGAACACGCCTATGATTATGTGCTGCATATTGAACTTTCCGCAGACAAAACCAACGCAATTATCAGTCTGCAACGTAAAGCAACCTATGAATTTGTTTTTCGGAATGAGATTATTCCTCTTTCCGGGAAGTAAATCAGGAAATAATCATGGAAATTCCAAGGGAGTAAATTTTCACTCCCTTGGGATCTGGTAATTTATACATACAATCAGGAGGACTCAAAACATGAGCTGGAAACACTTTAACACCGAAACCGAAACACTTGAAATCAGCGGATATCTGCCAACAGAACTGGAACGCTTCCATGCAGTCGTAATGGATGAAGATACATGGTATAACGAAATTCGCAGACCGGGGAAAGACTATGCAGTACGCGTAAACAGATTCCTTGACGGACTTCTGGCAATCCTGAAGTCATGGGAAGAAAAAGAACCTTGTCTGATTTATCCATACCTGTATATTCTCCATGTCGATCTTACGGAAAACAAAAAGACAGCTCTTGTCAGCTTACAGCGAACTCATGGTTATGAATTTATCTTCAAAGATATCGCAATTCCATTTGAATAACCTTCTCTTCTGCTGCTGGATGTAATAATCAGTCTGGCAGCAGGATTTCAAATATGATATTTCTATTTTTCTGAAAGGAATCCCAAAGCTATGTCAAAAGAATTTCATATAATGAAACAATTAACAATCGAAGAAAGTGACTGCTGGAAAAAAGAACTCGTACATCTGATGCATGACTTTTATATTCCCAACAGAGTAATCAACCGGATCATTCTCTCTGTCGAACACTGGATCAAGCCAAACACTTCCTGCAATGAAGCATATCAACGTGGCTGGGTTTTGTTCAAAGAATATCTGCTTAAACAGTAGTAAATCTGACGTACCAGTCAAAAAGTAGTAAAACTACTATTTCTTGTAACATTTCAACGGAATTTTAAAGGTGTAATTCTAAGGAGCGTCAGAATTACACCAGAAAGGCATAACAATGAACAGATATTTCGGTTACTGTCGAATCAGTACACCAAAGCAAAGCATAGACCGACAGGTCAGAAACATTCTTGCTGCATATCCGCAGGCTGAGATCATCAAAGAAGTATATACCGGAAGAAAATTCCAAGGACGTAAAGGGTTTGATCGACTCATGCGTAAGATCACTTCCGGCGATACCATTATCTTTGATTCTGTCAGTCGAATGTCCCGTAATGCTGAAGAGGGATTTATTATGTACGAAGAACTTTATCACAAGGAAATCAACCTTATTTTCCTGAAAGAACCGCATATCAGTACGGAAACTTACAAGAAAGCTCTACAGGGTGGAATCCCAACTACAGGCACAGACATTGACTGTATTCTGGAAGGGATAAACAAGTATCTTCTGCTGCTTGCCAAAGAACAGATCAGGCTTGCATTCGAGCAGTCAGAGAAAGAAGTCCATGATTTACGTCAAAGAACACGCGAAGGACTCCAAACTGCCAAACTTGCAGGTAAACAGATCGGACAGATTCAGGGACAGAAACTTGTCACCAAGAAATCAATTGTAGCAAAAGAGATCATCCAGAAACATAACAAAGCTTTCGGTGGTTCTCTGAATGATACAGAGACAATTCGACAGACGGGTATCTCAAAGAAGACCTTCTACAAGTATAAAAAAGAGCTGCTGTCTTCCCAAAGTTTATAATATCATTTGTGGTTCGCGAACACACTCCCGATACTTTGAGCATCAAAGTATGTCCGATATTTGTTATATGCTAACAGTGTTTTTATAATGATATAAATGTATCATATATTAAAATCTGTCATTATATAATTTACTGATATTTTCAGGCTTGCACAACAGCTGTGAAATGCTTTTGTAAACGGTATCGTTTTTGTTTATAATAGTCTCAGCATTGAATTGGTATTACCAATCTACCATCACATCCACTGCTGCCTATCATCAATATTTTTGCGCACAGGAGCACTCTCACCAACTCTACACACTTTCATTTTTATCAGACAATATTTTAAATTATCAGTTTTCTTTTTAACGTATAAAAATAGACACACCATCTCCAGTGTATCATTAAACACATTCTCGAAAAAACTTCGCAGTAATCGGAACTACTGCATTTTTTTGATCTTCTCTATGGTTCGATTTTACGTTTGAATTAAACGGACGTTCTACAGGGAGCTACGCCACTACATCTTTCCACAAGGGCTAAGACAACTTAATCCTTTATAATAAAATCTACAGTTGTAATGGACATATATCTTAACTAAACAATCAAACTATTGCATATTTCCGATACAGTCCCGTAAGACTCACATAACATATTACTATGCAAGTGACCGTAATCACATCTTGTCTGTTGTTTATTTTAAACATATATTTATCCAAGGAATAATATAACACACTATCTGAAGCTTGTCAAATTTTTATTTCAAATCAGTGTCGTGTTTTCCGACAGTGGTTATGTTTTGTTCAGATTGTTACGGTGAACAAAACGTTCACCGTTAAAAATCCTTTTATTCTGTTTGAACACTTACACAACAAACACAAAACCAGCATCCAAATTTGAAGATGTACCAGAAGAAGTTCTTACAGACCCAACAATGAGAACAGCACTTGGAATGGATCCTATCCCCGGAATGAATTCTCCGGTGGATGATAATAAGCAGATTTCAATGTTTGATTATATGCAGAACAAAAACAACTCTTCTACATCTTCTTCTATTACTACCACTGCTGCCCCAGAGGTGACAGTTTTCAAGAATCTTGTTCATCCAGAATTTGGTGAATTGAGAACTGTTGAGATTGACGGTGAGCCGTGGTTCGTAGGTAAGGATGTAGCTGTAGCATTAGGATATAAGAAGCCGGAAAATGCTATTGCTAATCATGTTTCCGATGAAGATAAAACCAGTACCCTGATTCAGGGGAGTGGTTCAAACTATAAGAGCAAAGCCACCATTATTAATGAATCCGGCCTCTACTCTCTCATCCTCAGCAGTAAGCTCCCATCAGCAAAAGAGTTCAAGCACTGGGTTACCTCAGAAGTACTCCCGTCTATCCGCAAGAATGGTGCTTATATCCGTAATCAGGAAAATATGACACCGGAGCAGCTTGTGGCAGCAGGCCTTATCGCAGCTCAGAAGATTATTGAAGAGAGGGAGAAAGAAATTGCTCTTCTGAATGGAAGATGTGGATTACTTACTCAAGTGGTGGATGAGAAACAGGAAACAATTGAAAACTCTTCTGAATCAACTAAATCCAGAAGAGTTTTTTTGTCTATTCTCGCTCTGTATAATACCATTTATTATTCAGCTTAAATACGCTATTAGCCGTCCATACATGTGCTTCATATTTAGCGCCATCAAATCCCATTTGATAAAACAATGTATATCTATTACAATCATACCATGTTAAACCACCTTGAACATAAAATTTAACATATTGGCTTTTTCCTGCTGGGATAGTAATTGTATTTCCACCTGATAATCTTAAATATCTATCATATGTACGATATGCTACATGTTCAACCTTTGCATTTGATGGATAAATAGTTATTGGCTTCCCACTTTTATTTTTAAAATACACTTCAAAATAATTGTCTCTTGTATTATATCGTGATAATCGTGCATGATAATTGGGATATTCTCTTTTTACAATAACTTTTGCTGTATAATTCACTTTTTTATATCGCGCCGTAATCGTGCATTCTCCAATACACTTTGCCTTAATAGTGCCTTTACTACTCACTGTTGCAATTTGTGGATTACTGCTAGACCATTTTATGTTTCCATCTGCATAAAGTAGTTCTGCTTTTAACGTTTTTTGCGTATTCAGAACAAATTTGTTATAGTTTAATTTTGGTGGTCTACCAGTAACAACTACTTTACACACTGAACGTTCACCATTGTGCTGTATTGCTGTAATATATGTAGTACCTTTTTTCTTCGCATAAATCTCGCATTTTCCATCAGGTGTTCCCAAAATTTCTAAATTTTTATTACTTGTCTTCCACTCCTCTATATTAGAAAAGCCAGTAGCAGGTTCTATTTTTTCCGGTTTTATAGTGCCATATTCAGCAAGCTTTACAGTTATTTGTTTTGGCATTGTAACTTTATCTGCTGATCCAGTTGGATAATACATGATTTTATAATGAATTTTATAATTAGAATCCGAATAATTATTAATTCCTAAATAATATTTTTTTCCATATTTTAGCCGATTCATATTTTCGTTATTATCTTCATATATCCATGCAGACATATCATCCCCGAAATTTATCGAATCCAATACAATTTCTTTGTCATCAGGATCAAAAGAATTACCATTTTTGTAGTAAAATAATTGTGCTTTCAAATCTTTTGGTGTACACTTACCTTTTTCAGTGGCATCTTTAACTTCTGCATCCATATATATATAATACCCACCTTGAGTATATTTAAAGGCGCAAATATCATTCCATTCTCCACTAATAATTGTCATATTTCTATCTTTCAAAACAGTCTCAGCATAAACATTCTTTGAAATTCCTATGCATCCTAAAATAATAGTAAAAAAAATCAAAATTCTACTTATTTTTTTCATAAATTATAAGCCTCTCTTCAACTATTTACATATATGATTTTCCGAAATCATAATTGACCATAGTTTCTTCATCTACATAAACTGTAATGTCTTCTATATGATGCTTATACCAAACCATACCTTTAGATAAATTGTAAGCCGATTCTTCAGAAATTTCTTCTAAAAAATCTTGTGACACTCTTTCATAATAATCAGAATTATCTTCTTTTTCAGCATTAAACCATCCCTCTGTGCTGGCATTTCCCGATACAACTAACACTAAATATTCTCCATCTGGTACATGAGATATTGAATATTCTCCCGTTCCACCAACTTTTCCTGACAAAAGTCCATCTATTTTATCTACATTATTTATCATATACCCCGGTGGTAATTCTATAGTTTTATTTTTAGCACTTCCATCTTTCGGCAAAAGAATAACCATTGAATTTGTATCAGCAATTCCATTGTTATATGTAATAGTTCCTGAAACTATTCCATATCCTTTTTCCTGTGAATCTTTTAATTCCATATATTCTGATTGTAATTTCAAATAAGCTTCTTTTAATTCTTCTAAAGTCATATCATTTATGTTTTTTTCTTGCGCCGCCAAAATATCAGTACTAAATGACATACTTACCGCTATCATTAAAACAATCAACTTTTTCTTCATACCAAAATCCTCCATAATCCTTAATATTAAATAAAAAGACATCACTTCTCCATAAGAAAAAAAGCAATGCCTTAATTATCATAGTTGCAACTGGCTGTCATACATTCGCTTAGACCCTGTAGTTTTGCGTCACCGGGTTCCCCCAGTTATGCCGTATTCGATTTGATTATATGTGGTATACTTTACTTAGTTTTCACAAAATGTTTACACATATTATTGTACTACATTTCTAAAAAATGTCCACTTCTTTATTCAAAATTACTCATTATCCAATCAGTATCAATACTTTTTTCTTTTTCAGAACAAGCTTCATATTCCTCTTCAAGTCTTTCTTCCCTTCCACCATTAGAAAAAAGTTCACTAAATTCAGTTATTTTTTCTAATTCCAACGTATCTTTTTCGACATTATAATATTGTATATCATCTAAAGAAGCTCCATAACTGTTCTCAGCAGCATAATCAATCTTTACATGGTATGTATCATCAGCTTTTACGTCTACCGAATATAATTTCATACTTTGCTTACTTTTTAATCTGTCGCGTAAATCTTCCACTGCAACTAATGCCGCTTGTTCTTCCTTAGTAGTTCCTAATTTTCCCCCGCATCCTGACAGTAACATCAGGCTTCCAGATACAATTACAGTCAATGCCATAAGTTTACGATATAAAACTTTTTGTCTCATTTTCATGTACTCCTTTGATTTACGCCTTCGTAATTAACCACATTTATAATATTTTAATTTTGCCACATACTTTCAACATTTTTGTCTCTTAGTCAGGCGATTTCTTTTATTTATAGTATTATTTTATCCTACTTTATGCCATTTTTCAATATTATATCGCCTGTTTGTTATACTAATCAGCAAAAGGAGAGCTTGCATGAAACCATTGAAGAATAAAGTAAGCATCACTCTGGATGCAGACATTATAGATAGAATCAAGGAACTCGCAGAGGAAGATGATTGTTCTTTCAGTCAGTACATTAATCTTGTCCTGAGAGAACATATCAAGAATCTGGATAAATCAGAATAATGAGTGATCTAAAGATGTGGCGTTACAGATAGTTGATCTTCAGAATGAAAAAAGGGCAGCTGAGTATGTTATTACTCAACCGCCCTATTATTATGTCTTGAAATATTGAGATTTCTGTCTGCTGCAACGTGTCTTGAATACCACGCTCTACGCTCTCTACAGACCTGTCTCTCATCTGCTCAGAACGTTCTCTATACCGCCTATTCGTGCCATGCGTCCGTCCTGCGGATGGGAGTGTTATCTTCTTCGGATAGCGCTGAGAGTCGCTGTAGTGACGAGATACAGGCTTGTAAAGATACGGCTGATAAAATTCTGCAAAGTTCAGGGTAAAAAAAGGCTCACATCAAATTGCCTTGCAGCATATCTGATATGAGCCAACACGTCATATAATACGATAGATGGGTTATCGTTTTATCTTAAAAGGTTTCCATACATATGTGATTTTAAAAAAAATTTCGTACACCATTTTTTTAAGTTCTGTACACCATTTGTACACCATTTTTGTGTTAAGTTATGTGAAGATATAATATGATACGTGAATGTTAATCCTTTAAATTCAATATATAATGGTTAAAAAATGGCTGCATTATTTAATTTCATGTTCCTCATGGAAATGCTTATATTTTTCTATAAACATCAACAGAAAGCTGATCATAAGGAATCCACAGGAAACCCAGATCATTCTGATTCCATAGCGTATGGACAGATTTCCACCAATGCCGGCACCCAAGGCAAACATAAGGATGATTCCAAAATAATACATCGCCTGTTTTAGCTGTTTTGATTTTTTTTCACGAAAATAAACTGACAACGCAGCTGTACCACTGCGCAAATTACCGATACACATAGTACTTGCATAGGAATATCCGTTTACCTTGCGGAAGGACTGTACCTGCATTGCACAGGCGAAAGATGCCATGGCATTTGCCAGCATATTGTATTCGGTTGGCAGGAAACCTACTGTAAATAAGATCAGGATTTCTGCCAGCAGAACACCCTGCCTCCAGTGGAGCTTCTGCGCATATTTATAATTTGCCTGTATTTTCTCCGCAACCCATACGCCCAGTGCAAAGAAAATAATAGGAAAGAAGTATCCCAGTCCTGCTGTCAGTTCTCCTGCCATAAAGTGCTGGCTCATAAGAACGACGTTTCCTGTCTGTGCATTACAGAATACTTCGTTTCTTGCATTATAGGTGTAAGCATCCTGAAAACCTCCTGACAGTGCCAGGAATGCACTGTTTAAAAAGGCTTCCGACATTTGTATTTCGTGTTGATTATGATCTTTCATGATTTTCCCCGTTCAAGTTTATTTGCAGTTATCTCCTGTACGGATAACTGCCTTTATTCTTTTACCGTTTATTTTCAAACATTCGAAATCCGCTGATTTACTGCGTAAATCGCTGCTTTCTCATGTTTGGCGGGTCCCTTTTTGACCCTGATTATCATGTTATACGTTTATAGGTCAAATGTAAAAGATATAATTCATATTATTGTATATATGATTTTTATATATTGGATACAATATATATATATAATTTTGGCTATATAAAGCAACTTCCATATACTGTATGTCTACAGCATATGGAAGTTATTTTTTTATGTATCTGCAGAATTACTTATCTCCGTGTTCTTTGAGATATTCTGCTTTTCCCATCTCGTACAGATTATTACCTTCTGAGTCAATGATGACTACAAGAGGCATATCCTCTACATACAATTTACGAAGTGCTTCTGCTCCCAGATCTTCATAGGCGATCAGTTCGGCCTTTTTGATGCATTTTGCAAGAAGCGCACCTGCACCGCCGATAGCTCCGAAGTATACACCATCATATTTCTTCATGGCGTCTACTACTTCCGGAAGGCGGGCACCTTTACCGATCATTCCTCTTGCTCCGACAGACATCATAGTTGGTGCATATGCATCCATACGTCCACTGGTTGTAGGGCCTGCGGAACCGATAACTGCACCTGGTTTTGCAGGAGTCGGTCCTACATAGTAGATGGTCGCATCTGTAGGATCAAATGGAATTTTTTCGCCTTTGGCAAGAGCCTCACACATTCTCTTATGTCCTGCATCACGTGATGTATAAATTGTTCCGGTTAATAATACCTGATCACCTGCGTGGAGAGTTTTTGCCAGCTCTCTTGTAAGTGGAAGTGTAATTTTCTTTCTTTCCATCTTAGATCACCTCCGTTTTATGACGGGTTACATGACAGTTGATATTTACTGCACATGGCATACCGGCAATATGAGTCGGCATTGTCTCGATATTCAGACCGATTGCTGTTGTCTTTCCGCCAAATCCCTGTGGTCCGATTCCAAGTTTGTTTACTTTTTCAAGCATTTCCTTCTCAAGATCTGCATAGAATGGATCCGGATTCTGGGAATCTAATGGTCTCATAAGAGCTTTCTTTGCAAGAAGTGCACATTTATCAAAAGTTCCGCCAATACCAACGCCAACTACCATTGGAGGACATGGGTTAGGACCTGCTGTCTCTACCACTTCGAGAATAAAGTCTTTGATACCCTGTAAACCTGCAGATGGTTTGAACATACGGATCTGGCTCATGTTTTCGCTTCCGAAACCTTTCGGGCCAACTGTAATCTTTACCTGATCTCCAGGAACGATTTCTGTGTAAATCATAGCCGGTGTATTGTCACCTGTGTTTCCACGACGTACCGGATCTTTTACTACGGATTTTCTTAAATATCCTTTGTCATATCCGCGGCGTACACCTTCATTAATGGCGTCTTCAAGGTTTCCACCAACGAAATGTACATCCTGTCCGATTTCAAGGAAGACGCATGCCATTCCTGTATCCTGGCAGATCGGTACGTTTTCGTTATCGGCAATTTCAAAATTCTCAATAATATTATCAAGTACACCTTTGGCAATCTCTCCGTCTTCACATGCACGACAGGTTTTGATCGCGCATTTTACATCTTCCGGAAGATGCTCGTTGGCTTCGATACAGAGCTTTTCAATGACATCTGTAAGTCTGCTTACTTCTATCTCACGCATATGTATGAGCTCCTTTCTGATATGGTTAGCCTTTTTCAACAGATTCCGGGAAACTTCCCCGGAACCTATGTATAATATTATATTTTCTTACTGTAGATATCAACATTATCTTTAAAATTTTATCATTCCAGATTAATACAGAAGTATGAATCTTATGTCTTTAATCTACACTGTTCTTTCTAATACAGATTATCTCTCGTGGCGGGCATATTTCGGAAGCAGTAATGGAGATACTTTATCCGTATGTACGTCTGCCTCTTTCAGTTCTTCTGCATATTTGTAGATATGGTCAAGGTTCATTTCTCCAAGCTCTACGTTTTTGCATTTAGCTGCGGCTTTCTTACCTGCATTTCTTCCAAATACGATTACATCCAGAAGAGAGTTACCCATCAGTCTGTTTCTTCCGTGGATTCCGCCTGCTGCTTCTCCCGCAACTAAAAGGTTTGGAATTTCCTTTGTAAATCCGTCTCCGTCGATTTCCAGACCACCATTCTGATAATGAAGTGTTGGATAGATCACGATCGGCACTTTTCGCATATCAATGCCATAGTTCATGTACATACGGAACATAGCCGGAATTCTCTTTTCGATGGTGCCTTCGCCTCCAAGAATCTCGATCATTGGAGTATCAAGCCATACACCTTTTAATCCGCCCGGAACTTCCACGCCACGGCCTTCTTCACATTCACGGATAACACCAGAAGCGTTTACATCACGTGTTTCAAGTGGATGGATATAAGCTTCTCCGTTTACGTTTACAAGCTGTGCGCCAACGGAACGAACCTTCTCAGTTACCAGTGCACCAAGGATCTGTGACGGATAGATTGCACCGGTTGGATGATACTGAATGGAATCCTGATAAAGAAGAGAAGCACCTGCTCTGTATCCAAGCACAAGACCATCTGCAGTTGCACCGTAGTGGTTAGATGTCGGGAATCCCTGATAATGCATTCTTCCTGCACCACCTGTTGCGATTACTACAGTCTTTGCTCTTGCAACAGAGTAATCTCCTGTTTCCATGTTGAGAAGAACAGCACCTGCTACCTGTCCCTTTTCATCCTTCAGAAGCTCAACAGCAGAAGTGAACTCAACTACAGGAATACCAAGGTTGATAACCTCATCTCTGATGGTACGCATGATCTCGGATCCGGAATAGTCCTTTGCAGCATGCATTCTCTTTCTGGAAGTACCGCCGCCATGTGTTGTGATCATGGTTCCGTCTTCTTCTTTATCAAATTCAACGCCAAGGTCATTCAGCCATTTTATGGCATCAGGAGCTTCCATTACAAGTCTCTTTACCAGTTCAGGCTTTGCGGCAAAGTGTCCGCCGCCGAAGCAGTCCAGATAGTGCTGTACGGGAGAATCGTTTTCTTTATCTGCTGCCTGGATTCCACCCTCTGCCATCATGGTGTTGGCATCACCAATACGAAGCTTTGTGACGATCATAACGTCAGCACCTGCATTGTGGGCTTCGATGGCACAGGAGGAGCCTGCACCGCCGCCGCCGATTACAAGTACATCTACATCATAATCGATTTTGTTAAGGTCAATTTTTTCGTTCAGCAAACGGCTTTCGGAATGAAGCATTTCTGCCAGTTCAAGTGGTGCTTTCTGACCTTTGTTTGGTCCTACCTTGATTTCGGCAAATGCATCTGGGTTATAATCCGGATGGAATTTCTTAAGAAGAGTGTCTTTCTCATCAGCGGTCAGACGTTTTGGCTCTGTTGCCATACGCTCTGCTCTTGTAGCCTCTACCTTTTTGATGGATTCCATCATATTTTCTGGATATGGTGCATACATTTTTTTACGCCCTCCTTATTTCTCAATTTCTCTGTTGTTGTAAAGTTCCTGCATGTCAGTGATCGGTTTCTGCATGATCTGCTCGATCAGGTCATCATATTTACCCTCGTGAATCTCTTCCACACGTTTTGCAAGGTGTTCGCTCTTCGGGGCAATGTATTTACCTGTGAGACGTCTTGCCAGAAGACCAACCATTGGATGGGAAATACCAGCCGGGCATCTTACGGAACAGCATCCGCAGCCTACACAGTCAAAGGATTCCTCAGCACATTTCTCAAGCTCGCCTCTCTGTGCATATGCAATATACTGCATTACATTTAAGTCCTGGGTACATGCTTTTGTACATGCATTACATCCAATACAGCTGTAAATTTCAGGATAAAGTTCCATCATTACCTGCTGGTTCGGCTGAAGCTCTTCCATGTTATAAATTCTCTTGTCAGTAGGGAAGAATGGGATGCTTGCCACATACATGCCTTCCTGTACCTGTGTCTGACAGGCAAGACAGGTTTTCAGTTCGTTATCCCCTTTGATTCTGTAAATGGTTGCACAGGCACCGCAGAATCCATGACGGCAGCCGCAGCCTCTTTTTAATGTGTAGCCTGCATATTCCATAGCTGTCATAATGGTCAGGTCTGCAGGTACAGTGTATTTTTTACCGAAGAAATATACGTTTACCATATTTTCCATGTTGGGTTGTTCCTTTCTTCTGATTGTCAATTATTTGCTTAGTACTCATCCGGTAACTGGTCAATTTCGTCCATTCTGAATACCGGACCATCCTTACATACGTACTTAGATCCAATATTGCAGCGTCCGCATTTACCAACACCGCATTTCATACGAAGCTCCAATGTTGTATAAACCTGAGTTCTTGTAAATCCAAGCTCTTCCAGTCCCTGAAGTACGAACTTGATCATGATTGGCGGTCCGCAGACAAGGGCTACTTTATTTGTATCAAAACCGATTTCTTTCAGGTATGTAGGTACGAAGCCAACATGTCCGTCCCAGCCTTCCTGCTCACGGTCAATGGTCAGGTATACATTTACATCTTTTGCATTCATCCAGACTTCCTGGATCTCTTTTAATTTTACAAGATCGTCTGCAGAACGAGAACCGTAAAGAATATCTACAGTACCATAGTCATCTCGGTTGTCCAGCACGTAATTAATTACGGAACGAAGCGGTGCAAGACCAATACCTCCGGCAATAAACAGAAGATTTTTGCCTTTCAGCTTATCTTCTACCGGGAAATGGTTTCCGTATGGTCCTCGGACTGTGATCTCATCACCAACCTGAAGGCTGTGCAGATAAGAGGTCAGATCTCCGCATCTTTTGATACTAAATTCCTGATATTCTTTGTTTGTAGGAGAAGAGGTAATGGAAAACATACCCTCACTTACTCCTGGTGCACAAACCATTGCACACTGACCTGGCATATGCTCGAAAAGCTTGCCTCCGTCCGGTGCAGTTACACAGAAGGTTTTTACATCCGGAGTCTCCTCATGAATGTCTGTGATCACGCCAACCTGTGGGATCAACGTATCCAGTGTGTAGTTTTTATGACAGGTACATTCGCTCATTACTTTTCACCTCCATGCTTTTCAAAAGCCTTGATCACCTTCACGATATTCAGTGATGACGGGCATTTTTCCACGCAACGGCCGCATCCCACGCAGGAATACATGCCATTATTGTTAGCTGGGAAATAGACAAGCTTATGCATGAATCTCTGACGGAATCTCTGCATCTGGCTGGTACGGTTATTTCCATGAGCCATCATTGTGAAGTCAGAATACATACAGGAATCCCAGCAGCGATAACGTTTTACACCGTGTCCTGTGTCGTAATCCTTGATGTCATAGCACTGGCAGGTAGGGCATACAAAAGTACAGGTTCCGCATGCCAGGCATGGTTTATATAAAGTCTCCCATACAGGAGAATTAAACTTCTCATCGGTTGCATTTCCATCCCATCCTTCCAGAGAAAGATGTGTATATGGAAGCTGCTCTACAATATTATGGATTGCTTCTTTTTCAGCAGAAACCTTTGCTTCATCAGAGGCATCTGCATCTGTAAGAAGGTCTTTAACTGCTTCTGTAAGAGACTGACCTTTTTCACTGATTGCTTTCCAGTAAAGTGTTCCTTCTACCATCCAGACAGCCACATCAGCTGCAGGATCTGCTGCATCTGTTCCAAAAACCTTACAGAAACAGGACTCCTCCGGTTCATGGCATGCCATTGCAACGATAGTTCCATGGTCTCTTCTTGCAGCATAAAAAGTGTCAATAGGATCTGCAAGGAAAACCTTATCCAACACTTCCATACCCTTTACATCGCAGGCTTTCATGCCAAATACAACGAAAGGACTGCTTCTAAGCTCTTCCGGTTCAACAGTCAGCTTCTTTCCATCACGAACGCAGGTATAAAGAGTTTCGCTCTGTGGGAAAAAGGCATCTTTACCGGATTTTACGGTTTTCAGTGTATCAAGATCAGCCTCTTCTCCTTCATTCCAAAGGCCGAAGTTGGTCTGTCCTGCCTTTTTGATCGGAAGGATCAGATCCTGGCTTTCTGCGATTTTCCGGAATAATGCTTCCAGATTTTCTTTTTCAATCTTATACATACATTATCCCCTTTCTGCCACTACACCTGGCTCTACATCATCAAATGTAAAGCTGGTCAGCGGGCCTTTTGACTGGTCATCTGCTCCTGCCTGATATTCGCCGTAGAAGGTATCAATATCTTTGATAAATTTACGATTAAACAGGTGAAGCGGAATCCCCTGCGGACAAACACGGCTGCACTCGCCACAGTCTGTACATCTTCCTGCAACGTGGAATGCACGGATAATGTGGAACATTTTTTCTTCAAAGGAATCCACGTTTGCCTTCTGGGCACTGTCAAACTTGGTGCTGTCGAACACACATTTACGGCAGCTACAGGCCGGACATGCATTGCGGCATGCGTTGCAGCGGATACATTTACTGAGCTCCTTCTGAAAAAATGCAAAACGCTCTTCCGGGCTCATTTTCTCAATTTTCTCAACTTCTGCAAAACGGTCTGCATCCTTTGTATCCTTGGACTCGCCGATGATCTCATCATAGATCATATGCTCTTTTCCCTTGCATACATGGCAGCGCTCCAGCATTGCCTCCTTGTAGGCTATGGTCTTGTCACCATAGATTGTGGAAATATGAAGCTCCTCACAGGCATCTGTAAGCTCTGCTCCGGAAATACTTTTGATTCCCTTGATTCCCATTTCTCGAAGCTTCTCCACATTCAGCTTTCCTTTGCATCCAACACCAATAATATAGGCCTTTTCACGATCCACGCGATGTTCTTTGATCAGCTGGTTAAAGCTATAGGTATCACAAGGCTTCAGACAGACAAGGGTTTTTCCCTCTAATTTGGAAGCCTCGATCATCATTTTACTTAAGTTCTGTCCGCAGAAGCCATTGTAAACAAATTCATCCAGGCTTTCTGCTGTTTCAAAATATGCTGCTTCCGGATTGTAAGACAGGTCTCCAGCTTTCCAGCCAAGAACACGCACTACGGTTCCATCAGCCAGCAGTTCTTTTGCACGGGTGATCAGTTCCTGCATCTTAAATCCTCCAATCTGACGTTTTTACCCAAAGAATAAATTTTTTCCACAAACTCATTCATGGTCTGGGAGAATTTTACACCTTCAGCGGCAGATACCCACTCTACACGGGTACGTCCGTTTTCTACACCAATGAAATCCAGCATGGAGAAAAGAAGGGTCATACGTCTTCTTGCATAATAATTTCCTGTTGTGTAATGACAGTCTCCCGGATGACAGCCACACATGATCACTCCGTCAGCACCCTTTTCAAAGGCACGGAGGATGAACATTGGATTTACACGGCAAGAGCATGGCACACGAATAATCTTTACATCAGCCGGGTAGGAAAGACGGCTGCTTCCTGCAAGGTCTGCACCTGCGTAGCTGCACCAGTTACAGCAGAATGCCACGATCTTGGGTCTGAATTCTTCTTTTGCTTCTATCGACATATTGCATCTACCTCCGCTAAAATCTGTCTGTTGGAGAATCCCTGCAGATCCATTGCTCCTGATGGACAGGTTACGGTACATGCACCGCAGCCCTGGCAAAGAGCATTGTTTACTACTGCAATTCTTCTTGTTTCACGGATTCCGTGGTCATTTACCTGTTTTTCCTCATAGGAAATAGCACCATATGGACACACATTTGCACACTGAGAGCATCCGTTGCAAAGAAGCTCGTCAGAATGAGCAGTACATGGATTAGTTGTCAGCTTATCTTTTGCAAGAAGGCCGATTGCCTTTACTGCTGCTGCACCAGCCTGTGCTACTGTTTCCGGAATATCCTTCGGTCCCTGGCATACACCGGAAAGGAAAATACCAGCTGTAGGAGACTCTACCGGACGAAGCTTTGCATGTGCTTCTGTAAGGAAATTGTTGGTATCAATGCTTGCGGTAAGCATGGTTGCAATTTTTCTCACATCCTTATTTGGCTCAATAGCCGCTGCAAGAACTACCATGTCTGCTTCCATATAAATCTGTTTGTTTTCAAGGAGATCAGAAGCCTGAACCATAAGAGTTCCATCCGGCTGCGGAATAACCTTTCCAACCTGACCTTTTACATAATTAACACCATAATCTTCAACAGCTCTTCTATAAAACTCATCGAAGTTCTTACCCGGAGTACGGACATCAATATAGAATACGGTTACGTTTGTATCCGGATATTTATCGCGGATCAGCATTGCATGCTTTGCAGTATACATACAACAGATCTTGGAGCAGTAGCTCTTTCCCCTCTCATCAGAGCAACGACTTCCGACACACTGTACGAATACAATATTCTTAGGAGCTTTTCCATCAGAAAGTCTCTCAAGATGACCCTTTGTAGGTCCTGCCGCATTCATGATACGCTCAAGCTCAAGGGATGTGATAACATCCTTACTCTGGCTGTATGCATACTCATCATATTTATCAAGAGGGATTACATCGAAACCGGTTGCAACTACAATTGCGCCGTATTTCTGTGTAACAATCTCATCCTTCTGCTCATAGTCGATTGCACCTGCTGCACAAACCTTGGAACAGGCACCGCATTTTCCGGTTTTGAATTTAATACAATTCTCACGGTCAATAACCGGAACATTTGGAATTGCCTGGGCAAACGGAATATAAATAGCACTTCTGTTATTCAGTCCGCGGTTAAATTCATTTGCATTTTTCTTAGATGGACATTTCTCAGAGCAAACACCGCAGCCGGTACATTTACTCATATCCACACTTCTTGCTTTCTTACGGATATCAACTGTGAAGTCACCCACAAATCCGCTTACCTTTTCAACTTCACTATATGTATAAATATTGATTCTCTCATGTGCTGCAGCCTCTACCATTTTGGGAGTAAGAATACATGCAGAACAGTCAAGTGTTGGGAATGTCTTATCAAGCTGTGACATTCTTCCGCCAATACTTGGAAGTTTCTCAACAATATCAACCTCATAGCCGGCTTCTGCAATATCAAGTGCAGACTGGATTCCTGCGATACCACCGCCGATTACAAGTGCACGTTTTGTTACAAGACTCTCTCCCGGCTGAAGAGGAGCATCTAAATTTACTTTTGCGATTGCTGCTCTTGCAAGGATCACTGCCTTTAAGGTAGCTTCCTCCATATCCTTGTGGATCCAGGAACAATGCTCACGAATATTAGCAATCTCTACCATATATGGGTTTAATCCCGCCTTTGCTGCTGCCTTGCGGAAGGTAGCTTCATGCATACGCGGGGAACAGGAACATACAACGATTCCTGTCAGATTTTTTTCATGGATGGCATTGATAATTTTTGCCTGTCCAGCTTCAGAACACATATACTGATAGTCTTCAGCATGAACGACACCTGGCTCCTTTGCAGCCATTTCCACTACTTTTTTTACATCAACTGTGGCTGCAATGTTGGTACCACAATGACATACAAATACACCTATTCTCTGCACTTTTCTCTCACCTCCTGTATCTTCTGAATGCACTTACCAGGAGCTGCTGAGGTGTTTCCTCATCGATCAGTTCCGGAATCTCGTCTGCCTCCAGGTAGTTCTGGCCTCGTTCACGGACAACCAGCTGTCTGGCAGCATCAATCAGTTTTCCTGGTTTTACATCTCTTGGGCAGCGCTCTACACAGGCAAAACAGGAAAGACATTTCCATAAGGATTTGGACTGTGCAAGTGCGTCTATATCGCCATTCTGTACATAAGTTACAAACTGGTGAGGTTTAATGTCCATTTCATTAAATGCAGGACAGGTTGCGGAGCATTTACCGCATTTCATACATTTCAGGGGATTTACTCCTGAAATCTCTTTGATTCTTTCAGCTGCATTCTGGGCATTTCCATATGTATAAGCCATTACTTCGCCACCTCCTCTTTTACTCCAAGAGCTTCTGCAAGAAGTTCTGTAAAATAGTAAACAGGAAGAGCACCATTTCCGTTCTTTCTAAGATTATACATACAAAGAGGACAGGCTGTGATCAGCATGTCTGCTTCGAACCCTTTTGCACTGTCCATGATCTTTTCACACATGTTCTGTGCCATATCTTTTTCCTTCAGGGAAATATAACCGCCGCAGCACTCATTGCGGTATGGATAAATAACCGGTTCTGCTCCAAGAGCACGGATGAACTCTTCCATGATAGTCGGGTTTTCCGGATTATCAAATGCCATGATCTTTCCCGGTCTTAAAAGAAGGCATCCATAATAAGCACCGATTTTTTTACCCTTTAACGGATTGACAACTTTCTTCTTGATTTCATCAAATCCTACTTCATCACGAAGAACCTCCAGATAATGAAGGACATTTGTCTCTCCTTCATACGGGGCATCCAGTTTCAGATAATTGTTTGCTCTTGTGCAAATATCTTCCACATTTTTCATGTCATCGTTCACACGTTTAAGCACATGATGACAGGCTGAACAGACTGTGATCAGATCCTGTCCTTTTTCTTTTGCATCATTTAAAGCACGGACGGAAGAAAGCTTGGTGGCAATCTCGTCGCTGCCAAGGGGATATACTCCGCCGCAGCACTGCCAGTCTTTGATCTCTTCCATTTCGAAGCCCAGTGCTTTTGCAGAAGCTCTGGCATATTCATCCAGATCTTTTGCTTTATTCTTCAGGGTACATCCTGGATAATAACTGTACTTCATGCTTCTTTTCCTTTCTTGCTCAGGCAAAGTGGAACCCGACTTATCGTTTTTAAAAAAGAAGCCGGGGTATCTTTGCTGGTATTATTAAAGCTCGATCTGTGCGATTACTTCTTTTAATGCTTCTGCACTCTTCTTAAGAAGTGCTACTTCCTCATTGTTCATACGCATCTGGACTTTTCCCTGAATTCCATTTGGTCCTACAAGAGTAAGGGTGCTAAGGCATACATCTTCGATTCCATACTCTCCATGAAGCATAGAGGATACAGTTGCAAGAGAATCAGAGGCAGCCAGAATCAGACCAACCAGCTGACAAACAGTTGCAGATACTGCATAGAAGGTCGCACCTTTCTTTGCAATAACCTGTCCGCCGGATTTCTGTACATATTCCAGCATAGCTTCTTTGTCTAATGGTTCTATTTCCTTGCGATACGCTTTCATTTCTTCGTAATATTCATCTGTGCTCAAACCGGAAATGTAAGCACTTGTCCATGGAATAAAGGAAGTGTCACCATGCTCACCAAATACATAAGCATGGATATTTCTCTGTGCAACTTTAAAGTGCTCGGAAAGTCCATAGCGAAGTCTGGCTGTGTCAAGAATGGTTCCGGATCCCATGATCTGATTCTCCGAAAGACCGGAAATCTTGGTAAATACATAAGTCATAATATCTACCGGATTACTTACGATGATATACTTTGCATTTGGAGCTTCTTTTACAATCTGAGGAGTAATGCTCTTCAGAATATTAACATTTGTCTGAGTAAGTTCAATTCGGGTCTGCCCAGGTTTACGGGCAATTCCGGATGTGATGATTACAATGTCGGAATCTTTTGCATCTGCATAATCTCCTGCGGTCAGGGATACGGGACTTCTGAAGCAGGTTCCCTGCTCAATGTCCATAACCTCTCCTTCCACCTTTTCTTTGTTGATGTCAATCAGAACAATCTCAGAAGCAATCTCATCATGTGCCAGTGTATAGGCAATTGTAGATCCAACGCTTCCAGCTCCGATAATAGTAATTTTGCTGCTCATAATAAACTCCTTTCATGGGGTTTGTGGGATTATACCGTCTTTCCCCTGGAATTTGTTTGTTTTTTCCGTGGGATTTAGTAGTTTTCCCTGTGTGATGCTCTTTGTTTTTTGTTTATTTTTTAACAATCACATTTAGAAAAAAAGCGGTTTAAACTCTATTTTCTGCCTTGCGACATGGCCTAACCCAGGAACACGGACGTAATCCCACTCTGTTTTCCTGGGTTAAGTCATGTCACATTGTGTTTTTTCACAAATTTTTTCAACAAAGGACTTTTCCCTCTTTGTTTCCGCATAAAATATTGTTTTCTCCGCTCCATTTAAAATACCACAATGACAATCTTTTAACAACATATTTTTGAATTTTTTTATCATTTTTAAGTGGTTCTACATATTGTACAAAATTTCAGGATAATTTTCGATTGTTTTGTTAAAAGTCTCTCCGGAAAAAAATAGCTATCGGAGAGGCTTTCTCAGAATCCAAATCTATTGCTGCGTTAATAGAATTAAAGAGCGTATAATTTTATAATGTTCTTCAGCTTCTCGACTGCGTAGTGGATGGCAATACAACCTCTGCATTGCATCCGGCACAACTTACAGAGTCCATTTTGCTCCAAATTCACCAGCACATTTCGGTCTGCTTTATACTTATAGAAACTAAGGAGGTGTTCTCATGAAATATCAACGTATTCAGGATCTCCGAATTGATTCTGACCTGTCCCAGAAACAGCTTGGCGAAGTCCTTCATATCAGCCAGCGTTCCTATTCTCATTACGAAACCGGTTCCCGCGGGATCCCGATTGAAATGCTGATCCGTCTTGCTGATTATTATGATACTACCATCGATTATCTTGTAGGACGAACCGACAACAAAGAACCTATTCGATAGTTTTGCATAGTATAAAATACTATAAAGAAAAAACACCCGCCGGATATTTGATATGATACCTCTAAAGTAGACAGATTAAATATAAAAATCTGTTACTTTGGAGGTATTTTTTCATGTCCAGAAAAGCAAAGTTTACACCGGAAGAAAAAGAACAGGTTGTTATAGATTATCTTGAAGGAAATAAATCTAGAACACAGATATGTGGAGAACTATGTATTTCTTCAAGAACCATTCAGGACTGGGCCTTGATTTATAACAAACATGGACTTGCCGGTTTTTCAAAAAAAATGCGAAATGGGTCTTATTCGAAAGAATTTAAAATGAAAGTGGTTGAGGAATATGTAAGAGGTGACGGCTCTTCCATTGATTTAGGAATAAAATATGATATTTCTTCCGGTCTTTTAAGAAAGTGGATTAGAATGTATAATGCCAATAGAGAGCTTAAGGATTACAATCCGAAACAGGAGGTCTATATGGCAGAAGCACGAAGAAAAACAACATTGGAAGAACGGAAAGAAATCGTTGATTACTGTATCAATCATAATCGTAACTATAAAAACACTGCTGCAAAATTTGACGTTTCTTATAGCCAGGTTTATTCCTGGGTAAAAAAATATGACACCGATGGTGCAGATGGATTAACGGATCGGAGAGGATGTCACAAAACAGATGCCGAAGTGGATGAACTAGAACGATTAAAGCGTGAAAATCTGCGTTTGAAGCGTCAGTTGGAAGAAAAGGATATGGTAGTTGAACTGTTAAAAAAAGTGAAAGAATTCGAAGGGATGTGAAGCTTGGAAAGTTACGCCATGAATCAAAATATTTAGCAATCCGATATTTTTATACAAAGAAAAACTGGAGTATAGAATGGATGTGCAGACAGCTTGAGATATCAAGGGCTGCTTATTATAAATGGTTACATCGTGAAATACCGTATGAGGAACTTGAAAATATCAGACTTGCGGAACTTGTCAAAGAATACGATGAACGTTTTTGCCATATCTTAGGATACCGTCGAATGACATCCTGGATCAACCATTTCAATCATACATCGTACAGTAAAAACAGAGTCCACAGAATTATGAAAAAGCTGGGAATCCATTCTGTAATCCGTAAAAAGAAGAAAAAATATATTTATGCCAAGCCGGATGAAACGGCAGAAAATATACTTCAAAGAGATTTCTATGCTACTGTTCCCAATCAAAAATGGGCTACAGATGTAACGGAATTCAAAGTACCTGGAGAGAAAAAGAAACTGTATTTAAGTGCCATTATGGATTTATATGACAGATATCCTGTAGCATATGTTGTAAGTGCAAGAAACGACAACAGATTAATATTTAAGACATTTGATAAAGCAATCGCAGCAAATCCGGATGCCAAACCGATTTTTCATTCGGACCGGGGATTTCAGTATACCAGCAAGACATTCAGGAAAAAACTTGAAAACCAGGAAATGGAGCAATCTATGTCCAGAGTTGGACACTGTATCGACAATGGACCGATAGAGGGTTTCTGGGGAATTATAAAATCTGAAATGTATCAGATGTACGAAATCATTGATGAGGTTTCACTAAGATATGCAATCAAAGATTATTTGCGTTTTTACAGTGAAGAACGTCCACAGGACAGATATGGCTGTAAAACCCCATCAGAAGTGCGCCAGGAAGCATTGTCATCTGATGTACCCACAGAATACCCGATTCCTGAAAACAAACGAATAAGCAAATATAAAGAGAAATGGTGTGCATAGAAAAATGCCTGCACTTCAAAAGGAAATGCAGGCATCATCCACATCCAATTTTAGATATTTTACCTGTCTACTTGACAAGGGGCATATCAGAAAGGAGCGTTTCTTTTTTGTGCTTCTGGCATCTTATTTATTGCGTTTGCCACGATATTTCTCTTCGCAGTATTTACATCTGTAAACTTCTTTCTCCGGGTCGGCAAGGATAAATACCTGATCCAGACCCTGTTCGATGGAAGTGATGCAGCGAGGGTTCTTGCATTTGATAACATTTGTAATCTGCTTTGGAAGCTTCAGGATTCTTTTTTCAACGATCTTCTCGTCCTTGATGATGTTGACGGTGATGTTGTGATCGATGAAACCGAGAATGTCCAGGTCAAGGTTTTCGATTGGGCATTCTACCTTGATGATGTCCTTGACACCCATCTTGTTGCTTTTGGCATTCTTGATGATGGCAACGGTGCAGTCAAGCTTATCAAGCTTCAGATCATGATAGATGGTCATGGCTTTGCCGGCCTTGATGTGGTCGAGTACGAAACCTTCGTGAAGTGCTCCAACATTTAACATTATACTTCCACCTCCAGTAATGTAAGAATCAGTGCCATACGGACATAAACACCATACTGTGCCTGTCTGAAGTATGCAGCACGAGGATCATCATCTACTTCAACAGAAATTTCATTTACACGCGGAAGCGGATGAAGAATGTACATATCCTTCGGAGCAAGCTCCATTTTCTGTTTGTCGAGGATGTAGAAATCCTTCATGCGGACATAATCTTCCTCGTTGAAGAAACGCTCTTTCTGCACACGTGTCATGTAGAGAATGTCAAGTTTCGGAAGTGCATCTTCCAGACGTTCCACTTCTTCGAACTCAACGTTGTTTTTCTCAAGAATATCCTCACGGATGTAGCTTGGCACACGGAGTTCTTCAGGTGAGATCAGAATGAACTTCACGTTGGAATAACGAAGCACCAGTGCTTCGATCAGAGAATGAACAGTACGTCCGAATTTCAGATCGCCGCACAGACCAATGGTAAGGTTGTCAAGTCTTCCCTTGAGGGAACGAATGGTAAGCAGGTCAGTGAGGGTCTGAGTAGGATGCTGATGACCACCGTCACCGGCGTTGATAACAGGAATAGAAGAAGCCATAGAAGCTACGAGCGGAGCACCTTCCTTCGGATGACGCATAGCGCAGATATCAGCATAACAGGAAACGACACGGATGGTGTCGGCAACACTTTCGCCCTTGGAAGCGGAACTGGAACCGGCAGAGGAGAAACCTAAAACCTTGCCGCCGAGATTCATCATGGCTGCCTCAAAGCTTAAACGTGTACGTGTGCTTGGTTCGTAAAAACAGGTGGCAAGTCGCTTATCATCGCAGACATGCGCGTATTTGACTGGATTTTTTTCGATGTCGCTGGCCAGTGTAAGAAGATCGTCGAGTTCTTCTTTTGTGAGGTCCAACGGGCTCATTAAATGTCTCATGTAATACCTCCCTTGTTGGTGCGGAAAATTGTAAAAATTCTCTCTTGCACAATCATATACTAGTGGAATCATTTTTTCAAGATGCTTTCGTAAGGATTTTTTCAAAAATCAATCCGGCTACAAACCACAGCGGAGCATAATCAAGACGGATGATTCCGCGGTACTGAAATGCGGCACCGCTGTAGTCCCATGGACACATTTCAAACTCTTTCAGAATACTTCCACTGACAAATTCCACAAGATAAAAACCGAACATATAAAGCAGTCCCCGGCAGAAAAAAGGAAACGTGTAAATTCTGGCATACAGAGGGGCGATAACCGCTGCGCAGCCGTAGATGGGAAACATCAGAAGAGAAGTTTTGCCGTTCATGGTGCGCTGACCGGCGAGCAGAGAATGCAGTCCGGTCCAGAGTATTTCGAGACACCATCCGGCAGATCCGCAGAGAAAAAAATTCGAGAGATTCTGATTCATGGCAGACCCTCCTGATCATGTAAAATTGTTGTAAAACTTTGATTCTAGTATGTCCCGGTCTTGAAAAAAAGATACGTAAATGCTATATTAACTAGTAATAAACAATTATCAGTATTAGGAGTACACAAAATGGATTATCAGCAAAGCAGAGCGTATGTAAAAGACGCGGATCAGTACGCGGGAGGCGCTCTGGATCTTACAAATATAAAAGAACTGATGAACCGGCTTGGGAATCCCCAGGATCGGTTAAAATACGTACACGTGGCAGGAACCAACGGCAAGGGTTCGGTGATCGCTTATCTGTATACCACTCTTTCAGATGCAGGATATCGTGTCGGAAGATATATTTCTCCTTCGGTATATTCTTACAGGGAGAAGATGGAAGTGGATGGCAGGGCAGTCAGCCGGGAAGCGTTTGCCGGATATATCACAAGGGTTGCTGCGGCAATTGAAGAAATGACAGAAGAAGGTCTTGCACATCCCACCCCATTTGAAATAGAAACGGCGGTGGCATTTTTATTTTTTGCAGAAGAAAAATGTGATCTTGTCATTCTGGAAGTCGGAATGGGCGGTGATCTGGATGCGACAAATATTATTAAAAATACGGTGCTTGCAGTTCTGGTTCCGATCAGTATGGATCATCAGGCTTTTCTTGGAAATACACTTGCCGAGATCACGCAGAAAAAGGCCGGTATCATCAAACCGGGCTGCAGTGTTGTGACGGTCGGACAGAGGCCGGAGACGATGGAAGTTATCCGGGAGGTATGCCGGGAAAAAGGAGCAGATCTGACCGAGACAGATTTAAGTTCTGCAAAAGCGGTTAAGGAAGACTTTGCCGGACAGACACTGGAGTACCGGGGAGAAACATATGAGCTTTCACTGGCAGGATCCTATCAGACAGAGAATGCAGCACTTGCACTGGACGCACTGGAGGTTTTGAATCATAAAGGCTATCCGACAACAGTGGAACAGCGCAAAAAAGGACTTGAAGAGACAAAATGGAACGGTCGTCTGACGATCATCCACAGAAATCCTTTGTTTATTGTGGATGGGGCACACAATCCGGCAGCAGCAGATATGCTTGAAGATTCAGTTCGCAAATATTTTAAAGGACGGAATATGTACTTTATCATGGGCGTTTTCCGCGACAAAGATTATTCTTATATTATCCGGAAGTTATGTCCTTATGCAGAGCAGATCGTTACGATCGAGACACCGGATAACCCACGGGCACTGCCGGCGCAGGAACTGGCAGAAGCCGTGCGGGAGTGCAATCCACATGTACAGGCAGCAGAGAATATACAGGATGCGGTAAATAAGGTGTTTGCCATGGCAGACCGAGAGGATGTCATCCTTTCCTTTGGATCTCTTTCTTTTATCGGAGAGATCACAACAATTGTCAAAAACCGGGAGGAAAAGAACTTATGACAGATTTACAGGAATGCCGTAAAGAAATAGATATCATTGATAAGGAAATCTTACGGCTTTTTGAAAAAAGAATGAAAGTCTGCGAAAATGTTGCAGAATACAAGATACATACAGGCAAGAAGGTACTGGATCCTAAAAGGGAACAGGATAAAATCACGGTTCTTAAGGATTCTGCGCATGGTGAATTTAATGAACTTGGTGCACAGGAACTGTTTCAGCAGATCATGGCGATCAGCCGCAAACGTCAGTATCAGCTCCTGACAAAAAATGGTGTCGAAAATGACATCAAAGACTACAAGATGGTCGATGCACTGCCGCTGACCGGAGTCAATGTAGTATTTCAGGGTGTCGAGGGCGCATACAGCTATGCTGCCATGCGTGCATATTTTTCTGATGCGATCAACAGCTACCATGTAAAGACATTCCGCGATGCGATGGAAGAAGTTGCTTCCGGTAAGGCAGATTATGCAGTACTTCCGATTGAAAATTCGACGGAGGGAATCGTGACAGATATCTACGATCTGCTTACAGAATATCAGCTCTATATTGTCGGAGAGCAGGGGATGAAAGTAGAACATGTACTGCTCGGCATTCCGGGAACTTCTCTTGAAGAGATCAAAACCGTTTATTCTCATCCGCAGGCACTTGCGCAGTGCAAAAAATATCTGGAAAGTCATTCGGACTGGAAAACTGTCAAGACCGAAAATACAGCAGGTGCAGCAAAGAAAATCCATGAAGAACTGGACAGAACACAGGCGGCAATCGCAAGCCGTGCAGCAGGAGAGCTTTACGGACTTTCTGTTATGGCGGAAAACATCTGCTATAATGAGGAAAATGTCACCAGATTTATTATTGTAAGTGCACATCCGGTTTACGAAAAGAGCGCAGCCAAAATCAGCGTAAGCTTCGAGCTGCCTCATGAGAGCGGAACACTTTATCATATGCTGTCACATTTTATTTATAACGGACTGAGCATGACAAAGATCGAATCCCGCCCGATCACCGGAAAGAAATGGGAATACAGATTTTTTGTAGATTTTGAAGGTAATCTGGAAGAACCGGCAGTCAAAAATGCACTCCGCGGTCTTGAAGCAGAGGCAAATCGAATGAGAGTACTTGGAAATTACGGACAGCAGGAGGAAGAATAAAATGACACGTGTAAAAGAATGCGTGCTCTATCGTGGATTTGAGCATGGAGATATACTGGACAAAATGACAGCGCTTATGGATGCAAGTGAAAAATCAGCAGTCAATGCAAGCGAGATGGAAGAAGAATTTTATGAATGCGTCAACGGTCTGATCGAAATTGCAGGTTCTTATGGATTTACGGGAAATCTGTGGCACGATTATCTTACACTTCTTCTTGTAAATCATGAAAATGCATTCAGTACTGCGAGTGAGATCAGAGGTACAATCGAAGGCAGTATCAATCAGCTTGCACTTCATGATTTTGCGATTTTTAAAGAACTCTATGACTTTGATCTGACAGTGCTGGACAAACTGTTCCATACATCCTGCTGTGGAATCCTCTGTAATTATGAAGCACCGCAGGATACCGGCAAAATGTTTAACAAACGTATCCGTGACCGTATCTGTGAGATGAGCAAAACACTGGCAGTTGCCAAAGATACTGAAGAATTTATGGCAGACATGGTCCAGTTTTACAAAGACTTCGGTGTAGGAAAACTCGGACTTCACAAAGCATTCCGCATTGACCATGATGAGAACGGCAGGGCAGTGATCGTACCGGTGACCAGGATCGCACATGTACGTCTGGATGATCTGGTCGGCTATGAGATACCAAAACAGAAACTCATCGAAAATACAGAGGCATTTGTACGTGGAAGAAAGGCAAATAACTGTCTGCTGTTCGGTGATGCAGGAACAGGTAAATCTTCCAGCATCAAAGGTATCCTGAATCAGTATTATGATGAGGGACTGCGAATCATCGAAGTATATAAGCATCAGTTTGTAGATCTGAATCAGGTTATTGCCCAGATCAAAGACCGCAATTACAAATTTATTATCTACATGGATGATCTTTCTTTTGAAGAATTTGAGATTGAATATAAATATCTGAAAGCCGTGATCGAGGGTGGACTGGAACGCAAACCGGAGAATATTCTGATCTATGCGACAAGCAACCGCCGCCATCTCGTAAGAGAGCGTGCAGGGGATAAGCTGGAAGTAGGCGCAGATGACGATATCCATTCCTCCGATACCGTGCAGGAAAAGCTTTCACTGGTATATCGTTTTGGCGTTCGTATTTACTTTGGTGCGCCGGATCGCAAAGAGTTCCACATGATTGTCAAAACACTTGCGAAACGTAACGGAATCTCAATGCCGGAAGATCAGCTTCTTCTGGAAGCCGGCAAATGGGAAATTTCCCATGGCGGTCTGACAGGACGTACGGCGCAGCAGTTTATTGATCATCTTCTTGGAAAAGAGGAAACACAGGAAGCATAATAATTGGGAAGGAGCGGGAGTGTATGGCAATGACAACTTTTGCGGCGATCGACATAGGTTCTTATGAGATCAGTATGAAGATCTTTGAATTTTCGAAGAAGATCGGATTTCAGGAACTGAATGATGTCAGATATCGTCTGGAAATCGGTAAGGGGGCTTATTCCAGCGGCAGGCTGGAACCGGAAACAGTAGATACGATTTGCGTGATTTTAAAAGATTTCTCCGGCATGATGAAAGAATTTGGGGTAACAGATTATCGTGCATGTGCGACAAGTGCTTTTCGTGAGATTGTAAATCCGGTAATCGTGCAGGAACAGATCTTTCAGCGGACAGGGATCCGAGTCGAGATTTTAAGCAATGCCGAGCAGCATTTTCTGGGATACAAATCTATTGCTGCGATTGAATCCGGATTCAAAAAGATCATTCAGAAAGGAACGGCGATCCTTGATGTTGGTGGTGGTAATCTTCAGGTGTCTCTGTTTGACAAGGATGCGCTGGTAACGACGCAGAGTTTCAAGATGGGAAGCATGCGTATTCGTGAGCGGTTGAAAGAACTGGAAAAAACGACAACGCATTACGACCAGCTGATCAAGGAATTTATCCGTAATGATCTGACAGCCTTTCAGAGACTGTATCTGAAAGACCGGGATATCAAAAATGTGATCCTGATGGGTGATTTTCTGACAGATACGATCTTTCAGGAAGAACTCGAAGATCATATTATCACCAGCGAAGAATTTACAAAGAGTTACGAAAAGACGATTTACAAGACCGAGCATGCTCTGGCAGAGGAGATGGACATTGATCCGGAATATGCGTCACTTGTAATCCCGACAATGGTCATCTGCAAGAGCTTTCTGGAAATCTTTCAGGCGGAGTCTGTCTGGGTTCCGGGTGTTTCACTTCTGGATGGAATTGCTTATGACTACGGCGAAAAGAAAAAATTCATCAAAAGCGTCCATAATTTCGAAAATGATATTCTGGTGGCATCGCGAAATATTGCAAAGCGTTATTCTACCGGCAAAGACCATATCAAAGGTACGACGGATATCGCGCTGACTATTTTTGACAGCATGAAAAAAATTCATGGAATGGGAGCAAGAGAACGGCTGCTTCTGCAGATTGCGGTTCAGCTACATGACTGTGGCAAGTATATCAGTATGGCAGATGTGGCTGAGTGTTCCTACCGGATCATTATGGCGACGGAAATTATCGGACTTTCTACCGAAGAGCGAAAGATCATTGCAAGTGCAGTGAGATACAATACAACAGAGTTTGTATATTGCGGAAATTATGACAGAGGACCGGGTATTGACAGGCAGCAGTATCTGCTTGTAGCGAAACTGACGGCAATCCTTCGGCTTGCCAATGCCATGGACCGCAGCCATTATCAGAAGGTTGAGGCACTGAGAGTGGTGCTGAAAGACCGTGAATTGCAGATGATCATTGATTCAAGCAGAGATATTTCTCTGGAACTTGGACTGCTTCGTGATAAGGTACAGTTCTTTGAAGAAGTTTTTGGCATTCGTCTGGTATTAAAGCGCAAACGCAGAGTGTGAGCGGCTGAGGAGGGAAAATATGGATTTTAGTAAATATGAAAAACCGGAATACTATGTAAACAGAGAATTAAGCTGGCTGAAATTCGATGAACGTGTTTTAAGTGAGGCAAGGGACAAAAATCTGCCATTATTTGAGAGACTGAAATTTTTGAGTATCACATCCTCAAACCTGGATGAGTTTTTTATGGTCCGTGTGGCATCTCTGAAAGATCAGGTGCATGCCGGCTATAAGAAAAAAGATATTGCCGGAATGTCTTCCGAGGAGCAGTTAAAGGAAATCAGCACACAGACCCATGAGCTGGTACGTGTACAGTACAGTACGTTCAACCGTTCTGTGCTTCCGGCACTGGAAAAGGTCGGCCTTCATCTGGTGGCAGAACACGAAAATCTGAATGATAAACAGGCAGAATTTGTAGACCGTTATTTTGAAGATAACGTTTATCCGGTACTGACACCGATGGCAATGGATTCTTCCAGACCATTCCCACTGATCCGCAACAAGACATTGAATATCGGTGCCCTGATCTCCAAGAAAGATAAAAAGGGCAAAGAAGAGCTGATGTTTGCCACTGTACAGGTTCCGTCTGTTCTTCCGAGGGTAGTGCAGATCCCTTCAAAAAAAGCAGAAGACACCACGGTGATCCTTCTGGAGGAGATCATAGAGAGAAATATTGATAAACTGTTTCTCAGTTATGATGTGGTATGTGCCCATCCTTACAGGATCATGCGTAATGCGGATCTGACTATTGACGAGGATGAGGCAGAGGACCTGCTGGTGGAGATCCAGAAGCAGCTGAAGAAACGCCAGTGGGGCGAGGTGATCCGTCTGGAAGTGGAAGATAAGATGGATAAACGTCTGCTGGATATTCTGAAGATGGAATTTGATATCAAAGACGCAGATATTTTTGCCATCAATGGACCTCTGGATCTGACCATGCTGATGAAGGTTTACGGAGCAGAAGGTTTTGATCAGTATAAAACACCCCGTTATCAGCCGGCTCCTGTACCTGAATTTCAGAATGATAAAGATATTTTCCAGGTGATCCGTGAGGGAGATGTATTCCTGCATCATCCATATATGAGTTTTGACCCTGTGGTAAATTTCGTGCGTCAGGCAGCGAAGGATCCGGAAGTTCTGGCCATCAAGCAGACCCTTTACCGTGTCAGCGGAAATTCTCCCATCATTGCGGCACTGGCACAGGCAGCAGAGAACGGCAAACAGGTTTCCGTACTGGTTGAGCTAAAGGCCCGTTTCGATGAAGAGAATAATATTGTGTGGGCGAAGAAACTGGAAAAAGCAGGCTGTCATGTTATTTACGGTCTGGTAGGTTTAAAGACACACAGTAAGATTACGCTGGTAGTAAGAAAAGAAGAAACAGGAATCCGCCGTTATGTACATCTGGCAACAGGTAACTATAATGATTCCACAGCCAAGCTTTATACAGACTGCGGTATTTTTACCTGCGATGAACGGTTCGGGGAAGATGCGACAGCAGTATTCAATATGCTGTCCGGTTATTCAGAACCGAAATGCTGGAATAAACTGATCGTGGCACCCATCTGGATGAAAAACAGATTTCTGGATATGATCGAAAGAGAAGCAGAGAATGCAAAGAAAGGACTTCCGGCAGGGATCAGGGCGAAGATGAATTCCCTCTGTGATCCGAAAATTATGGCAGCTCTTTATTATGCTTCTTCCTGCGGGGTGCAGGTGGAGCTGCTGGTGCGAGGCATCTGCTGTCTGAAAGCAGGGGTAGCCGGGCTCAGTGAAAATATCCATGTTCGTTCCATAGTAGGAGAATTTCTGGAGCACAGTCGTATTTTCTATTTCGAGAATGGTGGAAATCCGGAAATCTATATGGGAAGTGCTGACTGGATGCCGCGTAACCTGGATCGTCGTGTGGAGATCGTTTTCCCTGTAGAGGATGAAGAAATTAAGAAAGAACTTATCCATATCCTTGATCTGGAATTCAGGGACAATGTCAAGGCACATATCCTGCAGCCGGACGGAACCTATGAGAAACCGGACAGAAGAGGAAAAGCACAGATCAATTCCCAGATGGAATTCTGCATGGAGGCCACAGAGAAGGCTGCCTTTCATAAACATAAAACCCAGGCAGAGAAATCCAGAGTGTTTGTCCCGGCAGAACCGGCAGAGGATATTGAGGAATGATAAAAGGATCTGCTCCAGCGCCTTTATAAGGCGCTGTGGGCGGCAGGTTCTGCAGATAAAAAACTGTCAGAATTGCATATAAAGTAGAAAAAATAAAATTTTTTAAAAAAAGTACTTGCATTTTAGAAAAAGATGGTGTATATTAAACGAGTCGACAGCGAAGAGCGAACGACAGAGAAACAAATGGCCAGTTGGTCAAGGGGTTAAGACGTCGCCCTCTCACGGCGAAAA
>OLPC01000279.1_pt1 | contig 52715 bp, 77 predicted proteins | sample 1672341 | NCBI WGS metagenome assembly OLPC01 (sample SAMEA3136673, study PRJEB25190) | human gut metagenome | reverse complement strand
TGCTTCAAGTACAACGTATGTAACGGGTATGGCTGTAGTAAAGGCTTGTGAAAAGCTTAGAAATTCTATTTTAGAAGCGGCAGCCGGATTCTTCAATGTGGATAAAAAAGATATTGAATTTGATGGTAAGAAAATCAATACATTGGATCATGCGCATGAAATGAGCTTGGCTGATTTTGCGGATACATGCTTTAATGGTGGTATCGCAAAAGCCTTAATTGCGAGCGATTCTCATATGTCACCTACAAGTCCACCACCATTTATGGTTGGTATTGCCGAAGTGGATGTAGATAAGTTAACGGGTGAGATCAAGGTTCATGATTATGTTTCTGTAGTCGATTGTGGTACGGTTATTAACCCTAACTTGGCTCGTGTACAAGCAGAAGGTGGTATTGTACAAGGTATCGGTATGGCTTTAAGTGAAGATATTACGTATTCCGATGAGGGTAAGATGCGCAATCGTAACTTCTTGCAGTATAAATTGCCAACAAGAGTGGATGTTCCAAGTGTTCGTGTTGAATTTGAAAGCAGCTATGAAGACAATGGTCCGTTCGGTGCTAAATCTATTGGAGAAGTTGTTATTAATACACCAACAAGTGCTATTGCCAGTGCGGTAAAACATGCGACGGGTGTACAAGTTCGTACTTTGCCTATTACGGCTGAAAAAGTGTTATTAGGAAAAGAAGATGAATAATATCTCTTTGATTATCTTAGCGTCTGGTTTTTCCAGGCGCTTTGTTTCTAATAAGCTGCTTTATGAATTTCGTGGTAGGAAATTAATTGAATATGCGTTTGATAAGGCGGCGTTTTTTTCAGATGTGATTGTAGTTACACAATATGAAGAAATCAAAGAAATGTCTGAAGTATTAGGCTATCGTGTTGTTATGAATGATCATCCAGAATATGGACAGGGACATTCTATCGCATTAGGTGTAGAAGCGTGTGAAAGTGATGCATGTATATTGATGGTGGCGGATATGCCCTATTTAAAATTGAATACCTTAAAAGAAATGGTTTCAATTCAAGATGGTAAGCATATCGTAATCTGCGAACATAATGGTATTTTATGCAATCCTATGCTGCTTCCCAAAAAGTATTATGAAAAGGCAAAACAATTGTGCAATGATAGAGGGGCAAAACAAATTATTGGGGATGATACCTATTTAACCGTTTTTTTATCGGAAGAAGAATTTATGGATATAGATGAAAAAACAGAGGCAATTTAGCCTCTGTAATGTTTTTCCTTTTCTTTTGCGATGTTAAAATAGATTTGTTCGCCTCTTTGCTCATAAAGCATATTTGCCCAATATCCCCAAAGAATATCTTCCATTCTTTCAAATGCCTGTACTTGTACATCGATCATTGGATCGATTTCACCATCAAAATAGGCTTGGTAGAATTGATCTCTTTGGTCGATATAGTGGATGTTATTTTCTGAAAAGAAGCTGGCAATGTCAAAGCGATAATCATTTTTTGCTGCATATTCATAATCAATCAGATAGTCTTTGGTATCACTATAAAGAATATTTCCTTGTACAAAGTCATTGTGACAGAGTGCATTTGGTTTATATTCTTTTTTTAATGCTTCTAAAAAGTTTTTTTCATTTGGGAAAGATACAATTGGTTCTTTAATTTGTGATTTATAGAATTCAATCTTTCCAAAAGGATTAAAAATAAATAGGGGTGCTTCTTTTGCGTGTAATGATTTCATTAAGTTTGCACATCTTGCAAATCGATCTTTATCATTACATTCATCAAGGGTTTTAACATCTTCGATATATTTTGTAACCTTGACACCTTCATTTTCATCAAATAAAACAGTGGGAACATCTAAATCAGTAACGAGTTCAATAATTTCTTTTTCATGTGCATGTTGTAAACCAAGTGATTCGTGATTTTTTTTAGGAACACGTACCATATATTTATTATCGCTGATAGTTAATAAATAATTGTGGTTACTAATGCCTTTATCTGTCTTTTCTAATGTGTAGTTTTTTGTGTTAAATTTCTTTTCTATCCATGTATTTAAGTTCATGTGGATATATTAACATTATTATTCTTTAAACTCAATGCGGTCTTAGAGCCGTTTCTTTTTTGTTGTTCGCGAAATCTACAAGGGCTCTTATGGCAAAAAAAGTGTGGAAGGAGGATAGAAGAAATAACTTTTTTAGCTTGCGTTGTTCTAAGAACAAGGCGGTAGATTGAAAAAGGAGTAGTGTGCAATGAAATATAAGGTGAAATGGATTGAAGATCATATGGGAATCACGAGAAATATGATTCGTAGATATGAAAAGAAGGGAGTGATTTCAAAAAATGAAGAAGGAAAAGATCGAGAGTTTGATGAAGAAGGGTTGAGACAATTATGGGATATAAGAGTGTTGGTGAGTTTAGGTTTTAGTTTGGATGAAGTTAAGGAAATTATGAATGAGGGAAATTTAAAGGAGTTGAGTCAAAGAAAGCTGGGTGAGTTAGATAAGAAGTGTGTGGATTTACAAAGTAAAATAGATTTGTTGAATAGGGTTTGTATTACTGGAAAATTACCATGTTGTTTAGAAGATGTCATTAATGAGTTTGGAAAGAAGAGTGAATAATAATGAAAAGGTTAATGTGTTTGAGTTTGTGCTTGGTTCTTTGTGGCTGCACAAGTGCACCGGTTGCCAAAGATAATGTAGAAAAGAAAATGAATGTAAATGTAATTGAAGTATCGGCTTCTTCAATTGATGAGATAGAGGAGATGGCAATCAAGGATGTTGAGGACACAAAGGAAAAATTAGAAAGTGAAAGGGATGTGTTGAGTGAAGAAATTACAGATTTTAATTCATATACTAAAAATGTAGACAAGGTAAAGGCATATTATGATGGTGCTTTAAAACAGACAGAATTATTGTCGATACGATTAAGAGAATATGCTTATAAGTATGCTGAATTGATAATGAATGAGGATACATCGTACAAGGTAAAATACAAAGATTTGAGTGGCATCTATGAATATATATATGAGGATGCAGGTAATGCTATGTATGATATATATGATAAGACAGTGCATGACTTATACGATATTTACTATAATGGCATTATTAAAGATGCATATGATACGGAAGACTATGATGTGTGGAGTGATGCTAGTTCAGATGCTTACGATGATTGGTCAGATTGCGTATCAGATATATATGATGTATGGTCAGATATGCAGTCGGATATTTATTCGTTCCAATCAGATTTAAGAAGTGAAGTGTATGATCATGATGACAAAAGAGCTCAAAAGAAAATAGATAAATTTAAGAAATCGATTTTTCGTATGAAGGAGGATGTAAATGATTACGTCAACTTCTCGTGATTTATAAACATCTATAATTTCAAATGATTTTAAAAAGTCCAAATGGCTTTAAATAAAGCTGAAATGGGCTTTTTTTATGCTTCGGTTTGTGATATAATAGATGTATAAAATATACATCTTGTGAGGTCTTTTTATGATTGATTATAAACCGGTTGATTTACCTGAACGTACTGTCACAGTTCGAACTAAAAGTGGTACTTATGTGTATCTGACACAGAGGGTTGAATATTCTTCAAAACTTAAATGTTCGCGACCTAAAAGAATTGCGATTGGAAAGTTAAATGAGAAAGGAATGTTGATTCCTAATCAGAATTATTTTGATCTTTTTGGTAAGCCTGTTGAACTTGATGTTCCTGGTGAAAGAGCTGATACTGTATCTTGTGGTCCTTTTGTCGTTGTAGATGCGATTGCCAGAAAGACACAGCTTATGGATGTGCTTGAAAGTGTATTTTCGGAACAGTGGGAAAAGATACTGGATCTAGCTACATATATGATGATGACAGAAAATAATGTTATGCAGTATTTTGAGGATTATGGTTACCATCATGCATTGTTTAATGAGAGTAATTTTACAGACAGTACAATTGGAAGACTGTTTGACAATATGAATATAAAGGATATGGATCTGTTTATAAGAGCATGGGTAAAAATGCATGCAGATAAAGATATTTATATATCCTATGATTCAACGAACATGAACTGTGTTGCAGGAAATCTTGAACTGGCAGAGTATGGACACGCGAAAGATAACCCAGACCTTCCGCAAGTAAACATGTCACTTGGATATAATCAAACTGGGAACAAGCCATTATTTTATTCGCTGTATCCAGGAAGTATCATAGACAATACAGAATGTGAAAAAATGGTAGAAAGAGCGAAATATTATGAATGTGAAAATATGGGGTTTATATTGGACAGAGGATATTTTTCAATAAAGAACATTCGTTATTTTGAAAAAAATGGGTATGACTACATATTGATGACAAAAGGAAATGCGAGATTTGTACAAGAAGCAGTAGAAGAATGTCAGGCTATATTACGGAATGGATATACAAATTATATTGACGAACATGAACTGTACGGAATGACATTAGAAAAAGATCTTTTTGGAACGGGCAAAACAGAGTATGTGCATGTATATTATGATGGGATCCAGGCGGAGAAAGATAAAATAATCATCAATGGCCGATACAAAAAGATGGATGAAATAATGGAAGGAAAAGTGCAAAGAAAGACACAGAGAAAAGAAGATGTAAAGACATATGAAGGATATTATAAAGTAAAGTTTGATGATAATGGATATTTATTTGCGTATCAAAGAAAAGAGAAAAAAATCAAGGAAATGGTGAACAAGGTAGGTTATTTTGTGATCGTAACATCAAAGAAGATGGATGCAGCAGAAGCATTAAGCATATACAGAGACAGAGATGCCGTTGAAAAGACATTCAGAATGGAAAAGAGCTACCTTGGATTTGATGTATTCAGAGTACATGATACAGAAAAGCTGGAAAGCAAGGTGTTTATATCGTTTGTAGCACTCATAATAAGAAACGAAATATATCAGGCGTTGAAGCCAATGTACAAAAAGAACCGCAAAGAAAATACAGTACCAAAAGTAATAAGAGAATATGAAAGACTGGGGATAACAAAACTTTCGGATAATAAATATCACGTAAGATATAGCTTGACTAGCAGGCAGAAAAAAATATTAGGTGCAGTTGGTGTAACAGAAAAAGACTACATGGATAAAGTCAATAAAATAGTACAAGTATTGAATGAATCATAAAGAATACCCGTTGTGACAGCACAACGGGATGTTTTTTTTGTATAGATGTATAAAAATTACGAGAAGTTGACGAAAGAGAAGTATATGAAAGCATTTACAACTTATGCGAGTCTTTGCGATAAGTTTGTTGAGAAGGCACATAGTGGTAAGCCTTATGATGTTGGGAATATGCCATTTAAATGGCTTCCATGGTATTGTGTACCAATTTCTCTTTTAGTAGGCTTTGTGTGTGCAGCCTTTGTGGTTGGTTCAAAGCGTGATCAGCTTCATTCTGTTGCGTTTGAAGAGAAGGCACATAACTATATAAAGAAAAACACGTTGAAGATGATAGAATCCCATGACTACTTCTTATATCACACCGTAACTCGTGATCGTATTAAATCAGATAGTGATGATAGTTCGAGTGGTGGAAGTAGTACTTATTCTTCTAGTAGTGGCGACACTTATGGTGGTGGCGGCGGTAGCTTCTAATACCGCAAAATGCAGGATCAAACGCCTGCATTTTCCACTTTCAAGAGAAATTAATGTGAAGGTCAGTAATTGGCCTTCTTTATCGTTATTCTGGCAAATTTAGGGGATTATTTGAGATGAATGAGTGGGCTTGTTAAGATAAAGAAAACAGGAGGATAGTGCCATGGGCAAAAAGATATTATCTATATTAGGTCTTGGAATAGTATTAATTGGTATTGTGTTTGGTGGCAATCTTGTATTGATTCTAGTGGGAGCTATTCTTCTTGGGTTAGGACAAGTGTCAAAGGAAAATGGTAATAATTCAAAGAATAAACAAGTATTTCATGAATTCTTTGATGATGTTAATATTGATCCTGTTTCTCATTTGTTGGATGTATCAGATACGAATATTCCGTTGCCTAAACATGATTATTGTAGTGGCAGTGGATATGTACAAGGTAAATATAAAGGTCTAGATATAGAGTTATGTACTATTAAACTTACAGATGTGACAGAAGTTTTGCGTGATGCGACTGGTTTGTGGGAGAAGAATGAGAATCAAATTTATGATTGTCAATGGATGTTGTGCAATCTGGATTGCAAGTTTAGTACTTGGCTAACTATATATCCTCATAGTTTATTGGATAAACAAACCATTAAAACAGGTAATAATGCTTTTGATAAGAAGTTTAATTTAAGTTGTGGTGATCAAGAAGAGGCTCTTAAAATATTGGATTCGGGTTGTTTAGAGAAAATCATGACTTTGACAAAATGGTCCGTTTCGTAAATTTGCTCTTAATCTAAATATGGATGGTAAGCTGTATATTGCGGCTCATAGTGGACATGGTTTTGAGAATGCGAGTAGGGATGAGTTGAAATGGTTTATGGATTGGATAAATGTGTTCAAATTATAGTACATAATTGGCTCTCTTAAATGAGGGTCTTTTTTAATGGCGATTTTTTTGTCTAATAAAGTTCTTTGTTTTGTATTCTATAAGTGTCAAAGGAAAGGGAGTTACAAAAGATAACTCAAGGGTATAAGAGAATGAATGAAAATTTAATATCACCAAAAAGAAAATGGGCAGCCGCTTTATTGGCAATGTTTTTAGGAACGATGGGAATCCACCGATTCTATTTAGGTAGAAATGCATCTGGTGCCATCATGTTAGTTGTATTCCTTTTAGGTGTCTTTATTCCAATTATTGGATGGGGGTTATTGATTGTTGAGATTGTCTTTGTATGGATTGATTTCTTTAGAATTTTATGTGATAGCCTTAAGGATGCGAATAATTTAAAGCTTCGTTAATGAAAAAGAAATGTGTTTTGAATGGTATATGTGGCAAAGGAAGGTAAATAAAAATGAATGAAGGAACAAAAAGTATAATTTTTGAAATATTAGGATTTGGTTTTAAAGCAGCATGGTTTATTTTGAAGTGTATCGTCCGATATGTGATTTATTTCGTTACATATATAGGATATGTTTGCATGCCTTAGAAATGGAGAAAATGAAGATGAATCAGAAAGAAAAAGTAATTGAAGCTTTAAAAGGAATGATTTTAACAATTGTTATAGCGGTGGCTGTCTATTATTTAATGAAATTTATCCTACTTAAGATAGGAACTACGAGTGGTGAAGAAGTAGCAACTGGTTTAAATTCATTACGTTCATTCTGCGACGCAGTGTTCTTCTATTTGCCGAAGTTTGAATGGCTTCAAGAAATTGAATGTCTAGTTATACTTATATTCTTTGTGTATGGTGGACCAGTTGTTTTTGCACTTATTGTTATTTTTGGAACTGCTTTTCTTCTAAGTGCACCAGTTGTTTATGTTGATGATAGATACTACTATTAAGTGGAGGAACATAAAATGGAAAATATGAAAGATAATTATAGCATTGGAATGTTATTCGCATTTATATTTACTTGTATACAAACATATGGACTTTACAAGTATGGAGCTGCAGTCACAAATGGACATCCAATTGGGTTTACATTGTTTCTTGATTTAATGTTTTTCTTGGGATGGGTCTTCTTATGTGCTTGCGTTACATCTGTGATTCGTTTTTTGTATCAACTAATTGTATATCTTGTACAATCAAAACGTGGAGTTGGACAATCTCAAGTAGTTGAACCATATTATGATGAACAATATGAAAATGATGATGAACAGCTATATACAGTATATTTTGATAAAAAGGATAGAGATAAGGTAGAAAAAATACTACAAGATAATGGATTTGAAGATATTAACATTGATGAAGCCTAAGAAATTGGGCTTTTTTAATTTTTAATAAGATTTTTTTATTTTTTTTGAACCAAATTAAAAACTTTTACGTCTCCATAGTGAAGGGAAGATAAGAAAGCTTATCTAAGGGTAAAAAACTATGGAACAATTAAGAGAAAAAATGATGAATCAAAAGTCAGTGGCAGGTGTACAAAAGTATATGCACCAGTTTAACAAGGGGACTCGAAAGGACAAGAATGGCAAGGGAACAGGGAATCATAAAAATGATATTGTGTTCAAGGAAGTGGAGAATAGCTTTGGGAATATTGATCGTTGTTTAAAGGTATTGTCTCGTTATGTATATACGCAGATTGAAAATGAAAAAGTGATGAGCGTATATGATGTGTATCATGAAGAGGAAAAAAGAAGTGGAACAAATCTTAAACACTGCCAGCTATATGGGAATGCGGTATATGAATATCATGAAAGAACCAAGAAAAAGAATTGTCGTTATCCAGTTTATGAAATCATGCAGAAGGATATTCATGATCTAACAACATTAGATGTAGCTACATGTTTAACATTGAGAAAAAGTAGCTAAAACGCCTATATATAAAGCTCCTAGCTACTTCATGATGTATTTTTGATGTATTTTTTATAAAATTTTGTTCAGTTTATCCAGCATTTCACGCCTAGATTCAGAGTATATATGGGCGTAAGTTTTTCTTAATTCACTAACAGAATGGCCCAGCCTTTCTGCGATCAGCTGATCATCTACACCGGCACGAATCAGCAGAGTCGCATGGGAGTGCCTAAAGCCGTGAGGAGAGATAGGTGGAACACCAGAAACCTGGATATATCTCTTCAAAGCAACAGCCAGCCTGGGCGCCAGAAGTGGCTTTATATGGCCAAATACAAACCAGGAGGACGAGAACCCGTCCTTCTTTTGTTGCTCGCTATAGCGACGCCTTAAGCAATCTAGAAGGGTATCCTGTAGATCAATATATCTGTTTGAGTTTTTAGATTTAGGTGGAGTAATCTCCCACGGAGCTGATTCCGTTTTTATTGTTAGTGTTTTTGAAATATGCACCCGGCCTCTGCCTAGATCAACATCCGACCATTGAAGGGCAAACATTTCAGATTTACGAACACCAGTGCCATACATAAACATAAAGACATCACGCCAGTACTGGTCATCTACACATGATAAAAAATAAGTAAAGGTTTCCTGCTCCCAGAATAACAGACTCTGATCTTTCAGGTTCCGTTTATCTTTCACGATAGGCAAAGATCTGCACGGATTGACTTCAAGATATCCAAGTCTCACGGAATAGGAAAGAATAACAGATAGAGTATCTAGAATGCCGTTTAGAGTGGGGGCAGCATAAAGCTGGCCGTTTGGTTTTTTCTTTTGAAGCAGACGGTTTCTCCACTGATCAAGAACGGGAGTCGTAAGCGCCGTAAGCTTCAGGCTTCCCAAATCATCACGGATGTGATTTCTATAAGTATGTTCGTGCGTATAGAGAGTGGATCCTTTTACGGACATATTCTCTGCGTTTTTGCAGTATAACTGAAACATTTCATTCAAAGTGATAGAAGGCCGAGAGGTAGTCATTTCCAGACGGAAGGCATGCTCGGCTTCTTTTGCTTCCTTTTTTGTTTTGAAACCTCGACGACAATATCGCTGAGTCTTTCCGGTAATATCTTTACAGGAACCATAGAACATCCAGGTCCCCCTTTTTGTGTCCTTTTGCTGAGCCATAAGAGATTATCTCCTTTTATAATTTCTACGAAAAGCGACTAAAACACCCAACACTTGAACCTGATCATGAAAGTCGGACGTTGAGAAGAGAGTCCCAATCGCATACGGACTGGCAGTACGTAAAGCAATCTGGTTCGTTTCGTTATGCGTAATAATAAAGCGCAGCATGGCTTTACCTTGATACTTCACTAGCATAGGCACACCAGCACGAATAGCACCTGTGGCGCGAATCAGGCAGACGTCGCCCTTGATAATATCCGCCTTATACATAGTTTCATCAGGCATAACATAAATATAATCCGCTGCAACATCTGTAGCCGTAGAAGTGAAGACTGACGAGCTATTCGACTTAGATACAGACCCGTCCTCGTCGACCAGGGACAGAAAGCGGACAGGCTTTACTGCAGAATCTCCAAAAGCCTCGCTCATCAGATCAAAGGGTTTCAGGTTGAAGCGCTCTGCAATTTTTACAACCATATCTGGCCTTGGCGCTTTAGTGCCAACCTCCCAGCATCGCACGGTGTTATAAGAAACACCACAATACTCGGCCAAATCTCTACGACTGACACCAGACTCTTTCATCAGCTCGGGGAGCTTGGAAGATAAGACTTCATTCAATTTATTCATAATAAATTACACCTCCTAGATTTATATTAATCTTTTAGGTTTAAAAAGTAAATAACAAAAAATGCAAAATAATAACCGTAAAAGTTTGAAAAAAAAAAAAAAAAAAAAAAAAAAAAAAAAACCAAAAAATTTTAAAAAAATGCCTTTCATAGCTGTAAACTGTAGGAAATTAGGAAAAGAGCTTTTAAGAAAGAAGGGAAAGCAGATGGGATAGAGGAACTCAAAAAGAAAATCGAATTCATGCTCCAGACCATGGATCAGCAGGGCCTTGAACAGGCCTATAAAATCCTACAAAGAATCTGGATCAGACACGGAACACAGCAGTAGAACACACACGGAAGAGCGCAGGACTTGGAAACAGGTTCTGCGTTTTTCTTTTATAAAAGACGAGTAACAACCTAAACAGGATTACTCGTCTTTTAAGTTTTCGATAATTTGCATAACTAAATTGAACTGTTCCTCTGGAAGAGAAAAGAGTCTTTTTACCAATTCTACTGTTTTAGCATCGTAGCCTTTCTCGGCCGCTAGCTCATCTACTATGGCGTCCATATCATCTAGGAACGGTTCGCCTATTCCTTCCGTTAGCCAGAAGTAATCCACGTGATATTTAGAGCATATCAATTTAACAATTCCGTCAGACGGGTTCGCTGATCCAGATTCTATTCGACTAATAGCCGATTCGGATAAGCCCAGAGAATTACCGAACGCCTTCATTGTAAGGCCTAAGCCTTTTCGGATTTCTTTTATTCTATTTCCTAACATCCTTTTACCTCCTGACAAAAGTATAATATAAAAACTTTAAAATTTAAAGTCTTTTATTGACAAATATTAAAAAGTAAAGTAATATAACATCAGAACTTGAAAATAGAAAGTTGAGGTGATAGAAAACATGAAAATAGAAGATCGTAACAAAGCAAAAGCAAATGCGAACTTATTACTGGACGACGTAAAAGCTCTAAAGGGTGAGCCCCGAGCTTTCCTAGAAGGAATGCTGACAGGCCTACAAATGAATAAGGCTCAGCCAGCACCAGCAGCCAAGGAACCAGAGAAGCAGGAGGTGAAGTAGATGGACGGACTAACAATATTCGGGGTCGTCATTATAACGGTAGCCGCAGCAGTAGGAATTCCGATAATGAAAAAACTAGAACCGGATAATTCCTGGTACTGGATATACGCGGTTCTAATTTGGTTTTTTACGGTAACTAGTTTAATTCTTCAAGCTCTTTCTTGATATCAGGAATCAGATCATCTAGTAAGTTGTGAGCTTGTAACCGATTATTAGCGACGGTTTTATCGAATTGAATTAGCTTTTCACGAAGCTCAGGAGAAACCAGAGGAAGAAGCCTATAGATATATTCACCGAGTTCTTGAAGAGCTATAGCCCGGCCTAAATATAAATATTTGCCAGCATACTGAAGAAAGCCCATATAGATGTCTTTCCTGGATTGAATATCAGTTTTTCTTCTATCCGCTTCAATCTCAAGCTTACGAAGATTGAACTGATGCTTATTATTCAGCCAAGTCGTAAAAATCGGTGAGACTATAGAAGACACAGCAAGAGCAATCGCAAGTATAACGTTTAATCGATTCATAAAAGATTAACCTCCTTTCATAGGAGATTGTAACACGAAAGGAAGAAAGAGAAATGGAACACAAAACAACAGGCGCAGAGCTTCCAGACTTCGCAGAGGGTATCAATCTGCACGGAGAAAGACTAAGACTGGAAGCCTTCTATGCAGAACAAAAAAGAATCAGAAAGCAGAAATTCAGGTCTGGACTTGTAACGGCGCTAAACATGGCGCTCATAATCCTGATCATTACGCTAAGCGTAGCAATTTGGATCATGATCTATCAAATGCTTTATTAAAGGAGGTGGTGAGCTTTGCAAGTAGAAAACCTAGCAGCCTACAGATACGAGATGATGGAAAAGGGATACATGAACAAATCCGAACTATCAAAGTTTCTAGGTTGCGGAAGGAAAAAGGGAAGCAAGATCTTCCAGAAGATCATGGAAGACATAAAAAAAGAAGGTCTAGAAAATATCGACAGCAACATTATTCTAACCAAGCGCGCTGTTCAGTATCTAGGCCTCACACAAAAGAATATCGTAGAATCCTACGAGCGTTCTATAAAAAAAGGCTAGAAGACCTCGTTCGAAAACGAATAAGGCTCTAGCAATAGAACACGCTTATATTATACAGCACGTGTTCAAAAATACAAGGAGGAAAAATAGATGTATTACCAATTAACATTGCAATTCGCAACAAGCGAAATCGACGACGCTAAAAAAGTGTTGGAGCTAGCCAAAGAGCTAGACCTAAAGCGCGCAGGACTAGAGGAAAAACTGCCTGAGCCTGAAACATTCCCATGGGAAGAAGAAGCACCAAAACAAGCAGCACCAAAGCAGGAGGAGCCTACAATTCCAAGAGCCAAAGACTGGGTGCCAATGGATGAGCCTACACCGGAACCAGTAAAGCCAACGCCTAAACCTGATCCGACTGCAGAACCAATTACATTGGAAGATTTACAGAAAGCCGGCGTTGCATTTGCCAAAGAAAAAGGCGTAGCCGTACTTAAGGTGTTCCTAACTCAGATGGGTGCAAGCAAGATCTGCGACATTCCAAAAGAAAAGTATCAGGAAGCTTGGGAGGCACTACATGCCTAGTCAACACGCGATTTTATCAGCCAGTGGGTCCAACAAATGGATTCACTGCCACCCTTCCGCAAGACTGGAGGAACTATTCGAAGAAAAGCCAAGTGCTTACGCAGCAGAGGGAACAGAGGCCCACAGCGTAGCAGAACAGAAACTCCGTAACTGGCTCGAGGGACACCCTCGAAAAAAAGTGAAAGCGGCCAATGGAGAAATGGACGAGGCTACAAACGTTTATAAGGACTATGTTCTAGAGGTATACAACAAAGAGAAAAAGAAAAGTGATATCGCGGATCTTTTTATCGAGGTACAAGTTGATTTGACTCAATGGATTCCGGAAGGGTTCGGAACAAGCGATGCTGTAATCGTAAGTAATCACACGCTCCACGTTATCGATTTTAAATACGGAGAAGGCGTCAAAGTAAACGCGCCGCACAATACGCAGCTTACTATTTACGCCGCTGGAGTTATGGCCTTATACGACTGCCTATATGATTTTGAAAAAGTTCAGCTTCATATCGTACAGCCTAGACGGGATCACATCAGCACCTGGGAACTTACTACCAAAGAGCTGGCAGACTGGATGGAGAATGTAGTTAAACCAGCTGCAAAGGAAGCCTGGAACGGAGACGGAGAACAGCAAGCCGGAGATTGGTGCAAGTTCTGCAAGGCAAAACCACAATGCGCAGCACACGCCGCTAAGATGAAAGCAATCAACGAAAGATATCAGCGCATGTGCGGAATGATTTTAACAGATCAGCAAATCGCAGAGCTTTTGCCAGAACTACCTGGACTTATTGACTGGGCCAAAGAGGTACAAGAGTTCGCACTGGATCAGGCGCTAAAAGGAACACACTACGAAGGATATAAAGTTGTAGAAGGAACAAGCCGAAGAAAGATTACAGACGAGCCTAAGGCCTCTGAAGCGCTCCAAAAAGCAGGATTCGACTTCGACCAGATCATGACAAAGCCAAAGCTTCAGACTATCACGGCTCTAGAAAAATTAGTCGGAAAGAAAGACTTTGCAGAAATCGTTGGTGAATATATCGAGAAGCCGCAGGGAAAACCTACATTAGTGCCAGTAAGCGACAAACGCCCAGAGTTTGGAAGTGTAGCAAATGACTTTAAAGATGGCATTGATTAGAAAGATAAAAAGACTGATAGGAATCCAGTCGCCTTCAGAACACATGTGGGGATTTAAGCCCAAGGGATTAAAAGATGATTTCAAAAGAGGATATCAATCAGCTCGAAGAAAAGATGGTCCGCATCCGAGCCGAGATTCGAAACAGTAAACCAGGACCACACAGAAACGATCTAAAAAGACAGTTAAAGAATTTAATGAGAAAAAGAGTTCAAATAGGAGGTAAATAACATGTCTACAGTTAAAACAAAATTAGTAAGATTTATCTACTGCCATTTAGCAGAACCTCATGCCTTTGCAGAAGGCATGGACGCCAAATATAGCGTGAACGTATTAATTGACAAGGACGACAAAGAAACACTTAACCGAATCATTAATGGATACCAGGAAGCCGTTCAAAATGGAGTAGAACACTATGGCGCTTCCTTCAAGGCTAAAGCAACACCGCTAAAAAGAGAACCAGGAAGCACACGCGGCTTATTGGTTGACTGCGACGCGGATGAAAGATACAGCGCACCAGAGTTCAAGAACAAATACATGCTAGCGATAAAGAGTATCAATCCTGTATCAGTTGGATACCGCAAGAACGGAGTGACATACGCATACAGCGACAAGGAAGCTATTAGGGAAGATGTATATAGTGGATGCTATGGAGCTGTAAGCTTCAACTTCTACTCATTCAACAAAGTCGGAACAGGAATCGCTGCAGGGCTTAACAGCGTTTTAAAAGTAAAGGACGGAGAACCGTTAGGCGGACACCCAAGTGTAACTGCCGACTTTGGAGACGCTTCTGAATTTGACGATGAAGCCGGAAGCGACGACCTAAGTGCTTTATTGTAAAAAGCCCATACTGCATATCGACCTGGAGACCTACTCCAGCGTCGACCTTGCAGCCTGCGGGGTTTATAAATACGCAGAGAGTCTAGATTTCAAAATACTTCTATTCGGATACGCCTGGGGCAATGATCCAGTAGAAGTTTTAAATTTAATGGAAGAAGATCTGCCTTTTTCTTTAGTATCAGCACTAGCAGACGAAAGCATCACGAAGGTGGCGCACAACGCAAACTTCGAACGAGTATGTCTAACCAGATACGTCAAGGAGTACGCAAAGCGAAATACTCTAGGAGACGCCTTGAAAAAGAAACTAACAGAGGATGGATTCCTTCCACCAGAGCAATGGAAAGATACTATGATCATGGCCGCTGAGAATGGATACCCTTCCAGTTTAGGACAACTAGGGCCAGCATTAGGCATTGAAGAAGACAAGGTGAAACTGGCTACAGGTAAAAGGCTGATCCAGTATTTCTGCAAGCCTTGCAAACCAACAAAAGCCAACGGCGGAAGATGGAAGAACCTACCTGAGCACGACCCGGAGAAATGGAATCTTTTCATAGAATACAACAAGCGCGACGTGGAATCAGAACAAGCCATTTATAACAAGCTAAATAACTTGATACCTGTATCTGATCAGGAATGGGAAAACTGGCACAGAGACCAGAGGATAAACGACAGAGGAATTCACGTAGATACGCAGATCATAAAAAACGTGCAGTCCTACAGTCTAGATCATGGAATGGCACTCATGGATGAAGCAAGATACATCACAGGGCTAGAAAATCCGCAGAGCGTAGCACAGCTAAAAAAGTGGATCCTTGACCAGGAAGGACATGACGTCGAAAGTTTGAACAAAGAAGCCGTGAAAGACCTTCTAAAAGGCAAGTTAAGGCCAGAAACAAGAAGAGCCCTAGAAATACGACAGGAGCTAGGGAAGACAAGTGTCAAGAAGTATGACGCCTTCCAGAGAGCGTGCGGAGAAGATGACCGCATCAGGGGAACCTTCCAATTCTTTGGAGGCAGAACCGGAAGATGGGCAGGCCGACTGATCCAACCGCAGAACTTCCCACGCCCAAGCTTTGACGAGGTAGACGAACCAAGAACACTCGTGAAGGAAGGCAACTTCGAACTTTTAGAGCTCATCTACCCAAGTATGAACGATGTATTCGCTACGATTCTAAGAACCGTAATCACACCACCCGAAGGCAGCAGCTTTATAGTAGCCGACTACTCAGCCATAGAAGCTCGAGTGATTGCCTGGCTAACAAGAACAACATGGCGCCAGGAAGTATTCAAAAACGGTGGAGACATCTACTGTGCATCAGCTAGCCAGATGTTCGGGGTGCCTGTAGAAAAGCACGGAATCAATGGACATCTAAGACAAAAGGGAAAGATTGCCGAACTTGCCCTCGGATACGGAGGTGGAACGGCAGCACTGGAAGCCTTCGGAGCGAGTAAGATGGGCTTAAGTCCAGAACAGCAGCATGAGATTGTAATCAAATGGAGACAAGCCTCACCACGTATCAAGGACTTCTGGTACTTACTAGGCAGAGCCTTCGAGGATGCGATTACAGATAGTAAAGTCACAACGCTGGACCGAAATATGAAGGTTTTCAAGGGCGGCAGTAACGTCTATATATCTTTACCCAACGGGCGCATTTTAGGTTACGTTACACCACGAATCAAGGATGGCCAGGTATCTTTTTTAGGATTGAACCAGACAACACGAAAGTGGGAATGGACAAACACCTGGGGTGGAAAGCTTACGGAGAACGTGGTTCAGGCTATCGCTCGAGACTGCCTATGCGAGACGCTAAAAGGCTGCGACGAGATCGGAGCTAAAACAATCATGCACGTTCACGACGAGGTTATATGCGAAGTACCGACGGAAGAAAAAGAAACAAAGTTCAAACAACTGCTAGACGTAATGGCTAAGCCGATCAGTTGGGCGCCAGACTTAATTCTAGTAGGAGACGGATTTATATCCGATTATTACAAAAAGGATTAAAGTATGAAAATAGATAAACAAGATTTAATTATAGCCTTGATCTATATCACCGCAGCACTGATCATTCTAAGCATTTTGAAAGAAGTGTTCGGCTTAGATATAGCACAAGCACCAAGGCTAGGAGGGTAGAACATGAGTATTAAATGGACACAACAGGAGGACAACCTTCTAAAGCAGCTAGACGCCCTGGGCTATAGCAGCTCAAAGATTTATAAAGAATATGGCTCTATATTAAAGAACCGAAGTCAAAACGCTATAGCCATTCGGCTAAGCTATCTACACAAACCACCCGAAGAAAGACGGAAGGAAGACATGGCCAGCTTCGACAATGCGGACATGCTAGAAAAAGCGATCAACCAGGCAGCAGACCGTATCTGCAACAGGCTAGACAATATCGCAAACGCTCTAGCTGTAATCTGCAGAGATATGGAAAGCAATGCAGTGGGCGCCGGAAAGCATGCTGCACACACTATAGGGCTTCTAGAAGAGATCAAGGCCAATGGGACACTCCAGCAAGGAACACAGCAAAGTATCAAACACGAGCTTCAGAAAGTGGCCTATCGGGGAAATAAGAAATGGAATATGAAATGAAAAGAAAGCAGAGAATCTTTTATATTCTAGCGGAAGAATAGACAGGAGGCTGAAGGATGTGCAAATAGCAACCTGCAAAAATAGAAAACAAAAGCAATATTTCAACCAGGAAATGTCCTGGGAGGAATTCACAAAAAAACTAAAAGAAACGACCCGAACAAAAGAGACGGTGGAAGAGTACAAGAACATGACGAAGGACCAGCAGTCTAATATCAAGGATGTCGGTGGATTCGTAGCCGGAGAACTAAAAGACGGAAGACGAAACAATCAAAGCGTTCTATCACGTAGCATGATCACATTGGATGCTGACTTCGCAGACAAAGACTTTTTAGACTTGATCCGAATAACGTGCGACTTTTGCAGCGTGATCTACTCAACGCATAAGCACACACCGGAAAAGCCAAAATACAGATGGATCCTGCCCCTACAAAGAGGAGTATCACCGGAAGAGTACGAGGCAATCGCTCGAAGGATTGCAAGTACAATCGGAATGGAATACTTCGACGATACAACGTATCAGCCAGCACGAATGATGTTCTGGCCTAGCACCAGTAAGGACGGAGAATACATCTGTGAACAACTAGGAGACAGAAACGCGTACCTGAACCCGGATGACATCCTGGCGCAGTACAGAGACTGGCATGACATCAGCTACTGGCCTCGATCTAACAGAGAGACAGAACTGCATCACAGCGACATTAGACACCAGGAGGACCCTTTATCTAAATCCGGATGGATTGGCGCCTTCTGTAGAGCCTACACGATCCAGGAAGCAATCGAGAAGTTCATATCAGAGGAATACACGCCGACAGAGGACCCGAACCGCTGGACCTATACGAACGGATCAACAGCCGGAGGCCTAGTTATATATGACGACAAGTATGCATACAGCAACCACAATACAGACCCGACAGGGCAGCAGCTATGTAACGCCTATGACCTTGTAAGGATACACAAGTGGCCAGACGATCCAGCAAGTACAGAACGCATGCTCGAACTAATGGAACACGATGATGGCACCCGGAAGCAGCTTATAGATGACAAGAAAGAACAGATTCATGAGGACTGGGACGACTTCAAGGACGACACCGCGAGGGGTTCGCAAGGGGTAGAAGACAGTAAAGAAGAAGTAAACGAGGACTGGCTGGATGCCATGGACATGGACAAGAAGGGAAACTTCAAGCCCACTACAGACAACATAGTCCGCATACTTTTAAATGATCCAAAACTTAAAAACGGGGTAGGAGGCAATGACCTATTCGCACAGAAACCCGTCAAGAAGGGAAACCTGCCATGGTGGAACTACAATCCAAGCGACCCGACCTGGACGGATACGGACGACGCAAGCTTCAGATACTATCTAGAAAAGAAATACAACATTGTAGCCAAAGGAAAAGTGGATGACGCCATAGCCTATGTTCAGGAGAGAAACAGCTTTCACCCAGTACGAGACTACCTGGACACACTAGAGTGGGACGGCATACCAAGACTAGACACGCTGTTTATAGACTATCTAGGAAGCGAGGACTCAGAGTACAGCAGAGCGGTCGCAAGGAAAGCTTTTACCGCAGCCGTGGCCAGAATCTACACACCAGGATGCAAAATGGATTATATGCCCGTACTCGTAGGACATCAGGGCATAGGAAAGAGCCACATGCTAAGCATCATGGGCGGAGATTGGTTCTCAGATTCAATCACAACAATTTCAGGAAAAGAAGGATATGAGGCACTCCACGGGTCATGGGTTATTGAATGGTCCGAGCTATCAGCAGCCAGAAAAGCCGATATTGAGTCCATGAAGCAATTTATAAGCAAGAGGGACGACCGTTACAGAAAGGCATACGCTAGAAGGGTTACAGACAACCCGCGACAGTGCGTGTTTTTCGGAACGACAAACGATGACGAGTTTCTAAGGGACTACACAGGAAACCGAAGATTCTGGCCGATCAACACGGATATATCGAAAGCAAGGAAAGTCGTGTTTGATGATCTGCCAAAAGAACGAGACCAGATCTGGGCTGAAGCCAAGCAGAGATTCAAGGACGGAGAAAAGCTATTCCTTCAGGGCGAAGCTTTGACCGGAGCCGAACAGATGCAGAAAGAGCACACGTTTACCAGCGTCCGAGAGGACATGGTCCGTGACTATCTAGACAGAAAGTTACCGCAGAATTGGTATGACATGGATCTTTATGCAAGAACCCAGTGGCTGGAAGACCCAAGAAACGAAGGTACGGAAGAACGTACAAGGGTATGCCTGCTAGAGGTGTGGTGCGAAGTTTTAAATGGATCAAAGAATAAATTTACACCTGCGGACCAAAGAGAACTCAAGGCAATCATGGAAAGCTTAGGGTGGGTTCGTACTAAAAATCCGTTAAGATTTGGAGGAATTTACGGACGCCAGAAAGCTTATGTTCCGCCGCAGGATGCTTACGCGTATAGCAGAAAGACCTGACAACGGCTGACAACGCACTCAAAAAAATCGAGTGACAACGTGGCAACGGACTGGCAACGGCTAAAACGATAGAGCGTTGCCGGGCTAAAACCGCATAAAATAAGGGCCTAAGATACTTCTGACAACGAGACAACTATAAATTATCTAACTTAATGAATATATATAATATATAGCGTAATACAGTACAAGTGTGTGTATATGCGCGCGAGAAAATATAGTATATATATATGAAGTTTTAGAAGCGTTGCCAGGCGTTGCCCGTTGCCACCCCTAAGAATCAACTAGAAAAGGAGACACAGAAATGGCAATAAAAGTAAATGACAGCAAAAGATTTCATTTTTTGATGCATGAATTAGATGCAAGAGTCAACGACGAAACAATGGACCGATACGGAATCGAAAGGCAGAGCCTGGTCGCTATGGAAGAACTATCAGAACTACAAAAGGCAATTTCTAAACTGGTACGCAATCCGGAAGAAAAAACAAAGCCCTTAGAGTTCAAAGGGCTAAGACATAACCTGATCGAAGAAATGGCGGATGTGATAATTTGCATGGATCAGCTAAAAGAGTATTACAATATCACTCACGCTGAAATTCAAATCAATATAGATTCGAAACAAGCAAGACAAAGAAGAAGACTAGAGGAGGAATAGAACATGAAAGAAAATAGAATGTATATCAAGTGCGACCGATGCGGAAAAGAAACATCAGTCGGAATCGAAAAGAGCAAGATTGAAAACGGAAAGACAATCGAAACCTGGGAAGGACTTCCAGAGGGCTGGATCACAACAATTGACAACAAAGATTTGTGTCCAGACTGCGCCGAGCGGTACCGCGAACTTCAAAAGAAGTTCTTCCAGAAATGATAGAAAATCAAGTAGAAAATTACCTGATCAAAAAGGTATCAGCATTAGGCGGTAAAGCCTGGAAGTTTGTAAGCCCAGGAAACGCAGGCGTGCCGGATAGATTGATCACATATAATTCAAAGGCATTTTTTGTAGAAGTAAAAAGGCCAGGCGGTAAGCCTAGAGCCCTACAAAAAGCCACAGTAGCCCAAATACGGGCAACAGGTATGAAAGTATACTGCATCAGCACAAAGGCCCAGGTGGACGAATTAACAAATCTGATGCGATCTGGAATCATACCGGAGGAGCGACACTTTGACAGAATTTAAACCTCATGACTATCAAAAGAAGGCTATCAACTTCGGACTGGATCATAAGAAGTGCGGCCTTCTTCTTCCAATGGGCGCTGGGAAGACCGTAACCACACTAACGATCATCAGCCTTCTAAAACTAATCGACACAGAAAAAGTTCTAATCATAGGCCCTGTGCGCGTAATAAAAAGCACGTGGCCGGAAGAAATAGAAAAGTGGAGTCACACTAAGGACTTGAGCTATTCAATCATAGCAGGCACTCCAAAGCAACGTGAGAAGGCCCTGCGACAAAAGGCAGACATTTATCTCATAGGCAAAGAGAACGTTACCTGGCTAGTAGACAACAAATACTTTGACTTTGACATGGTAGTGATTGATGAATTATCAACTTTCAAGAATCCAAAAAGCCAGAGGTTCAGAGCCCTAAGAAAAGTTATGCCGCTAGCTGACAGATTTATAGGCCTAACCGGAACACCAGCCCCGAAAGGAATCCCGGACCTTTGGAGCCAGATATACTTGATTGACCAGGGAGAAAGATTAGGTCGAACGCTAACTCAGTTTCGAGAAAGATATCTAATTCCAGGAAGAAGAAACGGGATGATCGTATACGATTGGAAGCCAAGACCAGACGCAGAGGAAAAGATTTACAAGAAAATAGGTGACGTATGCATGAGTCTGGATCAGGCAGACTGCGCCAAACTTCCACCGGTTCAGTACTTAAAAAAATCAATCGAACTACCTCAAAAAGCAATGACAGAATACCACGCTTTCAAACGTGAGAAGGTTCTGGAACTAGATAACAACGAATCACTGCTAGCAGCCAACGCTGGAGTGTTATGCGGTCAGCTGCTACAAATGACATCAGGAGAAATCTATAAACGCGATCAGCTAGGAAATAAGCTCGAAGAAGTAGCAACCCTTCACGCGGCTAAACTTGAGGCACTAGACGACTTGATCGAATCAGCGAACCAGAACCCAGTGATGGTGTTCTATTATTTCAAACACGAACTAAAACGAATCAAGGAACATCTGAAGAAACAGAAACTGGAAGTCCGCAGCCTTGAGAACGAGGACGACGTTCGAGACTGGAACGACGGAAAGATAGACGTGCTGCTTTTGCATCCAGCAAGCGCAGGACATGGGCTTAACCTTCAACGTGGTGGACATATCGCAATCTGGTATACACTTCCAAACTGGAACCTTGAACTGTATCAGCAGGCAAATGCCAGAATCTACAGACAAGGACAGAAACAAAACGTGACAATTTATCAGATCGTAGCTAGAGGCACAGTAGACGAGGATATGCTGGATGCACTAGAACACAAGAACATAACACAAAAAGCCTTAATCGAAGCTTTAAGGAGGTAAAACATGACTTATGATGAATTAATTCCAGAACTAAAAACGGTGCGCTACTGCTGCCACCGTTTGATTGAATTGAATCAAGAATTGGAGGTACTAAACCACCAGACAACAGGTCTTGCAAAGTCTGGAGGAATCGAACTGACCGCAGAACAGAAAAGAAGCAAGTGGCCTATGCCGACATATCAGCATCAGTACCACAGCCAACTCGGACTCTTCGAAGAGATATCAGCCAAAGAACAAGAACTGCATCACTTCCAGAAAAGACTGACGGACCTAAGATGGACAGAACTTCTAGACTTGCAAGACCAGAATATTTTATGGGATCTGTACATTCATAGAATCAAGGCTGAAGAAGTTGCTGAGAAATATGGATACACAAGACGAGGCTTATATAAACATCTGATGGCGGAAGTAAAAAAGCTCACAAAAAACTAAAGAGTTCCCACTGTGTACCACTTTAAAGTGGTATATTAGTACTTGTAAAAGAGGACCGGTAGAAAAGGGCCCTCTTTTCTTTTACCCGGAGCGTCCTCCTTTATAAAAAACGAGTGCTTTCCAGACAACGTCAACGTCAAACATCAGCTACGACAAATCATGGACATTAATTTTATTTTCTTTTCAGCGCTCCGGGTAATCATAGACAACAAAGAAGCCTTAGAAGCTAAACAGGATAGACCTCTCATTGGAGAGAACCCTGAGCTGCTAACGCTTCTTTTTTAATACAACAGAGGTGAACACACATGAATATTACAGACATAAGAACATGCGACCTGAAGCCTTACGAGAACAACCCACGACTCAACGAAGATGCCGTCGATTTAGTCGCAGCATCTATAGACGAGTTCGGATTCAAGCAACCAATTGTGGTGGATAAAGACCTGATCATCATTGCAGGACACACGAGATGGAAGGCAGCACAAAAGCTAGGCCTTGAGACAGTGCCGTGCATCCAGGCTGACGATCTAACACCAGCACAGGTGAAAGCCTACCGATTGGCAGACAACAAAGTCGCGGAAGCAGCACAATGGGACCTTGATGCTTTACAGTTTGAACTGGAAGAGCTAGACAACATGGACTTTGATATGGAGCCTTTCGGATTTGAAACGGAAACATTCGACGAACAAATCGCAGAGGACGACCACTTCGAGCCAGAGATTCCGGAAGAACCAACAACCAAAAGAGGACAATGCTGGATGCTAGGAAGGCACAGATTAATGGTCGGAGACAGTACCAAGCGCCAGGATGTAGAAAAGCTTTGCAGTGACGCTACTATGGATATGGTCGTAACTGATCCACCGTATAACGTAGCACTAGGACAGCATATGAGACCTTCAGAGGCTAAGCAGCTACACCGAAGAACCGACGGACTGGTCATTGATAACGACTCATGGGAAGACGACGAGGGCTTTATTGAGTTTTTAAAAGTAGCCTTCGAGAACATGACAGAACAGCTCAAGGCCGGAGGTGCCTTCTACATTTGGTACGCATCCACACAAAGCCAGAACTTCCTGGAAGCAGCAGAACGCGCAGGTCTAAACATCCGACAAACGCTGATCTGGAACAAGAACACATTCGCACTGGGTCGCCAGGACTACCAGTGGAAACACGAGCCATGCCTTTACGGATGGAAAGATGGCGCAGTCCATTACTTCGTCAATACTAGAAACCTTGTAACCGTACTCGAAGACACAGAGAACCTGGACATTGACAGCATGAAGAAGGACGAGCTTAAAGACCTTCTAAAATCAATCCTGGGGGGGTGCAAGGACACAACGATTCTGGACGAGAAGAAGCCCACAAAATCCGATCTGCATCCAACCATGAAACCAATTCCACTGATTGCAAGGCAAATCAAGAACAGCACCCGAACTGGAGAAAACGTATTGGACCTATTCGGAGGTTCAGGCTCCACGCTTATGGCTTGCGAACAGCTAGGACGGAGGTGCTTCATGATGGAGTATGATCCACACTATGCCGATGTAATTATCAAGCGCTGGGAAGATTACACCGGAGAACAGGCGGAGCTGATATCAGATGCCGGCTAAGGGAATAGCTGGACGCACAAAAAGCGAAGCGGCAAGACAGCGCAAAGACCCTATGCAAAACCTGAAGCCCTTCACGAAAGAGAATGCAGCAGAGATGGGACGCAAGGGCGGAGCCGCAAGCCAGAAAGTCCAGAAAAAGAAAAAGAAGCTAAAACAATGTCTGGCTGCAATTTTAGAGCTAGAACCAAGCGAAAGAAACAAAGAGAAGCTAATCGACATGGGATTAGAAGATGAGGAGCTCAGCAATCAAATGCTTTTAGCAGCAACCATGTTCAACAAAGCTACACGCGGAGACGTAAGGGCTGCAGAGTTCATTCGAGACCTTACAGGACAGCAACCAGTCACAAGCCTAGACAGAGCCAGAACGAAGCTGATGAATGCACAAGCCGAACAGATCAAAAGACAAGGCGACCCTTCTAAAGAGATTACGAAACTGGATCTTTTACTGAAAGCTATGGACACAGTAGCCGGAGACGATAGTGGAACTGACTGAGAAACAGAAAGAGTTCTGGAATCATAAACCAAGCCGCTGGAACATAAAAGAAGGGGCTACACGTAGTGGAAAGACGTGGCTGGACTATTACATCATCCCGAAACGTATTCGAGCTATAGAGGGCCTTCCAGGCCACGTGTTCCTCATAGGAAACACAAAGTCGACACTTGAAAGAAACGTTCTAGAACCCATGCGAGAATTATATGGCCCAGAACTAGTTGGAAGAGTAAGACCGGATAACACGGTAAAACTTTTCGGGCGTAACTGCTACGCAATAGGCGCGGACAAAGAAAGCCAGGTTACAAAGATACAAGGAGCCTCAGTAGCGTACTGCTACGGGGATGAAGTCGTAACCTGGAATAAGAAAGTATTTGACATGCTAAAATCGCGTCTAGATAAACCATATAGCTGCTTTGACGGAACATGCAACCCGGACAACAAGAACCATTGGTTTTTAAAGTTTCTAGAATCAGGAGCCGACATCTTCCGACAGAAATACACGATTGAAGACAACCCGTTTCTGCCGCAGGAATTCGTGGAAAACTTGAAACTCGAATATCGAGGGACAGTCCTATACAACAGATACATACTAGGAGAGTGGTGCAACGCGGAAGGGTTACTCTTTCCACAGTTTGCAGACAATCCAGACGAGTGGGAAGTCAAAGGGGAACTCCCACTTTTTAACATGATCAACATAGGCCTGGACATAGGTGGAACACGTTCACACAGTAGCCTGATCGTAACGGGAATCACGGCAGACCTTTCTGAGATTGTGACCTTTGCAGAACGGAAAGTCGTACACGCTAAAGGAACTATAGACGCTGAAAGACTTTGCACAGAGACAGTCGACCTGATCAGAGCTTTATGGATTCAAGGCTTCGTGGTGTCCACAGTTTTTGTCGACAACGCCGAGCAGGTAATCCTGAACAGTATACGAGTAGCCGTGCAAAGGGCAGGCTTTCCAACTAACGTGATGGATTGCCGCAAGATAGACGGAAAGACAAGGATTCTGACCTACAACATGCTGCTGAACAGACACAAGATGAAGTTCCAGGCAGTACCTATGGTGGTCGAAAGCTTGAGCACAGCCCTATACGATACAAAATCGAAGGAAGACAAAATTTTGGATGACTTCACAACCGACGTCGATACATTCGACGCCCATTTTTACAGTTGGTCGACATTTATGGACCTGATCACAGGAAGGAGTACTTAAATGAAAATTTTATTCACAATACTAAAGGACTTAGGATATCCTGTGAGCCAGGAAGTCCAAGATTACTACAATAAAATTCAATTCTGGAACGATTGGTGGAAGGGCTACGTTCAAGATTTTCATAAATACGAGATCAAGAACGAAAACGGAAACAGTAGACAAGTAAAACGCAAGCAGATGAGAATGGCTAAGAAAATCTGCGAAGACTGGGCCGATTTACTTTTGAATGATAAAACCAGAATCCTGGTGGAGTGCAACGAACATGGAACTGATGCCACACAAGAATTCTTGACCGGAGACAAAGAGGACCAGAACGGCGGAGTTCTAGGAAACAGCAAGTTCTGGAAGCTAGGAAACAAAGCGGTCGAAAGAGAATTCGCACAAGGGACCGTGTGCTTCTATCTGCAGCTTGTAAATCCAACAGTAAACAAAGGACAGCTTAGTGCCCAGAGCGTACAAATCAAAGCTATCAAGGACGCGCAGAAAATCGTGCCGTTGACCTATGACGAGGAAGATATCTCAGAAATTGCACTGGCTAGCGAGTATACACAAAACGGGGATCGTTTCATGTACATCCAGGTCTTCAAGCAAGAGCGTGAGGACTACCAAATCTACAACCATTACTTCAAAATCAACAACGTGGCAGGAGACGCTGTAGGCTATGAAAGAGTATCAGCACCAAATGGCGAAGCAATCAGTTACAAGCTACCTTGCAAGCCTTTTGTGATTCTAAAGCCTAATATTGAAAACAACATAGCAGACGTACCATTAGGGATGTCAATCTACGCAAACGCAATCGACATGCTGGAAAGTTGCGACTTGGCATACGATAACCTATTCATGGATACTTTGCTAGGAAAGAAAAAGGTTTTCATGGATCAGGCGTTATTCAGTATGCAGCCAACAGCCTACGCGCTAAACGATAAAGGCGAGCGAGTACCGGTAAGGCAAGAACCAGACGTCGGTGCAACTTTGGAAAAATCTCTATACGTAAGTACAGGAACACAAGTAAACCTAGACAAACCTCGACTTTTTGAGGAATACAATCCAAGCCTTCGAGTTGACGAGAACAAAGAGAACGTTCAATTCAATCTAAATCTTTTATCAAGTAAATGCGGACTTGGGCAAAATAGATACCAGTTCAGCATCCAGAACATGACCACAGCAACGCAGGTTCGAGCTAGCAATAAAGAGCTAACAGAAAGCGTCTGGAAGCAACGTATCGCAATCCAGGACGCCCTTACAGAGCTAACGAGATCGATTATCATCCTAGGCAAAGAGAAGTGCCATATATCCGGGCTTGATCCAGACGTTCGCATCACAATTCAATTTGACGACACCATGTTTTCAGATGAGGAAGCGGAGCGTCTAAGAATGCTTCAGGAAATCTCGGCCGGCATCCTACAGAAATGGGAATATCGCGTCCGATACTACGGAGAGGACGAACAGACCGCACGCGAGATGACCGGAGAAACAGAGAACCCGGCAGACAGAATTCAAAGTATGTTCTTCCCACAAGATGGAACACAAATCGAAGAGGGGCCAGAGGGTGAAGCCTAATGCTAGAACCGAACTACCTGCAGAACGTAGGTGACGACCTAGAAAAGCTGTATCAGGAACTGGCCACAGAAATACTAGTGGACATAGCGGAGCGAATCAAACTGAATCAGGACGCAATGACAAGCACAACGGAGTATTTAAACAACAAACTAAAGCAGCTAGGACTCCAGCAGGACTGGATTAACAAAAGACTAGCTGAAATACTTCACACTTCCGAAGAAGAAGTCAACCGGATCATGCAACAGAGCGCTTATAAAAGTATCCGCGATACCTTCGACAGACTAGAGGCTGGAGGATACGACACAAGTGGATTAGAATTTTCGGATCAGATCAAAAAAGGAACATCAGCACTGTGGGGAGACATCCAGAACCTTACAAGGACCACAGCTCAACTGGCTAGCGACACTTTTATGAGATACTACGACATGGCTTATCTTCAGGTATCAAGTGGAGCCTATTCTTTGGATCAAGCAACCGCAAACACAGTAGACAAGCTATGCAAAGAAGGCCTAACAAAAGTATCCTACCCAAGCGGTGCTCAACGATCAATCGAGGCGGCCGTTCGATTGGCAGTACGAACCGCAGTAAACCAGAACGCCCTGGCTTGCGAGAAATCGGTCATTGATGAGCTAGATATAAACCTGGTACAGACAAGTGCCCACATGGGAGCCAGACCAAGCCACGCAGCCTGGCAAGGAAAAGTGTTCTGGGTAAACTATCCGGAAGGAAATTACGAGAACTTTTATGAGGCCACAGGATACGGAACAGGCGCAGGACTTGGCGGATGGAACTGTAGGCATTCATTTACCGCATACTTTCCAGGAATAAGCGAGGATTACAACAAGCCTGTAAACCCTAAAGAAAATGACAGAGTATACCAGATGGAACAAAGGCAAAGGTCCTACGAAAGAAATATGAGAAAGTGGGATAGAGAGCGCCGTGTGAAAGCTGCAGCAGGGCTAGACACGACGAAAGAAGATTACTGGTATAAATACAACAAGATGAGACTGAAGGAGCTTGTGGACGCTTCTAACGGGTATCTGAAACGAGATTACTCAGCTGAGAAGATAGGCGGAACAAAAGGTCGACCTTACAAGCCTGTAAGAATACCGAAGAAACAGCTGGAATATAAAGAGACGCACAAGGAAGAGGGACACCGCGGAATTGTAAAGAAAGCTACTATAGACAGAGCATATATAAATTCATCAGAGTATAAATCGAGATATAAAGGAATGACAGATGACCCTAAAGTGAATAGAATTTTAGCAAGAGAAGCAGTTACAATTTTAAAGCACAGGCAAGGAACGCTTAAAGAAGATTTGGTATATATCAATCCTGAGAAGAGGCAGATTCTGAGAAACATAAGTCACTCGGTGGACAGTCAGGTGCCACCAACAGAAAAGATGAGGGCCCTATTAAAAGCAAATCCCGGAAAGATCATAGCCATACACAACCACCCAGAAAGTAGCGTACCAAGCGCTCCAGACTTATATGCTGCGGTTAATTACGACTTTGGAATTGTAGCAGCCCATAACGGCGTGATTTTTAAATACAGCGTAGCTAGTAGAGTTCGAGAGATACCAGAGTTTAGCTTGAACTACCAGCTTGACTACTTACAACAAAATATTTACAATGAAAAAGGAGAGCTGAAGCTCGACGATAAAGAGTTGAAGCGAATCCTAAAAAGGCTAGAGGACATAGGAATAAAGATGGAGGTAATAGCATGATCACCTTAGAGGGCATTATAAAAAAGCTAGGATTTGACCCTAGAAACGACAACACTGACTGGTGGAAAAAATTGGACGGTTATACTTGCGACGACAGCAAACCTAACCCTTTCAGTGTGTTAACCAGAGAAGAGTCAAAGTTTTTAAGAGATACTGGTGTTTTTAAAATTTAGAACACAACTAAACAAGGACAAGAACCGTGCTAGGAATGGCGCGGTTTTTATTATGCCCTAAGCACGGCATATAAAAGGCTTGAATACCCCTCGGCACGGGATATAAAAGGCCGGACTCGATACTGGAGTGAACCAGATATAAAAAACACAGGAGGACAAAATGGAGTTTTTAAAAGAAATCTTAGGTGAGGAATTGTACGCACAGGTTGCAGCTAAGCTAGAAGGAAATAAAGACGTAAAATTAGCGAACCTTGCCTCAGGAGACTACGTCTCGAAAGCAAAATACGAGAGCGACATGCAAGCCAAAGAAACGCGCATTCAAGAGCTTACACAAAGCGTCAAGGATTTTGACGGAGTAGACGTAAAACAACTACAAAAAGACGTCAACGACTGGAAAACAAAATACGATCATGACTTGGAAGAAACAAAACGTGACAGCGCAATTCGTTTAGCTATCGCGAAATCTGGAACCTTATCCGAAAAGGCCTTAATGGGGTTACTAGATAAAGACAAGATCAAGTTTGATAAGGATGGAAAACTAACAGGACTTGACGAACAAATCGAAGCTATCAAGAAAGAGGACAGCTTCTTATTTAAGGCAGCAGAGCCAAACAAGCCAAAAGAAGGAAACGACGTCGTGCTTGATGGAAATCACGAAGGAAGTCCAAAACCAGAGGCACCAACAACTCTAGCTGCAGCTATTTCAGAACATTACAAAAAATAGGAGGAACTAAAAGATGCCAATTACATTAGAGCAATCAAAAGTCGGTTTAGCCGATCACGTAGACCAGAAGGTCATTGATGAGTTCCGCAGGGACTCTTTTATTTTGGATCGTTTAACTTTCGATAACGCAGTATCACCAGGAACAGGTGGCTCGACATTAACTTATGGCTATTTACAATTAAAAACACCATCCGTGGCTGAAGGTCGTAAATTGAATAGCGAATACACAGCAGGAGAAGCAATTAAGACGCAAAAAGCCGTTAACTTGAAAATCTTCGGTGGTGCGTTTGAAGTGGATCGTGTTTTAGAAGGAACAGCCGCAAGCTCAGAAATTTCATTCCAATTAGCCGAAAAAATCAAAGCCGTTAAAAACAAATTTCACTATGATTTTATTAATGGAAAATCAACAGCTAAAGGGAACGCAGGAACTGACGTTACGCCATTTGACGGCTTAGACGCTTTAGTCACTGGAACTAATACAGAGGAAAAGAATGCCACAGCACCATTCGACATGTCATCAGCTGCAAAAATCAAAGAAAACGCGAATGAATTCATGTACGCTTTAGACAACTGGTTATCAAAGTTATCTGAAAAGCCAGACGCTTTATTAGTAAATAGCAAGACAGCTACAATGCTAAAAACTGTAGCTAAAATGCAAGGTTACTATGATCGTTCAAAGAACGACTTCGGACAAAAAGTCGAAACCTACGACGAAATCGCTATTGTTGACATGGGAGGATACTTTGACGGAACAAACACAAAGATGTGCGTGCCTATTGACGCGAAAACAGGAACAACAAGCATCTATGCTGTAAAATTTGGATTAAACGCCGTTCACGCAGTAAGTCCAAAAGGAGACAAAATCATCGCAACATATTTACCTGACTTAAGTGTTCCAGGAGCTGTTAAATTAGGTGAAGTTGAAATGGTTGCAGCAATCGTTTCAAAAGATACAACAAAAGCCGGTGTATTCCGTAACGTTCAGGTCACAGCAGTAGCCGGATAAAAAGGAGATAAAGCATGATCCTAAGCTTTGAGGAATACACAGCCTTAGGTGGAACACTACTGGATGAAGTGGAGTACTCACAAATAGAACCAAGAACCGAAAGCCTTCTAGAATCCTACATTCGAGAGAAGATTCCATACTGGAAAGTTCAGGCTTTGGAAGATTACGACATGGACCTAAAAAAAGCAGTCCTATACCAGATTGACTTCATAGAAGCACATGGCGGCATGGATTGCTTCGTGGGTTCTAGCGATATGAACTTCGTAGGCGCAACCACAAGCGGTTTCTCGTATTCCGTAGATAATGCAAAAACGATAAGGTTCCATGACATACCCTTATCAAGCCTAGCAACATCCGAACTCGACTACCAATTACTCAAAGCAGGACTAGCCTGCCAGGCGGTATGGTAAAAAGCCCGAGATGGCTTAGGCCGCACACAATAAAAGTCATGAACATTCTAGGCGAAGAAAACCTGGAAGAAATTACGTCAACAGTAACGGTCCAACACGTAAAGGTTTCCAAAACAAAAGCCCAGACTTATGGACAGACGGGCGCCAGTAATTCCGATACGATCCTTATAACGATAGACGTGAACGATTATAAGGCAGATAAGGTTCTAGTTCCCCCTTCAGAATTTAAGACGCCAGACACTCAATTCACAATTAGAACCGGGGACCGTATCGAAGTACACGGCGACATTTACGAGATCACAAATGTGAATATCCTAAATCCCTTAAGAAACACACCGGAATTCATAGAGGTAACATGTGAGTGAGTATCATCTAAAAGTTATAGTCGATATCCCGGTGGCGCAGCTACAGGCTAGAGGAACGAAAGCGCTCCGCCGATCTAGATTGAAGCTGAAGCAGCTTATCGTTCAAGACACGAACAAAAACGTGCCTATCGGAAAAGGAACGCTGAGAACTTCAGCTTTAAGATGGGCGGCACAGGATAACGATTGGATCATATGGGACACACCATACGCACACTTCCAACATACAGGAAGAGTGATGATTGGAACCCATAGCCACAGTCCATGGGCTAAACACGGAGAAACAAAAGTCTATACAACTCGAAATTTGAGCTATAGACAAGGAGGTTCGGAGTGGTGGCCTAAGACTTTGAAAGCCAGAAAGACTGCCTGGATGGAAGGCGCTAAAAAGTTTTTTAAGGAGGAATTCAGATGAGCGAAAAGAAGATCATAAAGCTGGAAGACGTAAAACAGATTGAAGACGGATTATACAATTTCTTTTCTTCAATCAATATCAACAACATACCGTGGTGCCTGGAGTATTTTAACGACTCCAAGCACACCGCTTTACTTTTCAAAAGTAGTGGCTACACGGAAGAAATAGAACACTATCTGGGTGGTGGCTACAGGGCTACTTACCCATTTGAAATTTATATTCAAGCAAGCAGAAAGGATACGAAGGCACGCCTGGACCTATCCCGAATCCTGTATGCACTAGTACAGGCACTCGCGGAAGAAGAGGCGCAAGGTTTCCCAAATCTAGCACTGGACGAAGCAATACCGCAAGAGGTCGCACTCACAACGCTACCTTCAGACTACACGGGAGAAGAGGCCGCGCTTTCAACTTTCTACTGCTCTATGACATTAACCTACGAAAAGAAGGGAAGGTTTGAATGATGACAACAGAACTGCCTAATAGAGAACTAAAGGTCGAAGACAACCTACATTACGTCAAATTCACAGGCTCGGAAAGCTACGTTCTAGCCAACAAGGGATTGACAAACTGGGAGCAAGCCTTGAACGCTACAACAGATGATGGGGTGCAATATATCGGAGAGGCCGGAAGCCAAAGCCAGGTTACAGGCTATGCGCCTACAGTATCTTACGAGGGCCGAGCGTATCCAGGGGACGCATTTAACTACTGGGTATACTTGCAAGGTAAAGAACAGAGAGTCGGTTCTACTTTTGAAGAGATCGAAGTGGAAACATGGAACGAGAAAGCAGCCAAATCTGGGGACTTTGTAGCATATCAAAGAACCTACGAAGTGCAACCAGATAACCCAGGAAGCGGAGAGGCCGGAGGCAAACTAATGTGCTCTGGAACATTCGCACAACAAGGCGATCAGGTAAAGGGAACGTTCAATATTAAGACGAAAACATTTACCGCAGACAGCGCCACAGAGTAAAGCACTTAACTATACAAGGAGGACATCATGGAACTAAAGTTACAAAAGCAATTATTTAAAGATATCGAAATCGACGGACACAGATTCAGAGTCGACGTAAAGGACACATCTAAGATTGAAGCCTTAGAAAACTGGGCAACAGAACAGAATTCTCTAAGCAAATTCGGAAAAGAATCGCTAGAGGACTGTCCTGCTTTAATTGATAAGATTCTAGGAGATGGAGCCTTTGAGACACTATTCAAAGGATACGAAGAAAGCTCGGCACAGTTTGAACTTTGCTTCACGTTGCACAGCATCTTCCAGGATGAATTTTTAAAAGATCAGCAGGCAAAAGTCGCGGAAGAAGAAAAGAAGAATCTGGATAAAATCGACAAGCTTTGCGAATCTATGGACAAATTTAACAGGACATTAGAATACGCAGACAAACGATATGGAGGAAGAAATGCTGTGGCTGGAAAGAGAAGATCTTCCGGAAAGCATAGACGCTAACGGAACGACTCTCCCTATCTTTGCAGACTTTAGAACCTGGGTCCGAGTTGACAGCGTTATACAAGATAACGCAATACCAGAGGAACTGAAGCTGCCCGTTATTTGTGATCTAATAGGAATCAACCCGTTCGCTTTTAAAGGCGATTCGAAAGACCTATGGGATGCGATAATGGGCTTTTATTTTTGCGACAAAAAGCCTAAGGAACCTTATGCCAAGACAAACGGACGACAAGGCTATCGATTCGAATACGATATGGACCTTATATATGCAGCGTTTAGACAGCAATACAATATAAATCTTTTAGACGCCAAACTTCATTGGTTTGAATTTAAGGCGCTTTTTAACGCCCTAAGCGACGATACTATGATCATACGAGTTATTGGTTACAGAACCAGAGATACTTCAAATCTTAAAGGAGAAGAGAAGAGTCGCGCGCAGCGCCTAGAAAAGTATTACCGCCTGCCTGAGGACAAAGGACCAGAAAAGGAAAGAACACCGCAAGAAATAGAAGCAGAACTTCTGGCCAGATTAGAAACCTAGGAGGTTGAAAAATGGCATCAGGAGCTGATGGAACAATTAAAGTCAAACTAGGACTTGACGACAGCGAGTACAAAAGTGGCCTTAGCGGAGCGCATAAAAGTGCGGAAAGCTTCGCGGACAAAGTGAAGTCAACCTTCGTGGGCGCAACAGTATTCAAAGCCGCCAGCAAAGGTTGGGACTTAATATCTGGATCAATCGGAAAAGCAACCGCCCGATTAGATGCCATGCAAAAAGCTAAACAAGTTATTGGGGTTTTAGCAGGAAGCAGCAAAAAAGCTGCGAAGGTTGTAAACGAACTAAGTGACGCTGTATCCGATACGGCATACGGATTAGACACCGCCTCGAGTTCGACTCAAAAGCTAGCCACATCAGGATTAGGCTTAGACAAATCTACCCGAATGGTAAAGGACATGATGGATGCCGTTTCTTTCTATGGAGACGGAACCAACGAGACTCTAGCCAATACAATAGATTCAATCGCAAAGATGAATGCCTCTGGTAAGATTTCAGCCGATCAATGGCAACGTTTAACAGACGCAGGAATTCCCGTTTTAAAGATTTTCGCTGAGAAAACGGGGAAAAGTATGGCGGAAGTTTCAGATGCATTCTCTACTGGAAAAATTAGTGCGCAAGAATTTAATGACGTACTGATGGATGCATTAGAAAACGGAACCGAATCCTTTCCAGCCGTAGCCGGAAAAGCCAAGGAAATGGCCGGAAGCTTTGCAACTAGCTTTTCAAATATGTCAGCTCGTATCGCAATCGGTATAGCTAACATTATCGAGGCTTTAAACAATTTTTTAACAGATAGTGGCCTACCCAATATTCAAGGAATGATTGCTGGCTTTGGATCAGTAATCAGAAACGTCCTGAATTGGATTGCCGCAGAACTACCGAAAGCACTGAATGCAATTAAGGATTTCTTCGCGCCAACAGCGGAAGCAATCAAAGCCGCAGCAGAAAAGATTCAAGAAGCCTGGAACAAAGTAAAAGACACGGTCAAAGAAAAGCTAGACCCAGGAGACTCGCTGAACTTTATCAAAGACGCACTAGACAGGATCAAAGAAATTCTGCCTCAGATCGTAGAGAAAGTAGGAGAGTTTGCAGCCGCCTTCATTGAAAAATTGCCTGCGATTATAGACAAAGCAAAAGAACTAGGAGAAAAGCTTAAAAAATTAGCTCCACTAATAGCAGCCGTAGCCGGAGCTTTTGCAGCCTGGAAAAGTATCGAGACTGTAAACAACATTGCAAAAGTGATCGGAGACGCTGGAAAGAAGATCAAGACATTCGGACATTTAGTATCACAAGGCTCTGGATTGATTGATGGCCTAGCCTACGCCGCATCATCAGGAACAGGCGTGATTGCTAGTATGGCCGAAGCCTTTACACTAGCCGGCGGAGGGCTAGAAGGGCTAAGCGCAGCTCTAGGAGTAATCGGTGGACCTATCACATTGGTGGTCGTAGCTATCGGAGCACTAGTAGCGGCGTTCGTATATCTTTGGAATACCAGCGACAGCTTCAGAGAATTCTGGATCAATCTATGGGATGGCATAAAGGAAACTACAGGCCAAGTTATAGATGGAATCGTAAACTTCTTCACTGTAACAATTCCAGAGGCGTGCCAAAGTTTCGTGGACGCAGCACAGAACCTGGCTACACAAGTAGTTCAATTCTTTACGGTTACCATTCCAAACGGCGTACAAACGCTTGTGACGAACATTCAAACGTTCTTCGGAACAACGATACCTTATTGGATCGGATACGCCGTAGGATACATTCTAGGAAAGTTCGTAGAGTGGGGCCTAAGACTTGTACAATTCGCGACGCAAGACATTCCGCAGTTTATATCGAAAGTAGTGGATTGGTTTAAGCAGCTACCAGGCCAGATCTGGACTTGGCTACTAAACACAATCAACAAAACAGCTGAATGGGTAAGCCAGATGATCCAGAAAGCGATTCAGGCAGGGCGTGATTTTGTATCAAATGCAATCAACTTTATTTCACAATTACCTGGTAAAGTATGGACATGGCTATCAAATACGATCAGCAATGCCGCAAGTTTTGCAAGTCAGTTTGTACAGCAAGCGATTCAAGCAGGACAGAATTTCTTTAATGGAATTGTAAACAAGGTAAGAGGAATACCTGGACAGATGCTATCTATTGGCTCGGATATCGTAGGTGGAATTAAACGAGGAATCAGCAGCGCATGGGGCGGATTGACTGGATGGCTTGGAAACATGGCTAAGGGCCTTATTGACGGCGTAAAAAGTGCTTTAGGAATCGGGTCACCTTCAAGACTGTTCGCAGATCGTATTGGTAAATGGATTCCGGCCGGAATCACGCTAGGCGTAGAAAGAGCTATGCCAAAGGCTAAGGCCTTTATGGGACGCATGTCTAGCGATTTACTAGAAGCAGCTAACATGGACAGCCTAACTTCAAGATTGGCTTTAGAAGGCAATCCTGGAAGCCTAGGAAGCGGCTTAGGCAATACAGTCGTCTATCAAGTAGATCAGACTATAAATTCAGCGAAGGAGCTAAGACCTAGCGAAATCGCGCAAGAAACAGAAAGAATGGTTAGGAGGTTAGCATGGGCGTAACAGTAATATACACAAACAGCCTGGGGAAATCCGTTGAGTTTTCCGAGGCCTCAGGCATCCGACTAACAACACTAGACGGAATCTCTAAAAATGAGATCACTTTATCAGAATCAAGCGTTTCAAATCAAATAGGGACAACGGTGTCCGGGGCTTCTATTGAGCCCAAGGACATCACCCTAGAGGGGCGCTTTAAATACAATGCAGACATTAGAAAAAAACTTCTAGCTGTAATCCTTCCTGGAGTATCAGCAACACTGCGTTATATCAACACAAGAGCTGGGGTCGATGTATACTGGAAGGTTGAACCTAAAACGACGCCAACCATCACACTCAATGAAACCTGGCAAAAATTCCAGATTGTACTGAGGGCTCCATTCCCATATGCAAGACGAGCAAAGGAAACAAAGGTGGCCTTCCAGAGATTGAGGTCGCTCTTTAAATTTCCTCGCTCTTTTTCAAATACGGAACCCTGGAAAATATCAGAGAAGCTCACAACGCCACTAGTAACAGTCGATTACAATGGCAGTATAAATACTGGCTTTCTTTTGACTATGAAAGCAGAGGCAAAAGTGAAAAACCCGAAAATTTTGAACGTGTTCACTCAGGAGCACATATCCTTCGGACAAGTAGCAGACCTAGAAATGAATATAGGGGACGTGCTAGAAATAAGTACTTTTGCAAACGAGCAATACTGCCACTTGATACGAAACGGAGAAGTAGAAAACATTTTCTGGATGACAGATTATGATTCCGAGTTTTTTCAGATTCAACCCGGAGAAAACGTACTGAATTATACAGCAGAGGAAAACCCCGGAAGTCTGGATGCACTTCTACGGTTTGAAGAAGTACTAGCGGGGGTATAGATATGCACTATTATGTTTACGACAGAGAAGGAAAACGACAAGGACCGCTCCAGAACATAACCAGCGTGCAATGGAACCCAAAATATTATGAAACAGGGAAAGCCGAGATTCATGTGGAATATACGGACTTCAATACAAGATATCTACAGAAATGGAACCGAATCGTTTGCAAGGAAAGAAATGAGATTCTCTTTATAGAATCCGTAGAAAGACTCGCAAAAGAAATTGTAGTACTCGGACACATGGACAATTTGGAGGACCGTATAAACCTCTATACTTTGACCGTTCGAAATGTAGAACAATCGCTGCTCGGTAACTTTGAAAAGAACAAGCGCGGATTGGATATAGTAATCGGAAAGAGTACAGGCCTTCCCGGAAAACTTGAGAACGCATCCGACACAACATACGACACACTCAGGACCATGGCTCAGAAATACTGCCAGCTAGTAGGCTACGGATACAGAGAAGTTCTAAAAGGGACTACACTGAATTACTTCGAAATCTACGCAGGATCAACAAAGAACAAGCTGAGGTTTTCAGACAGACTTGGAAACCTAATCTCGCAAACTTTTATCGAGGATATATCTGGGTATAAAAACTACGCTTACGTGTATGGCGAAGAATCTGGATCAGGACGAAAAAGTGTGATCATAGATCTTCGAACAAAAGAAGAACCAAGAATGGAGCTATATGTGGATGCCCGAGATTTACAGTCTACATATAAGGATGCCTCAGGCAACGAGCAAACCTATACGGAAGAAGAGTATAACAACATGCTAAAAGAGAGGGGCCTCAATAAGTTAGCAGAGGCTAGAAAAGGTTCTTCTAAATTTGAATTTGAAATTGATGCGGACGACAAGAAGGCCGTCCTTCAAAAGGACTTTGACCTAGGAGACGTGATACCATGTTTAAGTTTTAAATTCAATTTATTTACATTTGCTAGAATATCAGGCCTTAAGTTTGTAGAAGAAAGCAATTTACAGACCCAGGTCACTCTTGAACTAGAACTTGTAGATGTTCAAGAAAGCGCAACAAAAATGAAAGGAGGGGGCTCATGACAGCATACCCTTTAGACAATACGGAGTATCTGGCAGAAGATCTGCGGATGTTCCATGCCGGGAGAACACCTGGCCTTTTTAATATCACCGGTGAAGACTTCAAAGTAAAAATTGCCGGCGGTATGAATATATCAGTCAGTAACGGGCTCGCCTTTTTAAAGACATCCAGCGATGGAATAGGTGGTATCGTTTACTCGCCTAAAGACGATACTACCCTGACGGCTACCGTCGTTACAAACTACACAAGATATGACTACGTGGCCATTCGATACGATAAGATCAGCAATTCATGCGGCCTTGTATATCAGGAAGGAACGCAGTCAATGCCTACGCCTATTCGAAATCTAGAACAATACGAGCTGATCATTGCGATTGTAGCTTTAAAGGCATCAGCTGGAGAAATCACGCAAGAAATGATTCAAGACGTAAGACTTGACGAAAACTACTGCGGACTAACGGTTGATACTTTAACGCAAGTACCAACACAAGAACTATATGATCAATTCCAAAGTTTCTATGAAAGAATCCAGAAAGAAAATGAGGACACTCAATACGCCAACGGCGAGAAATTCAGAAAATGGTTCGAGTCTTTAGAAGAAACGCTTCAGGGTGAAGTCGCAACGGCACTAGCTGGCCGCATTCTAAACCTTGAAAACATGCTTCTGGACAATCACATTTATACAGAGCTTCAAGTTGACGTGGACAACACTCTAACCGACGAAGAGGGCACAAATATATTTGCGGACTGGAAGTATCAGGTTCAGTAGGTAAGATCATGAGACAAGGGACAACACCAACTCTGGTCATTCACACATCAGGACTCGAGCTAGAGAAACTAACAAGTCTATATTTAACGATTGAACAGAACGGGACTATTCTAACAAAAAGAATGGAAGACCTAGTGATTGAGGAAAATACTGTGGCCGTAACGCTAACCCAGGAAGAGACACTTCAATTTATACCTGGACGATACCAGGTACAAATTCGAGCTATCACCGAAGACGGAACTGCTATAGCTTCCCCAATTCTAACCCGTCCTGTTTTTCCAGTTTTATATAAGGAAATCATAGAATGATGAAAGATGAATTTAATATCAATCTAGCCGAGGAAAACGAAAGCCTGGGGTTTGATTTCAAAGAGCAATACGTCGCAGGAACAAGCGACTACAACAAACTGAAAAACAAGCCAACTCTAAACGGTAAAGAGATCGTAGGAGCTATGGAAGAAGAAGACCCGACAGTTTCTGGATGGGCTAAAGAACCAACAAAGCCGAGCTATACGGCGGAAGAAGTAGGCGCAATAAAAAATGACGAGATCAAGGCAATCTCACTAGACGAGCTTAACAGCTTGTGGGAAGGAGTATAGACATGGCTACAGAATATCTGGACAAGGCAGGGGCGACCCTACTGGTCCAAAAGACAAAAGCAGAATTAGCAAAGAAAGTTAGTGCCGTAGACGGAAAAGTACTTTCAACAAATGATTACACTACAGCAGAAAAAAAACAAATTAGCAGGCATTGCATCAGGAGCTCAGGTTAACACAATCACAACGGTGAAGGTTAACGGAACAGCACTAACACCCGACGCCAGCAAAGCTGTAGACGTAACCACACCAACCAAAACCTCGCAGCTTACAAACGACAGCGGATATCAGACAGCGTCACAAGTAAGTTCTGCGATCGGTACTGCGGTTGGTAAAATCACACAAATTTCATATAGCAAAGTAAGTTCATTACCTGCTACAGGAGCAACCGGTGTTATTTACTTAGTAGCACATAAACATGGAACGCAGGACATCTATGATGAGTATATCTGGATGGCAGACTCAAGAACGTTCGAGAAAATCGGAACTACAGACATTGATCTAAGTGGATACGTAAAGAAGACTGACTTAACAGCAATCACGACAGACGAGCTGAACGCAATGTGGTCCGCAGCATAGGAGGTGAAAGCCTATGCTCGGTTTTAAAGATAAGGCAGCTATTAACTGGATCGTAACCAAGATAAAGGCGGTTACTACATCACATAACGCATTGAATCAAATGGTGATGAATAATCACTTTACCATGAATTTGAACGCAACAAGCGCTCAAGAATTAGTAGATGAAAAAGGAAATGCAATCCTAGCCGATTGGTCTTACGAGGTCGCAAGTGGAGAAGTCGGCACGGATTGGAAATATAAAGTCAAGGAGGAATAACATGCCAGGAAAACAAGTAACAGAGCTAGACGTATTACCTAGTTTTACAGATACAAGCTTACTACCTGTGCATAACGGCGCAGGATTGAAAAAAGGATTATTATCGCAACTAGCAAATTATTTAGGAACTAAATTCAGTAATCCGAATTTATTGATTAATCCGGATTTTAAAATCAATCAAAGAGGTGCTACAAGCTACGAACAACAAGGCTATTCAGTAGATAGATGGAAGATTTGGAATGTTACAGTTACACCAAGCACAAGTGGAGGAATTACTGTAAAGAATGACAAATACACAGATACCGGAACATTTCTACAATACTTAGAGAATGCGACGGAAGGTGATTCTACATTATCGTGCTATGTAACATCTGTAAGCGGAACAGTAACTATGGTTGCAGATGACAACTCACAAGTAATATTGAAGCAAGGATTAAATGTTGTACATACAAGTAAGAGTACAAAAACATTTACAATCTTTTTGAATCGAGGAACTAGCGTAACTCTTAAATGGGTCAAATTGGAGCAAGGCAAAGTAGCTACGGAATTTATTGCACCAAATCCCGCAGAGGAATTAACTAAATGTTATAGATTTAAATACATTGGAAAAGCAGTATTAAGAGGGAGATGTACCGCAAATCAAGTGTTCGGATTCACAAAAGATTTACCAACGAAATTAAGAACTAAACCAACTACAACCTTTAAGTCGAAAGATTCATATAATGTTAACACTGTTGATGTAACTCTTGCGGGAGAAAATAATGCAGTATACCTAGCAGGAACTGCAGAAAATACAAACCAAACAGTGATAGATGTGGTTTTGGATTTAGACGCAGAAATTTATTAGGAGGAAGCTATGGAGAACGAATATAAAGTATACGTATCCTTACAAGATGGATACATCACAACTATTAATTCAGAAATCTTTTTATCACAAGAAGAAATTCAAACAATGACAGAGATTGACAAAGGGCAAGGAGACAAATACGCTCACGCTCAAGGTTTATATCTAGAAAAAGGATTAGTAGACGAACAAGGAAGATACAACTATAGATTTGTAGCCGGTAAAGTTGTAGAAGTCGCGGAAGGAGAAAAGCCAACAATCAAAGAACCAGAGCAACAAGCAACCGCACAGGATAAGATTGAGGCACAAGTCATGTACACGGCCATGATGACAGATACACTTCTAGAAGAAAGCGAGGCTTAATTTATGTTTGAAAAAATCAAAAGATTTTATGATCTAAAGCTATATACAGATAAGCAGGTAAGAAAGTTCTGTGAAAAAGGATTCATCACAGCTGATCAGTATAAAGAAATCACCGGAGAAACATACTAACACTGGAAATAAGAAGGAGCTAAAAAGCTTCTTCTTTTTCATAAATAGAAGGAGGTCCAGAATATGAGAAAAGGACAAAAACTTACAAAAGGCGGATATCAGCTTTTAGGCTTTCCGATGGAGTACATGAATGTAACTCAAGGAAACAACGTAGGAACACACCTAGGAACAAACGCCTTAGACAACGCAGGAAAGGACACAGGAATTGACGAAACAATTGCACCGTGCGATTGCCACCTAGTAGCCTATGACACTGCACAGAACGGAAACGCAGTTTTCTTAGAATCAGACAAGAAAGTTCTATTTAGAGACGGAACGATCGAATTTGCTACATTTATGCTTATTCACGACAACTATATCGAGGATATCAAGAAAGTAAAATACTTCAAACAAGGTGACACATTCGGAGACGAAGGGACAACCGGATACGCTACCGGAAACCACAGCCACATGGAAGTCGCAAAAGGTAAATTTACGCACTGCTATGACCGCAATGCACAAGGCACTTATCACCTTCCAAACAACGTGTCCGCAGACCTTGCATTCGTAACAGACGGAACTGTGATTTTAAATAAAGGATCATTCGCAAACTGGACAGACTCAAGCCACGTGCCATTCAATCAGGGAGGCCAGGCTTCTACTGGATCAGAATCCGTGCTAAACGGTATCCCTTCAGACTTTGTACATGAAAAAGCTACATTCTATCCGGCTTGTACAATCAAGATCAGACGCGCGCCAAGCCTAAAGGGACAAGATACAGGCCTAACATATATCAAAGGGCAGCACGTAAACTATGACGGCTATGTTCGTCGAGAAGGCTACGTGTGGATCAGCTGGATTGGTGGCGACGGAACACGACGCTGGATGGCCGCCGGAGAATTAAATTCAGCAGGAGTAAACGTAAAGCCATACGGAACATTTAAATAGAAAGGATCAGCAATAGAACACAATGAACAGGAGAATAAATAGAAGATACCAGACACCTCTACGCCCAGACTTTGCACATTTTCTAATCGAGGAGCAAGGATTGAGCGACAAACAGAAAAAAGTTGTATACCAGCTAAGAAGCAAAACGCAAGACTCGCAATGGCACTACCAGGACGCAGGCATGTCAAAAGACGAATTCGAAGAAACCGTCAAAGATTTAAATGACTACTACTGGGCCCTTTTGGTAGATATGGCCTTCGGATTTTACAAGCTAAAGAAGGACAAAAGAGGGACGGTTCCAGACATGAAAATATAAGAGAATATAGGTGAAAAGAGGTAGAACACAATGAACACACCATATTTCAATAATTTCATGCCGCAACCTGGGCAGTTCGGGATGCCGCAGATGCAGGCACCAACCCAACAAATGAACCAGATTCAATTTGTAAACGGAATCGAAAGTGCTAAAGCTTTCACTCTAGGACCGAACCAGTCCGTGATTTTAATGGATAGTAACAAGCCCGTTTTTTATCAGAAACAAGCAGACGCAAGTGGCTTCTGTACGATCAAGGCCTATAGCTTCCAGGAAGTGAAAGAAGATCAACCGGAAGACAAGTACCTCACGAAGGCAGAATTCCAGGAATGGCTTTCAAAGGTAGAACAGAACGCGAGAGGAGGCAACCGTCATGAATCCACTACTTCAAAATAGACCAGGAGGAAACGGAAACATGCTGCAACAATTTCAGCAATTTAAAAAGATGCTAGGGACGCAGGACCCGCAGCAACTTCTAAATGAGCTGATGGCCTCCGGAAAATTTACGCAGGCTCAACTGGATCAAGCCAAACAAATGGCGGAACAGTTCAAGGGCTTTCTAAAATAGGATTTTGCAAAATCAAGATAGATAGGAAAGGAGAACACACATGGACAACTTATCATTATCTGATATCGCTTCTGTAACTGGAAACAAAGATGGCTTTCTAGAAGGAAACGGGATTATCATTCTAATTTTATTCTTTTTGATTTTTGGATTTGGTGGCGGCGGAGCCTGGGGAAACAACCAGCAAGGCACACAGGCAGAGGTTCAGCGCGGATTTGATACACAAGCTATTATTAGCAAGCTAGACGGAATCACAAACGGAATCTGCTCAAACGCATACGAAAACGCGCAGCTAATCAACCAGATGAACGTGAACCAAATGCAAAACGCAAACACAACGCAGATGGCCATGGTGAATGGCTTCAACGGTGTAAATAGTTCTTTATGCCAAGGTTTCGGAGGAGTACAGGAAAGCATTAACAATCTATCTCATCAGATGGAACAATGCTGCTGCAACTTAAAGACTCAAATGATGCAAGACAAATATGATGCCTTGAAAACTCAATATGATCAAAGCTTGCAGGCAATTTCAAACAGCGTACAAACTCAAAACATTTTGAGCCAATTAGGACGATATTACACAAATCCGCCTTACTACCCACAATACGGAACTTACTACCCTACAGGCGCTACAGTAGCCTAGAGGTAGAAACATGATCCAAGTCGTCAACACGACAAGCGCAACACTAGCAGCAGGCGCAACGATCCCACCAGGAAGCGTTCAGACTCGGACAAACAACAGAGTCAATCTAAACGGAAACGCTCTGGAGATCGTAAAACCTGGAACCTATAAAGTGGATGGAAGCTTCGTGATTTCAGCAACTGCAGCGGGAACAAATCAAGTGCAACTTTACGCCAACGGGACAGCAGTTCCGGGAGCCGTAGCACAAGTAACAACAACCGCAGCAGACAACGTGATCACTCTTCCAGTATCCGCTGTCATTCAGGCAGCACCAGCTGCACCAGGAAACAAGGTCGCTCTAACGTGGGTTACATCAGCAGCCGGAACTCTGATCAACGCATCAGAAACGGTTTCTAGAATAGTATAGGTGATTGAAGGCATGCCAGATGGCGTGCCCTTTTTAGTAGGAGGTAACGAGGATGAGTAGACTTACAAACAAAGCATGGTGGGAAGCAGCAGGAGTTCGAGCAATCAAGACAATGGCTCAAACGGCGCTAGCCTCTATCACCGTAGGCGCAGCCGTTCCGGACGTAAACTGGATGTACGCAGCAAGCACCACGGTCGTGGCAGGCGTATGCTCAATTCTAACAAGCTTAGCAGGTTTGCCAGAAGTAAATGAGGAAGAATGATGACTGATACAATTCTTGTTGCGATTATATCCGGACTTTGCGTCGGAGTACCTTCAGTCCTAGCAACATGGACCAGCAACTCCAAACATTCGGCCTTGCTGGACTATAAAGTGGAACAGATGGACAAAAAGGTTGACAGCCTAGCAAAAAAGATCGAAAGCCATAACGAGCTGGAGAAGGAAGTGGCTACACTAAAGGAACAGGTCAAAGACCTATCGGAACGGATCAAGGGAATGCTTGAAAAATAGCATTCCCTTCTTTTTTTATTTTCTGCTTTATTTTTCGCTTTTTTGCTTGCTTTATGTAATGTAATACATTATAATGTGAGTGTAAAAAGAAAGAGAGATAGAACACAATGAAAACAGAAATCGAAACACTAGAAACTAGAATTCAAAACTGGATTGAAGAACAAACAAGAATCGCAAAGGAAATTCAATTCGAACTAAACGCAATCGAAAGAGAAGAAAGAGACATTGACTTCGGAAAAATCAGAAAACTAGCTTACGAAGCAGACGTATATGAAACATTGATTCAAGAATCACAACGCCAAATTAGAACACTACAGGAGGAAGCTTAATATGACTAGAGAAGAAGCAGCAATGAGACTAAAGGAAGAAGTGCTGGATCAATTGTATTACGATAGACACATGATGACTCTAAAAGAAATAGAAAGCTGGCTATACAAGCACAATTGCGATGAAGACGCCTTGGACGTAATCATGGAAATAATAGAGGAATAGAGCATGGATGCTATTACAAAAGATTTATTGGATCGTAGAAAAAAGGAAATAGAGTGGATACAAGGTACATACAAAGAAGCCATAGCGGAAGCTGTAAACATTCTAAACAATGAACCTGAAGGAGAAGACTGGGACACAGTTCGAGAAGCAGTAGACACAGCACAAAGAGCCCTCGAGAATATCGAGGGGTTACAAGAAGAAGTTGAAATGATCAAGATGCTAAATATATAATAAAAAATATAGGAGATAGAACACATGGGAATTGGAAAGAACGTAAAAGCACTAGCAAAAGACAGAGGGCTCAACCTTATCGAATTATCTAAAAAAAGCGGAGTGCCGTTAAATACTATTTACACGTTAACGAGGGAAGACCCGAGAAACGCTACAATGCGCACTCTTGATAGATTGGCGGAAGCTTTGAAAGTTGACGTGAGGACACTGCAAACCGGTATAGAGTTTGCACCAGAAAGAGTCAAAGAAAAAGAAAGCAATCTAACAAAATTAATTCTGAATATAATAAAGACACTAAGTACACCAGAGAACATAGACTGGGCGCACATAGAAGACCTGGTGATAGAAGCTGAGCGATTAGACAACGAAATAAAGGAGGAGAAGTAAGATGGCTGTATCAGAGGCAAGAAAAAGAGCGAATCAAAAATGGAGCGATAAAACATACAAGATCAAGACCTTCAGGCTTCATCTAAAGCATGACGCAGACATTCTGGAATATCTAGACACAAAAGAGAGCGTCAACAGATACCTGAAAGATCTGATCAGAGAAGACATAGAACGACAAAAGAAAGAGGCCGAGTAGGCCCCTTTTTTGTGATGTAATTTTGATGTATAGAGGCTAAAAGTTCTAGAATCAAAAAAGAACAGTAAGCAACAAAGGTAGTCAAAATGAATATAGATAAAACAAAATGAGACATAAGGAAGCCTAGGCATTAAAGGTACATATAGAGAGGCCAGTATTGAAGAGATCAAGGATTTTTGTAGAAGCCTTAGAAATACGTTTGAAACCTATTGTTTAAATCGTTTCATGGGAAAAGACAGAGTTGTATATGTGGATTGGAATACAAATGTTGAAATGCCAGAAGACTACAGCTATCGAAATACGGATTACAGATTCTATAGAAGTGTATTGAATCGAATTGAAGAGATTGAAAATAAAATTGCGTAATGGCGATTTTTAAAACAGAGAAAGAAATAGATTTAGTATTGTATACGTGTCAAAGGATGGTAAATGAAAATGAATGAAAGAAAAAAAGTATTCGGATTTGGATTTAAGGCAGCATGGTTTATTTTGAAGCATGCCGTTCGATATGTGATTTACTTTATTACGTATCTTGGATATGCTTGTATGCCATAAGAAAAGAGGCAGGAAATTTTTAAATTTCCTGCCCTTAAATTATTGTGCCTGTAACATGTCGGCTAAGGATGTATCTTGTACAAATGTATTTGAATTGTACATAAACAATACGTCAGTAATTAAATCATCTTGAATCAATCGAGTGTAATCATCGAAATAATATCGTGGATCTACAACTGTAATGGATTCATATTCTGGAATCAAGAATGGAATTAAACTATTCGCATATGAGTCTTTGATCAACAATAAATGTTTCTTTGAATCATTATCGATATTGATATGGAACAAAGATTTATTGCCACCCATAAAGACGGCATAATTATCTTTTGTTTCTAAAGCTTCAGAATGATAAATCGTTCTCGATTTCTTGTTTGTGGATTCATCCGTAACTACATAATCCATTTCTGTTTTAGGAACATAGATATCAATTTCATCTTTGATTTTTAGACTACCCGTTTTATTTGCCAAAGTACCCTCAAAAGAATTGGATACAGGGTAGATTGTATAATCCGATTTTTTTGTTTTATCTAATTTAAATGAAGATGCTAATATTTGATATGAATAATAAGATGCCAATGATGTCCAGTGATGATCACTCTTATAGTATAAATACTCATCTTTATGTTTTTCTAATGTAGAGCGCACATCAATTTTTTTGATCGAATCATCAATACGATTATAGATATCATCCATTTGTTTATTTTGATCCAAGGCATCAGCTGATTTAGGAAGACTGTCACGTTCAATACTGACGGCATTTGGTGCCAACATAAAACCTACATTTAAATCTGGATAGTTTTGTTTCAAAGTATTGATTGCATTTAAATTGCGATCCAATTGTTCCTTGTTGACTTCAGCTGTCTTTTCGATTAAACCACGCTTTGTCAAATATACACCTTGAATTTCTTTCACACCGGTAAATTTTTGAATTAAGTATTTAATGTGAATATTTTGATCTCTAAAAACAAATTGATCAGAAAACCAAGTGTTTAGATCTTTACCATATTGTCCTGATAATACATGTTCTACATTCCAAGCTGGAAATGTTTGTAGAGGTCGGTTTTCAGTTTCTGATTGTTTGTGGTCAGGAATGACAATATTAAGAATCATAATGACGACAACGGCAATACTGATAACTTTTGTAAGACTAGAAGCCATAATGGCTGAATATTTCTGTTTCATAACTTTTCACCTGGCTTTCTAGAACGCAAAGTATAGGAAGGAATGGTATGTTCCACCTACGATAAATGCGATACAAATAATCAACATGATGATATAAACAACCCATGTTGTATATACAGCTTTCATTTTGAATTGATTGTAGAAGAAAATTTGTAGATTGTCATATACTTTAGTACTGAAAATAATGGCTAGTATAAATAGAATTAAGTACGATTTAAACATAAAGGCCACTTGATTATCAACAAATGCACTGGCACCGATGCCAAACATTTTTCCAATAACAGAAAAAGCGCTGCCTAGACTTGGGCTCATAAAGAATACCCAACCAATCAACACGACAAATAGTGTATAAATATGTGAGATGAATGTTGGAAGTTTTTCTAACTTTTCTTTTAAGAAGAACTTTTCTAACAATAAGAAGCATCCATAATAGATACCCCAGACAATAAATGTCCAGTTTGCACCATGCCAAAGTCCCGTACTAAACCATACAATGAAAATGTTACGAATATATGTGTTTTGATCAACACGATTTCCTCCTAGAGGAATATATAAATAATCTCTAAACCATCTTGATAAAGAAATGTGCCATTTTCTCCAGAAGTCTTGTACAGATACGGCTGTATATGGATGTTCGAAGTTTGGCGCAAAATCAAATCCAAAGAATCTCGATAATCCAATGGCCATATCGGAATAGCCAGAAAAATCAAAATAGATTTGCAGCATATAACAAATTGCCAAAAGCCAAACGCCCATGACAGATTGATTGTTTTGTAAAACAGAATAAACATAAGACAATTGATCCGCTAATAAGACTTTTTTGATCAAACCCTTACTGAATAAAACAACACCACTCGCAAATTGCGCTTTTGATACAGTTCTATCATTTAACTGAGCTTCCATATCATGATAAGAGACGATGGGTCCCATACTGATTTTTCCAAAGAAGCTTACATATAATGAATAGGAAATCAAGTTTCTTTGTGGTTCACTCTTATTGTTATATACATCAAATAAGTAAGATAGTTCACTAAAGGTAAAGAATGAAAGTCCGATTGGAAGTGCAATTTGAATACTTGATTGAATATGAAGGATATTCATCACAAAACCAGTATATTTATAGACACCTAATAATAGTAAATCAACAACGATGGCGACAATCAAAATGATTTTGCGTGCTTTTTCATCTTCCTGTTCATTTAATTCAAGTGCTGTAAAGTAGTTCCATAAAATAGATAGAATCAAAAGTATGACATGCACAGGATTGCCCCATGCATAAAACAATAAGCTAAGTACAACTAATAGAATATTTTGAATCTTAATGTTCTTTGCGACTTTATAGAGTAGAACACTGATGGGTAAGAAACAAAATAAAAATAATAAATCCGTAAATACCATATTTTATTCCCCCTCACTCAATGCCTTTAAGAACTGATCATTCATTGTAGCTGCATCTTCTTTTACTGCATAAAGCGCATAATTGCCATGAATATCAATAACGGCATTTTTTAATAACTCTGCCTGATCCGGTGCATAGCCTTCAAAAATTCTTTTTTGTGAGCTGATTCGTTTTTCAATTGTCTCCTTAAATGCATCTTGTTGAGAATGATCCTTAAATTTCACAATAATAAATTCTCTAGCTGACATGGCATCATCTGACTTATAGTAAACACTATCATCATATTGCGATGGGTCTAAGCCTAAAAATCTTTTTATATTTAAGTTGTCTAATTGTGTAAATCCATCTAGATTTATTTTTTCAATCGTCTTATTTTGTACCGTTTCCATAGACGCTTTACTATCTTTATCCACTTTGAAATTGGATGCGACAAGAATAATAAGGCAAATTAAAACGATTGCTTTACAAATAGTATATATATTCTTTTTCATTTCCCCTTAACCTAAAAAATCCCTTTCCGTGCCTTGATTGTAGCATAAAATTGGAGTATTGTTTATGGTAAACTTAAAATAAGATGAATTATGAACGAAACTGAATTTATTGTGCTATAATCACATCAAAGGGGATAGGAAATGAAGAAGAAAATTATTATTGGAGCAGTTCTTTTTTTAGTTGTGATTTTATTGATAGTTACCTTTACATCAAAGGGAAATACGAGCGAAGGGGTTGCTTATATTAAAGAGCAGGAAGCGCTTAAGACAAAAAAACTGTCTAAGAAATTAACAAATAAAAGAATTGAAGAAAAAACGACGTTAATTAAAGAAGGCAAATTAGATGTATTCTCTATGTTTGATGATTACGCATTGTATGGAGATTCACGTGTATATGGATTTGGAACATATGGATTTCTTCCATGGAACGCTGTATTTGCGGCTGCCGGAAATACAATCTTGAATATTACGGACTTTAATGATCAAGTTAAGCAAATCAATCCATCTAAGCTTTATTTTTCATATGGTGTAAATGATATGGGGTTGGACCTTAAAAAAGAAGGCGGTACCTATGCAGACTTATATGAAGAAAAGGTGAAAGAAGTATTAAAAATAGTTCCAAAAGCTCATGTGTTTATTAATTCCATTATTCCGCCTACGCCTGAAACTTTGGCTGAAACTCCTAGATGGGGCAAGGCAAATGAATATAATACACAGCTTAAGGCAATGTGCGAAAAGAATGGCTGGACATATATTGATGTAACAGGCGTAACTGAAAATGGAAATCCTGAATTCTATCAGCCAGATGGCGTACACTTTGTTCGTGACATATATCCTGTGTGGGCACAGAAAATGATTGATGCCACAATTAATGAGGAAGAACATAGTAAATAGTACAATAAATGGGTCGTGGTCACCACTTTTAGGTGAAAACGGCCCGTTTTTATATCAAAATTTGCGTTTTTTACAAAAAAGAGTATAGTTTAAGATGTTGTATTCATTTTCTTGTACAGCAACGCTTCGTATTTTATGAAGCCTAGGGGGAAGATTGGAGGGTGTTTTGAACTTTATAAAAGAAAAGAATTTAGAGAACAATGGAATAAGAAAAGGAATCGTTTCAGCCTTGTTGGTGTCAACATTCGCATTAACATTACTAACAACATCATCAGTAATTGGGGAAGAAAACAAAGTGTATGCCAAACAAAATCAGGCAGACTCAAATGTTTTGATGCGTGAGGATGCGGCAAAGGAAACGAAAAATTTAAAGGAAGAATTTGAAAAACAGATTCAAAATATCGAAAAGGAATCTAATAAGAAACAAAAGCCAAAAAGTGTAGATGAAATGATTTTGGAGCAGCCACAACTCTTAAAGGATGTAAATTTTGTGCAACAAAATTACGATGCTGTTTCAAAAGCAGTGAATGCACAGCCATCTTTAATGCAGTATATTGGAGGTCAAAATGGATTGACACCAAGTGCTGGCGTATTCTATGGTCCAAGTGGGAAGGAAACCTACTATAATTTAGATATGAGTGGAGTTATTTCTACCATGCGAGGAATGGGAAATAATGATGAGTACTGGGTACGTATGGATGGTGCAAAAATGCTGGGGGATTATATTATGGTTGCAGCCGATTTAAATAAGCATCCTAGAGGATCAATTGTAGAGACTTCATTAGGACAAGGAATCGTCTGTGATACAGGTAGTTTTACATATACATCAGATACTCAATTAGATATTGCGACAAGCTGGTAATATATATGAGTGAAAGGTAGAAGTTATAAGGGCTTCTACTTTTTTGTACGACAGGCAGTCGTGCTTATAGTTGATAATCTAAATCAATGATTATCAACT
>OLPC01000270.1_pt1 | contig 53950 bp, 39 predicted proteins | sample 1672341 | NCBI WGS metagenome assembly OLPC01 (sample SAMEA3136673, study PRJEB25190) | human gut metagenome | reverse complement strand
TTCTCGCTTCAGTACTTCGTTCCTGAAAGCGGATGCAAAGGTATACACTTTTTCAGCTTAATCCAAATCTTTTGAAGAAAAAGTTTTATTTTAAGATAAATTTTAACAGACGTTCACAATCAAAGTCTTAAAATATGAAAAAGCCACATTATTATATTATAAGGCGCAAACATATGATGAGACAGTAAAAAGACAACCATGCAGAAGAAACAAACTGGGAATCCGAAATAAAAACACGTGCAAAACAAACGGCAAGCGATGACCTGGAGTGAGAAGTGAAACAGACGCGGAGCGAGATAAAGCAAGCCGGACGACAAGCCAAGCACTATGAAACGGAAAGAACGGTCAGCCCGACCGAGGAACAAACGAAGAGAAGCCATATGAGAAAAACGCATATTCATGCAATATGATTATGACAGAATGAATATTCATGCGGTGCAAAGTCGCTGAGAATCGCGCATAAACTGACGGCAAGCCTTCCGCCCTCGTATACGCGACTTTTTGACCCATGAGATAACAGTCTGAATACCAACGTCTTGCCGAAAAGAAAGCATCGAAAAGCTTTTTCAGAAACATGGAAAAGGCTTTTCCACCGTGCGGGAAAGCCCATTTGAGCACGCGGGAAAGCCCATATGGGAAGGCGGGAAAGGCTTTTCGGCTATGCAATAATATTACAGGAAGAGGCAGACCAAGGCAACATGGCACCGGAAAACAGGCGTGACCGGGAAATATGGAGGAGTGATATGGAAGAAAACACAAAACATAAAGCATGCAGAAGAAAGTAAAGCGGACAAGATAGAGAGTCCGCGCGCCCGCACAGCATCTATTTTGCGAAAAAAGAATGTCAATATTTTTTACCTTCGGTATTGCATAAATATTCAGTCCGGCAGAGCGCAGCAGCAGCATGCTGACGACAGTACGAGATAAGAATGGAAATCTAATTACCTATTCGGGTTAACAATAAAGCAAACAATGTTGACAATAAAGCAAACCATGAAAACACCGACCGGCACACATCCTCAGACAATGCTGAAGTGCCGGCAAGTGGAAATGGTGTACCGGGACAAAAAAAGAATCCCTCTCCTTTTGCCGGAGAGAGATTCTCTTATTTAGTTATAAAGTAACTGCGAACTTATTTCACAACGAACTTCTTGCCGTTCTGGATGTAAATGCCACGCTGTGTAGCACTCTTCACCTGAACACCCTGGAGGTTGTAAATCTTACCGTCCTTAACAGTCTCAGCGTCGTCTGTCACACCATTGATGCCTGTAGGAGTCTGTGTACCGAGGTAAGTCAGACGGAAGTTGTCAAGACATACCCAGTCTTTCTCAGCACCACCTTCTTTGTGAACACCGATTGTGAGCACGCCGTCATCACCTACCTGAACAAGGAGACTGTTCTTGTAAGCACCTACCTGGAAGTAGTTTGTAGCCTGCTGCGGGTCGTTAGGAATCCAGCCTACAGAAGTGTTGCTGTTCCATCCGTAGCCAGGAGCATAGTTAGCATACTGATCTATTGTAACAAGCGGAGTTGTGATCTGATTCATGTTGGCATCCCAAGCAAAGAGATTTGCAAGCTGCTTCGGCTCATAACCGCCGGCTGCGATAGCCTGTGTATAGTCAACCTCTGTGCAGTCGCGATAGTAACCCTGAACTGAAAGGATGTAATATCCGGGCTTCAGGTCGTAAATGGTCTGAGAGATATCAACAGGATCCTGGTTGAATGCCTCGAAAGCGAAGTCGTGGTTGTTCGATCCACGGTTGAAGATATGACCATTGGTGTGCTCCCAAGCATACTCCTCACCGCTCAGGTTGTCCCAACCGCCGCTGATTTCATATTCACGCTGGTTGAAGTTAGGCATCTTGATGGCGTAAGAAGCGTCAACAGGGTTCTCCTCGGTTGCAGCCTCGAGCAGAGCGTCGCGGTCTTCCTTAGAAACGAGAATCCACATGTTGTCCTCATCGCCCATTTCGTCAGCCACGTTAGAGTCTACTGCGGAGTAGCTTCCCTTACGGAATCCAAGCAGATACTGATTGTTTGCTGCCTCCTCCTTACTGAGTGATTCGAGGTTGCCGCGCTTGATGTTGTATACACCTTCCTTAACCTGAACGAATGTCCAAGGATCCTGACCACCGGTATCGCAATAGCCACCGTAGTTCAGATAGTGCTGATTTTCACCGTTGCGCAGACGTGTGTCGATAACGAATGTGTTAGCCTGATCGGTCTCTACGAGAGTAACCATGATGCCCGGGAATCCTACAGCTGCGTGTGCGCCCCAGTCGTCGCCACCGCAGAAGAAACGCTTCTGACCTACGTTGTAGAGATAGAACGAACCTGCAGCAGGAGCGTTGCCCTTGAATACATTCTCATGCTTCTCGGCAGCGTTGAGACGGCGTGCCATACGGAGGTTGTCGAGAGCAGTGTTGATGGCGTCTGATGCCACAGCGTTGGCAACAGCGTCTGTAGCGGCTGTCATAGCGTCGCCTTCCACTTTCTCATTCTGAGAGAGAGCCACCGTCTGTCTGAGGAATGTAGCTTTTGTGCTGGTCTCGTTCATGAGCTGGATAGCGTTTGTGATGGCTGTAGCAGCCTCACCCATCTGTGTGGCGTCTGTAGAAGTCTCATAAACAGACTTACCGTTAGCCAGAGCCTCGTCGAACATCTTGTTGATTGCGTCGGTAGAACGTGCCGTTACAGCCTCAGCGTCCTTTATAGCCTGTGCGAGAGTTTCCTTAACCTGGTCGATATCAATCTTAGAGCCGTAGTATGTCAGCTTGAAGTTGTCCAAGATAATCCAGTCGTCGTTCACTCCCTGCTCTTTCTTAACACCGATAGAGAGAGAACCGCCGGCAACAGAAGTCTTGATTTCCGGGTTCCAGTAAGCGCCGTGGAACAGTGCCCATGAAGCCTGGTCGGTGCTGTTCGGCACCCACTTGCCGCTCTCGATAGGATCGAGGAAGTCCGGATCGGTCATCTTGGCGTTATACTCATAGCCCTTTTCGTAAGCATCCTTGGCACCCTCGAAGATGGAAATCATAGGAGCGGTGGTTGTGTTTGCGAAGTAAGTGGCATAGTGATTCTCTTTTCCATCCTTATAGAGGTCGTAAGCGAAGAGGCTGTTTCCGTCCCAGTCCTTAACGTCGTCAGCAGAGCCCTCGCGGTAGTATCCCTGCAGAGTCATACCATATGTACCGTTAGGAATGTCGTTCAGAGTCTGTGTGATGGAAGCAGAGTAAGAGCTCCACATCTCGTATACGCGGTTACAGTTAACCATTCCGTCTCCCGTATTGCCGCTAGCCGGTCCTTTATGTCCCTCAGGCAGCTGGTCACCGGAGATAGACCTAATCCACTTGTCATATCGACTGTCCTGATTAGCGAACTGAGGACAACCGATGAGCCATGTTGCGTCAGCACTGCCGTTAAGCTCTGCCTGCTTCTTCATGTACTCTATACGCTCTTCTCTTGTTACGAACTGCCATACGTCGTTTTCGCCATCATAATCCTGTCCGGAAACCAACCAGCCGTCCGCTCCTACATAAAGGTAAGGATATTCTCCAGCATTTGCACAGATTCTTACCGCATTGGGGACATTCGCATCATCAGCAGGCTCTATTATCCACTGCGTCAAAGCTGCATTGGTATCAAGATAAAGATTATCCCAGTTCATACTATTGTTTTTTCTGAACTTAGGATTAAGCTGATACATAGCATCTGCTCCCTCAACCAATTTACATGTAACCTCCCAGTCCATACCTCTTGTTCCGAGTTCACCGCGTGTTGTCCAGCGTGAGCCGTCATTCGGAGTTGCTGAGATGTTGTCGTCATTGTTCTGCAGCCATTTGCCCGACTTTACATTGTAAAGATAATAGTCGGCCTTTGAGTTCACCTCAGCCACAGGTCTCGTACCGGTAAACGGTGACGTCAACTGAGCCGACATGGTAACACTACCAAGCAAGCCCAAGCCCAACATAAGTAACTGTTTTTTCATACTTAGCTTTAGTTTTAGTTAATAATTTGATAAATCAACAATATTCTGAAAACAGGATTCTGCATGTCACTCACGCAGACCCGTTATTGTCTTTTTATAATAGTATGACAAAGTGACGAAAATAAAGTTTCTTAATAATCTCAATGAAAGCAACCGACTCACCTCATCATACATCAGTCTTTTCAGTTATCGGTTTCTCTGTCAAGTTATTAGTTATTCTATATTTGCTTCAATAGTCATCGGCAAATATATAAAATATTTGTATAACAGCATCTATGTTATGCATATTTATTATAATAAATGTTAAAGACACATTTTCACATTATATTAAATGATTCGGATGAGAAAACGATAGTGGCTGTGACGCGGATTGGAAAACATGGAGAATGGGTATGGGCAGCGCACGCCACGCATAAGTAAAAGCCGTGGAGAGGGAAAGGCGGTGCGGGAGTTTCCGTATGATGTAACACAGATGTAACATATGTGACATAGGAACGAAAAATAAAACAATGAACTTTGCGCCAGAGAATGCGCCGCCGTGAGCAGACGGGACAAGTATCGGGATTATCCGGCTGCGCGTATCACGGACAAAGACACAGAACGGCAGAATACATAAGCCACACCTTATTATATAATAATATAGAACAGACAAGACATGAGACTGATAAAGACACTGACACTTGCGGCACTCGCAACACTGACGTCCGGGGGCATCACGGCACAGGAAAAAGCCACTACCGACTACCGTCCGAACATACACGGGACAATAAGGGGCAAATATGAATATCAGACCGAAGAGGGAAAGGGACGCTTCCAGGTGCGCAACGCGCGCATAAGCGTGGACGGAAACATAACTCCGATAATATCTTACAAGGCTGAGATAGACCTTTGCGACGAAGGCTCCATAAAGATGCTCGATGCCTATACGAGGCTGAAGCCTGTGAAATCGTTGCAGTTCACCATCGGACAGATGCGTGTGCCGTTCACCATCGACGCCCACCGCTCACCGCATCAGCAGTATTTCGCCAACCGCTCTTTCATAGCCAAGCAGGTGGGCAACGTGCGAGACGTGGGTGCGGCTGTGGGCTACGACTTCAATGTAGGGTTCCCCATAAAGCTTGAGGCGGGCATGTTCAACGGAAGCGGACTGACAAACCAGAAGGATTTCTGGACAAACAACGTGAACTTCTCGGCAAAGGCGCAGATGTTCTTTCCGCACGGATTCAACCTCACTCTGAGCACTCAGAAGATAAGACCCGACCATATCAGCGTGATGATGTATGACGCCGGAGCCTACTATCACAGCCGGGGATGGCACGTCGAGGCTGAATATCTGCTGAAGACATACGCCGACGGGGCTTTCGACAACGTGCATGCGTTCAACGCCTTCGCAAGCTATGACTTCAGACTGGGCAAGGGCGCGCTGAGATATATCACTCCGCTGGTGCGCTACGACTACATGACCGACCACAGCGACGGCATGCGCTACAAAGACGGAGAGGAGGACACGGAGGGCAAGCTCATCACTAACGACTACCGCAGGTCGCGTCTCACGAGCGGTCTTACACTGAGTTTCAGCAAGCCGTTCATAAGCGACATACGCATAAACTACGAGAAATACTTCTACCGCGACGGTGCCATACCCAAACCGTCAGAACGCGACAAGATTGTGGTGGAGTTCATGACGCGGTTCTGACGCGACACTCCGCGTTTCCGTCATTTCCACCTCCATGTCTTGAATATGACATGACCGAGATGGCTCACCACACTGAACACCCTTGTCTGAAACAGCGATTTTCCGGCAATTATCATTATTACGGCAGTCAGTATGAGCACTATCCCGGCAGCAAGACGCGGAGTAAGCTGTTCGCCGAACACCGCAACGCCTATCACCACCGCCGTGAGCGGCTCGAGAGCACCCATCACGGCTGTAGGAGTGGAGCCCGTCTCATGCACAGATATGGTCATCAGCACAAGTGAGAACACCGTGGGCAGAAGAGCGAGCATGAACGCGCACGACCACATGCGGGGCGTGGTGAGCATCTGTATGTGCATACCCGTGATGAAAGAATTGGTAAGAACGGTGAGCATACCGAAGAAAAGCACATAAAAAGTGAGCTTCATCGACGACATGCGCAGCGGCGACTTGTTCACCACCACTATGTAGACGGCATAGCTGAGCGAGGAGAACATCACGAGCATCACGCCTCTTGTGCTGAGCGTCGCACCTCCGTCACCATGATAAAGCATGGCTATGCCAGAAAGGGCAAGCATTATGGCGAACACCGATACGGCGGGAAGCCTCTCCTTGAACAGCAGCGCCATGATGACAGCCACCATCACCGGATAGACAAAAAGCAGCGTGGAGGCTATACCGGCATCCATGAAACAGAAGCTGAAATACAGCGTTATGGACGACGTGGAGAACACCACTCCGAGCGCGCAAAGCAAGGACAGCTCTCTCCTACTTACCTTCAGGCTCTTTCGCCGCGCCGCCATGAGCATGCCGAGCATCACTACAGCAAGCGCGAACCTGTAGAACAGCACCGAGTTGGCGTTTATTCCGTCTTCATAAAGATACAACGCACCCAACGGATTGGTGCCGTAACACACGGCGGCCCCTATGCCGCACAGATATCCTTTAAGTTTAGACTGCATGGTCTTTTTATAGTGTCAATCCTGATTCTTTATTCTTATGAGCAAGTTGGAGAGAATGGCTGCCACACCGCCGGTGGTGATGCCGGACGAGAATATGGACGCGACCTCATGCGGCAGACCTGAAAGTATGTCGGGCACAAGCTCCACACTGAGTCCGAGCGAAAAGCTGACAGCCATGACAAGCACCTCTTTCCGCCCTATCTTCTGCGACGCGATGATGCGTATTCCGGCTGTAGCCACCGTGCCGAACATCAGCAGCGTGGCTCCGCCGAGCACCGGCTCGGGCATCAGCGAGAACACTAGGCTCACGGCAGGGAATAGTCCGAGCAGCACAAGAAACAGCGCGATGAAATATCCCACATACCGGCTGGCGACACCGGTGAGCTGTATCATGCCGTTGTTCTGGGCGAATATGGAATTAGGGAAAGAGTTGAACACCGCGGCAATGAATGAAGTCAGACCGTTTGCCACCACTCCGCCGGACACCCGCTTGTCGAACACCTTGCCCTCCACAGGCTCTCCCGATATCAGTGAGTTGGCTGTTATGTCACCGTAAGCCTCTATCGCCGTTATCACGAAGATGATGCTTAGGGAGATGAACGCCGACCAGTCGAAGTCTATGCCATACTTGAATGGCTGCGGAAGATAGAATCCCGAATAGCTGCCTGCCGCCGAGAAGTCGATCATTCCCATAGCCCACGCAACCACATAACCCACTACAAGACCTATCACTACAGAGCTCATGCGCAGCATGCGGTTACGGCAGCTGTTGAAGAAAACGATGACAAGCAACACCAGTCCGGCAAGCATCAGATTGCGCATGCTTCCGAACGTGCCGTCGGCAACGGCTGAGTTGCCCCCTCCGCAAGCCGACACGCCCACCTTGATGAGGCACAGTCCGATGAGCGTCACCACTATGCCCGACACCACCGGCGTTATTATGCGTCTCGCATACCGCAGCATGCATCCCACAATCACCTCTATGAACGAGGCTGCCATGCACGTTCCGAATATTACGGCAGGACCGCCCGCCATTCCCGCGGCTATCACCGGACCTATGAATGAATAGCTCGTGCCCTGGATGCAAAGCAGTCCCGCGCCGACGGCTCCGAACCTGCGGCACTGCACGAACGTCGCCACGCCCGAGGCGAAGAGAGCCATCGACACCATGTAGCTCGTGGTGTGAAGGTCGAATCCGAGTTGTGAGGCGATGATGAGCGGCGGAGTCATTATAGCCACAAATATCGCCAGGAGGTGCTGCATGGCAGCGAAGAGCGTCTCGATGAGCGGCGGTCTGTCGTTAAGTGCGTAGATGATGTCACTGTTTTTTCCCATATTCACGATATATATATCATTTGACCGGCAAAATTAACAAAAAACATTGTAACACAAGAAAGCACGTGCCGCATAGATAAAAAAAACGCGCTTTCTCACGAAAGCGCGCTACCTTAAAGCTTACAATAATACCTAATACCTAATTGAAAATAATTCTGGTCTTCCTGTTCAATTTTTTCACCTAAATGGAACAAACCATAAATCTTATTCTCCTTCCGGAGCTTTGTCTATGAGATCCATAAACTGGTCAAGCTTCGGAGTTATGATGATCTGCGTACGGCGGTTGCGCTGCTTGCCCACTTCGGTAGAATTGTCAGTGAGCGGGTTGTATTCGCCGCGTCCGCCTGCCGTAAGTCTCTTAGGATTGACGCCGTAATTGTTCTGCAGATACTGCACTACGCTTGACGCACGCAGACAAGAGAGGTCCCAGTTGTTGCGTATGTTCTTCATCTGCGGGCTTGAAGTGTTCACCGGAACGTTGTCCGTGTTACCCTCAATCAGCACGTCATAGTCCTTGTAGTCCATTATAATCTTGGCGATTTTGCTCAATGTCTCCGCCGCGCGGTCGTTTATCTCATAGCTTCCGCTCTTGTAAAGCATGTTGTCGGCAAGCGATATGTAGACAACGCCTTTGAGCACCTGGACGTCCACTTCCTTGAGTTCCTCCTTGCTCAGGGAGCGTGTCAGATTGTTGGTAAGCACGAGGTTGAGCGAGTCAGACTTCGATTTCACCTCCACAAGATGGCGTATATACTGGTTAGACTCGTTAATCTGATCCACCAGCTTGGAGATATTGATATTGTTAGAGCCTGCGTTTGTAAGGCTCTTGTCAAGCGACTGCTGCAGAGCTGCGTAATCCTTGTTCTGACGTTCGAGCTGATCTTCGAGCGACTGTACGCGAGTCTGTGCCGCCGCAAGCTGCGCGTTTGCTTCTGCCAGCTTGTCTTTCGTGCTCTGATAGTTGCCCATCAGTTCCTTGTTCTCAAAGCGGCAGTTCTCCAGATCCTTTTTGCTGGCACAACCGGTCATGAGCATCAGTCCGGCGGCGACAGCCAAAATAGCTACGTTTGTTCTTTTCATAAATATCAATGTTTAGTTATTTCGTTATCAGACTTTTGTCGTCAAGCTACATATAAGACGTATTAATAATGACAATGTTGCTTACAGTTTACACTGTTTAACTACCAAATTAGCAATTTAACATTATTTTAGCACATATTCAGTTAATCCTTAACAGGTTATGATAAAAGCGGCTGTCCCGCGCATATCTGCCGGACAGCCGCCCTGAATGTCATTTCAGCGTTCCGCTCATTTGTAGAGTTCAAGCTCGTAAATGCGCACCGTGCTGTCGTTCACGCCCTGTGCCGGACCCGTGACATACAGCCGCACATAGCGTGCCTTTACCGGCTTGATGCTGCGGTTCACGTCGTTGCTTCTGTTGCCGTCAATCATGTCGACGGTCTGCCACTCCTCTGTCTGGGAGTTGCGCACCTGCAACAGACATGCGCGTGTGATGTAATTTGAAGACTCGGCTCCCGCGTTCAGTATTCTCCAACCGCTGAATTCTTTCTCCTCTCCAAGGTCGAAAGCCACATAGTTAGGAGCTTTTCCCGTGTCACACCACTTGGTGTCGGCGTCTCCGTCCACGAGTTTCACGGCAGCCTCATCATCGTTCACCTGTCCTGAAACGGCAACCACCTTCGCTCCCTTGAGAATGTTCGTGCGCACGGCGTCGGTTTCCGAGCCGTCGATCTTGTTTGCCGTACGGAACAGTCTGCCTGCCGGCTTCACTGTGTTCTTCTCGTTCACAGCCGTTGCGGCGAAGACAACGACGTTCCTGTCTGACGGAAGTATTATCTCGGTAGCGCCCTCCGGAATGTCAATGCCATACTTGAACATATATGTGAACTCATATACACGGTCCTCATATTCGGCGTGGCTGTGTGTGCCTACATAGGCAACCTCGGCATCTTTCAGGTATCCCTTGGTGTGACCCTCATGTCCCCACTGTCCTACGAAGCCTGTATAATAAGGCACGTTCACCGTCTGGCGGTTCTTGCCCGCAGTGAATGTAGCCTTGCGGTCGCCTGATGAAGAAGCCGCGAGCAGGTATACCTTATTATATTTACCGCCTGCCGGCAGTTTTATTGTGTCACCGTCGCATGCGAGTCCGTTGTCTGTATCCATTTCTCCGAATGTGAAATGCACTCCGTCCACGGTGAGTCCGTCCTTAGGCAGAAGTTCTGCCGCATAGCTGTTGCCGCCCTCAAAGTTGCCTGCCGCGCGGAACTCGTTGTATGAGAAACAGTTCTTGTTGAACGGCAGTTCCAGACTTCTTGCGTCAGCGAAGCATGTACCGGCTTTCTCCGACACGTTGTCCTTCAGTTTGAGACGATAGGTCTTCACGCTGAACGGCTTTATGCTGACGCTCAGCTTGTTGCCGCTGAACGATGCTGCGCCAGTCTCTTTCTCCGTACCGTCAGCCTCTACAGCCTTCACTATGTCTGCGGCGAAAGTGAGGTTCGCGCTCTGAGCCTCCTTACCGGCAGTCTCATAAACGCGCACGACATACTCATCGCCGGTCTCAGCCTTCTTCAGCGCGCGCACAACAACGTTGTCGTTGTCTGACGATACGAACGAGAACTCACGTCCGAGGTCACCCTTATGCTTCGGCGACTTGAACGCCCTTATCGGACTGTTGTAGGCTGTAGCCATCTGCACGGTCTCTGTCTTGTCGAGCTGTCCCTCATGTCCCACGATGCTGTAAGTGAACTCATGATATCCCAGATCCTGACGGTCCTGATAAGCATATCCGCCTCCCGGTTTCGGAGAGAAGAGGAGTGACAGGCGTATTGTGTTGTCGTCCGGCTTGTCCCATCCGTATTTTGAGTCGTTGAGCACGGTCACACCGTAGTCGCCCGAACGGTCGGTCAGGTCGGTCCATTCATGAGAATACACCTCATAACTGTTCTCGCGGTTGTTTCCGCGCTCCACACTTCCGAGTCCGATGTCGTAAGTAGCCTTCTCATTGCTTACGGTGAGAGGGAACTGAACCTTCAGCAGCGCGTTGAGCGAGCGCCAGTCCACCTCGTTGTAGAAGTCGATGCGGTCTGCCTGACTTCCCTCATACAGACGTATATACTGGTTTATCTTCGTGTCGCCATAGCTCTTTGTGACACGCAGCGACTTGCGGAGCGGTCCGTTCTCTACCATCGTCACGCTCACGTTTTCCTTTATGTCGACAGGAGCCTTGTCCACAGTGTGCTTCAGAATCTCCCATGCGGGCCATGCCTCCGACCGGCAGTCGTCGAATATGACGAGCCCTATGGACTTTCCGGCAGCCACGAGTTCCTTACCGTTACGTTTGTCGATGAGCGACGAGATGTTGCCTATCTTGTCAAGCGTAATCTTGTATACGGAGTTCTCTATCACGTTGGCAGACTTGCTTACAGGCGCGGAAGCCTTTCCGCCAGCCTTCACGCTGTACACCGAGAAGCCCGTAGACGGCACACTCGCGTCGACGAGCAGACTGCGCTTTCCCTTCGAGTCGGTCACCACCTGCGACGCAACCTTGCGCCCTTTGGCGTCGGTCACGCTGTAGGAAGCAGCCATGTCGGGCAGAGTGATGCTTGTCACCGCGCTCACGGGGAATGCCTGTGTGTTGTAGAGCACCACCGGAGTGCCCGACACGTTGGTGTTCATGCGGTTTGCCACACCGCTCACCGCAGTCGTGAGGTTGTTTGAGAAACGCTGCAGCGAGATAAGCTCGTCGTTCCATGAGAACTCATACGCACGCGGTATACTTGTTCCGGGAAGGTCGTCATGGAACTGATGCAGGAGCACGCGCTTCCAACTTTCGGTGAGGTCGCGCAACGGATAGGCACCCTGTCCGAGCCATTCGGCAACCACGGAGGCACGCTCGGCTGCGTCGCCGAGGTTCTCGTTCTGGCGGTTGTAAAGCTTCATGGCAGCCTGAGAGGTGTAGCATCCCGTGCCGTGAACGTCCATGAACAGCTCTCCGTCATGCACCGGCAGCTCGGGATGATTCTCGTAAGGCAGGAAGTCCTTGTATATCTGGTCGCTCGTCGCGCTTATTATCTCTATCGGACCGTCACCCTTTATTCCTTTTTCCAGACCTCTCACCGATGCCAGATTGGGCGAGCCGCCCGTGTCGCCCGTACCGTAATAGCGGTATACCATGTTGAGCGGGCTCTCGGCTATTTCCTTCATCAGCCTCTTGTTGTGCGACATGTCGGCGTCGGGGAATCTCTCGCCGTAGCCGAATCCGTGCGTCATCATGATGCGGCTTCCGTCTATACCCTGCCACAGTCCGATGGTGAACGGATATTTCTTTCCGCCCTCATAGAAGGCATGGTTTCTCCATCCGAGCTTCTGTGTGGAGAAACCGATGAGTCCGCAATGGCTTGCAAGCGTAGGTATGAAATAGCTGAAGCCGAAGCAGTCGGGCAGGAACACGTCGGTGCTTTCCTTGCCGAACTCACTGCGATAGAAGCTCTGACCCAGCAGGATGTTGCGCAGCCACGACTCGGGCGACACGATCACCGTCTCGTTGGCGTCCCAGCCGCTTCCCGTAAGATGCCACCGTCCGTTGGCTACATACTTCTTCATCTTCTCGTACTGCAACGGATAGTACTCCTTCATCCACGAGTATTTCACCGCACCTTCAAAGTTGAACACATAGTCCGGGTAGTTGTCGAGCAGATAAAGGTTCTGGTTTATGGTGTTCCATACATAATGCTTGATGGTGGTCTGTATGTCCCAGTTCCACTGAGTGTCCAGATGGGCGTCAGCCACCATGTAGGCTTTCATCTTCTTGCCGCCGCTGTCCTGAGCCGACACAGTGCCGAGCGTCATGCAGGAGGCAAGAGCCATCAATAAGATTTTTTTATGCATAACAGTTATTATTGAATATAATTAGGTTAAAATATGTACATTCCATCAAGCCGGTCAGGTGTGAGGATAATGCAAACGGGCGGAAAGAAAGCGTGCTTTCAGTTTCCCGAGTGCAGCTTATTTTATGCAAAGATAATGCGAGGCGAGCGCAACAGCAAGGCGGGAAAACCTTGTTTTACCGGACTTGATATTGCCGAGCCGAAGCTTATCTTATGCAAAGATAATGCAAACGAGAGGAAAGAAAGCGTGCTTTCAGTTTCCCGAGTGCAGCTTATCTTCTACAAAGATACACAGATATCTCTGTTTTCACCATCTCTTTTATTTATAATAACAACCTTGGAATGAAAAAAATAAAAAATCGGGGAGCAAAATTCAAAACATTAACAAAATTTATATATCTGTTCATATTAAAACAATGGTGCCGGCATTGCCGCCGAAAGCCTCCTTCGTCCGATTACCGCCACATCGTCAAATATTCCGCCCAGTCCTGTCATACCGATTGTCCTACACATATATAATACTTTCTTTTACATTATACCATACTTTTGCTGCCCTATTATACACATTTTACAGCGATACATCATACATTTATTCCTTTTTATTATTATATTTGTTCACAGCTTCGCCCAAACCGTATCACCACGGCGGATATGCCGTGACACCGGACGAAGAACCGATAAAAACCTACACTCAACAATCATAACACATACCGCATATGAGAAAAAACATCATCATTTCAATGCTTGCCGCAGTCTCACTGTCGACAGCGCAGGCGCAGGGACCGGCAAAATACGACCCCTCCGTGCAACCCGGAGAGATGCAGTATTTCACCCCTGCCGGAGGAAACCAGTTCGTAGGCGACTGCATTCCGTTCTTCCACGACGGCACGTTCTATCTCTACTGGCTCCTCGACGAGGGGCATCACGGCTCGCTCAACGGTCTCGGAGGACACCAGTGGTGTGTCAGCACCACGCGCGACCTGAAGACATGGACCCACCACCCCATAGCCATCGGCATAGACGAAGACTGGGAGAAGTCCATCTGCACAGGCTCTGTGGTGAGCGACGGAGACAAGTTCTATGCCTTCTATGCCACACGTCTGCTCACAGACGGCAACAACGTGGCAGAGCAACTGAGCTATGCCGTGAGCAACGACGCGCTATCCTTCACCAAGCAACAGCCCAACCCGTTCTACACATCAGCCCCGGGCTACAGCACACGCAACTTCCGCGACCCGAAGGCTACCATAGACAGCGAAGGCACTTTCCATCTTTTCGTGTCCAGCGAGAAGAATGAGGCGACGATAAACGAGGGAAAGGGCTGTCTGGTACACATGACATCCACCGACCTGAAGACATGGCAGGTGGGTGAGCCGGTGCTCTCCGGAACAATACACGTGCCCGAATGTCCCGACTACTTTGAGTGGAACGGCTGGCACTACCTCGTCTACGGACAGGCGGGAGACACCTACTATCTCAAGTCGCGCTCGCCTTACGGTCCGTGGGAGTATCCCGAATCGCAGGCACTGCTCGAACAGTGGGTCAACGTGGCTAAGACAGCCGCCTTCACAGACGGACGCCGCATAGTGGCGGGATGGGTGCCGAGCCGCAACGGCAACACCGACTCGGGAGGCGAGCTCTTCGGAGGCTGCGTCGTGCTGCGTGAGGCTCTGCAGCTCGACAACGGCGACCTCGCCACCCGACTGCCTGAAGAGGTGATGCCGCAAACAGACTCTCCGCTAAGCCTCACCCTCACTCCCACCGACGGCGCGACGGTCTCCTCGCCGGGCAGCATCAGCGTGGACGCGCGCGGCGACATATGCGGAGCGCATGCCACGGGAGTGCCATACAACTGCGTAGTAACGCTCGACGTCATTCCGGAAGGCAACTACGAGGAGTTCGGCATGTTCCTGCGCTCAGAGGACAAAGGCATAAACAGCTATAAACTGTCATTCAACAGCGACAACCGCACAGTACGCCTGCACGACTCTTCCATCTCCGCCGTCACCGGACTCGACAAGCCCATGAAGCTCACAATAGTGATGAAAGGCGACATAATAGACGTATGCGTGGACAACAGGAGATGCATCGTCAATCGTCTTCCGGAAAAGAAGGGCTCCCAGCTGTGGTTCTTCGCACGCAACGGAAAGCTGAGGTTCGAGAACATAAAGGTGTGCCCGATAACAGGCGACGCCTCTAAGCGATGACGGCTGTGGCGCAAGCCGCCGTCCGCTGTGCCGTGACGGCGGCAACGCATCGTGTGTGCGAATGCATATTTATGCAATTATGAAAGTAAAAAATATTTACAGTGGGAATTTGCAAAAGAGAGTGGCGCATGCCGGAACGGACAGTACCGGAACATGGATGTTTGCACGCGGATTTGTGCGAACGGATATATAAAACGTGATATATATCATAATTCGCAGCCGGAAAACCCCGTTTCCGTATTTTGCTTCCACACGGAGGCGGTGCGGAAGGGACTGTTCCACACCCTCGGAAAGCCTTTTTCATGATGCGGGAAAGGCTTTTCCGCACTCCCGAACGGGCTCTTCGGCATGGCGGTATGGTGTCTCCAGAATCACCGTTCCGGTAAACATGCTGTATATCAGAGCCTTACCTTAAACGCGAAATACGCGTGTATATGGCGGCGAAAAGTTTTTCCTGACTTTCAGAGGCATTCTCGCGGGGTTGGTGATGAATAAATATACACGTGCGGCACCGGCATTGCATATTTATACATAAACGTGTATCATATATTATGAGACCCGCAGACACATTATTGAAATATATGAGCGGTGATTTGAAACGAATATCAGAAAATTGGTGTATCTTTGCAGAAGATATGCTGCACTCGGGAAATTGAAAGCCAGCTTTCTTTCCACTCGCTTGCAATATCTTTGCAAAAGATATGCTGCGGCACCCGATTACCCAATCGCACGATGCCGCCTCGGCACATCATCCCGCACTCACCGCTGCGGCGGACGCAAGGCGCGACAGCACAGAACAAAACAATACAAAACATTATAAATCATGATTCTCTTTTTCAAGACTTCACAGCAGAGCGTGATAGCGACAGACGTTGACCATCAGCTCAGTAAAGACGAAATCAACGAACTTAGTTGGCTCTACGGTGACGCCGCACTCATCGGGAGCGAAAAGGTGGAAGGCTATTTCGTGGGACCGCGCCGCGAGATGATCACACCATGGAGTACGAATGCCGTAGAGATTACACAGAACATGAATCTTCACGGCATTTCGCGTATTGAGGAGTTCTTCCCCGTTGAGAACGAGGACTCCGAGCACGACCCGATGCTGCAACGCATGTACAACGGGCTCGACCAGAACGTGTTCACAGTGAACCGCAAACCGGAGCCCATCAGGCACGTGGAGAATCTTGAGGAATACAACGAGCAGGAGGGACTGGCTCTCTCGCCGGAGGAGATGGAGTATCTCCACAAGATTGAAAAGCAGCTCGGCAGACCGCTGACCGACTCTGAGATATTCGGATTCGCGCAGATAAACTCGGAGCATTGCCGCCATAAGATATTCGGAGGGACATTCATCATCGACGGCAAAGAGATGGAGTCGAGCCTCTTCGCCATGATAAAGAGGACGACACAGGAGAACCCTAACAAGATTCTGTCGGCTTACAAGGACAACGTGGCGTTCGCCGAGGGACCGGTGGTCGAACAGTTCGCACCCGAGGACCAGTCCACATCCGACTACTTCCGAGTGAAAGACATCGAGAGCGTGATATCGCTCAAGGCTGAGACTCACAACTTCCCGACAACCGTGGAGCCCTTCAACGGAGCTGCGACAGGCACGGGAGGAGAGATACGCGACCGTATGGGAGGCGGCACCGGCTCATGGCCCATTGCGGGAACAGCGGTGTATATGACGGCGTATCCGAGACTGAAGCCCATCCCAACCTCCCCTGTGGGGAGGGGATGCGAGGCTTGCGGGCTTACTGAAGAAAAGGATACGGAAGCTCTGAAAAGCATATCGGCATCAGACAACGGCACATGCATGGATGACGGAGCACAAAAGAATTGCTCACAAACAGAGTCATCCGCACTGGATAATACCGCCCCCTCCCCTCAGCCCTCTTCTCCCCTCCCCACCGGGGAGGCTGGGAGGGGCTTCCTCTGGGAATCAATCCTGCCCGTACGCAAGTGGCTCTACCAGACTCCGGAGCAGATTCTCATAAAGGCGTCCAACGGTGCGAGCGACTTCGGAAACAAGTTCGGACAACCGCTCATCTGCGGTTCAGTGCTCACCTTCGAGCACAAGGAGGGTGAGGAGAATTATGCCTACGACAAGGTGATAATGCTCGCCGGAGGCGTGGGATACGGCACACGGCGCGACTGTCTGAAGAAAGAGCCGCAGAAAGGGAATAAGGTCGTGGTGGTGGGAGGCGACAACTACCGCATCGGTCTGGGCGGAGGCTCGGTGTCGTCGGTAGACACCGGACGCTACTCAAACGGCATAGAGCTCAACGCTGTGCAACGTGCCAACCCCGAAATGCAGAAGCGTGCCTACAATCTTGTGCGTGCCTTGTGCGAGGAAGACACAAATCCGGTTGTCAGCATACACGACCACGGCTCGGCAGGACACCTCAACTGCCTGTCTGAACTTGTAGAGGAGTGCGGCGGAGAGATTGACATGACAAAGCTGCCGATAGGCGACAAGACGCTCTCGGCGAAGGAGATAATAGCAAACGAGAGCCAGGAGCGCATGGGACTGCTCATCGACGAGAAGCACATCGACCATGTACGGCGAATCGCAGAGCGCGAGCGCGCGCCGCTCTATGTGGTGGGCGAGACGACAGGCGACGCGCACTTCTCATTCGTGCAGGGCGACGGCGTGCGACCGTTCGACCTCGACGTGGCACAGATGTTCGGCCACTCGCCGAAGACAATAATGAGGGACGAGACGGTGGAACGGCACTATGCTGACGCTGACTACTGCGATGTGACCAAGCAGCCGGAGATGCTCGACGAGTATGTGAGCAACGTGCTGCAGCTCGAGGCGGTGGCTTGCAAGGACTGGCTCACCAACAAGGTGGACCGCTCCGTAACCGGAAAGATCGCCCGCCAGCAGTGTCAGGGACAGTTGCAGCTGCCGTTGAGCGACTGCGGAGTGGTGGCTCTCGACTACCGCGGACGCAAAGGCATCGCCACGGCTCTGGGACATGCGCCGCAGGCAGGGCTCGCCTCGCCCGAGGCGGGCAGCGTACTCTCTGTGGCAGAGGCTCTCACCAACATCGTGTGGGCGCCGCTCAGCGACGGTCTGAAGAGCGTGTCTCTCTCCGCAAACTGGATGTGGCCCTGCCGCTCACAGAAGGGTGAGGACGCCCGTCTCTACTCTGCCGTAAGCGCACTGAGCGACTTCTGCATCGCGCTTCAGGTGAACGTGCCAACAGGAAAAGACTCTCTGTCGATGACACAGCAGTATCCAGGCGGTGAGAAAATCATCTCTCCGGGTACAGTCATCGTGAGCGCGGGAGGAGAGGTGAGCGACATACGCAAGGTGGTGTCGCCCGTGGCTGTGAACGACAAGAACTCGTCGTTCTATCACATCGACTTCTCCTTCGACAAGCAACGGCTCGGAGGAAGTGCCTTCGCACAGACAATGGGCAAGGTGGGCGATGATGTTCCGACAGTGAAAAACCCGGAATACTTCGCCGACTGCTTCGGGGCTGTGCAGCAGATGATAGGCAAAGGCTGGATAATGGCAGGTCACGACATCAGCGCGGGAGGTCTCATCACCACCCTGCTCGAGATGTGTTTCGCCAACACAAAGGGCGGAATGCACATCAACCTGCACGACATACAGGACGACGACATGGTGAAACTGCTCTTCTCGGAGAACCCGGGAGTGGTCATACAGGTGTCTGACAAGCATAAGGAGGAGTTCGCCAGATTCATGGAAGACGAGGGTATAGGCTACGCCAAGATAGGCTATCCCACACCGAAGGAGCGCACCATAGTCGTAAAGAAGGGTGCGTTCGAACATACATTCGACATCGACGCGCTGCGCAAGGTATGGTATACCACATCCTATCTGCTCGACCGCGACCAGAGTTTCAACGGATGTGCGGAGCAAAGGTTCGCCAACTACAGCAGACAGCCGCTTGAGATGAAGTTCAACGACAGCTTCAAAGGCACACTCCAGAGCTACGGCTTGTCCGCCGACAGGCGCGGACGCTCGGGCATAAAGGCTGCCATCATACGCGAGAAGGGAACCAACGGCGAGCGAGAGATGGCTTACTCGCTCTATCTGGCAGGCTTCGACGTGAAGGACGTGATGATGACCGACCTCATCAGCGGGCGCGAGACACTGGAGGACATCAGCATGATAGTGTTCTGCGGAGGATTCTCCAACTCCGACGTTCTCGGCTCTGCCAAGGGATGGGCGGGCGCGTTCCTCTTCAACCCGAAGGCAAAGGAGGCTCTCGACAGGTTCTATGCGAGGGAGGACACTCTGTCGCTCGGCATATGCAACGGATGCCAGCTGATGGTGGAGCTCAACCTTATCAACCCTGAGCACACAAGCCGCGCACACATGCTTCACAACGACTCGCACAAGTTTGAGAGCGCGTTCCTCGGTCTGGACATACCACAGAACAACAGCGTGATGTTCTCATCGCTCGCCGGAAGCAAGATCGGCATATGGGTGGCTCACGGAGAAGGAAAGTTCTCTCTGCCCGAGTCGGAAGACAGATACAACATCGTGGCGAAGTACAGCTACGGCGACTATCCGGCAAACCCGAACGGGTCTGACTACAACGTTGCCGGCATCTGCTCGGCAGACGGACGCCACGTGGCGATGATGCCGCATCTGGAGCGCGCCATCTTCCCGTGGCAGAACGCATGGTATCCTGCCGATCGCGGCAACGACGAGGTGACACCGTGGATAGAGGCGTTCGTAAACGCACGCAAATGGATAGAGAAGCACTGATAATTCTACATAAGACAAGAAGACAGGAAAGCGCGAGCCACGCCCGGACACAAACGGGCTTGCCGCGCTCCTGTTTCATGTATTGAACACAAAAGCGTCACATAAACACACAGGAAGGGCTTTTTGCGCCAAGGCGAAGACATTTTCACGCACAGCGCAAAAGACAACACAGAATCAAATTCCCGCACATGGCAAACATTTATATACAGTCTTTCAAGACGTTCTTCAAGATTGGCGCCTTCACACTCGGGGGCGGATACGCCATGATTCCGATAATAGAGGCAGAGGTGGTGGACAAATACAAATGGATAGAAAAGGAGGAGTTTCTCGACCTCATAGCCATAGCGCAGAGCTGTCCGGGAGTGTTTGCCATAAACGTTAGCATATTCATAGGCTACAAGCTGCGCAAGTTGAGAGGCGCGCTGTGCACTTGTCTGGGCACGGCTCTGCCGTCGTTTCTCATCATACTGCTCATTGCGATGTTCTTCAAACGCTTTGAGGACAACACCACTGTGGAAGCCATATTCCGCGGCATCAGACCGGCTGTGGTGGCACTCATAGCCGCTCCCACGTTCAGTCTGGCAAAAAGCGCGGGCATAACGATAACAAACTGCTGGATTCCGATAGTAAGCGCGCTGCTCATATGGCAGATCGGGGTGAATCCCATATTCATAATCATCGCCGCAGGATTAGGCGGCTATCTCTACGGAAAACTGTTAAAACCAACGGAATGATATTCTTAGAACTCTTCATAACATTCTTCCAGATAGGTCTCTTCGGATTCGGAGGGGGATACGGAATGCTGTCGCTCATACAGACGGAGACCGTGGTGAGGCATCAGTGGCTCACTTCGGCGGAGTTTACAAACATTGTCGCCATAAGCCAGATGACTCCGGGACCAATCGGAATAAACTCGGCGACATACTGCGGGTACACTGCCGTGCACAACGCTGGCTTCAACGAGACCATGGCTGTGCTGGGAAGCGCAACCGCGACGTTCGCACTTGTGCTGCCGTCGCTCATTCTCATGATACTCATATGCCGGATTTTTCTGAAGTATATGCACACGCAACCGGTGCAGGACGTGTTCAGCGGACTGCGCCCGGCGGTGGTAGGACTGCTCGGAGCGGCTGCTCTGCTGCTCATGACAAAGGAGAACTTCTCCTCCGTTGAGGAGAATCCGTGGCAGTTCTGGATAAGTGTCTGGCTGTTCGTGGCTACGTATGTGGGCACGAAAGTGATGAGGATAAACCCTATAAAAATGATTGGCTGGGCGGCGTTCGCGGGTCTGATGCTGCTCTACTGAGACGTCCGGCAAACTGGCGGCAGTAAAAACCGGATACAGGACAATCTGTATCATGGTGAGGTGAGGCTGCCTATATATATTAATAATGTGAACCTCCCGCTGCGGAACGCCTTTACGCAGCGGGAGGTTCATATTTTACAGGCATGAAAGACACCACGTTACGGCATACCGTCAATAGTCTTCCGCGTTGGCAAGGTTCCAAAGATTGAGGAACGCGGCGCGTGTTATGTTCATCACCTTGTCGTAGTTGATGCGCAGGGCTTCGTCTCCCGGCTTGTGATAATCGGGATGGCCGTCGGTGTGATACCATATTATAGGAATGTCCTTCCTTGCGAACGACACGTTGTCACTGCCTCCGATGGACTTGTCCGACGGCCGGTAGTCTGGCTCGAGGCGCAGTCCGTACTCTGCGATGTCGTGCCTCAGCCATTCTCCGAAGGCGGGTTTGGTGTCGCTGTAGAAGTACACCGTGTGGCGCGGACGGTCGGGCTTGTTGTTACGTCCTATCATGTCGAAATTGAGATATGCCTTTATCTTGTCGAGGAAAGCGCACGTACTGACAAAGTGGCGTGAACCGTACAGACCGGCTTCCTCACCGTCCCAGAATGCGAAAATGACATTCCGCTCAGGCTGTATGCCGCTTTCCGCAAACGCGCGGGCTATCTGCAGCACCGCACTTACGCCAGAGGCGTTGTCGTCGGCACCGTTGTAGATGGAGTCACCGTCAACCTCCGCGCCCACACCAAGATGGTCGAAGTGTGCTCCTACAACCACATACTCGTCCGGATTGCGCCCTTCTATCATCCCGAGAACGTTTTTCATCGCCACTCTCACCGAGTCGTTGCGCTCCCTGAGTCTCATCGTCACATCGAAAGGATGGCTGTATGAGGAGCCGAGAGGGCTTATTCCGTACTGCCGCAGCATCGACTCGATGTATGCGGCGGCAACGCTCGCCCAGTCGCTTCCGGTCTTCCTGCCATACAGACAGTCGGAGGCGAGAAAACCGATATGCGCTCTCGCCGCCTCCACCGTGATTGTGTTCATCGCCGTTTCCTTAGCCGCCCTCACCTTCTTCGGGCTGTTCGGGTAAGGAGCGGAGGCGTCGGCAGCAAGCGGAAACACGGTCGCTGCAACACAGAATATCAACAATAACTTCTTTATCATATACTTTTCATTTTATAATATACATTTATCCTACGGACGGGAAAGTGCGTTTCACCGGAAAATGAAGTGTCTCTCGCAGCACAGGAAAGCACCTTCTATCGCACAGAAAACCCTTTTCCATGTCACGTCAGCCGCGTCCTCCGCCGACAACCATGTCCTTCACATTCCTACAGAAACTGATGTCGGTAAGCAGATCGTCTATGTTCACGTGCATGCGATAACGCCAGTAATGATGTGAGTCAGCCGGAACATTCACACGCTCGGCATCGGCATCGCGCCTGCGGAGACGCTCGTCGACAGCCATCCAGTCCTGTATGGCAATGACACAAATCATAGACGGACACGCCAGATGGCGCGCGATGATTTCCCGTGCCAGCCATCCCGGCATGGGATGGGGAGCCTCTCCATGCATGCCGAGCGTCACATTATAATAATATCTTGCACGTTCGCGGTCCTCATCCCACCACTGACGCATCGTAGGAGTGTCGTGCGTGGAGATGGTGCAGACCGAACGGTAAGGGAAACGGTTGATGTCAGCGAAGCGGTCGCCCCATTGTTTCGGCATGGTCTGTAGTTCCAGACTGAGTATGCGCAGCTCATCCATTACCCAAGACACGCATTCCGGCACCATGCCAAGGTCTTCGGCACACGCCAGCATATGCGTCGCCTGCGTGATGACAGGCAGCTTTCTCATAGCCTCACGATACCAGAACTGGTTGTTGCGACGGTAATAATAATCGTCATAAAGCCTGTTGAAGGCATTCCGGTCAGTCTCTCCGAGTGCCTTGTAAGCATATCCGAACTGTGCGGAAATGCGCGGATGGAACTTCTGCGGGTCCTTATGGTCGCGGACGAAAAGCACTCCGCTCACAAGCGAACACAGTCCGTCGCGCACCGATATGTCGTCCGCCGACCTGCTGTCCTCAAACGCCGCGTAGATGAGACGTTGCGTGGCATACTCCGGCTTAAGCCTGTAGACATCGCTGTGTGAATGGTCCAGATAAGTGTCGGCAACCTTTCCGGCACGCTCACCGAACACCTCAGCCACCACGTTCTCCGTGATGAACGGCTCGACAAAGAGCTGTTCGCGGAAGTGAAGACCGTATGCCTCTATCTCCTCACGCGTGAGTCCGAGTGCGGGAGAGAAGTGTCCGATGCGCGCATCCACCGCTCCGACAGGTATCTCCCATATGCGGAAGAAGCCGAGAACATGGTCTATGCGGTACGCATCGAAGAACACCGACATATGGCGCAGCCTCCTTATCCACCACATACAGCCGTCGTCAAGCATCCGCTGCCAGTTGTACGTAGGGAATTCCCAGTTCTGTCCTTTCTCCGAAAAGGCGTCGGGCGGTGCTCCCGCCTGTCCGTCGAGATTGAAATATTCAGGTTCCTGCCACACGTCACAGCCATTGCGGTTCACTCCGATAGGTATGTCACCCTGCAGCACGACACCCTGCAGGACCGCATAATCGTGCACCTCACGCAACTGTGTGTACAATATGAACTGCACATAATAATAGAACGCGACACTCCGGAACATATCGTCCTGCGGATCGGAAAGTGCCTTCCGCTCGCTCTCGTCCCAACGGTTGTGCTCCTTCCACAGCCGGAACTCGGCGGTGCCGTAGCTGTCGCGCAGACTGCAATAGCGCGCATAAGGCACGAGCCATGAGCCGTTCTCGCTGAAGAAAGCGGCAAACGCCGCGGAGGAAAGCACTTTTCCGCCCTCCTGTCTGTACAGGACGCGCAGATAATCGAACTTCGCCCTGCCCACACGCTCGTAGTCGATGGCTGGCAAGGCGTTGAGTTCCTCGCGCAGAACCTCATATTGCAGCCTGACCTTCCTGTCGGCTACAGGCGGCAGCCTTGACAAATCCACATACTGCGGATGCAGTGCGAAGACGCTTATACAGCTGTAAGGATAGGAGTCTCTCCACGTATGCGTGGTCGTGGTATCATTCACCGGCAGTATCTGCAAGACTCTCTGACCTGTCCGCGCCACCCAGTCGACCATCTTTCTAAGGTCGCCGAAGTCGCCCACTCCGAAGCTTTTCTCCGACCGAAGCGAGAAAACCGGCACAAGCGTACCGGCAAGCCGGCGCGGAGCGATGTCGAAATCGGCATTCCGCAGACAGTATGTCCTGACCTCTCCGGGACGGCACAGACATGCCCTGAACACCCTGTTGCCGCCTTTCTCCCACATGAACGCGCTGCCGTCAGCACCGTTTACCGCCACGAACTTGAACTCCAACGCCTTTCCGGAGAACATTGCCGCGTCCAGATCAGCTATCCATTCGTTGACATTATGCTCTGTCATGGACACTCCCTTCGCCACATCCCACATGCCGAGAGCGTCGTGACTGCCTGTGATGACCAGCCGTTCGCCCTCTCTCAGTTGCGGCGCGTGCACTACAAACCGCACCACCGAGCCATAAGACGCAGGCTTCACACTTTGCAAGCGTGCATGGTTTACGCATGCGGAGAAGGCTGATGAATAGAGCCAGGAGGCGGCAGGCATGTCCATCCACATGTCGTTCATCTCATAAGAAGCCGCTCCCAGCACCGAGAACTCAAGGCGGTGAAGGTAAAGAATCCACTCTCTCCGCACCACGCGGCCTCCGCTTCCCACACTATAATAATATGTTATCACGGGATGACTTTCCGAATGGAAGTTCTCGAGCGTGCAGCTCCAGTGCCTCCCGTCGCCCGTAGACATGCGATAGACGCGTGGCTTGCAGTCACCGACATCCGCTCCGGTGAATACGTTCAGCATCAGTTCCTCACCGGAAACGGTGTTGTATTCGATATTAAACTTCAGTTTCATACGGTTTTCGATTGTCCTGTTAACGTTATAAGCATACCGCCCCGCACCGGCTGCGACAAGCTTCCGGCTGCCGGGAACAGCCCGACAAGGCATATTTGCTTACGCAAACTTACACAAAAAATTCGAAAAAAAGAACATTTGAAGGAAAGTTTATGCATTCTGTCCAAGCATGAGCCGCACCGCCACATGTCACAGGCGGATGCACACCATCACACCCTCTGCCCCCACGCCGACAGAATAGCGGCTCTGCTCTCCGGTTATCAGGTCGCCGAGAAAATAGCCCGCCTCGGTGGCAAGTATGCCTATCGCCGCTCCGGCAAGCACGTCGTCCCACTCATGGCGGTGCCGTCTCACACGGTCGACAGCCGTCACCGCCGCCACTCCGTAGCCCGCCACGCTTATCCACGGCGACACCTTTCCATACTCCTTATGCAGGATTGTGGCTCCGGCAAAGGCGAACGAGGTGTGTCCCGAAGGGAATGCGTCGTCTCCGGTACCGTCAGGCCGGTTGTCCTTTATGGCTGCCTTCAGTCCCCATGTGACGCCTACGGTGATGGCACACGATGTCGCCGTGTTGACCAACAGCCTCTTCCATGAGCTTGCCCCCTCCACTCCCGACGCCTTCAGAGCGTATACCGACACTATGGGAACAAAGCGCAGATAGTCGTCTATGCCGTCTCCGTGATAGCTCTTATGCTGCGCATGCGCCGGAAGGACGCACATAACAAAAAGAAGAACAACAAGTTTTCTCATACCATAATAATAATATCCAAATGTCATAATAAAAATATCCCGACCCATCCTGCGCAGGAACGCATGGCATGACAGCCGCAAGCGTGGAATGACCACAGGCACTCTGCGCGCAAGGACAAACAAAAAAGGGAATGCGCCACTGCCGGCATACATTCCCATATCTGATTCGTTCTATATCTTTTTAGCCAAGACCGGTGTCACGGATTAAGAGTATCTGAGTATCTGTCCGGCACGTATGCGCATAGTCTTGCGTATTCTGTTGAGCTTGCATATCTCGTCCACAGTGATGCCATACTTCCTGGCGATGCTCTCCAGCGTCTCTCCCGACGCCACCTTATGATAAAGCACCTTGCCGCCGAACTCAGAGTCAGCCTCGCTGCTGTCTATTCCCTTCACCAGATCAGGCGTATATCCGCCGTTGCCTATCTTACCGCGGAGGCGCGTAGCCTCACGTGACTCCTCTTCATAAGTGTCCTTGTTGTAGACATAATAGTCGCCCGTGACATCCTGCTCGCGGAAGTCGAACATGAGAGCCGGATTGAGCGCCACTCCGCAGAGGCGTGTCTCGAAGTGCAGGTGCGACCCTGTGCTACGTCCGGTGTTGCCACCCAGACCTATCGCCTCGCCCGCACGCACCATCTGGTTTTCCTTCACAAGATTCTTCGACATATGCGCGTAGGTGGTCTCCAGACCGTTGCTGTGGCGTATGACGACGTAATTGCCGTATCCCCTGCGCTCATAGCTCACCACACGCACCTTGCCGCTGAACGCCGCGCGGATGGTGTCGCCTATGTAAACCTTGATGTCCAGTCCTTTGTGATTCCTGCCCCAACGCCATCCGAAGTTGCTTGTCACCACACGGCTCGGTGTCGGCATGCAGAAGTTACGCAGGTCTATGCGGTAGCGGTCTGGCATTTCGGTGGCACGGTGTGCGTAAGAGTTGTCCCAGTCGTCGTAGAGTCTGGCTGCCGGCGACTCCATTTCCTCTCTGGCAGCGATGTTCTTCAACATGATGGTGTCCACCGTCTTCATCTTCCTGTCGATGGGAGCCTGCCTTGCCAAGAGGTCCTGTCCCGATGCCTGCGTTGCCGAAAAAGCCAACAATGCGCCTATAAATAATGTCCTAACAAGTCTTTTCAAAATCTTATTTTTTTAGGTGTCCAATATCAATAGGGAACAAACGGATTATTCCTTCAAAAGGTGTATAATGGACAAAAAGTATCACATAAAACTTAAAAACACCGCAAAGATACTCGTTTTTTCTCATAACCGGTGTCTGTTTAACAGATTTTATCTATTTTTTAGCAAATGTGCTATTAATCAGACGATTATTATCAACACCTCTGTATAAACACGCACGCATGCGCGTATGGCGCGCGAGACCGCGCAGGGACGCCCTGACGTCAGCTTATCGCTCCCCAGTTGACGTTGCTGTCGCGCAGCTGCGCCAGTCTTTGCCACAGCATTCCGAACTCCGGACTCTCGCATTTCGGGTCGGCGTCTATTATCTTCTGCGCCTCGTCACGTGCCAGCTGGACGAGCTGACCGTCGCGTGCGATGTCCGCAATCTTCAGGTCGAATGCCACACCGCTCTGCTGCGTGCCCTCCAGATCGCCCGGACCGCGCAGTTTGAGGTCAGCCTCGGCTATGCGGAACCCGTCGTTTGTCTGGCACATGATGTCGATGCGCTTGCGCGTCTCGGCAGACAGCTTGTATCCGGTGACGAGGATGCAGTAGCTCTGATCGGCTCCGCGCCCCACCCTTCCACGCAACTGATGGAGCTGCGAAAGCCCGAACCGCTGCGCGTCGAGTATCACCATGACCGACGCGTTGGGCACGTTCACGCCCACCTCAATGACGGTCGTGGCGACGAGAATCTGCGTCTCACCGCTCACAAACTTACGCATCTCGGCGTCCTTCTCGGCAGGTTTCATGCGTCCGTGCACCTTACTGAGCCTGCATTCGGGGAATATCTCGCACAGGGCGGTATATCCTTCCTCGAGGTTTTTGAGGTCGCTCTTCTCGCTCTCGCTTATTACGGGGAACACGAAGTAAACCTGCCGTCCCGCCTTTATCTGCTTGCGGATGCCGTCGTAAAGGCTCACGGTCTGGCTGTCATACTTGTGCATGGTGCGCACAGGCTTGCGTCCGGGCGGCAGTTCGTCGATGACGCTCACGTCGAGATCGCCGTATATGGTCATGGCGAGGGTACGCGGGATGGGCGTGGCGGTCATCACGAGAATGTGGGGAGGATTGTCGCTCTTGCTCCAAAGGCGTGCGCGCTGCGCCACACCGAACCGGTGCTGCTCGTCGATGACGGCGAGTCCGAGGCAGGAGAAGCGCACGGTGTCCTCCACCACGGCGTGAGTGCCTACGAGGATATTCACCTTTCCGGCAAGGAGGTCGTCGAGCACCATGCGGCGTCGGCGTCCCTTGACGGTGCCGGTGAGCAGCTCCACCCTCACGTCCATGTCGCCGAGGAAGTTGCGTATCGTGTCGAAATGCTGCTCTGCCAGTATCTCAGTGGGAGCCATGATGCACGCCTGATAACCGTTGCCCACGGCTATGAGCATCGCCATGAGCGCCACGAGCGTCTTGCCAGAGCCCACGTCGCCCTGCAGCAGGCGGTTCATCTGCTCGCCGGAACGCATGTCGTCGTGTATCTCATGCATCACCCTCTTCTGCGCTCCGGTAAGCGGGAATGGCAGACGGTCGTGGAAGAACGTGTGCAGCAGGTCGCCTGCGCGCCTCAGCACATAGCCCCTGTAGTGGCGGCGGCGGTCGCTCACGTAGCGCACGATGTTGAGCTGGACATAGAAGAGCTCCTCAAACTTGAGCCGCTGTCGTGCCCGCTGCATCTCCTCGGTGTTGCGCGGATAGTGTATGGCGCGCATAGCCGTGTCGCGCGACATTAGATGGAGCGGACCGGTGATGAACGGAGGGAGCGTCTCCTGAAGCGGACGCGGTATGCGGGTGAGCAGGGTCCTTATGGTCTTCTCCACCGCATGCGAGTTCATTCCGTTCTTCTTCATGCGCTCGGTGGTGGAATAATAGGGCTGTAGTCCCATCTGCGAGAGGTTCAGGTCTGAAGCCTTGTCGATGTCGGGATGGGCGAACTGGTATCGTCCGTTGAACACGGTGGGGCGTCCGAAGACTACGTATTCCTCGTTTATCTTGTACTGCTGATAGATATATTGTCCGCCTCTGAACCACACAATGTCCACCATCCCGGTGCCGTCGGTGAAGTGTGCCACGATGCGCTTCTGCCTCACTCCCGTGGCAAACTCCTCAAAACTGACTATGCGCCCCATTATCTGCACGAAGGGCATGTCGCCCGTCAGCTCGCGTATGCTGTACACACGGCTGCGGTCGATGTACTTGTAGGGGAAGTACTCAAGCAGCTGCCCCCACGTCGTGATGTTCAGATCCTTTGCCAGAATGTCCCTTCTTCTCGGACCGACACCCGGCAGATACTTTATGTCCTGGTCGAAAACTTCGCTCACGGGCAGACTTTTAATAATGACTCGGCTATGATAAGGTCGGACGGAGTGGTGATTTTGATGTTCTCACGGTTGCCGTCCACCATCGCCACACCGTGTCCGGACGCCTCTATGACAGACGCGTCGTCGGTGAACGACGGAGAGTAAGGACGGTCGAAGGCACGGCGTGCGAGGGCTATGTCGAACACCTGCGGTGTCTGCACCACACGGTAGGAGTCGCGCCGCACGTTGTGTCCGCCGCCGTCAGCACCGACAAGGCGCAGCGTGTCGGTGACGGGCACGACGGGAATGGCTGCCCCATGCTCACGCGCGGCGGCATAGCAGCGGTGTATCACCTCCTCCGACACGAACGGGCGCACACCATCGTGTATGCCCACAAGCCCGTCGGCGTCAGCCGGTATGGCAAGAAGTCCGTTGCGCGACGACGCGAAGCGGGTGTCACCCCCGGCTGTGACAGTGTGCTCCACATCGAACGAATGGTGACGGCAGAGGCTGTCCCAATAGTCGTGCTGGCTCTCGGGCAGCACAAGGATGATGCCCGCCCGAGGCATCGCTCCGGCAAAACGGCTTATGGTGTGCATAAGCACCGGCACGCCGCCGAGCGGGAGAAACTGTTTGGGCACGTCGCTGCCCATGCGCAGACCCTTTCCGCCTGCCACTATTATGACGTAATCCATCGCTTCAGTTTTTTTACAGCCAAGATGTTAAAACCATTCATCTGCCTGACAGCAGGACAGTCCATGCCGTGCCGTCAGGCGTAAAGTGCGGACATTTACCGCCAGAAGAAGCCCATGCCTTCAGCCACCTCGCGCGACTTCTCCGCGCCTTCCAGCATCTCCAGAAGCCTGTAGGCGTAGGGCAGCGTTGCTGCAGGTCCCTTGCCGGTGACGATGTTTCCGTCCACGGTTACAAGCTCAGAGGTGTACTCCGCGCCCTCAAGATACTTGTCGAACCCTGGATAGCATGTGGCGCGGCGGGCTTTGAGCAGCCCCATGCGTCCGAGAACCATGGGCGCGGCACATATCGCTCCGATGAGCTTTCCGGCACTGTTGTGGGCTGCAAGCACAGTGTGCAGACCCTCATGCATGTCGAGCGTAGCCGAGCCGGGCATTCCGCCGGGAAGCATAAGCAGGTCGGCGTCGGAAAAATCAGCGTCCTCAAACAGCATGTCAGCCTTTACCGTGACACCGTGGGAAGTGCCTACCATCTCAGAGCCTGTGACGCTCACCGTCTTCACATCCACTCCTCCGCGACGCAGAACGTCCACCGGACCCATGCCTTCGACCTCCTCGAAGCCGTCGGCAAGAAACTCGTATACTTTTGCCATTGTCTCTTTTATTGGTTATGTTCAATTGCAAACTTACACATTTTTTTTGAAATTACGGTATGGCGGATATTTAAAAGAAACAAAATAAGACCACTGCTGACACTACGGACTGCATGTAATGAGCACCCGGGCGGCGCAAACAACTGCATCGTTATAACTCAAACGAAGCCGCCCATTGAAAAGATTATGACACTATACGGATGACGACTGTAGGCTGGCGTGTGATAAAAACAGTATTCCGAAGGATTGCCGGGTACGCCATATAATAACAAACGCCACACACTGAAGGGACATGCATAACCGCGCAATGTGTCTACTGTCGCGGAATATTCGAACAACGACATCCTCACGAGAACCGTTTATTTGCAGGCGGAAAGCTGTCAGGCGGCAAATACGCGGATTTTCGGCATTTCAGATAATACGCTGTGACACAGCCGATTGCACAAAATAACATGGAAACAATCATTTTACGGAGCCGCGAAACGGGCTTTATCGCAACGCGAAAGAGGCTTTTCCGCATCACGGAAAAGGCTTTACGGCAGTGCACAAGAGCCTTTCTGACACGGAGAAAAAGTCAATCGGGAAGAACGGGAGAGCCGGAATAGGAGAAAAGTACCAACCGTATAACACAAAAGAACAGCGGAAACGGTGGCACGGCATGCCCGGACGGCTGATGCGTAGAGTGCTGGGGCGGCACCTCGCTCACAGATTGCAAAAAGCCGGTGTAAAGATTTTTTACTGCCCTGTCTTACGGATGTGCGGAGCGGCGGAAGGTGCAGGGAGACGCCGGTGATGCCGGCTCATCTGCCGTCTAGGGCGAAGAAACGCCACAGCGGAGCCGCCATGAGCGACTGCATGAACTCGCCACGGCAGAGCATGTCGTATACGCGGCTGCGCTCCATACAGTATACCTCGACGTCCTCTGTCGCGTCGAGATGCTGCGTATCGGTCTTCGTGACTCCCCGCGCCACAAAACAACGGGTGATGTTGGTGTTTGTCGAGGCATTGGCAGAGAGCTGCATGAGCTCGTGCCACTCTCCTCCGGTATATCCGGTTTCCTCAAACAGCTCGCGACGGGCGGACTCCTCGGGCGTCTCACCCTTCTCGCACACACCGGCACACAGCTCGAACGACGTGCGCCCGAGTCCGTGGCGATACTGTCTCACGAGCACGAAGCGGTCGTCGGGGGTGATGGCTATGACGTTGACCCAGTCGGGATACTCAAGCACATAATACTCGTCGTTCACTCTGCCATCGGGCAGTCTCACCTTGTCGCGGCGTGCCGTGAGCCACGGTCTGCGGATGATGTACTCGCTGTGGAGCACGTCCCATTTCATGTCTTTCATATTGTGATGTGTCTGTTTTTTGTATACTTATATGCCGCATGTGCCTGAATACAGTCGGGCGAGTGCCTTCTGATGTCACTGCGGGGGCGCGACCGGCAGGACGTTCCGGCTCAACTGCGCTTTCTGAGACAGCGTATCGCGCTGTCAGCCAGGACGAACAACAATGTGACAAGAAGCGACTCGACGGCGTTGACAAGCAGATTGAGGTCTTTCCATTCCTCGTATGGCACTATCCGGCGTACCGCTCCGTTGACCGCCATGACAAGAATGAATACGATAAAATAGCGCGCCAGACGACGTTTTAAAGCAGGTTTCATTTGCATAAGTAGCTGTTCAAAATTAACCGATATTATAAAATTACTAATATGTTATATATCTTTGCCATCATCCTGTGCGCTGTTCAGGGCTTCATCCCAAAGTCTCATCGGTCGTGTAGCCCGCTACACTCCCTCTTCGGACTTTGGAATGCAGCTCCAGAACAGTACACAATATGATGGCAATTAATTTAGAACATCTACTTAAAAAAGATTATCTTACAGCATAAGACAATGTTATTATACTGCGTATGACACATTGCGGCTCAGCGCGAAGGACGCCGCGGAAGGCTCTCTGCGGACCGACGGCATGGCAGGACGAAGGAGTCAGTCGAGCTCAACGTGGCTCACGCTCACCTTCTCGTGCAGGAATATCTGCGCGCTTTCCCTGAACTTGTCCTCGCTCTCGGTGGTGAAGTAGCGGCAGGTTCCGCCCTGCGTTATGTTCGCGGCGATGTCGCGGTGACGCTCCAGATAGTTGCTGAGACTCTCCGCCACATAATGTCCCTGCGGCACGATGCGCACACCGTCGGGCACATTCTTCACTATGCTGTTCATAAGGAGCGGATAGTGGGTGCAGCCGAGCACGATGGTGTCGATGAGAGGGTCGGTGCGCATGAGCTGGTCGATGCGTTTCTTCACGAAATAGTCGGCTCCGGGACTGTCCGCCTCGTTTGCCTCCACGATGGCAGCCCACAACGGACATGCCACACCGGACACTGTGATGTCGGGGAACAGCTTGCCTATCTCGAGCGAATAGCTCCTGCTCCGCACGGTGCCTTCGGTGGCGAGGATGCCCACATGACGGCTTCGCGTGAGGCTTCCGATGTTCTCCGCCGTCGGACGGATGATGCCGAGCACGCGCCGTTTTGGGTCAAGCTCAGGCAGATCGCGCTGCTGTATGGTGCGCAAAGCCTTTGCCGAGGCGGTGTTGCAGCCGAGTATCACAAGATGGCATCCCATGGAGAAGAGCTTTATCACCGCCTGACGGGTGAACTGATAAACCACTTCGAACGAGCGCGAACCGTAAGGCGCGCGCGCATTGTCGCCCAGATACATGTAGTCGTATGCCGGAAGGAGCTGGCGGATGCCATGGAGTACGGTGAGCCCTCCGTACCCTGAGTCGAACACCCCGATGGGTCCCGGGGCTGATGGAAAGATGTTTTCGTGCCGCATCATCAGTGTATGTTCAGTGCCGTTCTGAGCAAAGGAGCGATGTTCTCGCCGCAAGTGGCGTCGAGATAAGGGCATGCGTCTCCGTCGGTATTGAGCACAAAGGCATACCCGCGCTCACGTCCTATGCGACGCACTGCCTCGAATATCCTCTCACGCAGGGGTGCGTAAGCGTCCTTGCGTGCCTCGTCGAGCAGCCGGACAGCCTCTTTCTTGAAAGCGACGTTCTTTTCCATTATCTCCTGAAGCTCCGTCTGACGCTTGGACAGAATGGAAGGTATCAGGTCGCGCTGCGTCTCGAGAAGCTCCTCATACTTGGCGTTGAACTCGTCCTCGGCACGTTTCATCTCCTCGTCGTACTTGGCACGCAGGTCAGCGAGGTTTTTCTGAGCCACCGCATACTCCGGCATGGCAGTGAAAACTGAGTCAAGACTGAAATAGCCATACCTCAGTGACTGTGCCCGGGAAGTGCATACCATGACTGAAAACATTAACAGAAAGAACAGCTTTTTCATAATATTCAGAAAAGATAAAAACTGTGCCATGACAATGATGGCACAGTATGGTTGGTTGTTGATTATGTGTTGCTTACTTCATCTTGTTAAGCTCTGCCTTCACCTCTGCGGTAACGTCCTTGCTGAGCGTGTCGCTTACATAAGGTATTCCGGCTGAGAGGTCCATGATGTAGACGTAACCGCCAGCCTTGCCGACAGCCTTTATGGCATCGAGAAGCTTTGTGGTGATGGGCTGCATCTTCTCCTGCTGTGCCTTCTGGAATGCCTCCGAGTTGTCCTGATAAGCCTGCTGGATCTTCTGCTGAAGGGTCATGAGCTCTGTCTCTGTCTCCTTCTGCTTTGTCTCATTCATGGTAGACTTGTTCTTGTCGTACTCGGCAGCCTTGCGCTGCAGTTCGTCCTGCATGGCTTTGAGGTCGTTCTCATACTGCTTTGCAGTTGCCTCGAGCTCACCGCGCACCTTTATCAGCTCGGGCATGGACGACATTATCTCCTGCGTGTTAAGGTGACCGAACTTCGGTGTCTGTGCGAATGCTGCCAGCGGGGCAAACATGATCAACATTAAAATAAGCTTTTTCATTTTCTTTTTTTGTTTATTGTGTTATTTGTTCTGTTTGTTTATACTTGACTGTGCGGTGTCTGCCGCATTGCGCGTCAGTTGGAGTAGCCCAGCTTCTCGAGCACCTCGTTGCTGATGTCTATCTTCGGCGAGCCGAAGATTATGCCCGTGTCGCTGGCACGGTCGAGCACGAGCGAATAGCCGCGCAGCTCGGATATCTCCTTCACGGCGTTGTATATCTCGTCCTGTATGGGGGTCATGAGGCTCTCGCGCTTCTTGAACAGCTCTCCCTCGGGGCCGAAATACTTGCGCTTAAGCTCACCCGCCTCCTTCTCCTTATTCATTATCGCCGCCTGACGTTCCTTCTTCTGCTCCTGCGAGAGGAACACTACCTCGTTCTGGTAGTTCTTATACATTGTGGACGCCTCGTTGCTTATGGCATCCACCTCCGCCTGCCACTTCTTCGAAACCTGGTTGAGCTGTTCGTTGGCACGTTCGTAGGCAGGGATGTTGTTCAGTATATATTCCATGTCGAGCAAGGCAAACTTCTGTGCCCCGGCGGTCATGGCTGTCATCGCCAATACGGCAATTATAAGTATCTTCTTCATAATGTGTCCTCCTTGTTTTATTGTTAATGACATCTGCGTGATGCTCCGTCCGTCAGAATTCCTGTCCGAGAATGAAGTGGAAATTGCTTCCGCCCTTCACTCCGAACACCTTGTCGAAACCGTATGCCCAGTCGATACCCATCATGCCGACCATCGGAAGGAAGATGCGGACACCTATACCGGCAGAACGTTTCATGTCGAACGGATTGAACTTCTTGGTGTCGTTCCATGCGTTTCCAGCCTCAAGGAACGTCAGACCGTATATCGTTGTGTTGCCGAGCAGGAACGGATAGCGAAGCTCGAGAGTCATGCGGTCGTAGGCATATCCCTCATATCCGTAAGGCGTAAGCGAGCCGTTCTCGTATCCGCGCAGTCCTATCGTTTCCTCGGCATAACCGGTGGAGTAGCCTGTCATACCGTCACCACCCATGTAGTAGGTCTCGAACGGTGACTTCTTGTACTTGTTGTAGCTGCCGAGCAAGCCGAACTCAACTCGCGTCATGAGCACGAAGCACTTGTTGCCGCCCGAAAGCGCGGTGAAGGTTCTTGCCTTCAGCTTCCACTTGTGATACTCTATCCAGCGGTATTTCTCCTGCTGCTCGCGGTCGAAATTGGGCGACTGGGAGTTTGTGGCGAGGTTCTTGTAGTCTTTGTTGTCCCACGCCGACCATGGCGGAGTGAGCGACAGCGACAAGAGGAACTCCGAACCGCGCCTCGGGAAGAGCTGGCTGTCGGTGGAGACACGGCTGAGCGACACGGTGAAATTGAGGTTGTTGGAGTTTCCGTTGGTAAGAAGGAAGTAGCTCCAGTTCTTCAGCATGTAGCGCGTATAGGCGAGCTGCAGCGACAGAGTGAAGTAGTCGTCCGGCCAGCGGAGCTGCTTGCCCCATCCTATCGAGGCTCCGAAGAGCTGCACATACTTGTCCGGGTCGTAATAGTTCTCGTAGTTGTTGTATATGCTGCTGCCGTATCCGTACAGATAATTGTAGTAGTTGTTGAAATAAGCGCTGTTGTAATAGTTGCTCGACACGTCTGTCTGCTTTGAGAAGAACACACCTACGTTGAACTGGATAGGTCTCTTTCCGCCGAACCAATTGGTGGAATAGTTCACGTTGTAAGACTGGTAGTAAGTACCGTTTGTCTGTGCTCCGAAGGAGAGAACCTCTCCGTCGCCTATCGGCATGATGCCCCGGTGCTCACGGTTCTTGTTGAAGAGGTTGCGCATGGAGAAGTTGGTGAGCTTCACTCCCACACGTCCTATCACACCGGTCTGTCCCCATCCGAGCGAGAACTCGACCTGGTCGTTGGTCTTCTGCTCCAGATTCCAGTTGATGTCAACGGTTCCGTCGTCCTCGTTAGGATCTGGTACAGGATTTATTTTTTCCTCATTGAAATGTCCCATTGCCGCAATCTCACGCATCGAACGCATCAGTGACTCCTTCGAGAAGAGGTCGCCCGGCTTCGTTCTTAGCTCGCGGCGCACCACGTTCTCATACAGACGGTCGTTTCCGTTGATACGTACGCGGCTCACACGAGCCTGCTGTCTTTCTATGATACGCATCTCAAGGTCGATTGAGTCGCCGTCGATATTGATTTCGGCAGGAGTGAGCTCATAGAAGATATAGCCGTTGTTCCAGTACAGGTTGCCCACTGCGTCCTCGTCTTCATTAAGCCGCTTGTTCATGAGCTTCTGATTATAGACGTCGCCTTTCTTCATACCGAGCACCTTGGCAAGCAGGTCTGAAGGATAGACGGTGTTTCCCACCCACGTGATATTGCGCAGATAGTACTTCTGTCCTTCCTCTACCTTCACATAAACATTGACATGCCGGTCGTCGACATTCCATACACTGTCCTTCAGTATCACCGCATCGCGGTATCCGTTCTCGTTGTACTTTTCGATGAGACGCTGCTTGTCAGCCTTCCATCGTTCCGGAGTGAACTTCTTTGACTTAAGGAATGTGGACAGCTTTCCTGCCTCGTGGGTTTTCGAGAAAACTCCTTTGCGGAACAGTCCGCCTTTTATCTTGCTGTCGGAGAAGGCTTTGTTGCCGTCAATAATGATGCTCCTTACCTTCATCTTCTGCTTTTTGTCTATTATGACATCAAGTATCACCTGATTCTTGTTTGTCACATCCGGACGCTCGATGATGTTTATCTCAGCGTTCTTGAAGCCTTTCTCGTCGAAGTAACCCTTTGCGATGAGCTTGGCACGGTCAAGGGTGTTAGGCGTCACCTGGAGTCCCTTGAGCAGTCCGAGCTTCTCTTCCATGTCGGAACGCTCCGACTTCTTGATGCCGATATAGTTCACCTCAGACACCCGGGGGTTGGCACGCAGCCTGATGTTAAGGTACGCCTTGTCGGCGACAAGCGAGTCGACAACAATCGAAACATCAGAGAAAAGCCTGTAATTCCAGTATTTCTTGACAGCCTCGGTGAGTTCGTTGCCCGGCAGGGAGATAGTCTGTCCGACTGAAAGACCGGATATTCCGGTGAGCATATAGTCCTCGTAACCGTCAACTCCAGACACCGTTATTCCGCCGATGGTAACAGTCCGCGGTGTGCCGGCATAGGAAATGTCGGGATAAACTATCTTGTCCTGTGCGCTGGCACATACGCTCCAGACGAGCGTTGCCACGGCAATCAACAGCTTTCTTACATTCATAGTCGCTTAATATAATCTTTCATCAAGAGCAGGAACAGTGCTTTCCCTATTCCGTTTCACCGGGATATGTCCGCCGTTCCACGTTTATTATCATTCAGTTTTTATATTTCATTATACACAACAAGCCTGCATGACTGCATACCTGCCTGTCTTCCGCCGTCAGCGGCAGTCACCGTCCTCCACCTGCTCGCCTGTCTTTCCGAACCGGCGCTGACGTCCCTGATAGCTTATTATAGCCTTGTGAAGGTCGTCCTCGCTGAAATCGGGCCAGTAGGTGTCGCAGAAGTACAGCTCGCTGTAGGCTATCTGCCACAGCAGATAATTGCTCACTCTCACCTCGCCTCCGGTTCTTATGAGCAGGTCGGGGTCCGGCATGAAAGAGGTGACAAGGTTCTCCGACACCATATCCTCGTCAATGTCGTCGGGCGAAAGAGCCTTTTCCGCCACACGCTCGGCAATGTTTCTTACAGCGCGTGTTATCTCCCAGCGTGCCGAATAGCTCAGAGCCACGACCATGGTCATCGCCGTATTGCCCGCCGTATGCTCTTCCGTCTCTGCCAGCTTGCGCCTTACCTCCTCCGGCAAGCGTCCTATATCACCGATGACACGGAACCTCACGTTGTTCTTCATGAATATCTCGTCCTCGAGTGATGAAAGTACAAGCCCCATGAGAGCAGCCACCTCACCGGCAGGTCTGTTCCAGTTCTCTGTGGAGAAGGTGTAGAGCGTGAGATACCTGACGCCCAGACGCGTACACTCCGAGGTGATTCTTCTTACAGTGTCGACACCAGCCTGATGCCCGAAACTGCGCGGTTTGCCGCGTTCGGCAGCCCATCTGCCATTGCCGTCCATAATGATTGCAATGTGCCGGGGAACATTGTTTCTGTCTAAAACGTCAAGCATATAAACCAGATATTTTATTGTTAGCAATAGAGTACGCCACAGTGTGTCAGCCGTTCGTCATTCATCGTCGTTATGACAAGTGCGGCACTTTGGCATGAAACTGTATGTGAGCGTTATCTGCAATGCCGAGTAGCAGTCGGTGTTCTTGAACGGTCCGGTGCTCTTTATGCCGTAGGGGTCCTTCACACCGTCAAGTTCGTCGCTCAGCGAGAAGTGCATCGCCCATTCCAGACCGAGGTTCAGCCTTTCTCCTATTTTATATTTCACACCCACACCTAAAGGTATATTGCCCGTAAAGACATTCTTTCCGCCTCCCGAGGCGTAGGTGGCACCGATGCCTCCGAAGACAAACGGTGTTATTCTTTTAGCCCCGCGATAATCCTGTCCGGTGCCGTATGGCCAGAAGTTGTATTCGTACACCAGACTCAGATCTGCGAGTGTATTGCTGAAATCATATTGGTTCTCCCTGTAGTCGGGGTAATATGTCTGCACATCTTTGGACGAACCCTTCAGCTTGCCGTAGCTTCCGGTGAGCTTCAGACCCATATACGGATTGAATATACGGCGCAGCACGAGCGACGCCATCGGCTGCATGTTCTTAAGGATACTGCCGTTAAAGTCTCCTTCATAAGACATCATGCCCACTCCCGCACCTATTTCCATGCGATACTGGTCGTCGGTCTGTGCGCCGGCAAAGACCGAGCAGGCTGTCAGGATGATCGTTATGAAGGCCTTTCTCATTTCATATCATTCGATGAACATGTTCTCTTCCTTTATCCAACCGAGTCTGTTGGTGCGTCCGCGCCACACCTGTCCGCTTCCTCCGCAGACCAGCCAGATGTAGCTGTTCTTATCTACGGTGATGGCAAAAGAGCCGGGTGACACCTTTATTCCGCCCGGAACGGTCACCACGGAGTCCTTGCGCCACGTTATGCCGCCGTCCGCGCTGCGGTAGAACTGGTCGAACGCACTGTGCTGCGCGCCTCCGAGGCTTTCTCCGCCCACCGCAAGTATGCAGTTGTCGTAGCCCACTGTCTGTATGTTATTAAGGCGCGGAGCCTTGTACTTGTTGTCTGAAGAGATGTCATAGTAAGTCCACGGCTGGTTCTCGCTGTAGTCCGCGCCCTCGTCAACCTTACCCCATACCATGGAAACCGTGTCGTCAGGGTGCTCCGCAACGCTGCGGTTGCCCACAAGAACCACCCTGTCAGTAGACTTGTTTGTGGACATCGGCGAGCACACATAGGTGATGTCCGTATCAGGAAGGAGGTCACCGGTGGCGTCAGTCAGGGCAATAGTCCATGTGGCACCGTCGTCCTCCGACTCCACGAGACGTCCGTCCATGTCGTAGGCATACAGTCTGAAGCTGCTTGCCGCTACCAGTTGTCTGAGCTGAGTGCGTGCCGCAACAACCCAGGCATTGCCGTCTGAGGTCTTGAACAACGCTCCGTTGTCATAGACATACGCGCATCCGTTGCTTGTCACAACGCTCCTGTAAGCGTCAGCAGACAGCTCCGCGCCTATTTTTGACGTGATGTCTGTCCATGCCGCTCCGTCTTCCGAGGCATATACGAGAGTGTTGCTGCCATTGCTGCCAAGCACCAACAGCCGTCCGTCCAGAGCCACAGCCCTCATGCCTACCAGTCCGGCAAGGGCATTGTCGGCGGTCATCTTCTTCCACACGAAATCCTCCGCGTTCTCCTTATGCACGTTCACTCTCACCGTGTATTTCCTGTATGCGACTCCCGAATTGCTGTATACGTAGAAGTCGCGCGGCACTGAGAAGTCAGTAGAGTCGGTGCTGTTGAAGTATTTCAGCGAGTCGCTTGTCATGCTCTTTATTCCCACATATCCCGCGTTCTTTGAGCCTATGGAACACAACACCTTCTTTGCGTCGACGCCCAAAGGCAGAGAATCGGGATTGTATATCTCACATTTGACCTGATCTATATAGAATTTGTGACCGCTGTAATCCACGGATTTCCTGTATGTACTGTCTTTCCCTTGCGATGATTTAGTGTGAAAAACCTGATTGAGTTTTCCCAATGTGAACGATGTTATCGCGGTATCGTCCGAATAGACGAAGTCGCTGTCGTCGTTAAGACATGATGCCAGCGACAGTATTCCGCAGACAACAACCATCAAAGGTATCAGTTTTATTTTCATTTTTACACTCGAACTACTTTTAATTTTTAGCTGCAAATTTAATCAGAATTCTGCAAATAGAACCTATTTTTAATGCTTTATTGTGTTATTTAGCTGTTAAAGCCATGTTTTTTAAGTTTGTTTAGTGATTAGCCTGTGCCCCTGTGATTTTTTTAGCATTTGTCGGAAGCGTGGCGTCAAAGCGCGTTCCGGAAGCATATAATATATAATAAGGTGTGGTTCATCGTCACATGCGACAAAAGAAAAAGGCGGCTCCCGATGTGGGAGCCGCCTCCGTTTATGTGTTCAAGAAAAATTCTTAGAGTTTCGGACCTGCAGCTACGAGAGCCTTGCCAGCCTCATTGCCTTCGTACTTGGCGAAGTTCTTGATGAAGCGTGCAGCCAGATCCTTTGCTTTCTCTTCCCACTTGCAAGCGCAGTCGTATGTGTCGCGCGGGTCGAGAATCTTCGGGTCAACGCCCGGGAGCTCTGTCGGAACCTCGAAGTTGAACATAGGTATGGTCTTCGTAGGTGCTGTGTTGATAGAGCCGTTGAGGATTGCGTCGATGATGCCACGTGTATCCTTGATAGAGATACGCTTGCCTGTGCCGTTCCATCCTGTGTTTACGAGGTAAGCCTTGGCACCGCTCTTCTCCATCTTCTTAACCAGTTCCTCAGCATACTTTGTAGGATGCAGCTCGAGGAATGCCTGACCGAAGCAAGCCGAGAATGTAGGAGTAGGCTCTGTGATGCCGCGCTCTGTACCGGCGAGCTTTGCTGTGAAGCCTGACAGGAAGTAGTACTTTGTCTGCTCCGGAGTAAGTATTGATACAGGAGGCAGCACGCCGAATGCGTCGGCAGAGAGGAAGATGACCTGCTTTGCAGCCGGAGCGTGGCTTACAGGACGCACGATGTTGTCGATGTGATAGATAGGATAAGACACGCGGGTGTTCTCTGTGGTGCTCTTGTCTGTGAAGTCTATCTTGCCGTTAGCGTCCACTGTGACGTTCTCGAGCAGTGCGTCGCGGCGGATAGCGTTGTAGATGTCCGGCTCGCTTTCCTTGTCCAGGTTGATTACCTTAGCGTAGCAGCCACCCTCGAAGTTGAACACTCCGTTGTCGTCCCAGCCGTGCTCGTCGTCACCGATGAGCAGACGCTTCGGGTCGGTAGACAGAGTTGTCTTGCCCGTACCGGACAGACCGAAGAAGATGGCGGTGTTCTCACCGTTCTTGTCGCAGTTTGCAGAGCAGTGCATAGATGCGATGCCCTTCAGCGGCAGGAAGTAGTTCATCATTGAGAACATACCCTTCTTCATCTCACCGCCGTACCATGTGTTGATGATAACCTGCTCTTTTGATGTCACGTTGAATACAACAGCTGTCTCTGAGTTGAAGCCGAGCTCTTTCCAGTTCTCAACCTTTGCCTTTGAAGCGTTGTATACGATGAAGTCCGGCTCGAACTCCTCGAGTTCCTCTTCTGTCGGACGGATGAACATGTTCTTTACGAAGTGAGCCTGCCATGCCACCTCCATGATGAAGCGTACAGCCATGCGTGTGTCCTTGTTGGCACCGCAGAAACCGTCTATTACGTACAGTTTCTTGTTGGAAAGCTCTTTCTTTGCGATTTCCTTAACGGCAGCCCATGCCTCCTGAGAAGCCGGTTTGTTGTCGTTCTTATATTCGTCTGATGTCCACCAAACCGTGTCCTTGGAGTTCTCATCCATAACGATGAACTTGTCCTTAGGAGAACGGCCCGTGTAGATACCTGTCATTACGTTTACTGCTCCGAGCTCAGTCACCTGACCCTTGTCGTAACCTGTGAGGTCGCTTTTTGTCTCCTCTTCGAAGAGAACTTCGTAAGAAGGGTTGTGGAGGACCTCAGTTGTACCTGTGATTCCGTACTTCTCTAAAACTGACTTATCAAATTTTGCCATTTCAATAAATATTTAGATGTGAATAAATCTTCTGTTCCGTTCTTGTCAAGAAAGCCTTGCTCTTGCAAAACCGAGGCAAAGTTATGAAAAAAGAAATAAAACAACAAACTTAATTATCACAAAAAAGGGCACTATAAATCTTTTTATGTTAAAGAACAAAAAAATTTTACCGGCATTGTCTTAATTGCAATTTGGAGTTGGCAAACTACAAAAGTTTTTCCCTAAATTTGCACGCCGGAACCGTCTGTGCGGCATCATCTGCCTGTCAACACGGAGCCACAGGCGGCGCATATACGCCTCATCCTCCGCAAGATGGAGGCTGCGCGCTGCCGTCAGACAATAAAAAACAAACTTAAACATCATGAAAATAACAGACTTCAGTCGGACAAACTCCATCATCAACCAGTATATGTCCGAGATGCGCGACAAGGATTACCAGCACAACCGGCTGCTTTTCCGAAACAACATCATGCGCATAGGCGAGCTCGAGGCATACGAGATAAGCAAGACGCTGAGCTATGAGGAGCGCGAGGTGCGCACACCGCTGGGCACCGCAATGGTAAGCGTTCCGGCAGACAAGGTGGTGCTTGCCACCATCTTCAGGGCGGGACTGCCGTTCCACAGCGGGTTCCTCAACATATTCGACCATGCAGGCAACGCCTTCGTGAGCGCATACCGGGAGTACACCGACCGCTCACACACCGACGTGAGCATACACGTGGAGTATCTCGCAACGCCCGACATAGACGGCAAGACGCTCATCATAGCCGACCCGATGCTTGCCACCGGAGGCTCGATGGAGCTTGCCTACAAGGCTCTGCTCACGAAAGGCACGCCCAAGAACGTGCATGTGGCATGCGTGATAGCCGCGCCGGAGGGCATCGACCACATCAGGAAGACGTTCCCCGACGACCGCACCACGATATGGTGCGCGGCAATCGACCCGGGGCTTAACGAGCACAAATACATCGTACCGGGCTTCGGCGACGCGGGCGACCTGTGCTACGGCGAGAAAATATGATGCCCGGAAACAGGCGGAAGAGCACAGCGCGTCTGTCAAAAAAAACTACAGTCATTCGTCCTCACAGGCAGCCTGCACGCTGACGGGACGGACGGCGGGCGCAAATACGGAGAAAATGGCGTCGCCAGCAACTCTCTGACAGTCAGCCGCTTTGCGGATATAAGGATACGGAACAGCCTCTCATACGGTACGGAACACACCGTTTCGCACCGCAGGAGAGGCTTTTTCATGCTCCGGAAAAGCACGTTCCGCGTCACGGAAAAGCCCGTATCGGCACACGGAACGGCACATATGGCAGCCGGAAGGCACGCTGACGGCTCCCCCGACACCCCGAAGAAGCCACTCCGGCATGCCCTACGCGCACAGAACGAGGGCGTGAGCCGCACCGCATTTGTCAAAATATATTACCGTCACACCGCCCCTCCCCTTCCCCGGATTTTCTCTCCGCGCGCGCCCATTCTTTAGCGGCAAATATTTGGATGTTATTCTAATTATGCGTATATTTGCACTATATAGTATTCGGCACGGCATTGCCAAAGACGGGAAAACATGTAAGTTCCTCTCTGACGCAGTAACGGTCTTCCACTATATTTGTTTTTTAAAACAACAAGAATGGCGTCAGATAAACTAAGATTTGCTATATTCGGAAACACTTTTCAGAGCAAGAAGTCGGCATCAATACACAAAGTCATCTCGCATCTGGAACGTCACGGCGCGCGCATACTCATCGACCGCCCGTTCTGCGACTTCCTCATGCGCTACGGACAGATGCCCTCCGCATCGCCCGAGGTGTTCGACGACGACCGCTTTGAAGCCGACTTCGCCATATCTATGGGCGGCGACGGCACGTTCCTTAAGACGGCGGTGCGGGTAGGAATGAAAAACATCCCCATCCTGGGCGTCAACACCGGCAGGCTGGGATTCCTCGCCGACGTCATGCCCGACGAGTTCGGCACGGCCCTGAATGCCATCTACGACGGTCTGTACACCACAGAGAGCCACACCGCCCTCATGGTAAGCACGGGCACGAGACAGCTCCGCAACGAGCCGTTCGCGCTCAACGACATAGCCGTACTCAAGCGCGACAACGCGTCGATGATAAGCATACGCACGTGCATAGACGGCGAACCGCTCGTCACCTATCAGGCGGACGGACTCATAGTGTCGACCCCCACCGGTTCGACAGCCTACTCGCTGTCGAACGGAGGACCCATCATCGTGCCGCGCACCAACACGGTGTGCCTCACGCCGGTGGCTCCGCACAGCCTCAACGTGCGCCCCATAGTGATAAGCGGAGACAGCACCGTGACGCTGAGCGTGGAGTCGCGCTCGCACAACTTCCTGCTTGCCGTCGACGGACGGAGCGAGACCCTCACCGAGGGCACGTCCATAACAATAGAGAAGGCGCCCTTCGTCACTAACATAGTGAAGCGTCCGGGGCACAACTACTTCGCGTCGCTGCGCGAGAAGATGATGTGGGGCGCGGACAAACGGAAGGACTGACACATCACCGCAACACGCCACGGCGGGCACGGCAGCGGCACACCGGAAGGCGAAAACAATCTCACCAGATGAAAATCAGACAGATACTCAAGATACCGGACACGCAATACACCGCAGCGCGGATAATGAAATGGCTGTGGGGACAGTGGCGAGGCAACAGGCTGCAGGCGGTGCTCAACGCCGCCACAGGCATAGCGCAGGTCGTCACGAGCCTCTCGCAGGTGTGGGCGGTGAAGCATGCCATCGACGTGGCGTCGGGCTCGGCGAAAGGCTCCATATACTTCGCCGTGGGCATCATGGCGGCACTCATACTGTGCGACTTCGCACTGAACATAGCGTCGGTGTGGGTGCGCAACATTCTCGGAATAAAGGCGCAGAACCGCATGCAGCAGCGTATGCTCGACCGCATACTGCGCTCCGAGTGGCGCGGACGGGAGATGCGCCACTCCGGCGACGTGCTCAACCGGCTGGAGTTCGACGTGAACAACGTCATCAACTTCCTCACGGAGACCATCCCCAACACGCTCTCGGTCATCGTGATGTTTGTCAGCGCGTTCTTCTGCCTGTTCCTCATGGACAAGGTTCTCGCCCTTGTAATAGTGGCGCTCATACCCGTATTCCTCATCGGCAGCAAGGTGTATGTGGTCCACATGCGCCGTCTCACACGCTTCGTGCGCGATTCCGACAGCAAGGTTCAGAGCGTCCTGCAGGACACCGTGCAGCACCGCATGCTCATAAAGACACTCGAGAACGACCGCAACATGATAGACAAGCTGGAGCAGACACAGAGCGAGCTGAGGCAGAACGTGGTGAGGCGCACCTCGTGCTCGGTCATCTCAAACCTCGTGCTCAACACCGGCTTCGCCGCAGGATACCTCATCGCCTTCCTATGGGCGGCTCTGCGCATGTCGCAACAAACGCTCACCTTCGGAGGAATGACGGCGTTCCTGCAACTCGTCAACAAGATACAGACTCCCGCCCGCAGCCTCACCAGACTGGTACCTGCGTTCGTCAGCGTGCTCACTGCCGCCGAAAGACTTATGGAACTCGAGGAGAATCCGCTCGAGGAGCAGGGCGAGCCCGTCAGGATGGACGGTCCGTGCGGCATACGTCTCAACGACATCACCTATCTGTATGACGGTGGCTCGCGCAACGTTATAGAACACCTGAGCCACGACTTCGAGCCAGGCTCATGCACGGCTATACTCGGTGAGACAGGCGCAGGCAAGACAACGCTCATCAGGATAATCCTCGCGCTGCTCCATCCACAGCAGGGAACGGCAGAGATATACGACTCTTCATCATCCCACATCCTCTCGCCGCTCATGCGGTGCAACATGGTATACGTGCCGCAGGGCAACACCCTCATGAGCGGAACCATACGCGACAACCTGTTGATGGGAAAGGCTGACGCCACCGACGAGGAGATGAGGGAGGCTCTGAGAAAGAGTTGCGCGGAGTTCGTGAGCGACCTTCCCGACGGGCTCGACACCGTCTGCACCGAGCAGGGAGGCGGACTGAGCGAGGGACAGGCGCAACGCATATCCATCGCACGTGCGCTGCTGCGCGACCGTCCGGTGATGCTCTTCGACGAGGCGACATCGGCTCTCGACAACGATACGGAGTGCCGGCTGCTGCAGAACATCATGAGCGACCGCTCCAAAACCATCATATTCATAACCCACCGTCCCGCTGTCATAAACTACTGCGACCGTACCCTGAGAGTGGAACGCAACGAACGGACATGAAGGACGTCTGGCAAGACGCTTCCACCACACACTGCAACCATGACGGCACGAATGCAGTCTAACATATAAACATCCAAGAAATGTCAATCATAACTCTAAAAGACATCAACAAGACCTACCACGGCGCGCAGCCGCTCCACGTGCTCAAGGGCATAAACCTCGACATCGGGGAGGGCGAGTTCGTCTCCATCATGGGCGCGTCGGGCTCGGGCAAGTCCACACTGCTCAACATTCTCGGCATCCTCGACAACTACGACTCGGGCGAATATCTTCTTGGCGGCACTCTTATAAAAGACCTCTCGGAGAAGCGCGCAGCCGAGTACCGCAACAGGATGATAGGTTTCATCTTCCAGTCTTTCAATCTCATAGCGTTCAAATCGGCGGTGGAGAACGTCGAGCTGCCCCTTTTCTATCAGGGTGTGAGCCGCAGGAAGCGTCATGCCATGGCTATGGAATACCTCGAAAGACTCGGTCTGGCACAGTGGGCAGGGCATTATCCAAACGAACTCTCGGGAGGACAGAAGCAGCGTGTGGCAATAGCGCGCGCGCTGATAACACGTCCGCAGATAATACTTGCCGACGAACCCACCGGCGCACTCGACTCACGGACAAGCGTGGAGGTGATGGAACTGCTCAAGAAACTCAACGAAGAGGAGCACATCACCATCGTCGTGGTGACACACGAGAGCGGTGTGGCAAACGAGACAAACAAGATAATACACATCAAGGACGGACTGATAGGCAACATTGAGGACAATATCGACCACAACGCGAGCCCGTTCGGCACGTCAGGATTAATGAAATGACACCACCGCCATGCGTGACATGATAGCAGAAATACTGACCACGGCAGGGCGCAACAAGCTGCGCACGGCTCTTACAGGCTTTTCCGTGGCATGGGGAATATTCATCATCATATTCCTGCTCGGAGCCGGAAACGGACTGCTTAACGCCATCATGCAGAACTCCGGACAGTTTCTAGACAACTCGATGATGGTGTACGGAGGATACACCTCGAAGCCTTACGACGGTCTGAAAGAAGGAAGGCGCATCGAACTCAACGACAACGACATCACAACTACCGGCAATAACTTCACCGGAAACGTAGAGACGACAGGTGCCGAAATATCGCAGTCGGGGGTCAGGATAGCCTTCGGCGACGAATACGTGAGCGGCAACAGCCTATGCGGGACTTATCCCAACAAGGCTGACATCAACAAGATAAGCATGCTCTACGGACGGTTCGTCAACATGACCGACATACGAGAGCAGCGCAAGACGATAGTCCTGAGCGAGGGACAGGCAAAGGAACTCGCGCCGCACGACATACAGTCGCTCGTCGGAAAGACCGTGGACGTGGGCGGACTCGCATTCAGAGTGGCTGGCATATACAAGGATGACAACAGCCGGATGAACACCGACGCCTACACGGCATTCACCACCCTGCGTGCCATTTACAGCCGGGGCGACAAGGCGGACAGGATATTCTTCACCTTCACCGGTCTCAACACGATGGATGAAAACGAGAAGTTTGAGAGCGCATACCGCGCAGGAATAAACCGCAACCACCGTGCCGCGCCCGACGACGAGGAGGCTGTCTGGCTGTGGAACAGGTTCACGCAGAACATGCAGATGAACCAGGGAACCGACATCATACGCACCGCGCTATGGATAATAGGGCTCTTCACCCTGCTGTCGGGCGTCGTGGGAGTGTCCAACATCATGCTCATAACAGTGAAGGAGCGCACACACGAGTTCGGCATACGCAAGGCGATAGGAGCGAGCCCGTGGTCCATTCTGCGGCTGATCATAACAGAAAGCATCATCATAACAACCTTCTTCGGATACATCGGAATGGTTCTCGGCATAGCCGCGAACATGTATATGGACGCCACCATCGGCAACCGGCAGGTGGACACAGGACTGTTCCAGGCGGCGATGTTCGTCGACCCCACCGTGGGACTGGACGTATGCATACAGGCAACGCTCGTGATGATAGTGGCGGGAACGGTCGCCGGATTCGTCCCGGCACGCCGCGCGGCGCATATCAGACCCATAGAGGCGTTGCGGGCAGAGTGACACTGACCTGCGCGGAAGGGATTGTGAAAACATAAACGACACTGGGATGAAAGTAGACATAGACAGATTCAGGGAGATACTCGACACGCTCACGAGAAACAAAAGCCGCACGTTCCTCACCGGATTCGGCGTGTTCTGGGGCGTGTTCATGCTCGTCGGACTCATAGGAGGAGGCAGCGGACTGAAGGAGATGCTCTCAAACAACTTCGAGGGATTCGCCACCAACGCAGCGATAGTGTTCGCCCAGCCCACCACAAAAGCGCACAACGGACTGCGGAAGGGACGCCAATGGAACATGACTTACAAGGACGTGGACCGGCTGAAGGCTCAGGTGCCGGAGCTGGACGTAGTCACTCCGATGCTGTCGAGATGGGGCAGCAACGCCACTTTCAGCGACAAGAAGAGCGGATGCGTCGTAAAGGGGACGCTGCCCGACTACATCCGGGTGGAGAGTCCGCAGCTTTTCTACGGCAGATACATCAACGACATGGACATAAGCCAGCACCGCAAGGTGTGCGTCATAGGCAAGAAGGTGTACAAGACGCTCTTTCCGGGAGGCGGAGACCCGTGCGGACAGCTCGTCAGGATAGACTCCATATATTATAATGTGATAGGTGTCGACTATGCCGCAGGCAACATGAACATCAACGGAAGCGCCGAGGAGAGCGTCGTGGTGCCGCTCTCGCTCATGCAGCAGACATACAATCTGGGCGACAGGGTAGACCTTATCTGCGCCACGGCGAAGCCGGGAACGAAGATGAACGAGCTCTCGCAGCGCATGCGCGAGGTCATAGCGAGGGCGCACAACGTGGCTCCCGACGACGAGAAAGCCGTCATGGTGTTCAACACCGAAGTGCTTTTCGGACTGCTCGACAGCCTTTTCTCAGGTGTGAACTTCCTCATATGGCTCGTCGGCATAGGCACACTGCTCGCCGGAGCGATAGGAGTCTCCAACATAATGATGGTGACAGTGCGCGAGCGCACCACCGAGATAGGCATACGGCGGGCTATCGGAGCCACCCCCACCGACATCCTTTCACAAATCATAAGCGAGAGTATCATCCTCACGGCGGTAGCCGGCATGAGCGGCATACTGTTCGTCGTGATAATCCTACAGATGCTTGAGGTGGCTAATACAAGCGACGGCATCGTCGCGGCTCACTTCCAGATAGACTTCTGGACAGCCGTAGGGGCGGTGGCGATGCTAAGTGTCCTCGGGGTGCTGGCAGGTCTCGCACCGGCAGCAAGAGCCATGAGCATAAAGCCGGTCGATGCTATGAGAGACGAGTGACGGACGGAACGCAATGCCAATACATATATCGTAAAACTAAAATACACATATTATAATATATCCGTACACATATTATTATTGTCAAAGAGAATCGTTATAACAAGCATACAAACACACTAACAGATATGAAAAAGTACTTCAAGTTCATAGTCGCGGCTGTCATCGCCTTGATATTCATAGGCACTTTCGTGTTCCTCTACGTCAAATCGCTGCCGCAGCCTGTGGCTTACAACGAGTTCACTCCCAAGAAAGCCGACATCAGGAAGACCACAGTGGTGACGGGAAAGATAGAGCCGCGCAACGAGGTGGCGATAAAGCCGCAAATCTCCGGCATCATAAGCGAACTGCTGAAGGAAGCGGGCAACACGGTGAAAGAGGGTGAGGTGATTGCCAAGGTAAAGGTGATACCGGACATGGGACAGCTCAGTTCGGCACAGTCGCGGCTGCGTCTTGCCAACATAAACGTGAAGCAGGCGCGCACAGACTACCAGCGCGAGAAGGTCCTCTACGACAAAGGACTGGTGTCGGCGGACGAGTATGACAAGATAGCCCAGGCTTACCGGCAGGCGGAGGAAGAGCTTGCCGCGGCGGAGGACAACCTTCAGGTGGTGCGCGACGGTGTGTCGAAGAGCAACGCCAGCGCAAGCTCCACACTCGTGCGCTCCACCATCACGGGCGTGATACTCGACATTCCGGTGAAGGTGGGCAACTCCGTCATCCTGTCGAACACGTTCAACGACGGTACGACAATAGCCTCCGTAGCCGACATGAACGACCTTATCTTCCGCGGCAACATCGACGAGACGGAGGTGGGACGCCTTGTCACGGGCATGCCTATGAAGCTTTCGGTGGGCGCATTGCAGGATACGAAGTTCGACGCGTCGCTCGAATACATCTCGCCGAAGGCTGTCGACAACAACGGAGCCAACCAGTTTGAGATAAAGGCAGCCGTAAAGGTGACCGGCGGCAAGAACATACGTAGCGGCTACAGTGCCAATGCCGAGATAGTGCTCGCGCAGGCAAGGAACGTGCTTACCATTCCCGAGAGCGCCATCGAGTTCGAAGGTGAGGACACATACGTGTATATCGTGAAAGGCGAAGGCGACGAAAAGACATACGAGCGTCGCAAGGTGACAACCGGACTGAGCGACGGCATCAACATCGAAATAAAGAAAGGACTTACCCTGAAAGACAGGGTAAGAGGTCCGAAGATAATAACCGACGACAAGAAAGAGCAGTAACGGCTGGACGGGAAGCCTGTCCTCACAAAGCGCGGACACGACGGCAGCCGCACGTGAGAATGCTCATGACGGCATGAAGCCACACATATTTATAATATACGACAACGCGGAAGAGGCGGCAGGAAAATTTTTCCGTGCCGCCTCTTCCGCGTTGTCATGTGCCGTAACCGCGCACACCGCGCCACGGCTTCATCCATATACACACACTGTGGAGCCTCCGCTCATTCGGCATATCCGTCCCATATGGACTTCACCTTATACACCTCGAGACTCCTTATCTTTATGTTGTTGCCCCAGAACACGTATCCCTCCTTGCTCGTGCTGCGCACGTCGAGTCCCATGGAGTATGAATACATGCCTCCGTCGACGAACACCTCCGCCATGCTGCGGTCCATATAAACGTCCGCAGTGAGCATCATGCTGCCCGGATCGTCGGTTGCATAGAACTCGCCGTTAAGCCGGTTGCCGTTCATGTCGTAGTTCACTATGCGCTGTCCCCGGTAGCTCAGTCCGGCGTCGGTGGCATGACTGAGATGCATCGTCATGCGTATGCGCAGCACGTCGTCGCCATCAAACTGCCTCATCACGTCGTTCGCCTGCCGCATGCTGAGGTCTTCGCCCGAATAAACCTTCGTGAACAGCTGCTCCACTTCCCTCACCGGACGGCTCGCGAGGCGCAGTCCGCTCCTTGTGTTGAACAGCATCTGTTCCTGCGGAAGGAGCATACAGCCGTTGAAAGGCATCCCTTCGAACGATATCCTTCCCCACGCTATCTTTATCACTCTGCCGTCGTTGGCAGGTATGTTGTTGAACACCTGCGCCGCATACGCGCTTCCGTTGAGGTTGCAAAGCTTTGGTCCGTCGGGCGTGAACGTCTTTCCGTCGAACGAGCCAATCATGTAAGTGCCCGACGCTCCCCACATTACCCACTTCTTGTTGCCGCCGTTTCCGTCCACCGCAACCTCGAAAAGCTCGGGGCATTCCCAGAATCCGGTGATGTGGCTCTGATATGTCCAGTCCTTCAGGTTCACGGAGTTGTATATCGAATGACCGTCGCGCTCGTTGAGCACCATCACCCAGTGCTTGCCCGGAGCATACCAGAACACCTTCGGGTCGCGCGTGTCGTTGGTCTGCCACTTCTCGTGCGAGTCGATGATAGGGTTGCCCTCATACTTCGTGAACGTCATTCCCTCATCCAGACTGTATGCCATGCTCTGCCTCTGTATGCCCTTCGCCGACGTGTAGAACGCCACAAGCGCGGGCGTGCCGTCCTTCGAGTTCCACCCCGCAGTGTTGCCGTAGTCTATCACGGCAGAGCCTGAGAAGATGGTCCCGAGCGTGTCGGGATGGAGCGCCAGAGGCATCTCTCGCCAATGCACGAGGTCGGTGCTCACGGCGTGCGCCCAATGCATGTTCTCCCATTCGCGCTCAAACGGGTTGTGCTGGTAGAACAGATGATACTTGCCTTTATAATAAATGAGTCCGTTGGGGTCGTTTATCCATCCGCGTCTCGTCGTGAAATGATATTGCGGACGGTATTTCTCCTTATAAATATTCTCCCCTCCCGCTATGCGGTCGTCCTGATAAACCTTTGCGAGAGCCTCCCCGCTGCCGTCGTAGGTCAGCGTGACGGTCTTGCCCTTCAGCGCGCTCACGTCGCGGAACGTCCAGTAGTCGGGCTCTCCCTCGGCAAGACGTATGACGAAGCGGCATGTCTCTCCGCCCTTTACCGACATCTCCATGGTCTTCCGGTCAGACTTGTGGGATACAGGGAAATTGATGTACTTCTTTGTAATCTTGATTTTTACGTCAGCCGCATCAGCCACGGACACGCATCCGAAAGCCAGCGCGGCAGACAAGAATAATAGCCTGCGCATTCTCATAATCCATTTTATTGTTTGTTGTTTGTTTCAGTAACAGATTGTACCAATCATAAGACTGTTTCGTAATATCAGTACAAAAATAATATAAAAAAACTTATAATTGAAATGTATCCGGTCCGTTTTATCATTTTTCACGCACTCCGCAGCATGTGTCCCGAGTCCCCGGCACGGCGGAAGGCAGTCCCTCCGCACATCCCGCACAGCACTATGGAAAGGCTCGTCAGACAGAGGTCACGAGCCGTGGTGTCTGGCTGGTACGGTCGTGACCTATGCGCTCACCCGCAACGTAACC
>OLPC01000262.1_pt1 | contig 54747 bp, 43 predicted proteins | sample 1672341 | NCBI WGS metagenome assembly OLPC01 (sample SAMEA3136673, study PRJEB25190) | human gut metagenome | reverse complement strand
TTTTTATAGTATAGGCTGTTCAACTTTTTCTGTCTACACTTATATACTAACACCAATCTAGATATGCCACATAATAATGAAATCCCGGTATCTCCATCGCCTTTTTTACGTAACGCGCATCACGTCTTCTGATAAAATCTTCGCCGTAGTCTGAAGCAAAAATTTCGATATCAATTTTAAGCAAATCGGCTAATACATCACCGGAAGCACTGTCATATATTATTACGTCAGGGTTGCTCTTCCATCTTGCTATATTTTCTTTCTTATTTCTAAGAAGCATTGTTTCTGTGCAGCATTCTTCCAAAGAAAAACGTTTGATCAGAGCCTCATCTAACTTTTCTCTTGTATCGATCTTTAGAAAGCCTCTGCCGAGCTGGCGCTGGTATGCAATTGCCTGCTCTAGTTCTTTGCCTGTTGGATCATCTAATAATGGCACAAACTGGTTGTGATCATACATATCATATAGATCATCATCCTGCCATTTTTCCATATGCTCAGAAAATGCACGCTTTTGTGAAAACAGTTGTTTAAATGACTGCTCTGCCTTTCTAATACATAAGCAAAGCTTTCCCTGCTCTAATCTCATTGAACACCCTCCTTATTCTTCTTAATAAACTCAATAAATGCCTCTGCCGCATGGGACAAGGTACGGTCTTTCTTCCAAATCAACGCATAAAATGCCTTCGCATCTGGGTGATTGATTTGTCTAATACAGACCTCGTGGTCTCGTACAAGTGACGATATCGACTCTGGATAAATCGCAATTCCAACTCCATTTTTGCTGAGTTCATAGGCATTCATCATATGCGCCACTCTGCCGCGAATAATAGGCATACTCTGCGGATCTGAAAACCATCCATGAATCTCACCCTGACGCGATTCACGTGACGGGATCAAAAGATCATATGGAAGCAGTTCATTCGGATTGATCGGTTCATTTGTCTCTGAATAAAGCGGATGACCTTTCGGAATCATCGCCACCCACGGTTCTTCATATACCTCTAGAACATGAAACTCCTCCGTGTTAAATGGCGCCGTGATCATCGCCACCTCGCATAAGCCCTTCGTGACACGATTATTTACATCATCTGTATTTCCATTCCACAAAATATACTGCACATGCGGATGCATCTTCTGAAACTCTGAAATCCAATGTGCAAAAAGATGAGGACCACATCCCTCAACTGAGGCAATGTAAAGTGTTCCCTGTAAGCCCTCTTTTCGGATTCTCACTTCTTCCTCAGAACGGTTCACCAGATCAAGAATCTGCGATGCGTACTGCAAAAACAATTCTCCTTCTTCCGTGAGTTTTACCTTGTGCGGTGAGCGCTCAAATAATTTTGTGCCAAGCTCCTCCTCTAAATCCTGAATCTGACGGCTGAGCGGTGGTTGGGCAATCGCAAGTTTTTCAGCTGCTCTGGTAAAATTCTTCTCCTCTGCCACTGCCTTAAAATACCGAATATGACGAAGCTCCATCGAATCACCTGCCTTTCCAAACAAATTTGCTTTGATGGGAATTCCTTGATGAAAATTCCTTAATATGATATTTTACATGATAGCATGTATAGCCACCTCGTTACAATACCTATAGAGTATTGTTATACATTTATTATATGTATTTCACATTTTCATTGCCGTGTGCTACTATAAAACCATCAAAAAGAGATCCGGCCGGTCTCCAAAAAAGAACCAACTCATTACTTCACTAGTATAGAGTTAATGAAAGAAAGAGAGGTATTTATTATGAAGAAGATTTTAGATAAGGTCAGCGAATTTTTTAAGGAATATTATGTAAGCTTTGGTGAGAGAATCTGATGCGAACATATTGCGAAAATGATATAGAACATTTATAGGGTGCCGCCTTTGAACACACTGCAAACTGGTTCAAGCGCGACACCCTTTTTGTTACTAATTTATTGTTCGTTTTTTGTTATTTTCCGGTCTAAGCCAGGGGGACAATAAATAAACCACCGCCCTGTCCCTCTACTCCCTGTACCACATGAGGCACTAATTGAGTCATTGTACCTGTTCCATATGGCGCACTCACATTTCTAATTGCTTTACCACCTTTTCAAAATCATAAAACAAATCAATATATTTTTCTACAATTGTACTACAGTGTGTTTTTACTATCTCACAATCATAGTCATGTGTTAATTCATTTCTTACTTTTAACATGTCCATCCATGCTTCATCTGAAATTAAATTTGCCTTGAATGCTTCTCTAAGTACTTCTCTTGGCGAACCAGATACAAAACCTGTAATCGCATAGTATTGTATCAATATATCCTTCATGACCTTCCATGCCAAATCAAATGTAATACTGAATTTTGCACTAGTTCCACTCAACACAAATGAATCTGTAAGATCTCGCTGTCTCGCCTCTGCCAGTGCATCTAATGATTTACAAAATGATAAAAATCTCCTATAAAATTTTTCGTCCATACTTTCTAACATCCTCCATCAATAATTCATTTCTACATGTATCCATATTCAACAAATCCACACTATAAAGTGTCGGAAGATCCTCTATTTTCTCCACTAATAAATCAAAATCATTAACTCCAGATACCGCTATATCAATATCACTGCGTTCTCTTGCTGTCCCTTTCGCTCTTGAACCGTATAGAACCACTTCTTTTGCTTGAAATTCATTACATATTTTTATTATTGCCTGTATAATCTCTTCGACTTTCAAAAAAGTCACCTCGCTTCCTAATTTTAATGTTCTTCTAACCACTTTTTGACTATTTTTGATACCTTTATGTTACTATAGCTTTTCTCTTTTATCAAGTAGAACCATTGGGGGATTGCCCCTAGGGTGAGTCAGTAGGTATCTTTACGAAGAATATCGAGGTATTCGGTATAAGAATATATTTTGGCTTTTCCAAATTTGTCTGTTTGCTTCAAGATTCCATAATCAACCAAAATAGAAACCACCTTCGCCACAGTGTTATATGACATGTCAAGAGTCGCAGCGGTTTTCTGAATATCAATGATCGGATTGGATTCTAAATAAGAAAACACTTTAAGAACGCTAGTACGCTGCCTTTTTGTAAGAGTGTCAAATAATTTTGTACTTTTATCATGTAGTGCAGTAAGTAGATCGATTGTATGAATTGCATCCTCCGCAGAATCTGCAAATGCCTGAAGGAAAAATGAAATCCACTGTTCATAATCACCAGTACGTCGTACCTGTGTCATACGGTCATAGTATTCGATACGGTTCATCTTGAGGTAATAAGAAATATAAAGTGCTGGAGTAGACAGAATGCCTTTTTCCATTAAGAAGAGCGTAATAAGAAGTCGTCCAACACGTCCATTACCGTCAAGGAAGGGGTGCGTGGTTTCAAACTGATAGTGGATCAAAGCGGCCTGAATCAACGGGTCAAGAGGATCATCACTATTGATATATTTTTCGAGGTCGGACATGGCTGTTAGCATATCTTCCGGATTTGGCGGAATATAACGAGCGTTTTTGAGAGTACTTCCCTGACCGCCAATCCAGTTTTGTGAATAGCGGAATTCGCCAGGATTTTTTTCCTGTCCTCGTACGCTTTCCAAAAGAACTGCATGAGTTTCTTTGATCAGACGATTGCACAAAGGTAGCGTTTTTAGCCGCTCAAGAGCAAATTCATTCGCACGGATATAGTTCACAACATCGGAGACATCCCGATTTGTGTTGTCTTCAATCAGAGGATTCAAGATATCCTCAAGAGTGCACTGTGTGCCTTCAATCTGTGAGGAAAGAAGTGCTTCTTTACGGACGTACATGGAAATAAAAAGTTCCATGTTTGGTATACGGGAGGATAATCCTTCAAGTGTTGCTATTTTTTTGTTTGCATCAATAAGTTTCGTGAGGAGCTCACCAGATACCTCAATAGGAGGATTCGGTGGAAGCGGGGCTGGCCGAAAGGATTCATAAGCCATTTCGCCTGACAGATTACTCACGAATGTTCCTGCTCGGTTTGTCATAATTTTTTCCTTTCCTCCTGAAAACGGAAATTGAAATTTCTAGGTCTATTTTAACATAAAAATTTCAGGAAATCAACTTATTATGAAAATGCAGAGCAAAAGAAATTTCAGTAAAATGAATGTTTATGAAAATTCTTATTGAAAATTGTCGTAGAAATTTCAAAAAACCATATGTGATAGGTACGGTGGCTTGATTAGTGTCCCTAGTCCCTGGTGCTCAAGCTCGCGAATTTTTTTCCCCGACTCGACTGCATTCTAACAATGAACCATTTATGCCAGGCACTGCGTTCCCATTTTTATTTTTTAGTTGCAGCCAATTAAACAATTATTTTTTATCTGCATTTTTTCTTTTATTCCCAATATTTTAAAAATAACTACAACAATGTGCTCATCACGTATTCCAATGTATGTATCTGTTGCTATCTCTATTAAACAATACTCAGAATAATAATCACCATAACATATAAAGCTGTTCTGTTCATCATAGTAGCATACTTCTTTATATGGCTTATAAACACTACCTGAATATTTTGTTCTATCTTCATCTTTCAAAAAAACCTGTCCTCTATGGCTTTGAATATTTTTGATTTGTATCATTTTTACCTTGATGCCTTGTAAAAAACAAGTCATACAATAAAGCCTTCCTGTTTTATATGATGCCTCGATCATAAATCGTAAACTATTTCCTAAAGACAAAGTAAAACCTAATTCTTCTGTTTGCAATCTTTTAGAATCAAATAGTACTGATGTATCTTCATCTATATATATTTTTCCGATACATATATCATCAGTCAATTTATATACAATTCTCATTCTAATCTCCATTCCGCCGCTTTGCGGCGGCACAAATAGTGATGAAAGATTTCACTTTCCCCTACACTGTGCAATAATAGTTTCAAGAAGCTATACTACAAAGCACGGGAGGAGTTGTAGAAACCTTTCTCGTTTTAAGACAGCATTCTAATCAGTGTAAGTTCTGCCTTTTCAAGCACAAATGAGTGGCATCTTGAATCCGTGCACTAAGAATTGTTTAAACGCCTTGGTTTAATTGTGTGGCAGTTCAGTCAATGGCTTCTTATCTTTTAACGAAAGGAGCCTTTGCTTATGAAAGTCACTTTTCAAATCTGTTGTGGCGTTGATGTTCACAAATCTTTTCTCGTTGCCACAATCATTAAAACAACTGGTGGAATTGAACCTTCCTACCAGAAAAGACGTTTTTCTACTTTCAACAATTCTATTCTTGAATTCAAGAAATGGTTACTTGAAAATGAATGCCTTTATGTCTGCATGGAATCCACTGGTAAGTACTGGATTCCGGTCTTCAATCTTCTTGAAGATGAAATCAATGTTACTATTGCTAATCCCAAGTGGGTTAAAGCTGTTAAAGGTAATAAGGATGACACAAAGGATTCGAAATGGATTGGAGATTTGTTCCGTTTAGGACTGGTAAGGGGCAGTTATATACCTTGTAAAAAAATTCGCATTTTACGTAAATTCACAAGATATCGCTATAAACTTGTGTCCTGCCGTTCCAGTGAAAAGAATCGGTATCAGAATGCGCTTACTGTTTGTAATGTCGCGTTAGACTCTGTTGTTTCCGATGTTTTGGGGAAGTCATCCACATCCATCATTGACTACCTTTTAGGGCAGTCTGGAACTTCTATTGACCATGTAAACACATTGGTACCAGGCACTTTTACAATTTTGATATTTTAGGGGACACATCATATCGAGCCAGTAGTGACACATTATGAGCCACCGTCCCTGGCACCATGGCTCGCACCCTTAGCTGGACGCACTGCCTAGCACTGCGTCCTTTGTGCTATCTGTCAAGAGAGCCATAAATTACAGACTCTCTTTTATTATATAAAAAATACTTCGTTAAAACATCTTCTTCTACCTTCTTCCAATCTATGGGTCTTATATTTTCCTTAATTTCCATGATAAATTCCTTATCAGGCGGAGTCAAATTCAAAAAATTTCCAATATAACTTAATTTCTTAGGAATGCTCTTTTTTGACGTACTGATCAGTTGAAATCGGTATATTGATAAATATCCATACTCATCGGCTTCAAAATCTCGATTTTTCCACTTACCATGCGCATCAATAATAAATTTATCCGAAAAATCATTGCTATTTAAAACCGATGCCTGAATATATTCAAGTTTTTCTAATTCTTCTCTTGTTTTCGGTATTTCATTATTTTCTGTTAATTTAATATATACAACAGGAATTACATGCCCAGGCCACCATATACTCTCTGCGATTTTGTAAAACAAAAGATATTTACCATTTAATCCTCGCTCTTTCGCATATTCACCTTCTAACTGATACGCGTACATATCACCTACTTTCCATTGGCAATGATATAAACGATACTGCGACACTTTTTTCTCTGGTGGCTGCAGTGTATTTAATTTTTTCCGCAATTCATTCAATACCTGTTTTCTTTTTTCTGACATTTTCAGATTTTCATATTCCCATCTTTGAAGGTTTTTCATATCATTAAGATAATACAATGCCTTCTTTTTGACTTCTTCCTGTAATCGCCCATAATTCCACTGCATATCTGCCATTGCAAACCAAAATACTGGAGCATCATCTTCATCACTCCAAGCCCATTCAAATTCGGCAATCATTTCTTTTGAAGCCTGCTCTCCATTTTTTCCTCGGTGAAGTTTATCTACATATATTCCTCTTACATCTTCAGTTACATCATCTGAATATAATCCGGGTCCCCAAGCTCCCATATTCTACTCCTTTCAAAGAAACTCCATTTCATATTTTCTGAAATGGAGTTTTTTTCTTTATTTACACTTCCAATACAAACCATTGGTGCCAGGACCATGGGGGGACAGTGACTGGATTAGTGATCCTAGTGGCTCAAGTCCGCAGACTTTATGCTTTCTGACCCTTACCGCCCATGGCTTCATAGCCAACGTACCCAGTAAAAAAGCCACTTTTACCTGACCCTTCTGGCTATTAGACTTTATGATTTTTGACCCTCACCTGTCTTGAAGTCATAAAGTTTTTGCATTACTTCTTCCTCTTCTTTACTTCTAAATTTATAGATAATGCATATACCACTTTTCACCATATCATATATTACTTGGCGACCTTTTTTTACGGGAAGCAATATTTCATCCTGTATACCTTTCTCTAAATACTCTTCTAATTCTTTTTCTTCATACAATTCATACTTTATGAGTTCTGTTTGGTAATAACTATTATTTTCTTTTATTTTCGATAGCACTGTAATTCTCCCATAAACATCTGCTTCAAAATATTGTGGAAACACTTTCACATCACTATTATCCAAAAAATAATAATAATTGAAATAATATACTTTTCCGTAATAAGATCTTTGAAGATATACTCCACATCGTATTCCATCGTTACTATCTTTATAGTACATAGTTTTTTTCTTTTTAAATCCATATTTTTTAAGCAGTCTATCACAGAGGTTCTTAAAATTTTTAGTGTCCATAAGCGTCTCCTTCACACCTTTTTTCATAAGTGGGAAAAAGCTTCCCCCTATTTTTTAATAAAGTTCTAGTATCATTTCAAATTCATGTCACAATTCCTCCCAATATCTCATTAATTGTTTTATTCCCTTTTTTACATTTCTTTTATTCATAGGCTTTAATTCATAAATTATTTTTCTGGTCTTATCCACATAATCCGGGCGTAATTTAGAAAGCAGTCTTACTTCCTTTTCTTCTTCGATGAATGCAGTTGTTGCTTTATACCCATTATTAATATAAGTTCCTGCCCGCAGTGAAGATCTTGTATATCCTTTACTTCTATCTAGAGATTTTACAATTTTTGCACTCTCAGGTGTAAAATCAACTGCTTTCTGGATTTTTATTACTGCAGTCGTTTTATCTGCCACTTTATTTGCCGTTTTAACTGCTCGAGTTGCCTCACCAGCTCCCGTCACAAATGGAATTAGATCAATAGCATCTCCAATTAATCCAGCCCAGTTCCACGGATCACCAGGATTAACGCATACCTCTACTACACTCGTTCCAAGTGACACAATATCAAATAAAGTTTCCCAAAAATATCCCTGTATATCTCGTCTTACTACCGGATTATTATAACAATACACATATAGATTCTTATGATACAGCTCCTGTGGCTTCGCAAAGATCACATCCGTGTCATCCGCATTCACAAATCTTCCGACTTCCGGATCGTAATATCTGCTTCCCAGACAATACAGTCCTGTCTCTGGATCGTAGACATACTTACGATAACAAAACGGATTCAATGTTGCAAGAGAAACTCCACTGGTATCTTCTGATGAAGTAACCTTGCCCCAGCTGTTATACTGGTATCTTACCACTACCTTATTGCTGCTGTCAACCAGTCCCACAACATCTCCAAGACCATTATACAGATAGAAATAGTCTGTCTTTCCATTTAATCGAAGCAAGAATGGCTTGCCTTCAGCATCGTACACAAACTGTACCGTAGTCTTAGTAGTACCTGTGTTTCCAGTTGTGGTTCTCACCAGACCGCTCAGTGTACTTCCATTATAGTAATACTTTGTTTCTGTATTACCGCTTGTCTTTTTGACACGCTTTCCATCACTGTCGTAGGCAAAGGTAACCTCTCCTGCTGTTGCAGCAATTCTTTTTAAACGGCGTCCTTCTCCCCAGGTCAGTGCCATTCCTCGCAGCACAGTCGGATTACCGCCTGCATCATAGGCATAGCTCTTTCCATTCCAGGACAGTAACTGATCCTTCCAGCCATCGGTGCGATAGGTAAAAAGATCCTGTGTCTGTACCGTTGAAACCGCTCCCTCTGTATAGGCATATGTCTTTCGGGAAGTCATGTTGCCGCCTGCATCGTAGGCATAAAGCACCGTAATTCCAAGTACACCATTGTTTTCACGAATCAGCTGATTGAGTTCATCATACTGATAGGTGATGACCTTCGTACCGGATGTAATCTTTGTGATGTTTCCCACATTGTCATACTCATAGCTCCAGCTCTCGGTTCCATTTGACATCGCAGAAAGAAGACTGTCCGTATCGGTCAGATGACGAAGGGTTCCATAAGTAAAGCAGTTTTCTCGCTTCTGTCCACCCGGAAGTGTTACGGTTTCCTTTGTGCATCGTGCCATCGCATCATAAGCTAAACTTTGTCTCTGTGTTCCATCGACAGTAAGTCCATAGGATAATCCCGGTCGCTGTGCCTTTGATGCATCTCCGTACACAAAGCCCGTCTTTGTCTTGGCTGTTTCCAGACTCTGCACCAGTCGATTTACGCGATTATAACTGTCATAACCAATCTCAAGTGACTGCACTGTATGAGTGTTTGCCACAGTCGGCTCACCTGATGCCCCGGTATTCTTTTCCAATGTAGTACTCTGTACGAGTCTTCCGGTCATGTCATACTGATCTTTGTCAATTCGTCCATTTACCAGATCGGTTTCCTTTTCCAGACTGCCATAGGCATCATATTCATAGCGCACGGTGTCGGTACTCTGACCATTCCAACGTCTGGACTTGATACGCTCCTCTTTGTCATACAGAATTTCCTGCACATCCCCATTTCCATAGGAAATCTTTGTGAGTGGACCATTGTTTGGTGCATAGCCGTAGCGTTCAAGAGTCTTGTCGCCCGCCTTTACCATTGTCTGATTTCCGAAACCATCATAATCAAATACATAAGTGGTTCCACCATGCTTGATACTCTTAATTCGGTCTCCCTCATCATATGTATAGGAAACATCCCTTGTCTGCCCGGATGCAGTTGCACTTACGCCTGTTAAGCGATCTGTTGATGCCTCGTAATGATACTGTGTACTATGATTGTTGGAATCGGTCATCTTTGTCAGAAGAAGGTTATCACTGTCATATGCATAGGAAACGCGTTTCTGTCTGGCATCAGTGACACTTGCTACATTTCGAAAATCACTGGTATAACTCATATAGGAATGAATTCGCTTCTCTAGATTCTCCAGTACAAAAACCTTGTTGTCCTGAATATCAGAAAATGCCACACTAGACGGGGTTCCTGTTGCAATAACTGCTACCAGATTTGCATAATCTCCCAATTTTACATCAAACTGATAACCCAACTTGTTCTCGATGACATAGCCTGTTCGAAGTTTCTTAAAGCAGAACTTCTGACTGTCTGCGTCACTCTTTTCCTGTAAAGTCGGACGATCGTAGCCATCTGCCCCCTTGCTGCATACATCCACATACAGGGATGGTCTAAAAACAGTCCTTATATAGTACCAGTCTGTGCCGTTTTCCGACTGTGCCTTTGTCAGAAGAAATTCCTCAGCAGGCCAGAAGGAGCTGTAGGTCTGCTGCAGACCATCTCCAATTCTCATGGTGCCATTTGCTGCACGTACATACTGACCGGAATGGCGTGCACGGATACGAAGGAGCATTCCATCCTGTGGTGCCGCACTGACATCACCCTCATCTGCCGGCTCAAAGTACCAGATACTTCTCGGCTCACTGTCAGAACCGGCCGTTCCCAGTTCAATGTTCGCCCTGATTGCAAATACATCATTCGGCGCACTTCCTGCGGAAACCATTACACACTTTTCGTCATTGCTGCACTTGGCAAGAAGCTGGTAGCCGCCTCCTTCTACTGCTTTTAATTTGAATTTCTGTGCATCATGACCGTGATCCGGATACAGCTGAATGTTAGTTCCATCTGCACTCCATCCATTTAAAACGTCAAGCAGTTTTGACTTTGTTCCAGACTGGGATACCAGCTTGATATAGCCTTCTCCGGCATCCTCCACCTTCCACTTCTGATCATCTGAGCCATTGAATGTATACTGCTGAATATTGGAATACGTGGTATCGCCCTGCTGGGTATCTATATATTTTCCGGAACGCTGCTGGCGAATATAGTACACTCTTCCCACTGTAACTGCGGCTGAATTTTTATCTGCCTCAATGGACATAGTTGTCGGCTGTCCCTTTTTGTTGTACCAAAAATAGCTTCTCTGACCCTCGGCACTCTTTGCATACAGCGGCATTCTCTGCGCATTGTAATAAATATCATAGGCAGTGCCGTCCATTGCAGCCATACGGCTGATCTGATCCTTACTGTTATGCTGGAAGGCATTGTTTTCTCTTGTCTTTTTGGCTGTGTTTAAGTTTCCCTTACTGTCATACGTATAGCTCCAGCTGTCATCCTTCATGAACTGAACATCGGTAAAATAGCCCGGATTCATCTGATTGTCATACATGATGTAAAGATGAACCGCAGTATACTGCTTGTTGGTTACAGAGTCCTCATCATCCGTTGATACCACACCGGAAACATACTGCCAGCCGCTTCGATATGGATCAAAATCCACATTTTCCCACTTATGGGTTCCGTCGGCATAGATGACTGCTGCTGCAATACGAAACGTCTTTCCCGGAATGGCTTCTGCCTTTGCAAAACAACCGAAACGGAATACGTCACCTTCGCCGCCTTTCGCATAGATTCCCTGAAGCACGCGCTTTTCTTTGTCAGGCTCTCCTGTGATTCTAAGACAACTTCCTCTCTCACTGTCCGTTACTGTTGTATCGGATGCGACCAGATTTACATGGTTCCAGTCATTTACACCGTTAGTACTGTTTCTTGCAAAGCGGCCATTATTCACCATGTTAAAATCACTCATGCGATCTCCTGTCTCCAGCTGAAAACAGTCAAACCATGCGGTACCTGTTGTGTTGAAAATTCCACCATAGATTGTGACAACCTGTGCGCTGCTTACGGTGAAGGTCTGGCTGACTCGCTTCCATCCGCCGTCAATATCGGTGTCTGTATTTCCTGTCAGAAATTCCAGTCCATATGCCATCGACTGATCTGCAAAACGAACTGCCAGTCCTGCTCCTGCCTGTGCATTGTTTGAAACCGCTGCGACATCCTTTACAAATGTATAGGCAGAAAGGGTATAAGTTCCTGCTTCTAACCAGACCTCCTGAATCACTGCGGCAAAGCTGTTTTTCTGTGTCTTTGTGACTCGAATGGAGGTATCGGCAAAGTATCCCTTGTCCGTAACACGTTCAACGCCCCATGCAGACGCTTCTGTCAGACCGGATGCATTGCCCCAGCCGTCTTCAAACTCACCCATCGCATCAAAGCCGGTATTCTTTAACAGATTGGTTACAAGTTTTCCTGTCAATGACGACTGTCTCAGCTTATGACGTCTGGCACCATCATCATAATGACTGAAAGTGCTGACATGACCGGCATTGTCTGAGATCTCAGCTGGAGAACCAAATCGATTAAATTTCCATGTATAAACATGATTGTCTGCTGTTGATGATAGTTTTCCATCCAGACCAGGCTCTGTGAAAACAGTGGTTCCAAGCTCCGGATAAGTAACTTCAATCTCTGTTCCTGTATGGAAGGTACCTGCCGCATCCGTATATCCTTCTCCAATCTTTGCAATACGTTCCACACCGCAATCGGTTCGGTATCCATATACAATACGTCTTTTATCTGCTCCTTCTGCCCAGATCAGCTTATCGCCGTCATAACCAAAACGACTTGTCTTTCCATCTGGATAGGTAATGTTAGTCAGATGACCGGCGGCATCATATGCAAAGGAAGTACTTCTCTTATTTGCCGTAATGCTGACAAGCTTTGTCAGATCGCTGTTGTAATTAAATACAATTCTCGCACCTGTCGGATCTTCTGCATACTGAATGTAATTTCCGGCACTGTTTGGCCCATACTGACACTTCATTGCATTTCCATATGTATCCTTGATCTGACGCAGATAGCCATCCTGACCAAACACATACTGTACCTCATCCTTATCCTTCATAATGCGATATGAATCATATTCATTGCTGGAAGTCTGTGTAATTACAAGCCCAAGTCCGTCCTCATCCTTGAGCTTATTGGAATCAGAGGTATCCTTGTAGAAATAGTGATTTGTTCCATCGGTATCCGTTAAGACATATGGATAATCACTGTTTCCAGATGTCTTCAATTCCTGCATCAGACTCAGACGAAATCCCTTTCCAAAACGACTCTGTGTATCACAATCAGAAAGGTTGTACACATGACTGACACTGACCGGCATCAGAATACCACCCGTTCCCTCATCTTCATGGATGAAGACAAGATTTCCATTATAGCGGTTGACGTAACCAGTTCCAGTGCGTCCTAACTCCTGCTCATGATAACTATAGTAATCCTCAAGACCCTTTGTACTTCGATAGTACACGATTCCAATCGGATAGCAGTCCGCAGTCAGACCGTATTTATTCACCGGCATATCCGAGGACACAAGCGTTGCCGTTGCATATACATTCTCATTTACGGCTTTCAATGCAATTCCATGATTTGAAGACGGATTGTTGTACCAGCCACGAATCAGCTTTGTCACATCGAAGGTCTTCGGAACTGCCATTTTATTTGTATTTTCCAGTGTCAGATAATCTAGTGCTTCCGTCTTAAAGGAAGGCTGATTGTTCCATGTCAGAGTACGCTGATCCCATGCACCTGTTACCTCATGAGCACTGACGCGAAAGCCCTGTCCATTATCTGCTGAAAACTGATACTGATATAAGTTTAATCTGGCATCAGTGATTACCGCTCCCTTTTCTAACTTCGGAAGTGTATTAAACTTTAAAAAGGTACGGCAAACCTGATACGGCCTGTTTCTTCCAACCTCCAGCTCACTAAAGTTATAGCCATAGCTGCTGTTTGGATCTTTTGAACGCACAAATGCATCATCAATGGTGGTCTGCTTTTTCTCAATACGCACCGTCGGATCAATCGTAACAGGATAAGCTCTGCCTTCATCCATGAGCCATGACGCATCCATTTTAATTGTAATTTCAGAAATTCCCTGTCCTTTTTCAATCTGATAAGCAGCTTTTAAGATTTCTCCATTTTTATCGAATAAAATCGGTGCATCCAAAAAGAATACGGCATTCTCACTTAAATTTTCAGCATTCTCAGGGAAATCCTCTGCACATTTTCTCTGCGTCTTGCACATAGCCACACTGCCATCTGCAAGCACATGCATTGAAAGTCCCGGATGTTTCATCACAAATGTGATTGTTTCTGTTGCAGCCTCTTTCTTTTTCAGAATGATCTCTTCCTTCATTACTTCAGACTCCAGACGATATCTAATATCCATCCCCGGAAGAATCTCTCTAAAATATCCTGCAGATGACAGCTTGGAAAGCTTCAGAAGTTTTTCTTCTTCTGTCTGTGGGTGAATCGAATTTAGTTTAAATTCGACTGGAACTACTGCCACTTCTGGCTCATTCATCTGTGAAAGCATAGCAGGCTTTTCTTCCTGCATTTTTTCTTTCTGTGTTTTCAGTCCCCAGGAAATCGTAAATCCATCTTTCTCAACACTGGCAAGCTCGATGATTCCAGACTTCTCTTCTGTCTGATCCTGCTGAGCACTTCTCGCATTCTGCTTCTCTTCCAGATTAAACAGCATCATTTTTTCTTATGATCAGTTTGCTTCGGCATTCTCGCAATTCTTACCTTCATTCTGCCCTGTGCATTCTCATATGCCAGCTGATCTTTAGAAAGTACAAGTGTATTGTCGATTGCTTCCCATGCATCATCCTTTTTGAAATGTACTGCCTTCGGATATATAACTGCTGCTTTTTCTCCATTCTTTGTCTCAAATACACGAGAAAAACGGCTTCTTTCCTTGATGCATTCACACACCAGACTTCGTCCTTCCTGCTTTACAGCTTCGATTTTATCAGCTGTAATCATCTCATTAGACTTATTTGTTTCATTTACTCCATTCATAATTCTTTTTCCTCTCTTTTTTGATATTCTCTTTCCTGATGTTTCTGTTCTTTTTCCCCTGCTTCGACCAATTCCCCTTTGGCTCTCTGCATCTTGTTTGTTTCCTGTGCTTCACTCTTCTGTCTGAGAAGATCAATCGCACTAGTTAAAACCTTTGGCACCGGCACTCCCATTAATCCGAGATTTTCTGTAATAGATAACAACTCATTCACCAGATACGCTGCCATCACTGCATTACAGATAAAATCAGTTCCAGCAATCAAATCAAGACGGTAGGCCACCAGCACAATCAGTAATGAGATTCCTTTTCTGCAAAGTCCCTTCCAGCCACTCCTGCTTTCCAGACCTCCCTGTGCAGATTTTTTGCTCTTGTGAAAGATGCCTGCCGCCATCATCCCCGTCAGATAATCCAGTGCCATGCATAAAATCAATGTTTCAAGCATGACGCACCTACTTTCTCCTTAGGTGATCCGCTCTGACATATCCGGCATATGCTCCTGCAATGGAAATCATGTTCCAGACTGCTCCATCACTTCCCTTTTGTGTACCAAGCACTTCCACAAGATTTCCATTATTCAGACGAGGATAGCTTTCTAAAAGTTCCTTGTCACTTCCGGCTTCTTCATACACAAATGTCCATCCGTCTGGATCATCCACTGATGCCACATAGCGGGCAAACGGCTGTGTTTTCTCATCATCTGGAATTGCCACTCCCCAAAAGGTATGATTTTTGAGCTTTCCCATGTTTACGTAGTGGGTATCCCAGTAATTTCTCCAGTAGCTGCTTCCTCTGTCAGACATAAAGAAATACACGTAATGATCTGTAAAAATCCTCTGTCCTTCAAGAAATACACGAATCACCGCCTCTAAACAGCTGCTTCCCCGGATATCCTGATTTGTTGGTGTGGTGTAGGCATTTTTAATAACCTCTTCGAGTGTTTTTCCAAAGCCTGAACCATCTGCTCCGATAATGTTGTGGTGCAGCTGATCGTACATCGTCTGCGCCACTGCCATCTGGCCGTTCAATCCTTCTGTAGCTGCTTCCGCAAACACAGTTCTCGCTGCCAGATTTAATTCTTTTGCCGTAAGTCTACTTACCGCATTCATAGGTTTGTACCTCCTTCATTTATTTGAGAAATTTGTTCTCTCATAAAGCACACCGTTTTAAGCAGCTTGGGAGGTACTTTTTTGAAAAATTTTTTTAATTTTTTTCAAGGCCCCTTCAATACAGTTTCCAACTGCTCTCCGACCAATCCCCAATTTTTGTGCAATTGCCTGTTGGCTCATTCCCTTATAAAAATAAAGTCGGATGACTTCCATTTGACGTTTTGTCAGCTTGTCCATAGCCTCATACAACCTGCAAAGTTCTATTTCTGCTAATACCACCTCATTATCCTCCTGCAAAAAATCCACACTTGCCGCTGCAGACCAATCTGAACCGTCACACTCCAACGATACGCATTCGAATTTATCAAAAGTTTTATTGTGATTATGTTCAAGTCGCATTTCTCCTTCCATTAAAAGTCGGATACTCCACTCTTCGTTCTCCAGTAGTTCCTGTTGAATAGTAATTCGAGTCCCATTGTCAAAGTCATATGTATATTCTTTGCAGCGATCCACTGCCATAACAGTTCGCGCACCATCTGCTTCATAGACTGCATATCCATTCTGATAGACTGTCAACAATGCTGTATTCACAACCTTTTGAGCCACTACAGCAGATTTCATTTCCATAAGTTGCTTAAATGTAGGCAGTTTTCCTTCTGATGTGGCACTTATCTGCGTTCTTAACTCCCTCAGCGTAACATGTTCATTTTGTGCAATGATATTCTCCATTTTTTCCTTTCCCCTTAATTCAGAAAGAGAAGAATACCAACAGCGCATTAAAATAAACTATGTACATAAGAGACATGGTATCTGCCCAATTTTAGCGAATGGCAAAAAAATTCCAGAGGCAGACTCAGTAATCCCATACACATTCCTACAGAATCAATTGATCAATCATTATTCTGTAGGCTTTGCTATGGTATCCTTCGCCTTCTCTAGAATCAGGCTAAAAAATAATTTTGTTTTTTGAACTGATCTTATCATAACAAAATATACGCATTCTTTTGGCGGCATATATGCCACATCTATGTGGCGAATTTACCACACTTTTTTGTCAAATAAAAAATGCCATTCAGCTTTAAGGGCTAAATGGCATTTCAACTTATTATCGTACCTTTATTTTCTTTACACAAATATGCATCGATTGTTTCGTTTATTATATTTTGATGTACAGGATTTAATTGATCATATTTCTTTTGTATTGAAGCTCCTCTTTTTAAATTTTCCTTATCAAGCAAATCATCTATTGTTACATCAAGTGCTTCTGCAAAATTTTTTAACTTTTTAAAGTTCATTGCACCTTTTGTTCCATTTTCATACCTTGAGATATCAGCACGATCAACATCCACAGCAATCGCTAACTGCTTTTGTGTCCATTTCTTTTTCATTCTACAATTTCTTATATTTTGCCCCAATATGTACTCTTCGCTGTGTACATTAATCATGCTCTACACCTCCTTTCTCATTTGTATACCTGTCCCATAATAACATTTTTTGTCTTTTTTGACATAACTTCTTTTCGCATTAATCGCCCCTGAACACTTGTTCTCTATCTGTTATACCGCATTTTCATCAATATGTCAATATCTATTCGAACTTTTGTTCCTAACAACTCGACTGCATTCTAGTAAAAACACAAAAAAAGCCTGAAAGCTCTTTTCTTGAACTTTCAGACTTTTTTAATATCATGATATTTTAGGTGACACATATCGAGCCAGTAGTGACACATTTTGAGCCACCGTCCCTGTCACCATGGTCACTTCCACGCTTCGTGAAGTTCGCGCACAGTTGGGAAAATATAATCTGGCTTGTAGCTGCTTTCTTCGGCATCTTTTCTTGTGGCTTCTCCTGTAAGTACAAGCGCTGTCTCAACACCTGCATTGATGCCAGATAAAATGTCGGTATATAAACGATCTCCAATTACTAATGTTTCATACTTTGTAAAATGATTCTGCGCAACAGACATATCAACCATTCCTGGCTCTGGCTTTCCGATAAAATACGGCTTTTTCTTTACGGCATGTTCAATCATCTGACACATCGCGCCGCAGTCTGGCACAAATCCAAACTCAATCGGACACACCAGATCTGGATTTGTTGCTACATAGCCTACATCTCTCGTGGAAAGAATCTTGCATGTATCTGTCAGCTTTTCATAAGTCAGCTCATTGTCGTATGCGACAAGCACACATGCAATCTCTGGATCCTCACAGTCAGTTGTCACACGAATGCCGCTCTTTTTCAACTCCCTGATCAATGATTTTGTTCCCATCACATAGATCAGCTTATCATCATAATTTTTCTTTAAATAATGAATTGTTGCATAGGATGCTGTGATAAAATTGCTGTAATCGGTCTTAATTCCGAGCTTCTGAAACTTCAGAATATAGTCCTGAATGCTCTTTGTGGAATTGTTTGTTATAAAGACAAACTGACCTCCGCTTTGACGGATATCCTCAAGGAACTGCATTGTGCCGTCGATCAAGCGCTCACCCTGACACACTGTTCCGTCAATATCAAATAAAAAAAGCTTTTTGTTGCTTAGCATCCTGTTACCTCTCTTCTTACTCGTAATGCGACATCAGGATAATTAGTGATAACTGCCTCTAAATCATGCTGAATAAAATTTTTCATATCCTTTTCATTATTTACAGTCCATACGCGCACCTTCTCGCCGCTCTCGTTCCATCTTTTCATGAAATCAGACATATACATATGGTAGACAGCTGGATGAAGACCCTCCACACCATTTGCCTTTGCATACTGCTCAACATTTAAAATTACATCAGAAAACAGCCATGCTGTCTCTGCTGTACTGTCAATCTCCTTAATCTTTGCAATACTGTGATGATTAAAGGAAGAATAAATCACTCTGTCATGCATTCCCGTTTCCTGAACAATAAAAGCTGTCTTTTCTTCAATCTGCGGATACCAGTAAATTCCAGTCTTTAACTCTATATTTACATCCATATTTGTTGTACTGACATATTCGAGTACCTCGCGAAGCGTCGGAATACCTACTCCCACATAAGACTCCATGTGATTATGAAAAGACAGGCGCTTTAATTCGCGCAGCGTCATGTCCTTAATAAAACCGCTTCCATTGCTGACACGATCAATCTTTTCATCATGTGTCACCACAACTTCGCCATCCTTTGTCACATGAACATCTAACTCAATGCCGTCTGCGCCCTGTTTTGCTGCTAACTCAAAGGCCTCCATTGTATTTTCCGGCGCATATGCACTTGCGCCTCTATGTGCAAATATCTTTGTCATATCTTACCTGCTTTCTTATTTTATTCTATCGAAAAGCGACAGGGCATATGCCCTGCCGCCCTTGTTATTGTTATTATACCACACTAAGTTCAAAAGAAAAACTGTGAATCAGCAAACCAAATTAGTTGTTTACCAAATTATACTCCTCGATCGCATCATTGATCTGGGATGCCATGCTGTCCACTGCCTCGTCTACGGTCTCGTTTCCATTTAACATGCTCTCGATCTCGGACTCTACGATTGCGCGTGCCTCTGAGAATACACTTAACAATGCGCCTGCATACTGTGGTGCTGAATCATGCAGCTGATCAATTGCAGTCTCAAACTGAGGATACTTTTCGATGTTTTCCTTGAATACATCCTCATCGTGTGCATCTACGTTTACTGGGAAATAACCTGTCTCTGCATTCCAGAATGCCTGTGACTCTGGGGAAATTAAGAACTTTACAAACTCCCATGTTGCGCGAAGCTTCTTTGGATCGTTATTATCAAGTGCCCACAAAGATGCACCTCCTATGGAAACGCCACCCTCGTCTGTGGACTTTACCTTAGGAAAATATGCAGTTCCTACCTCAAACTTGCCGTCTACATCCTGCAAAATCTGCTTTAAAGATGCGGTGGAACCAAGTGTGATTGCAGATTTTCCTGCTGAGAAATCAGCCAGACCTGCATCACCGCCCTTTCCAACATTTGGAGCATAGCCTAAATCGTAAAGATTCTTCCACTCATTTAAGATATTTGCTGCTGCACCATTCTCATCAAATGCAACTGCAGTTGCAGCCTCAGTTCTTCCATTTCCATTATTTGCGTACTCTAAGCCCTGCTTTCCGATAAATTGCTCAAAGAACCAGCCATAGATACCAAGAGACATGACTTCCTGTGCGCCACTATCAAGCAGCTTATCACCGATCTGGGCAATTGACTCTAAGCTATCCGGAATCTCGGTAATGCCTGCTGCATCAAACATATCCTTATTGTAATACATAAGCGGAGTAGAGGAATTGAATGGCATAGAATACAGCATATCATTAATAGTATAATAAGCTGCTAAGTTTGACTCCAGAACAGAAGTGTCATACTCATCTGCATTAACCATAGACTGCATTGGAACGATCCAGCCAGACTCAATCATAAAACGAGTTCCAATTTCATAAACCTGAACAAGATCAGCACCCATATTTCCAATCTGCGCGCTCTTAAGCTTGTTAAGTGCATCATCGTAGCTTCCCTGATACTCAGCCTCTACAGTGATACCATATTCATTCTCATCATTAAACTTCTGAACTAATGTATCAATTGCCTGTCCGTTGACACCACCCATTGAATGCCAGAAGCTGATTGTAGTTTTGTCAACCTCAGATGCATCCGCCATCTCAATCTCTGGTACTTCTGCTGTTGTCTCATCGGCAAATACCATTCCAGTACTCATGCTCAGTACACTTGCTACTGCTAATACGGATGCGGTTAACTTCTTCTTCATAAATTCCTCTTTCTGCGCTGCTTTCTTCGTCATTATTATAGTTTTAATATTTACCTGTGATTACAGCGCGGACACAGGTGTTGAACATACAGCAAATATTTTACTATTTTTATAGAAAATATTTGCTTTTTATGTAAACCGTCAGCCCTTTACGGCTCCGGAGAACATACCGCGGATCAATTGTTTCTGTCCTATGATAAAAATTGATATTGAAGGAATAATAATCATGACAACACCTGCAATCATCATTGTAACCGACTGTGAATCAATGCTGTCAAGCATACTAATTCCGATCTGAACTGTTCTCATATTTGATGATCCAGTTACAAGAAGCGGCCACATATACATGTTCCATGCATTAATGAAAGTATAAATCGCCATTGCTCCAATGGAGGATTTTGTAAGTGGAAGCAATATTTTAACGATAAATTTCAAATTGGTGCAGCCGTCAAGCTTTGCCGACTCATACAGTGAGATCGGAAATGTCATGTAAAACTGTCTGAATAAAAAGATTCCTGTTGCAGATGTCAGGTAAGGAATAATCAATACCTGGTATGTATCAAGCATCTTTAACTGGCTCATCGTCAGGTAGTTAGAAATAATCGTTGCCTCTCCCGGCACCATCATAGTTGCCATAACAACCATGAAAAGTACACCCTTTCCCTTAAAATCAAGGAATGAAAAAGCAAACGCTGCCAGTGAACATGTGATGATCTGTCCGACTGTGATCAAACTTGCCACAAGAAATGAGTTTCCGATGAATCGAAGAAGCGGTACATTCTTGAATGCATCTATGAAATTTTGAAAAGTTGGCTTTTTCGGAAGCAAGTTCATATCAAGTGTGTATAATTCATTTGATGGCATAAATGCAATACTTATCGCATAGAGAAGCGGCAGTAAAATGACTGCGCCCACCATCACATTTGCAGCCAAACGAAGTGCCATTTTTGTACGTCTTCTGACAAGTGCCTTGTGATTCATCTGCTGCTTGATCGATACAAGCTCAGCTGCGCTCATAGTTCCGACTCCATTTTTGATTACAACATTATTTTCCATCAGTAGTTCACTCCCTTCTTTTCCATCTTAAACATCACAAGCGTGATAAGCATAATAATAAAGAATAAAATAACTGACTGTGCAGCTGCTGTTCCAAAGCGATAGTTGAAAAATGCATTTCGATAAATCGAATAAACAATTACATTTGTTGATTCGCTTGGACCGCCCTCTGTCAGAATCTTAATCTGTCCAAAAGACTGGAATGCCTGAATGATGTTTACAACTAATGTGTAGAACATAATTGGCGATAATCCTGGAAGTGTAAGGCTAAAGAATTTTTGAATGCCATTCGCACCATCCACAGATGCGCGCTCATAAATCGACTCATCAATATTTCCAAGACCTGCAGAAAAATACAAAAAATTGATTCCGCTGTTTAGCCATGCAGTCAAAACTGCCACACATATCAGCGCTGTCTTCGGATCGTTAAACCAATTGATATTCGTTCCCAGAAGCTTATTTACAATACCGATTGAAGGATTAAGCATGATCTTAAAAATCATAGCTGCCGAACTGGAGGCAATTGCCATTGGAAGAGCATAGGCAGTTGAAAATACGCGAATACCAGGAAATGCCTTATTACATAAAACTGCTGTTACGAGTCCCAAAAACATACTTCCAAGCACAACAATCACAACATAAATCATTGTTACCTTAAGACTGTTTTGAAAGCTTGCTGATGTCAGCAGATCTGTGTAATTTTCCAGTCCTACAAACAGCTTTGCCTGTCCGTATTTGTTCGTTTTAAATAGACTCAAATACACAGTCTTTACAAACGGATAAAATAAGAATACGGCAAATACCAACATACACGGCAGTAAATAACAATATGACGTCAGACTTAATTTCTTTTTAATTTTCATTTTTTCTTTGTTTCCTTTCCTGACTACAGGCAGCGTTAAAACAGATTTTCCTCTGTATTACAATCAAAGATATGCACCTTATTAGGATTAAAATAAAATGTCATTTTCTCATTTGGCTGTGTTGTATTGTTCGGTTTTAATCGAACTGAGTAGTTTGTGTCACACTCATCAAAATACAAGAATACCTCCGAGCCAAGCATTTCTCTTGCCGTGATTCTCTCTGTAATTCCAATGCTGCTTCTCTCAAAGCCACCTTTTACAGCATTCTCATAATCTGTGATATCCTCTGGCCTAATACCCATGATGACATGCTGTCCATTTCTGCTTCGTGCAAGAACTTCACCTCTCGGACCATCAATAATCACCATTTTCTCCTGATTTTCGCCAAAACTTAATACAGCCTTATTTTTCTTTTCTCCTAAAGCACTGACCTTTGCCTCAAAGAAATTCATACTTGGTGATCCGATAAAGCCTGCGACAAATTTGTTTGCCGGATGGTTGTAGATCGCTGCCGGTGCTGCCGCCTGCTGCACCACACCGCCCTTCATAACGACAATCTTACTTGCAAGTGTCATTGCCTCTGTCTGATCATGTGTTACATAAATAATCGTTGTATTTAATTTCTTATGAAGTTTTGCCAGCTCAACACGCATCTGTGTCCTAAGCTTTGCATCTAAATTTGAAAGCGGCTCATCCATCAAAAAGGCTTTCGGCTGACGAATAATAGCGCTTCCAATTGCAACACGCTGCTTTTGACCGCCTGACAATGCACTTGGACGGCGATCAAGCAGATGCTCAATCTCCAAAATCTTTGCAACCTCATGCACCTGACGGTCAATCTCTGCCTTAGGAACCTTGCGAATTTTCAATGCAAACGCTATGTTTCCGTATACAGTCATATTAGGATACAATGCATAATTTTGAAATACCATAGACATCCCACGCTGCTGAGGCTCTATGTAGTTACATAACTGCCCATCAATCCAAAGCTCACCATCCGTGATATCCTCAAGTCCTGCTATCATACGAAGTGTGGTGGACTTTCCGCAGCCAGACGGACCTACAAAAATAATAAATTCTTTGTCATGAATGTCCAGATTAAACTCTCGTACCGCGAAGTTTCCATTTTCATATTTCTTGCTTACATTTTTCAGTGTGATTTCTGACATACAATTCCTTTCCAATCAATTCTGTCTATTTAAAGCGTCAGACAGAACAACAGGTGTCTTTTTTCATTTCATTCTCTGTCTCACGTCATTTATAATAGCAGGCGTTTCGCCTTACATACTATCCTCGTTTCGGAAAAGGAATGTAAAAGTCAAGTAAAAAAAGCAATGGAGCCCTCCCCATTGCTTTTATCATATCCTTTTTATCTTATAAATTCCTGCCATCTTTCAGGTGCAATTTCTCCTCCCGTCACCAGACACTCTGGATCAGGTGCTATCACATGGCGAGTCACTTCAAAAACACGTCTTGCATCGCACAAAATACACTCTGCTGATCCAAATACAGTATGTACTGCTGCTCCACATTCATCAAATGCACGATTAAGCTTAACAAAATCCTCAGAAATATGTGGCTGCTGTGAGTTATAATGCTTTCTCATATAGACAGAAACTGGCTTTTTTCCATGCTGCACGATTTTCATAAGAACTGGCATGTCAGACAGTCTATTTGGCACATTAAGCACTTCCTCTACACTATGGATGTATGTATTTCGTTCATGACCAACCCCAACTAATAGAATTTTGCCTCCGACATCCTTTAAACGATCATAACAGCCGCCTGGTGTACACGGTGTATTGCGCATTTCTTCCCCGGCCAAATATGACGCAGCATCTTTTCCGTAGCCTGCCATACTGTGAGTCGGATGCAATGAGCGAATCACACCAGGACGTTTCAAAAATAAATTAGATAAAATCCCAACACATGCCGGTTCATTATCCACATCAAAAACAGGATTCTCCGCATTTATCGTCTTCCATGTATGTGTCGGAAGAAGCAATAAACCCTTTTCAAAAAACTCCATCAAAGCATCTAACACCGTATCGGCTCCTTTTTGTGTTTCACCGATTGCCTTCATAGAAGAATGAATTAAAATTGTTTCTTCCCCTGTAAGTCCCATCGCTGCAAGCTGCTTTTTTAATGATTCCTTTGTATGCATAATATTTCCTTTCTAAAGTGAAATCCTCAAAACCACTCTTATAGTACCACACTTTTATATCTTTTGTAACTATTCTTAACCCCATTCACATCCAAATTAAATCTAACCCGAAGGTGAATGACTTTCACAATTTTTTTGCACTTGTGTATCAGCACTTTCAGTGCTATACTCCACTTGAAAAATACTATAACAGAAGGTGGACTTATGACAACATATGATTTATTTTTATTCGCCGGACAGTCCAATATGGCTGGCCGCGGCATTGCCTGTACACAATTTCCAGAAGGTGCACCTGACTTAATTTCTGGTGCTGGTGCTGAATTTCGCGCAATCTCTGATCCAACCAGACTTTATCCAATCGCAGAGCCTTTTGGTGCTCTGGAAAATAATCCCACTGGTATTTTTGAGCCAGGTATGAAGACTGGCTCACTTGTCACTTCTTTTGTAAATACCTATTTTCAGAATACAGGCGTTCCAGTTCTTGGCCTGTCATCAAGCAAGGGCGGCTCTGTCATCGCAAACTGGCAGGATCACGATGACTATCTTACAGATACAATAATACGTTTAAAAAGCGCGCAAACATTCTGCGAACAGCATAATATTACCCTTCGCCATCAGTATCTTCTTTGGTGTCAGGGAGAATCTGACGGAGATCACCATACAAGTGCTGACGAATATACAAAACAATTTATGCAAATGTATGAAAAGCTAAAGGCTGTCGGAATTGAACATTGTTTTTTAATTGGAATTGGCGCTTATAATGGAACAGCTGATGATATCTGCTACGATGAGATTAGAAATGCCCAGTATTCATTTGCAGAGCACAGAAAAGATATTACAGTCGTCAGCCGCCTGTTTGAAACAATGAAAGCACGAGGACTGATGAAGGATTCTTTCCATTATTATCAGGCCGGATATAATGAAGTTGGAAAGGATGCTGCCATAAACACTGCAAAGTATGTATTAACTGTAGCTTAGCAAACTCTTCTTTTCGTCTTACGCATACAAAAAAGCACCTCGCACCGTACTATTAAATACGATGCAAGGTGTTGTTTTTATTTCCACTTAAAATTAATCATTCCATAAATATAGATGAACAAAATTGCTGCCGGAACAAAATATTTGAAGATTGGCTTCATCCATGACTTTATCTTAAGGCCCTTTCCTGTATTAGCCTCTTCCACAAACTTATCCCAGCCCCATCCAAACTTGTTGCAACAAAACAGTGCCAGTACAAGTGATCCAAGCGGAAGGATATTGTTAGATACAATAAAATCCCATAAATCAAGCCATGCTGTTCCCTCTGCAAATGGCTGGAATTTAATTACGCTGTATCCAAGTGCTGTTGTCAATGCAAGTACAAAGATTCCTGCAGCGCAGACAACGCATCCCTTTGGACGTGACCATCCGGTAAGCTCGCGAACCATTGCAAGAATATTTTCGCAAACGCCAAGCACGGTAGACATAGCTGCAAATACCATAAACAAGAAGAACAACGCACCCCACCAGCGTCCTCCCGGCATATGAGAGAATACTGTTGCCATTGTATCAAACAGAAGGCTTGGTCCTGCATTAACTTCAAGTCCATAAGTAAAGCATGCGCAGAACATGATAACACCAGCGATAACTGCTACAAATGTATCAAGTACAATTACATGAACAGACTCGCCCATCAAAGAACGATCCTTTCCGATATAGCTTCCAAATATTGCCATACCGCCCATTCCTGTTGACAGCGTGAAAAATGCCTGATTCATAGCACTAACGACTACTGAACCATCAATTTTTGAAAAATCAGGAACCAAATAGAACTTTAAGCCTTCCTTTGCTCCTGAAAGTGTCAGACCATGAATAGCAAGTACCATCATTAAAATCAAGAGTGATACCATCATGTACTTTGTTACACGCTCCAAACCGCCCTGCAGATTAAAGCTTAAAATTGCAAATGCAGCAACTACTGTAACCAGTAAGAATGTAACATTTACACCTGGATTAGTTATCATAGCCTCAAAACCAAAACTATCATTTTGTCCGGTTAAGAACTTAACGAAATAATAGATAATCCATCCAGTAACAACAGTATAAAATGCCATCAGTGCAATATTTCCAATCAGACATACAATGCCAAAGATTCCCCATTTGTGGCCTGGTTTTTCCAGCTTTCGATACATAAAAACTGGACTTGCCTGCGATGCTCGTCCTATTGCAAACTCCATAACAATTGCCGGAAGACCTAATAAAACAAGGCACGCCAGATATACCAGCATAAAACCTCCGCCTCCATTTTGTCCGCACATCCACGGAAACTTCCACACATTGCCACAGCCAATTGCACAGCCAGCCGACAGCATGATAAAGCCAAGTCGGCTTCCAAGCCGTTCTCGATTTTTCATAACATTTCCCTTTCTTATAATAAATTCCCTCTATGACGACAATCGAGGGCAAAAGCCTTGCCCCCGACCTCAACAGATAGATTTATTATAAGCCATACTGCACGTTACGTCAACTGTTGATTTAAACTTTTACAGTTTAAAGTAAAGAATATTTATTTTTTCTTTTTTGTGAGAAGCCATGCGCTTGTCAGTGCTGTAAATGGAGCCACTGTCACTAGTCCAAAGCTTCCCACAATGGTATCAAGTAATTCTGCTGCTACGTATTTATAATTTAAAATATTGTCAATTGGTGTGCCTTGCGCCATAAATGTCATGAGCAATGCAATATATCCTCCTGAGTACGCCAGCAAAAGTGTTGTTGTCATAGTTCCCATGGCAGCTCTTCCCACGTTCATGCCTGATCGAGCAGCTTCTTTCCAACCAATATCTGGCTTTTTTTCAATTACTTCATTAACTGCTGATGTAATGTCAACAGACAAATCCATCATTGCACCTGATGCTCCGATAAAAATACCACTCATATAAATTTGAGAAAGATTCAGCTTCTGATATCCAGCATATAGAAGACTTTCCGAATAAGCCATGACGGCTCCATGAATTTTAAAAGCCTCTGTAAAAATACAGCCTATAATACAAGTTACAAGTACACCCAAAAGTGCACCTGATGACGCAGCAAGCGTTTTCTTATCAAACCCATATACTAAAAAGATGATTAACAGTGTTAAAAAAGCAGTCAATGCAATTCCCCACCAAATCGGATTAGCACCATTTAAATAGGCTGGTGTTAGAATTTTCCATATTGCCAATATCGTAATGACAAAAGAATATACAGCTCTAAGGCCTGTCTTTCCTGCAAATCCAATTAACAGTAAGACAAAAATACCCGCCAAAAGCGCTTCCTTATCCAGACGATAATGGTCACTCATCATGATAAAAAGAATAGTGTCGCCACTATAACTTATTACCACATGAGCAACATCACCCTTTTTAAATATTTTATCAGCTTCCAAAGAACCACTTAGCATGTTTACTGCATTTGCTTCCTGTCCCTTAAACTTTCCGCCAAGTATTTTTACCTTACAGTACTGTTCTCCTGATTGAATCAAACCGTTACTAATTACAGAATCCTCGCTTGTAGAAAGCACTTTTGCCTTAACTCTATCCGTCCCTTTATAAATAGCAGCATCCTCATAACCTGTCGGAAGCGCCATGAGGATGAAGATCAACAAAATTGCTATAATTGAGACAGAGCTTTTTTTTAGTCTGTCCTTGATCATTTATTGTACTCCTGTAATTTCTGCCATCTTGTTAAAAATATCTGTATTATCATAATAACCTTTGAACTGATCCTGTCCAACACCCATCGCAAATACCTCTACTGGAAGTCCTGTATGTGCATAGGAAGCAAAATTAACACCAGATTTGTTATTTAAAATATGTGTAATTGTTACTGTCAACGGCTCATAGCTTCCATACAGAAGATACTCTTCCTGACCAAACTCAGACTCTTCTCCTGTTCTGCTCATTGTTTCTTCATAAGCCGTCTGCAGCTTCTGATATTCATAATCAGTCATTACAAGACTTCCCTTGTCATCTGTTCCCTCTGGATGTACATCCTTACTGTCAGCCTTATTAGAAGTTTCTGCTACACCATTTGGTGCCTGCAAACCAAAAAGCTCAGTAATATCAGCCATTACTGTATCAAAGTCTGTCTTATTTTCCTTATATGCTGTCACATAATCAGAGTCAAACTTTGCATAAGAAATTTTCTGATTGCTAATATTTGCAAGGAAGGTATCATAATCAGTTCCTGCAAATCCAATAGTAAGACCACCTGTCTCATGATCACCTGTAACAAGAATCAACGTCTCATCTGGATGCTCGTTATAAAACTCAACTGCCTTTCCTACTGCTTCGTCCATTGCTACTGTATCGGTGATAGTTGCTGCCGCATCATTTGCATGACATGCCCAGTCAATTTTTCCACCTTCTACCATCATAAAAAATCCAGTATCATTATTAAGCACTTCGATTCCCTTTTCAACATAATCTGAAAGTCCCCATTCTCCCTCTTCCAGATCCATGTCATAGCTCATTGCATCACTATCTGCAAGTGTCTCATCAATTACGATTGCCTTTCCATCTTCTGCGGTCAAAGCCTGCGCCTCTTCCTGAGTCTTAATTACCTTGTATCCAGCCTCTTCTGCCAGCTGATAAAGATCCGTCTTATCCTTATCCGGTCCTGTTGTTTTCTTAAGACCACCACCTGCAAAATAATCAAAATCACTTGCAATAAGCTCCTGACCAATTTCATAATAATTATTTCTGGATGGCTGATGCGCATAAAATGCTGCCGGAGTAGCATGATTTAAATTAACAGAGGATAAAATTCCTACCTTATAGCCAAGCTGCTTTTTTAATTTCTCAGCAATCGTCTCATAAGAAGTTTCCATCTTTTCATCCATGTTGATGGTTCCGCTATATGTCTTATGACCTGTAGAAATGGAAGTTGCTGTAGACGCTGAATCAGGACAGAATGAAGTGCTGTCATAAGTCTGTGCTGATCCGGCCACTGGAAACTTCATCATATTCAATTTACTTTCACTCGTCAGCACATCATCACCATCATCTGCAATTGCATTCAAATAATAGTTGGTTGTCTGAACCTGTGGGTAGCTCATTCCATCTCCTATAAACAGGAAAATATATTTTGGAACATTTACATTTTCTGTTTCTGCTGCACCAAAAGCTGGTACTGTACAGACTGACATTGCTGCTGCTAATGATAATGCACTGATTTTTTTTAATCTCATGTGAGTAGTCTCCTTTTTTTATGTGTGTTTTTATTACAATTTGCATTTTAGTAGTCCTTCGTAAAATCTGTTATACTCTTCTAGTCAAATCAAGATAAAATTTTTGTAAAGTTTCTAAGTCACATTATAAAAGCAAAAAAAGCCACCTTAGGTGACTTTTCTGCTATAAAAATTATTTTATTCTTATATATTTCTGACAAAAATCGGTGAACTGTATGCCCACTGTCCATTTTTCTGAGAAACTTCTACGCGATAAATATCCTCGTCTTTTTCTGGAAGCTGATCTTCCATATCAATGTTAAATATATATCTGCTTTCTGGTAATGCCTTGTGAATCTTAAATGCCTGAGAATGATAATACTTCATGTGACTTGTATATCCATACTGCAAAAGTTCACCGATTGTAGCCTGATAAATTTGCTCATTCATTTGAACAGTTACCTTCGTATTCAGATCGCCCTCCACTGTTACAATAACTGCCGAAGTGCATGGATGAAGTGTTGACTGATTTCCCACTGTATCACATGTAAACTGCATTTCTTTTTCACTTAACATCTCTGCCTGGCTGGCAATATCATTTATCTGCTCAATTTTGCTTGCCTCTCGCTGTGTAGGTGACAATACATTTCTTCCACGGAAACAGGTATCAATGTCTGTCAGGCTTCCGCCTTCAATTTTAATTTTTCCATTCCAGCGGTAAAGTGTCTGATCTCCCCAGCCCATTTCAACTCTGATTTTGTAGTGACCGCTCTGATTAATCTCCCAATAATTCTCTCCATTCAAAATATGGTATGGCTTCTCATTTTTATAAATTACAATCTTATCAAGCGGTGCCTGTGTCTGCACATTAACGTGAAGCTTTCGTACCAGAGCGCTGATAACACTTCCCTGATAAGCATCGTTAATACGAAAATCACAAAGAATTTTATCTCCCGTTACTGCATAAGTACGACCCATTCTAAGGCCTTCCCAAATACTTTCTCTTGTTTTCTTTTCTGCAATAACTGCCACCAGTCCGTCTCCATAAGATCCTGGAAAACCAGCATGATGATCTGTAGATGCTACAAAGCCAAAGTGATATCCTCTGCGCAGTCCTTCATCTACCATGTTGCGAGTATCTCTCGGTCCCATATCATGATAATAAGGATAAGCCGCATCTTCATTTATCGAACATCCATGTTTGGAATAGACTTCAACAACAGGAGAAATGCTGCTGTCAAAATAATCCCAATTAATTCCACGATAAGACGGTGTATATGCTATATGATGAGGAATTGCAATGGTAGTGTCTTTTCCACATGCCTCCACAAGCTCTTTTGGCGAATCCCTATACACCAATGGAAGATTATCATCTATAGATACTAAATGATGATCCCCGTACTTTCCTGAATGTAATTCATAGCCCTGAAATGTAACAAGCTCTTTAGAATTTGCTTTTGCAACTTTGTCGCGAACCTCTTCCCAGTGATCTCTCAATTTTTTAAAACCAACTTCATGAAAATTCACAAGGAACTCTGTTTCCGGTGTTTTTGAATAAATGTCAGGCCACATAGCATGTCCTGTAAATGCACAAAAATCCAACCGTCCTCTCGCTCTTTGTATTGCATTCTCCAAGCTTCCAAAACCATATGTTATCCCACAATGGTTATGTAAATCTCCCCAATAAATATTCACTTTTATAATCCACCTTTCTACGCTTAACTAACGCCCTCTTTTATTTTCAATCATGATGATATCACATGATGAATTTGCAGCTCATAAAGCTTTTTGTAGATTCCGTTCTGCGCCAAAAGTTCCTGATGTGTTCCGCGCTCTCTGATCTTTCCCTTATGCATAACCATTATGCAGTCAGCATGCTGAATTGTTGAAAGACGATGCGCTACCATAATAGTAGTTCGTCCCTTCATCAGCTTTTCAAGCGCTTCCTGAATTAAAATTTCAGTCTCTGTGTCAATATTTGCTGTTGCCTCATCCATTACAAGAATTGCCGGCTTATGCGCAAGCGTTCTTGCAAATGAAAGAAGCTGTCTCTCTCCTGCCGAAAAAGTTGCACCGCGCTCTGTAACAGGCTCCTTATATTTTTGCGGAAGCTTTTCAATAAAATGTGATGCATTAACATACTCAGCAGCAGCTCTCACATCTTCAAACGGGATATCGTCGTGCAGACGAATATTTGACTCAATATCTCCCTCGAATATAAATACATCCTGCTGCATCTGTCCAATCGCACTTCGAAGCTGCTTCTTGGAAAGCTTTCTAATATCCACACCGTCAATATAAATATTACCCTTCTGGATATCATAATAACGTCCGATTAGATTTAAAATAGACGATTTTCCAGCTCCTGTTGCACCAACAAATGCCACCTTCTCACCAGGCTCAATTACAAAGGAAACATCACGAAGTACATAATGTTCTCCATCATATGCAAACCATACATGGTCAAACTCAATGCGTCCGAGAACCTTTGGCAGTACAATAGGATTTTCATCCTCCTTAACCTGTGGCTCCTCAGCGAGAATTGTAAAGATCTTTTCTGCTGATGCTATTGATGACTGCAGTGTTGAAAACTGCTCGGCAAGCTCCTGAATCGGATCAAAAAACTGCTGAATGTACTGTGAGAAAATATAGAGAGTTCCGATGGAAATTGCTCCATCTAACACCTCGTTGCTTCCGATACCAAGCACTATCATTAAAGACAACACACTTAAAATATAGATTAGCGGGCGAAAAATCGCAAACACCATCATCTCACGGTAATATGCGCGGTACAGCTTGTAATCCTTATCCTTAAACTCCTCGAACTTTCGCTCCTCTCGTCCAAAGATCTGAATTACACGCATTCCTGAAATATTCTCAGATAAAAATGTATTGATATCTGTAAGCTTTGTGCGTACAAGTCGATATATTTTTCTGGAAATAATACGAAAAACAACTGTAAGCACCATAACAATAGGCAGAAGCACAAATGAAACAAGTGCCAGTCCTCTGTCTAGCGCAATCATAACAACAGCCAGTCCTATTATCTTTACGATATTTCTAAATAAGCGCACCAAAATGCCTGAATACATCTCATTTAATGCTTCAACATCATTTGTCACTCTTGTTACAAGCTTTCCAACAGGCGTCAGATCAAAGAAACGACTGCTTAAGCTTTGAATATGAATATACAGCTCTCGTCTTACAGTCAGAATGATCTTTTGTCCAGTCTTCTGCAAAATCCAGGTCTGTGCCATATTGAAAATAAAGCTTACTACAAGCACAATACCGTATTTCCATGCTGTATTAATAATTACATTGTAATCGCCCTGCGTCTCGAAGTTGTCAATCGCATCTCCAATCAGTGTTGGTCTATACAAATCAAATCCCGTAAGTGCCAATACAAGCACCAGACAAAGCATAACCCATCCGGCATACGGCTTCATATAAGACAAAAGATGCAGCAGCGCATTTCCTTTATAATTACTTTCCAATTTGTCATCTGTCATTGAACTCATCTTGCTGCACCCCCTTACATCTCATTTAATTCCTGCTCAAGCTGCTGCTTCTCATAAATCTTTGCATAGAAGCCGCCCTCGCGGATTAACTCATCATGTGTACCATACTCAGTCATCTCACCCTCAGTCAATACTGCGATATGATCAGCCTTTTGGAGCGTAGAAACACGATGTGCGATAATAATCGTTGTTTTTCCCTTGCGCAGACGAATCAGATTCTCTAAAATCTGCTCCTCTGTATCTGTATCGACAGCAGACAGCGAGTCATCCATAATCAATACAGGGGCATTCTTAAGAAGCGCACGTGCAATAGAGCTTCGCTGCTTCTGACCGCCTGAAAGCGTTACACCACGCTCTCCAACAAGTGTCTGATAGCCTTCTGGGAAATCAATAATATTGCTGTGAATGCAGGCCGCCTCAGCTGCTTCCTTAATATTATCGCGAAGCTTTGGATGATCAAAAATACGATCCTCAAGTCCAAATGCTATATTTTCCTCAAGCGTATCTGAGAACATAAAATTTTCCTGAGGCACATAAGCCACATCACGGTGAAGCACATGAAGCGGAATCTCATCAATAGGTCTTCCATCCATCAAAAGCATTCCTTTTTCGCAGTCATATACACGAAGAAGCAGATCTGCAAGCGTAGACTTTCCGCTTCCAGTTCGTCCAAGTACTGCTAACATCTCGCCCGGTTTAATGTGAACACTCACATTCTTTAAAACAGGTGTATCGCCATCTGGATACTGGAAGGTCAGATTATTCAGCTCTATATCACCAGTTAAATGCTCACCATCCTTCTCTTTTACCTTATCAATGATATCTGGCTTTTCATCGAAGATATCCTTGATACGCTTATAGCCTGCTGATGCCTGGCTAAATGTATTTATACAGTCACCACAGGCGATCATCGGCCATACAAGCATACCGATATAAGAGTTGAATGCAACAAACTGACCAACTGATACCGTTCCATTAATTACCATTTTTCCTCCAATGATCAATGTCAAAAGAAGACTGATTCCTGTAATCAAATCAAGCAGAGGTCCAAACAAACTTCTTAGCTTCACAACGGCAAGATTTTTTTCCATGTTATTTTCATTTGCCTTCTGAAATTCCTCAAGATCCTTCTTCTCCTGAACAAAGGCCTTTAAAACACGGATACCAGAAATACTCTCCTGAACCTTATCTGAAAGAAATGAAAAGGCTTCCTGTCTGGCAGTCTGTCGCTTTTTCATCTGAACACCAAAGAAATAACATCCGATTGCAACAAGAATCATTGGAACAAATGCAAGCACAGTCAAACGCAGATCAACGTATATGATCATTTTAATGATAACCATAATAGACATGACTGCTGCATCAAAGGTTGTAATGACAGCCATACCTACTGCCACTCGCACAGCCTCCAAATCATTTGTAAAATGTGCCATCAGATCACCTGTTTTGTGCTCATTAAAGTAACGTGCTGACAATGTTTCCAAATGACCAAACATATCATTTCTAAGGCGATATTCAATCTTTCTGGATGCACCAAAAATGCAGTAGCGCCATCCAAAACGGCCAAACATCATAATCAGTCCTGCAATCAATATCTTCATGAGCATCATTGGAATGCCGGCTTTTGTCAACGTTTCATTTGTCAGTCCGTCAATTATATCTCCAATAAATTGCGGAATATAAATATTTGCCAGATCGACACAAAGCAAAATTGCTATGCCAAACACATACCACCATTTATACTCATACAGATAGTTTTTCAGTGAAAACTTCTTCTGCTTTTCCATTATGCTTCCTCTCTATTGTTCTATTTCTATAAATTTTTCAGTCTACTTCTAATCTGCTTATTTCCTATATGTATCCACAGATCCAAAAATACGCTTTACAGTCTCATAGGACAGCTTCGGTCTTCTGTACTCGTCCACAATTCCCTTGTTGTTCATTGTTCTCGGACGCGTATTCCACCAATCGTTTGTTACGCGCACATCGCAAAACTGCCAGATATACACACCAGAACAATCCTTATAAGAAAGAATCGCACCAAGCTGCTCCTCAAGCGCCAAAACCTGATATTCCTCAGACCACTTCACCTTTGCCGGTGTGCGATAGCCGTAGATCGCTCCTGCCCCAACCTCAGTAATCAAAAATGGCTTTCCAGCACCGCCAGTTGTCTGAACCCATTTATACAAATCATCCAGATACATTGCTACTGGTGTATTATGATACCATTTCGGATAAATATTATAGGAAACTACATCAACAAGATCAAAGCATATGTCAGTCTTAAAGCGGCAGCTTGAGAATGAGCGTGGGCGCGTCACATCAAGACTTTTAATCAGTTCAAGCTGCGTCTTATAGCATTCTCTGCCATACGCTGTGTCACTTGCGCACTCATTTAAAATACCCCAGATATAAATAGACGGATGATTATAGTGAGCTGCTATCATCTCGCGAATACAAGCCTCACACTGGCGCTCGAAGTTTGGATTTTTCATCTGCTCTTCACTTAAGCCTCTCGCATGATTTTCCTCCCAGACAAGAATACCAAGCTCATCACACAAATCAAGAAACAGCTCATCATTTGGATAATGAGATGTTCTAATTGAATTTGCTCCCATATCTCGTGCAAGCTGCAGATCCTGCATAATTGCAGAAAGAGGCAGCGCACAGCCAAATTGTGGATGATCCTCATGACGGCAGAAGCCCTTAATTTGAAGTTTTTTTCCATTTAAGAGAATGTCCTTACCCTGTGTCCTGACTTCACGAAAGCCCACACGGTCAGTCAAATCATCAATCACTTTGCCATCTTCATCTTCTAACTGTGCACTAAGCATATAAAGAGTTGGATGCTCTGGTGCCCAAGGCTTTGCATTCTCGCACGCGATCAGATCACTCTTTAGAACAAGCTCACCTGCACCTGTGCTGCAGCTTTGTGTATACAGAACATTTTCATTTACATCATCACATCCCTTTAAGGAAACACTCACCTTGCCCTTCCACGGCTTACCATCAAGAGATGCAATCACAAGCTCAAGCTGTGCATACCACGTGTCATCCTTACATACAGGTGTAAAGTGAAGCTGCTTTATATAATGTTTGGGCAATTGTTCAATCATTACACCCCTTGAAATACCGCCATAGCTTTGGTAATCATTTTCCACATGAAGAGCTGATGCCTCAGAAAAAGAGTTATCCACTAAGACACTTAACTTATGAACACCTGACGGCAAATTTTTGACCACTGCCTCAAACTGAGTAAATGCATTGTAATGCTCACAAACAAATTTGTCATCCACAAAAACCTTTGCCGTATGGCTGACACCCTTAAAGACAATGCGCATATCACCGTCTGCCTCAAAGTTACGCTCATACAAGCCTTGTCCTCTGTAAGCTTCAAAGCCAGGATAGCTTTCCCAACAGGACGGCACCGTTACTTTTCCAACCGGCGTATTTTTTCCATCTGTCACCTGACTAAAATCCCACAAAGTTGAAGAAAGCTCAGTTGTCCTTCGAACCTGATGTTCTTCAAATAAACGTATCATTTTCCAACTCCTCCTTTTTCATTTTGCATCTGACCTAATATGCATATTTTCTATTGTAAACCATGTCGAATCTAATAACAATGGAGATTTCACTTCTTTTGAAAAAACATTTAGACACAGAAAAAGCCATGGGGACAGATTCGTCCCCGTGGCTTTCCCGTGAAGTTTCTTGTTATCGTTATTGCTGTGACTCTTTTCGGTATTGTCCCGGTGTCTTTCCAGTATATTTTTTAAAGCGTCTTATAAATACATGATCATCCTCATATCCTACCGCCTCGCTCACCTGCTTTACAAGCTGATCTGTTGTGCGAAGCAGCTCCTTAGCACGCTCTAACCGCACAACTGCCAGATAATCAGATGGGCTAATTCCAGTTTCATTCTTAAACTCAACTGCTAGTGTTACTGGAGAGATGCCAAGCTGATCGGCTAGTGATGCCATATTTAAATCTGGATCAGAATACGTCTTTTGCATGATCTCCATTGCCTTTACAACCAGCTCTGACTGATGGCTCTTTACATCGGTCTTTGTGTCCAAAATCATATGGCAGGCCTCTGTCAAAAGTGAAGTGAAATCTTCCATTGTTAAGCATCTTGACAGTGTAAATACATTATAGACCTGATTCCAGTCCTTCTCGTCTCCATTCCACTGATCCATAAGAAAACGCAACACTTCGTCATACAGAAGACGAAATGTCAGAAGCGTCGCATGCTCTTCCTCCAACTTTTTACAAAGATCATGAATTGCCTTTTCAACCTCCTGCTCGTTTCCCACACGAATCGTATTTTCTAGCTGTACCATGTAGCGGCTTCTCATATTCTGATAGTTGCTGACAGATGAGTTCTGACCAATCTCTGTAAAGCGAATGACCTGACTGCTATCCACTAAGAATCGGCTGTCATAAGCTGTATTTGCCTCTAAATAGGCCAATGAGCCATTGAGTAGGGAACGATGCGCCCAACTAACCGCTACAACAAACTCGTCACAGTGTACTCGGCCAATCCGAAGAATCTTATCAAAGGCTTGATACAAATTTTCCTCCGATTCTCCAAAAAGTACCATCACTCGTTGATTGGTATTGACTAGATGAATTCCATATCCTTCCAGATTTTCCTGTTTTTGAATAAATTCAAGAATCTGTTCAAATATTTTTTCTTCATTGCCAGATGCACTACTTCCAATTACACCAACCATCTGTAATCCATACGAAATATTGATTTCTGCATCAGCTGCATCGCGCCTTAAAATTTCAAGTGCCGTATATTTGCTCTGAAGAAAGCTTCGAATAAAACGACTCTTTCGAAGTGACATCTGATCCTGCTTCATATCCTCAGAACTATTTACTAGCTGTCGGATGCCAACCTCAATTTTACCCAAATCGTAGGTTTCCTCTCCCTCACTAGATAGCATACGGTTTATATTTTTCACACCGCCTAGTACACGGCTTGAGAGGATTCCAATCAGCAAAAAAGTTGGAACACAGCACAGAATAATTAAAACACCAATTCCCCAAAGATGGATTCTAAGTCGATCGGTAAACACATTCATCGGCTGCACTGCAACATAAGAAAAGCCAACGTCATCAGTCTCTTTTGTGAGCAAATAGTTCTTTCCCTCGATTTTCACTTGTTTTTGCTCATTCTCATCACCAATCTGGCTTAATAGCAATTCATCATCAATTTCTTCTGATTCACTTTCTGCTACCACTTTTCCATTATAAATTAGCCATGTATTTCTCTGGTTTCCCTGTTCATCTGCAAACAGATCATCATAGTGGTCGGCACCAATAAAGAAAATCAAAATCGTATCATACTTTGGTGCCACTGGATAAATATAAATTACATTCCTTGCCTGTACATCATAAAAGTAGACAAGCTCACCCTCTACTGTCTCCTCTGATAGCACCATCAACTTTTTTTGTGTTGTACAAAGAAGCTCCTTCAGCTCTTCTGGATTATAATTTTCCAGTCTATAAGCCGTATCGCAAAATAAATCAATTGACATTGAAGTCATATGGTTAAAAAGATACTGATCCTTCTGGTAAAAGCAGTACATTACATCAAAAAACTGATTCACAGAACGATATTGGTTCAGCTGTTTTTTCAATGCAGCACTTTTTGTCGGTTGCTCATCTAGAAGGAATCTTGCCGAGTCGGAAAGCGCAATCTGCATTGAAATATCCTGTAAAATTTGCAGCTCATTTCCGTGCGTTTTTGCAATATTTCCAATATAGACAGAATTCTCCTTATAAAAATCCTCCTGCATTTTTTTGTAGTAAAATCGAAACAGATAGCCGCCCAATATGGCAATGATAAAAACAATCACAACATTTGATGCAATCACATAATGAAGTATGTTTTGCCCCGTCTTTTTTCTGCCCTTCATGCCTCATTTCTCCTTTGCCCTTTTGCCCCATTATACCCAGTCACAATCATTTCGTCAAAGGGGTCACAAAAGATGGCAGCTTTTTTTCTGCCATCTTTTGCATATATCCTCTTATCTTTTTGCCTTATACAGATGAATCATAGATCAATTCATTTTAAAATTATTCCAGATCCATGCCATCAATTGCTTCCTGATAGGTGCTGACATACTGATCAATATTCATTCCGTCAAACTTTGATACGAAGGAATCCCAGCTGTCATCGGTCACACCATGAGCCACAAAGTCAGCAACTGCTTCACTAACCGCATTATCAATATCTGTCTCAATTAAACTGAAATCGGCAAGTACATCCGCAGTTAGACCTGACATTGCAAAATACTGGCTAGAATAGGTGTTGATGACACCGGCCTCATCATACATCTGGCAATAATCGATCTTTTCCAGACGCTGCTCGGACAGATTGTAGTTTTCAGAAATGTAATCACCTGGTGCAAAGAACTGAGTGTTGCAGTCAATCTGATTTTTCACAGTCACATCGCTTACTGTCACTGTGTTAATCTTTCCGTTTTCCTCATCGTATACCCAACCGGTTCCCTCTGTCGGATTCTGAGGACCGTAGTACAGATCTGCCTGCATCTCAGTATCCATCATCGCATCCAGAAGGCGAATTGACTCCTCTACATGCTCATTGGTTGCTGTGATAAATGCACACGGACGAGCCAGCTCCAGATAGCGATCCATATAGGCTCCCTTTCCATCTACTGACGGTGGAAGAATACACTCGCTGTTTGCTGCAACTCCATCATCCCATCCCATGGCCTTTAATCTCCATGCTGTAAAAAAGCCAACATTTCCTTCGGATAGCTTTGTCTGAAGTGTATTGCCATCCTGTGACAGACACTCTGGATCTAACAATCCTTCCGCATAGCACTCTGACAACCACTCGACACAATCGCGGAATCCCTGCTGTACTGGTGCAAACTGCACCTTCTTATCCTCATCAATATACAGCCATTTATCAGAATTTGGAATACCAAACATTGGAAGTACATACTTTAAATCATAATATGCGCCAGCATCCAATCCCATCTCATACGGCACATAGTCTGGATACGCTTCCTTAAACTTGCGAAGCACCTCTGTTAGCTCCTCTATCGTTGTCGGATCTTCCAGTCCCAGCTCATTCATCCAATCACGGTTAATGAAGTAATGACCTTCCTCACAAATATACTGACCAACCAGATATCCAATTGAATAGGTCTTTCCATCGGATGCAACGAGGCTAATTGTTGGATCGCTTTCCTCTGCCTGAATACGAGAGTAATAATTTGGCATCAATTCCTCAGTGATATAATCATCTAACGGAATTACCAGTTCCTGAGACACACCATACTCCTCATAGTCAATCTGTCCCTGTCCGTTTACAGCGATGATGATATCTGGCATTTCACCTGATGCAAACATCAGATTTGTCTTCATGGACCAGTCAGAAGCTTTAATTACTTCCCATTCTATGTTGACGCCTGTCAATGCCTCCAAATCCTGAACAGCTGCAAGTTCTTCCGGTGCCTTGATCGTATCGCCGTCACGAATCGCCAACATAATCTTCAGTGTCAGATCCTCATCAGTGATCTTCTCAATTGAATCATAGGTACTGTCTCCATGGAGAGTTACACCGTCTCTCTCTGCTGCCGGTACTGCTAAGCCCATCAGTGTTCCTGTCACAAGCATTGCGGTCATTGCGGTTGCATACATTTTTCTTCTCATTTTGAATTCCTCCTGTTTTCCTTTTCTGTTTTTGATTTTCTGATTCTATCTTTACGCCTTTGATATTTGCCTGTTGCAAATCATCCCTTCAGCGATCCGATCATAACACCCTTTTCAAAATATTTTTGCATAAATGCGTATAACACAACAACTGGTCCAGTTGCCAATACAATAATACAATATTTGGATACATTGGCAATTCTGGTTGCCTCTGCCAAATTCGACGCATCTTCCGACATTGTTGTCATAAAGTCTCCTGTCATATCCACTTGAAGTGTCGCCAAAATCTCACGAAGCACTGTCTGTAGCGGATAGAGAGAACGATCCTTTAAATAAACTAGTCCAGTAAAGTAATCATTCCACTTTGCTACACCATAGTAGACAGCTAACACTGCGATGATCGTCTTCGAAAGTGGCATAACGACCTTGATAAAATATTGGAAGTGAGAAGCGCCGTCTAAAGCCGATGCCTCATACAATTCCTCTGGGATATTGGTCTGAATGAAGGTTCTTGCCACCATCAAATTCCAAACTGATACACAGCCCATCAGTACCATAACCAGCGGATTGTTGTACATACCGATGTCTTTCATCACAAGGAAGGTTGGAATCAATCCACCATTAAAGAACATTGTGATGACAAAGAACATATTGATTGCTGCCTTTCCAGGAAATTTCGGTCTGGAAAGAGAATATGCTGCTGTCAATGTCACGATAATACTGATGACCACACTTGATATCGTATAGATAAATGAGTTGCGATACGAAGTCCAGAATTCAGTATACTCTAATACAGCCTTGTATCCAATCAATGAAAAATCAACTGGATGCCAAATAACTTTTCCTGCTACAATCGCATCTGGATCTGATACTGACGCAATGCAGACCAAATACAGCGGATAAATAATCAAAAACATAAATATAATCCAGAAGATTGTATTAAATATGTAAAACACCTGATTACTTCTGGAATGCTTGATCTTAGAACGTTTCATCTCGTCAATCCTCCCTTCCTCTTAGAACAGACCTACATCTGCTGTCTTCTTGGAAATGGTATTTACCAGAATGATCATAACAAAGTTAATCACATTTACAAAAAGACCAATTGCCGATGTATAGGAAAATTGTCCGCTTCCAAGTCCGACTGTGTATACATATACACCCAAAATATCGGATGTCGGAATGTTTCCAGATGTCTGCAAAACCAGTACCTTGTTCGTATTGCTGCTTAATAGCTTTCCACAATCCAAAATGAAAACCATCATCGCAGTTGGAACCAAAGTTGGGAGATCAATATAGCGAATCTTCTGCCAGATGCTTGCTCCGTCAATATCTGCTGCCTCGTACAGAGACAAATCAATTCCAGTCAGTGTCGCAATATAAAGAATTGTACTGTATCCTGCCGTCTGCCATATATTAGAAATGATGTAGATCGGTCTGAATGCTGCTGCCTCTGACATATAGTCGATTGGGTTTAGTCCCATCGCCTGTCTGACATGATTGAAGATACCACTTGTCGGTGATAAGAAGATATAAAGCATACCAGCTAATACAACTGTTGAAATAAAATATGGTACATAGATGGTTGTCTGAATTGCACGCTTTACCTTTTGCTTTCGAATCTGATTCAACAGAATTGATAACAATAACGGAACTGGAAAGCTAAATACCAGATTTAAAATATTCAATAATAACGTATTGATAATCAATCTGTCAAAATAATAAGCATTGAAGAAATTTTTAAAATGCTTTAGTCCAACCCACGGGCTTCCTGCAATTCCTTTGACTGCCTTGTAATCCTTAAATGCAATCTGGATTCCATATAATGGCAAATAGTTGAAAACCAAAAAGTAAAGGACTGCCGGTAACACCAAAACATATAATTGCCAGTAGCTTTTAAATGCTAACCGAAATCCTTTCTTTTTTCTTGGGAGTGTACTCCCTCCTTTCTTTTTCTTCATCGCAAACCTCCTTACCCTCGTTTTTATTTTTTCGTTTTCGCTTCGTCTGATTGCAGTATAGCGTAGCACTTTCAAAAAAGAAAGGGAGTAAATTTTTACTCCCCATTTCTTGCTCAAATTTCATGTGTTTTCGATAATCTGTTCGGTGTTCAAAATTTTGTACCAATCTTTTACCGAAAAATATGCGATATTTTCTTGTTTTTCTCATTCTTTTTGCTCGAATATTATTTGCTTTGTACGATCATGGTAGAATTCTTCTTTATCAAGCCACGGCAACATACCTTACGTTTATCTTGCACATTTTCTCAATTTTGTGTATCATGGACATAGCTCACCCGATCGGGCGAAACGAATGTTTGCGAATTGTAAAATTAATCAAATAGTGGCACACTTCGTAGACATTACATCATTTTTATTTTGATAGGAGAAAAGAAAAATCATGAATCAGTATCTTGATTACATCATGGAACAATTAGAAAAGCTGATGGCAATTGACAGTCCATCTGGTTTCACAAAAAAAGTGACCGACTACCTGTTAGAGGAGTACGCACGTCTTGGCTATAGCGCAAAGCGTACCGTTAAAGGCGGCGTAATTGCAGAGATCGGCGGTGAGGGTGATCCGATTCTTACCATGGCTCACGTAGATACACTTGGTGCCGTTGTCGCTGAGATTAAGTCAAACGGACGTTTACGTCTGTCTCCTGTAGGCGGATTTAACGCAAACAATGCAGAAGCTCATAACTGCCGCGTTTACACCTACGACGGACAAATTTATGAGGGAACCATCCAACTGGCAGATGCTTCCCTTCATGTAAATAAGGAATATTCTACTACACAGCGTACATTCCAGTCAGTTGAGGTTGTCTTAGACGAGCCTGTTACCTCCAAGGATGACGTAAAGGCACTCGGCATCACAAACGGCTGTTTTGTCTGTGCAGATCCAAATCTCGTTGTAACCAACTCTGGCTACATCAAGAGCCGTTTCCTCGATGACAAGCTAAGCGCTGCAATTTTACTTGGCTATGCAAAATATATCCGCGAAAATAACATCACACCGCTTCGCAAGGTTTATCAGCATATGACAGTATTTGAAGAGGTTGGTCATGGTGCATGTGCTTCCATTCCAGAAGATGTTACTGAACTTCTTTCTGTTGATATGGGATGTGTTGGCGATGGACTTGAGTGTACCGAGCGCCAGGTATCCATCTGCGCAAAGGATGGTCACGGTCCTTACAATTATCAGGTGACAACTGGTCTTGTAAATGCAGCAAAAAAAGACAGCATTGACTATGCTGTTGACATTTATCCGTTCTACGGTTCTGATGCCGATGCTGCATTGAGTGCAGGAAAGGATGCCCGTCACGGTCTTATTGGTGCCGGTGTTTACGCTTCCCACGGATATGAGCGCTCCCACAAGGACGGTGTAGTAAATACCTTCCGTCTGCTGTGCTCCTACTTAAATGGAAATGCACCGAAAATGGACTAAGATAATCTTGTGATAAATGATTGAAAGCCATGGGAAAATAGACTCCCATGGCTTTTATCTACTTGATGCCAACTTCAAAAGCTCCAAAAGCCGTTCGTGCTTGCACGATTAGATTTTTGAGCTTAAGACCCTGGTATCAACAGCATTTATTATTAGTGGAATTTCGGCAGATACGTTCCGTGAGCTGCAATCAACTCATCTACCATCTTTTTAATCGTGTCAATATCAAGCTCACTGCCAGTATGCGGATCAAGCATTGCTGCCTGATAGACATGCTCTAGCTTATGCGTTCTTGCCGCCTCTATTGTTAGAAGCTGCACGTTAATATTGGTCATATTCATCGCTGCACACTGAACCGGAAGAGATCCAACTGCGCACGGATGAATGCCGGAACCATTGACAAGGCACGGTACCTCTACACATGCCTCTACCGGAAGATTGGAAATTAAATGATTGGTATTTAATACATTTCCTCCAATCTGATATGCGTTGTCGGTGACAACTGCCTCCATGATATGAGATGCATATTCGCGTGAGCGTGTATGTTCCTTCACACCCTTCTCCATCAACTCGGCATATTCCTTCTTCCAACCATCAATCTGGTTGACACAGCGGCGCGGATACTCATCTAGTGGAATGTTGTAGCGATCAATTAACTCTGGGTATTTGCTCTTAATATAAAATCCATTGTACTCTGCATTGTGTTCACTTGACTCAGTGCAGTAGTATCCAAAATTTCGAATATAATCAAAGCGTACCTTATCCTTAAATTCAGGATCTTCCATTTTTGCTCCAATACGTGACTTGATCTCTGGATACAGATCAACACCATTTTTGTCCTTTAATTCAATAAGCCAACCCATATGATTGATTCCTGCAATAAGTTCTTTTCTTCCCTCCAACTTGTCTTCCATGCCAACTTCCTTTAATAATGTCTCTGAGCAAACCTGAACACTGTGGCATAGACCCACTGTCTGAATCGGTGTGTAGCGAAGCATATAGCCAGTCAACATAGCCATCGGGTTTGTATAATTTAAAAACAGAGCATCTGGACAAACCTCTGCCATATCTCTTGCAAAATCATCCATCACCGGAATGGTCCTAAGTGCACGCATGATACCACCGATTCCAAGCGTATCTGCAATTGTCTGTCTCAGACCAAATTTCTTTGGAATCTCAAAATCAATGATTGTGCACGGATCATAGCCGCCAACCTGGATTGCATTTACAACAAAATTGGCACCTCGAAGGGCCTCTTTTCTGTTTTCCACGCCCAGATAACACTCAATCTTTCCATAGCCGCCCATCGTCTCTCTCATCGCTTCCAAGATGGTCTGGCTTTCCTTTAATCTTGCACCGTCGATATCATACAGAGCAAATGTGCTATCTCTTAACACCTCTGAACACATGCAATCTCCGATTACATTTCGCGCAAATACAGTGCTTCCAGCACCCATAAAAGTAATTTTCATAGTAGTTTTCCTTTCTTTTTTAGTTGATTTCTTCTACCCATCAAGATGTTTCCTAGCTATCTTAAGCTACCAACATCTTGTCTTTCTGTGTATCTTCATTCTAACAGATTTCTTTTAAAATGGGATTGATTTTTGTCTGGAAAACTTGTTATTATGTTAGAAATGAATGTAAACAAAACAAACAAATAAAAATGATAAAACAAACCGCAAAAACTACAAGTGAAAGGAAAACACGATCAAATGATAAAAAGTGAAATTATAATTGATCAACACTATAGAGATTTTAGTCCCATGCAATTTGGCAGTGAAACTTGCGATCCCGGTCATTTCTTTGGACCGAGTGTGCGTACTCACTGGCTTTTGCATTATATTGTGTATGGTTTTGGTCGTTTCGAGCGCGACGGCATCTCTTACTCGGTCAAGCCTGGGGACATTTTTGTAATCCCACCATACAAAAAAACCTATTATGAAGCCGATCAGAAAAAGCCATGGCGCTATATTTGGATTGGCTTTACAACAGACCAATCCGTTCCTGAGCAGCTTTTAAAGCCGATCATTCACTGTCCAAGTGCTGGCAAAATTTTTGAGGAAATGCTTCAGTGCGAAAAAATGGAAAATGGCAGAACTGCTTTTTTATGCGCAAAGCTGTGGGAATTTTTTAGTATCTTGTTGGACAATGCAAAATCTGACACTGATTATGTGCAAAAGGCAATCAACTGCATCAATGCTGAGTATATCAATGGCATCACGATCAGGCAGGTAGCTGATCGCTTGAATATCAACCGCAGCTACCTGTCTGACCTTTTCAAAAAACGCATGGGCATCTCTCCCCAGAAATATTTGATTCAACTGCGACTTGAAAAAGCAGCAGAACTTTTGACTGTCTACGGACAATCTCCCTCCACTGCTGGAATTTCTGTTGGCTATCCAGACCTATATCACTTTTCTAAGATCTTTAAAAAGCATTTCGGTGTCTCACCTAGAGAATACCAGAAGCTTAATATTTAAAGATTTTGTACTTCATTCTCTTCGCTTTTCCTACTTTTCCTGCTGCCTCTTTCTGTCCCCATCGGCTTAATTTGTCTCCGTCGCAATAATTTTCCCATGATCCATCCGAAATACCGTATCGCAAAGGATTTGTATATCTTCTTTCGAATGACTGGCCAAAATAATCAATTTTCCTTTTTCTTTTAGGGATAAAAGTACTTTTCTTATTTCTTCTACACCCTCGTTGTCAAGTCCATTTAACGGCTCATCCAAAAGAAGAATATCTGGATCTTCCATGATCGCCTGTGCAATGCCAAGGCGCTGGCGCATTCCGAGCGAATATTTTCCTACGTGTTTTTTACTGTCTGGATCAAGTCCAACTATGCGCATTGCATCGCGAATTTCTTCATTTGAAATTTTATGATGTATCATTGCCAAGAATTTTAGATTTTTAAATCCTGAATACTCTGGCAAGAATCCTGGATTCTCTATAATTGCACCAATTCGATCTGGCATACTTATATCTTTTCCTAAAACCTTTCCTTCTATTTTTATACTACCAGATGACGGGCTAACAAAACCGAGTATCATTTTCATCAGCATTGTTTTTCCAGAACCATTTCTCCCTACTAATCCATAAATCTTTCCTGACACAAGCGTCATTGAAATATCAGAAATGACTGTCTGTGTTCCAAATGTTTTTGTCAAATTTTCAATTTCAAGCATATCACATCACGCCTCCTCCGTCAAAAAACCATTTAGCGAAATTCGTTTCGCTGTCTGGAATATTAAAATAAATAGAAAAATCACTAATAATGCATCGACTGCTATCACAAACGGAATGCTGATAAAATGATTTGCTGCCAAAATATTCAACTGTTCAACACTTGTCCAACTGACAGGAGAAAATGCCAATATCCAATAATTATTTGGCCAGGCTGCCCACACTAAAATCGGGTCAAGAAATACAAGAGCTCCTGCAATTGCCATTCCACACACTACATTCCTTCTTATCAAACTAACCCAGTACATGAAAAGACCAAGAATTGAAAATGAAACCCAAACTGACACAAATGTATACATCATCGCGCCAGACGGATACAAATATCTTATCATTTCCGATGAGAATTGAGCACTCGGATAAATATTCGCAATCTCTCCAAGTGGCATCTTTCCTGTTCCAAGCACCATATCAGTCAATGCTCCTGAAAATGAATCTCTCATTGTTCCAATTGGGAGAATCATAAGTGACGACACAATTAATATAAAAGCAGCATACAACAATGCCATCCCTACAATATATATGCACTCGCCAACACACCATGCAGTGCGTTTACTCCTCATAATTATATATGGCTTTAATGGATAAAAAAAAGGAGCATCGCATAAAAGACACAGCATTCCAATATAAAACAAAATCTTAGGTGCTTTCACAGAAATTGTTGCACTGCAAAACAACAATTCCATAATATAGATAGGTGCTTTTGTCCCAGTATCAATTCCATAATTGATCACAGGACGCAAATAATAATGAATCAAAAGCGCTGTGAACACAAAAATAAACCACACTCTGGCATCACGCTTTAATCGCCTAAAATTTGCTCCCGCTACAGCCAATACCGATCTACAATAATCCATTCTGCTCCCTCCATTTCATTCTCCGATAAAATAGATATGTACAAATAAGAATTACACAAATTGGATATAACATTCCCCATAAAAACATAATTCCTTGCAATGTTTCTTGTCCTGCTGGCAATGTCGGTTGCATACTAATCAAATTATAGACATCGAATATCGACCCTAACGGAATGTATGAGATTGCAGAGAAAAATACCATTCCTGAAATTCCAATGCAAACAAACGTATTTGGCTGAAATACTGAAAACAGCATTCCAACTGCGCAGCTCATTGCGCAGACCATTCCAAACTGCAACCCCATCATTCCAATATACAAAACTGGAAACTTATATCCTATTTGATAATAGCACGGAACCGTTTTAATCTGTGTTAGGTTTGCCCCTAAAAAGCCAACTGCCACAACTAAAAATACATAAAATGAAGCAATACATGCAAAAACAACTGCAACTGTATTTACAATAAATTTTGATATGCTGTAACTTATTAAATCCGTTCTTGCAAGTATCATGCGAATATAATGATGTTTGAAATCATAACAAAATCCAGCTGTATAAATTCCAGCCGTGAACATTACCATTAACACCTTAAATTTATCCATCATTAGTGCTGTACCTAGCATATCAATTACACCACACGCAAAAATATCTTTTTTACTTGCTCTAATCATATCCCACGATGAAAAAATTAAAGTAAACACTAGAGCTACTATTATTATTATCATTTTTACGGAACAAATGCTTCGTTTTGCATCCATTTTCATTGCATTCATCTTTTTCACCTCCAATCATTCTATTCATCTTTATAAATTTTCAATATATTTGCTCACAAATCCTGTAACAGCATCAATCCATATACTTCCTTCATCATCCTCTGCCATTTCAGGATAAGAATAGTTAATTTTCCAACATGGGTTCATCGACGGTTCATCTGCCTCAAACTGCACAGCTCTAGTTGAATATACTAGTTCTATTGACTTAATTTTAAATTTACTCACATCTTCAATTCCCTTATCCAACATTGCTGTCGATATTGCTACTTCTTTTGAGATCAGTTTTTTCTCCTGCTTTTTACTCACTTGAACCGGAGAATATCCTTTTACCAGAACCACTTTTTCTAACTGCGGTACATACACAATAACTAGTGTCTGTCCCCATCCATCCACAAGCAAATTATTTACATACGGTCGGTAAATCAATAGATATGCTTCATCCTTTTTCTCCCACTGAATATACGAAATTTCATTCAGTTCCGTCATTTTCTGTTCAATTGATTGCACCAGATCGGTATCTTCCTTTTCTAATGCCTCCTGACGCTCCTTATTTAATCTCCACTTTTCTGCTTCTGAAAAAGGGTGATAAAAATTAGGATCTGGAGCAGCCGTCGTTGTATTGTTTATTTTACAGACACGGTTAAGCGCTTCTTTTGTCATTGCATATACTTGTACGTCTGCATCTTTATATCCACATGCCACCGCATATTTTTCGCATTGTTTAATTGCCTCTTCCCTTGTACATGATTTTAAATCCTCTTTTGGAAACTGCTTTTCCATTGAGGAACCGATTCCATTATATAAAAAACCAGGTATATCATAAATGTCATAGCACATACCTGCAGCGTTTCTATTATCTGTATATATGATATAAGATGACTTTGATTGACCATTCTGTAATATATTTAATATCTCAAACTCATTCTCATAGAGATACTGACCAGAAGACATATATCCCTGCTCTTCTAAATAATCATAATACGGCTTCACCAGATAATCCTGTGCCATTGTCTCATCACAGCCTAAAAAGCAATTTGTCAGCTCATTTAAAATAAACGCATCAGATACTTGTGCTTTAAGATACACAATCTCACCTGTCAGTGTATCTTTTTTCGTTTCACGCATTTGAGTCTCATCTATTTCAGTTTCCTTTGCTTCACATGTTTGAATCTCATTTATTTTTGTATCACTTATTACAGTTTCATTTACAGTTGTTTCTGCAAATGGCACCTCCAATTCTCTCTTTAATTTGCATCCTGATAAAGAAAATGTGCTCGATATTAAAATAATTGATGCAATAGGTATTAATCTCACTCTTGATTTCATATATGCACACCACCATTCTTTTATAAAATACATCCCCAAAAGTTAGTTGCCAAATTAATCCAATTACTTCCTGTTACTTGAACTTTAATCGTATTGGTCGCTTGATTTTTAATTTCACGACCTGCTTCATATCCCTTATTCTTTGTAAATACACCCAAATGATACGAACCGGCCAATACAGTACTTCCAGATAATGCGAATATTAATGCAGCTCCGATTGCCAATAATCTCTTTTTTAATGCAATACTCATAATAAGCCTCATTTCTATTAGCTATCAATTAACTTAACTTTATTTTCCATTGGACTCACCTTCCCTTCTATAATCATAAGTTTCAAGTTCCTTAATTACTTTATAGCACATATCATACTTAAAGTACATGACCAAAACACCATATTTTTTCCTATTTTTCTTTGATTTTGGTCATGTACTTTCTTTAAAAAACATGCTATCATTATTTGTTAGTGACTAATAATTTTAAACATTTTACGAAAGAAGACTGTCACATGAAAAAATTTAAAACAGTATGTCTTGCATCTCTTATTTCTCTTTTGGTTATCACCGCTATTTTCAGTACGATAAAGCCGACAAGCGGCAATGCTTCCACTCCTACTACGCAAGAAGAAACCACTGCCGCTGAACGACCACTGTCAGATAATCATGGTAATGTAGGAAAGTGATTTTTATACTAGGTATTCATGTTCTCTTTCCTTCAAAAAAATAGTATATTCTCTTTCCTTGAATAAAATGGACAGCTCCAATGACTGTAAATACTTTTTCTTATATATTTGCACCATTATCTGTCCTTTTTCTTTTTCATTCCATGCAATTTCATATAACTCATCACTAATTCCCTTCGCACTACCGCTCTGCAAAATTGATTTTACGTCTTTTTCTGCAAATAAAATTGCTTCTTTATATTTTGCTACATCTCCTAAGTAAGTCGCGAATGCCTCCCATAACAACTGCTTACCTAAACAAGCATTTTCTCTTCCTATTGTTTCTTTATCAAAACTTTCTATTGCCATTATCAGCATTGTAATTGCTGATTCTGGATTTTTATTTTCTCTATAACCTTTTGCAACACCTTTTATAAGCGCAGATTCTGTCCGTGACCAACAACGTCTTGCAACCATTGCATCATTATATTGTGGTACAACTTCTTTTAGCGCATCTATTTGAATTGATATATTGTTTTGATTAAAAGCTTGAAAATAGTATATACCCAAACCGCTTTTAATATATTTTAAAAATTGTCTGTTAATTTTACTTTTCTTACACAATCTTTCTTCTAGCTGATATACCATTAGTTTCACTTGATCATATTTTTTCTTATATAGACAATCCATTATCCTCTGGTACTCCTCCACAACATCTGGATCGGTACTCTCTAGCAGAAGACTTACCTTATTTCCTCTTTCTCCCAGTCTCTCTAGCAGCTTTTTCTTCTTTTTCCAGCGCAATTTTCGCTTTCCACACTCAAATCGCGAATAGCTTTCCGGCTCCAAAATACCTTCACTTAATTTTGTCTGTGTCAGATTCTGCTCTTTTCTTCGTATTTGAATAATCTCATCTGCTATACGCGCATTCTCAAAAGTGGTCAGCATAAACAGACCATACGGATTGACCTGAAACTCTGCAAAGAGTTCATCTATCATCACTATCGTCTTTTCCTGCTCATCCCATTCTTCTTGATTCCATTTTAACTGTTTTTCAAAGAACAAGCGCTGCTTTAAGAGCGGCAGCAATCCACGAAAGCTTTCTGCCTGAATAGAGCGGTCAATCGCTTCCTGACAAATTTCCATGGCTTTTTCCTGTCTGTTTATGTTCAACTCCAATGCAGCAAGCTTCCATGCAGCAAAAGATAATACACGTGTATTTTCTTCTGGATCACCGCCTCTTTTTCTCTGTTCCCACAACCACGTTAGAATCTGTATTGCCTTCTCAATCTCTCCATTTTCTTCATATCCCTGCGCTAGAAGAAAAAGCATTTCCTGCTCATAGACTGCCATCAGTACATTATGCGGTTTTTGAATCCAAGAAACTGCATCCGATGAATAAATTCGTTCCCATTCTGATTCCATATGAAGCTTTAATGCGTCAGCTTTGCACAATTCTCCTCGCTGTTTTGCCAGTGTTACATATCCTTTCATGTTCGCAAGAAAAATTTGATGGATTGCTGCCGTTATATTTTTTACGTTATTCAGCAGTGCAGCGTATCTCTGGCAGCGTTCTTCTAATTGGTCTGCCAGCAGTTTTAGCTGCGCTGTATTTTTGCTTCTCAACCTTTCGTTACTCATGAGCCCATTACTCATAATCTGATTGCTAATCTCACGCATCTCTTTGCGCGCCTTAAACAGATCATACTCTTCCTGCTCCACATAGCACTCATAGATAAGAGGCGAAATTCCAAGGCGTCCCAACAGAAAATCCCACGTTGTCTTGTCTGCATACTCATCATCTTTCTCGATAAAATTTAAATCCTCAGCAGACATGACTCCCTGACTAAGTTCTTCCAGTGAGATGTTTTTCTTTTTTCTCGCACCTGCTATGAGACGCCCCATAGTATATGGCAGATCTTCCTCCACGTCATTCAACGCCATCTTTTTCTCCTCCACACTTTCCTCAAAATTCGCGAAACTACGTTTGTTGTAATTATACCAAAATAAGAAAAGGTTCGCAATAAAATTTGTGTTGCAAAACATATATTCTAGTGTTATACTTATCTTGAAATGAACTTTTACACCGTGCAAATGATAAATGATCTTACATTAAGGTCAAATATACCTTCGATAAAATTCCAAAATTTGGAGAATGATTTTTGAATGGAGGAGTTTTATGGAAAAACCAAATGAACGGCGACCCAGCACAAAAATCCAATGGCATCCTGCTTTCTGTGCCGCAGCCGAACTTGAGCTTCGCTTCAATAAAGACGATCTCGAATTTAAGCGCGAGTACAATCTAAGCAAGAAACCATTGCAAATGGATCTTCTGATCATCGAAAAAAGGAAAGGCGTGCAGATTCAAAATGAAATTGGAAAAATCTTTCGAGGACATAATATCATTGAATATAAATCACCCGATGATGGTATGACAATTGATGATTTTTTCAAGACGCTAGGATATGCCTTCCTGTACAAAGGCTTAGGAGAAAAAGTGAATCAAATTCCGCTAAGAGAATTGACCGTCTCACTTTTTCGGGCATCTGCTCCGAAGGAGCTGTTAAACCAGATTTCTAAAGAAGGATACATAATTGAAAGGCAGTCTCCTGGCATATACTATGTAAACGGACTTTCTGTTCCAACACAGATTGTTGTGACAAACGAACTTAATTCTAAGAATCATGAAAGTCTTAAAGTGTTATCAAAAAGTGCTCAGACCGATGATATTCAAAGATTCACAGAATTAGCAAGCGCTTTTACCGAACCAGGCGACAAAGAAAAAGCAGATGCCGTATTGCAAGTTAGTGTCGCTGCAAACAGAAAAAACTATGACAAAGTAAGGAGGACTTCGGATATGTGTGAGGCATTGAGAGAGCTTATGAAGGAAGAAATTGAAGAAGAGTTAAAGAAAAGCCGAGATAAAGCAATACAAGAAGGACTCGCACAAGGACTCGCACAAGGACTTGAACAAGGACTTGAACAGGGACTTGAACAGGGACTTGAACAGGGTATTGAACAGGGACTTGAGCAGGGTATTGAGCAGGGACGCATCAACCAGTTAATTGATCTTGTTATGCAAAATCTTCTGCCTATCGAAACTGCCGCTCAGTGTGCAAAGATGACGCTTGACGAATTTAAGGTTGCAATGGATAAAAATGAAAACTAATTAGCAATTCAAGTCAAAAAAATAGCCAGTGGACGAGAAAACATTTCCCGTCCACTGGCTATTTGCTTCCTTTACTCAAAAATTCCAATATAGGACAGCGTCGGCGCTACTCTTGAATCTATAATTTCAATTACAAAAGTCGGGCGGGAAAGCCAAGAAACTTTTTGCAATTATCGGACAATGATGTCGAATTTTGTC